>QWCK01000589.1_pt1 | contig 61886 bp, 38 predicted proteins | sample 1972571 | NCBI WGS metagenome assembly QWCK01 (sample SAMN09866710, study PRJNA288562) | Human gut metagenome isolate term2_stool, whole genome shotgun sequencing... | isolation source: gut | host: Homo sapiens | place: USA: California | reverse complement strand
TAATCGGACCAAGCCGCACGTAAACATCGGTACCATTGGTCACGTGGACCACGGTAAGACCACGTTAACGGCAGCCATTACAAAGGTATTGGCTGACGCAGGCCTTACGGAAGCGCGTTCTTTCGATTCAATCGATAACGCACCTGAGGAAAAAGAAAGAGGTATTACTATTAACACCTCACACGTAGAGTACGAAACAGCTAATCGTCACTATGCACACGTAGACTGCCCGGGACACGCCGACTACGTAAAGAACATGGTTACAGGTGCCGCTCAGATGGACGGTGCTATCATCGTAGTTGCAGCAACTGACGGTCCTATGCCCCAGACGCGTGAGCACATTCTGTTAGCTCGTCAGGTGAACGTTCCGAGACTGGTTGTATTTATGAATAAGTGCGACCTTGTTGAAGATGAAGAAATGCTTGAATTGGTAGAAATGGATATGCGCGAGCTATTGAGTTTCTACAATTTCGATGGCGATAATACCCCTATCATCCGCGGTTCTGCTTTGGGTGCGCTCAATGGCGATCCTAAATGGGTTGAAAAAATTATGGAGCTGATGAATGCAGTTGACGAATGGATTCCTCTGCCCCAGCGTGATGTAGATAAACCTTTCTTGATGCCGGTTGAGGACGTTTTCTCTATTACCGGTCGTGGTACTGTAGCTACAGGACGTATCGAAACAGGTCGTGTTCATGTGAACGATGAAGTTCAGATGATCGGTCTCGGTGCTGAAGGTCGTAAGACAGTAGTTACTGGTGTGGAAATGTTTAGAAAGATCCTTGACGAAGGTGAAGCAGGCGATAATGTAGGTCTTCTTCTCCGTGGTGTTGAAAAGGATGAAATTAAGCGTGGTATGGTATTAGCTCACCCCGGTGATGTGAAGCCCCATAGCAAATTCAAGGCTGAGGTTTATATCCTGAAGAAGGAAGAAGGTGGTCGTCATACTCCTTTTATGAACAAGTATCGTCCTCAGTTCTACATCCGTACACTTGACGTTACCGGTGAAATCAAGCTTCCCGAAGGAACTGAAATGGTAATGCCCGGTGATAATGTGACGATTGAAGTAGACTTGATCTCTCCTGTAGCATGTAATGTAGGACTTCGCTTCGCTATCCGTGAAGGTGGTCGTACGGTAGGTGCAGGTCAGATTACAGAGCTTTTAGACTAATTCAATCTTCTGTTAATCAGTATTGAATAAGAGATGGGTAAGTGTGCGGTAGTGAGTGTAAATTCCCTTGCCGCCACTTTCCTGTTCTTACGGGTTTAGCTCAGTTGGTAGAGCATTGGTCTCCAAAACCAAGTGTCGGGAGTTCGAGTCTCTCAACCCGTGCCAAGAAATAAAACTTATGTATGAATTACTACATGAGTAAAGAATAGAAGAGATAGCATAGATATGGGATTTTTTAGCAAGATGGGTCAGGCTGTAAAGGACTCGTACAATGAATTGGTGTACAAGGTCACTTGGCCGACTCGCAAAGAGTTGACGAATAGTGCTGTAGTGGTGATGATCGCTTCAGTTATCATTGCTATTTTTGTATTCATTGTAGATCAGATTTTTGAAAATCTGATGAAACTTATCTATAACTTCGTAATTTAGTTATCCACCTTCCCTACTCCTGTTCTTTTCTTTTTTTGAAAGTGCATAGGAATCTTGGGCGATTGGATAATAGGAGAGAGAGGTATATAGGTATTTGAATCAGTATAACCATTAGTAATAAGGGGAAACCATGGCAGAGCAAGATCACTCGGAACGTAAATATTACGTGTTGAGGGTTATCTCCGGTAAGGAGGACAAAGTAAAAGAAATGCTTGAAAAGGAGCGCGAGATAGCTCCTCTCAAGGGTTATCTTTTTGATGTCTTTATCCCTACAGAGAAAGTGATGGTGCAGCGTGGTTCCAAAAAACGCGTAGTGGAACGCCCCTCTATGCCGGGGTATATGCTTATTGAGGCTATACTCAATAACGATACGATCTTTATTTTACGTAACTTGCCTAATGTTGTGGGTTTCTTGGGTATGCCTAAGCCTGAGCCTCTACCGATGTATGAGGTTGAGCGTATGATGCGTAAGCAAGACGACAGAGACGAGGAGGCTACCTATGATGTATCATTTATGGAAGGTGAGAGCGTAAAAGTTATTGATGGTCCGTTCTCCGGATTCGTGGCTACTGTAGAAGAAGTTTATCAAGATAAAAAGAAGCTCAAGGTGATGGTGAAGATCTTTGGTAGAAAGACTCCATTAGAGCTTTCATATACGCAGGTAGAGAAAGAGTAAGAGTGGTTACGCACTCCAAGTGATTGATGTCGCTTGGTATAAAGAGTTTGTAAGAAGATGAAAAGCGTAGGTTTGCTTCCAACTTTGCTTATGCACATCATCAAGAAGTATTGCAAATGACCTCTCTGCCGAAAAAGTGGGATGGGAAGTAACATCACCGGTTACTGCCCGAGTAAAAGAAAAGTAGAATAAAATGGCAAAAGAGATTGCTGGACAGATCAAGTTGCAAATAAAAGGAGGTGCGGCTAACCCGTCACCACCCGTTGGTCCTGCACTGGGTGCAAAAGGGATCAACATTATGGAGTTTTGCAAGCAATTTAATGCCAGAACGCAAGACAAGGCTGGAAAGGTACTCCCTGTGGTGATTACCTATTATTCCGACAAATCTTTCGACTTTATCGTTAAGACGCCTCCTGTAGCTGTTCAACTCGTTGAAAAGGCTAAGGTAAAAGGAGGTTCAGCAGAGCCTAATCGTAAGAAGGTTGCTGAGCTTACTTGGGATGATGTCCGTGCGATAGCTGAAGATAAGATGGCCGACCTGAACTGCTTTACAGTAGAAAGCGCTATGAAAATGGTTGCTGGTACTGCGCGCAGTATGGGAATTGCGGTGAAGGGTGAATTCCCGACTAAGTGACACTTCTAGTAATTTGAATGATTGACGATGAGTAAACTGACAAAGAAACAGAAGGAGGTCGAAGGAAAGGTTGAACCCGGTAAATTATACACCTTGGAAGAAGCTTCTAAACTGGTGAAAGAAATTACTTTTACTAAGTTCGATGCTTCTGTCGACATAGATGTTCGACTGGGTGTAGATCCGCGAAAGGCCAACCAAATGGTGCGTGGCGTGGTTACGTTGCCCCATGGGACCGGAAAGCAAGTACGCGTATTGGCATTATGTACAGCCGACAAGGAAGAGGAAGCCAAAGCGGCAGGTGCTGACTATGTAGGGCTGGATGAGTACATAGAAAAAATCAAAGGAGGCTGGACTGATGTGGACGTGATCATCACCATGCCGAGTGTAATGGGTAAAGTAGGTGCTTTAGGGCGTGTGCTCGGTCCTCGTGGATTGATGCCTAACCCAAAGAGTGGTACGGTAACCAATGAAATCGGTGATGCAGTTCGCGAAGTGAAAGCCGGTAAGATAGACTTTAAGGTAGACAAAGCTGGAATTATCCACACGTCTATTGGCAAGATCTCTTTCTCTGCTGAGCAGATTAGAGATAATGCGCAAGAGTTCATCAATACGATTATTCGCCTTAAGCCGACCTCGGCTAAGGGAACGTATATGAAGAGTATTTACCTCTCCAGCACGATGAGCAAAGGCATTAAAGTAGATCCTAAATCAGTAGACCTCTAATCACACGAGTAAATATGAGAAAGGAATTGAAAGGAACCGTTGTAAAGAACATCTCCGGTTATTTATCAGAATATCCTCATTTCTACTTGGTGGACGTAGAGGCGCTTAATGCAGAGAATACGATGGAACTCCGTCGCCTCTGTAATAAGAATGAGGTGAAACTTGTAGTGGTAAAGAACACACTTTTACGTCGTGCATTGGCCGACTGTGAGGGTGTGGATTTTTCTGAGCTGTATGGCTCACTAAAAGGTAATACCGCTATGATGCTTTCCAATAACGCAAATGCTCCTGCAAAGATCATTAAGGAATTTGCTTCGCAGCATAAGGAATTAGGAAAGCCAGCTTTGAAGGCTGCATACGTACAAGAGAGCTTCTATGTGGGTGGTGAACATCTTGAGCAGTTAATTGCTATCAAGAGTCGTGAAGAGTTGCTCGCAGAAGTTATCTTGCTATTGCAATCGCCTATCAAGAACGTTGTGTCGGCATTAGGGTCCGCAGGGCAGACAGTACATGGATTGCTCAAAACCTTAGAAGAAAGAGAAGCAAATTAGTAAAACAGAATTAATTAGAATCCCAATAATATGGCTGATATAAAAGCAATTGCAGAACAACTCGTATCGCTGACAGTAAAGGAAGTTAGTGAGTTAGCCAACGTACTTAAAGAAGATTATGGCATTGAACCCGCAGCCGCAGCTGTAGCTGTAGCAGCAGGTCCTGCAGCTGGTGCAGCTGCAGCAGCAGAAGAAAAGACTGCTTTTGATGTTGTCCTCAAGAGTTTTGGTGCTGCAAAGCTCCAAGTTGTTAAGGCAGTAAAAGAACACTGTGGTCTTGGTTTGAAGGAAGCTAAGGATCTTGTAGATGCTGCTCCTACTAATCTGAAGGAAGGTGTAGACAAAGCTACTGCAGAGGCTATCAAGGCTGCTCTAGAAGAGGCAGGTGCTGAAGTTGAATTGAAGTAAACTTCTGTGACCTGTATATCAGGTATTTACGATCGAGAACTCTACCCCAAGATGTGGTAGGGTTCTTGATCTTTGCTGCTATGTAGGCAGCCCATTTTGACTAACAAAATTGCATTACGGTTATACGTCTTTTGCTCGCCTTTTATACGAAATAGACAATGAAAAGAATCCCGGATACTAACAGAATAAGCTTTTCGAAAATACAAAACCCGCTCGAATACCCCGACTTCTTGGAAGTACAATTGAAGTCATTTAAGGAGTTTTTTCAGCTTGAAACTCCACCAGAGCAGCGTAAAAAGGAGGGATTGTTTAAGGTTTTCAACGAAAACTTTCCCATCAAAGACACTCGCAATAACTTCGTCCTTGAGTTCGTTGACTATTCAATCGATCCTCCAAAGTTTTCTATTGACGAATGTATTGCACGCGGACTTACTTACAGCGTGCCCCTAAGGGCAAAAGTAAAGCTTTATTGTACTGATCCGGAGCATACAGATTTTGCTACTGTAGGTAAGGATGTATTCCTTGGGAATATTCCTTACATGACTGAGAGTGGCACATTTGTAATCAATGGTGCAGAACGTGTGGTTGTTTCCCAATTCCATCGTTCCCCCGGAGTCTTCTTTAGTACTTCGCTACATACTTCCGGTATAAAGCTCTATTCTGCACGTATTATTCCATTTAGAGGTTCTTGGATAGAGTTTTCTACAGACCCCGGAGATGTATTGTATGCTTATCTAGATAGAAAGAAGAAAATCCCTGTTACGATGCTCTTAAGAGCTATGGGCTATGCAACAGACAAAGAAATTTTGACTCTCTTTGATATTGCAGAGGAGGTAAAGGTATCGAAGAGTGAGCTGAAGCGTTTCTATGGTCGTGCACTCGCTGAGCGCGTGTACAGAACCTATACGGAGGATATCCAGACAGATGCGACTACCGGTGAAGTTACTCAGATGCCGCGTAGCGAAATTGTTTTTGAGCGAGGTACAGAGCTTAGCGAGGAAGTAGCTGCTAAGCTAATTGAATTGGGCTACAATACCATACTTCTCAAGAAGCAGTTTCAAGAAGGAGAAAAGTCTGTGGCTAGCGATATTATTTTCGCAACGCTGGAAAATGATAATGCTATTAATGATATAGATGCTTGGAACTACATATTCCACTTGCAGCGGGGTATCCAGCCGGCAGATGATAATACGGCCAAAGAGGCTTTTAATAACCTTTTCTTCTCTGAGAAGCGTTATGATCTTGGTGAGGTGGGGCGCTATCGTATCAATAAAAAACTGAATCTTTCGATTGATCCTGCACAGCGTGTCTTGACTCAAGAAGACGTTGTGGGTATTATCAAGTACATTATTGAGCTGGTTGCTTCACGCACTAATATTGATGACATTGACCACTTGTCCAATCGTCGCATTCGTACGGTGGGAGAGCAGCTCTATACACAGTTTGGTATTGCTCTTTCACGTATGGCTCGTACTGTGCGTGAGCGTATGAATGTTCGCGATGGCGAGGTGTTTACTCCTGAAGCTTTGATGAATTCAAAGACTATTCCCGGAGTAATGAATAGTTTCTTTGGGACCGATCAGCTGTCTCAATTTATGGATCAAACAAACCCACTGGCTGAAGTTACGCACAAGCGCCGTATCTCCGCTTTGGGTAAGGGCGGACTAACACGTGATCGTGCCGGTTTTGAGGTCCGTGACGTCCACTATACACACTACGGTCGTCTCTGCCCAATTGAGACTCCTGAAGGACCTAATATCGGTTTGATTTCCTCGCTTTGCGTCTATGCAAAGGTGAGTGATATGGGATTCATTGAAACGCCTTACCGAGCTGTGAAGAATGGTAGGGTAGACTTCTCTGACAAGGGGCTGAGATACTACTCAGCAGAGGAAGAGGAAGATAAGTATGTGGCACAGGGTAATGCCCCATTAAATGAGAAGGGTGAGTTTATTTTGGATAGGGTAAAGTCTCGTTATGGAGCTGACTTCCCTGTTATTGCACCTTCTCAGGTTGACCTGATGGACGTTTCTCCCTCTCAAATTGCCTCCATTGCTGCTTCTCTCATTCCTTTCTTAGAGCATGACGATGCTAACCGTGCTTTGATGGGTTCAAACATGATGCGTCAGGCAGTGCCTTTACTTCGCCCTGAAGCGCCTATTGTGGGGACAGGTATTGAAGCTAAACTCGTACGTGACTCACGCACTCAAATAGTGGCAGAGGGTGATGGAGAGGTTATCTATGCCGATGCCGAAACAATCAAGGTGCGTTACGATAAAACTGAGAAAGAACTCTTCGTTAGTTTCGATCCTCCCATAAAGGTCTATAAGCTGCCGAAGTTCCGTAAAACGAACCAGAGTACTACGATTGACCTGAAACCTATATGTAAAGAGGGACAACGTGTTTCAAAGGGACAAATACTGACAGAAGGATACGCAACTCAGAAGGGTGAGCTAGCCCTAGGACGTAATATATTGGCAGCTTACATGCCTTGGAAAGGGTATAACTACGAGGATGCTATTGTGCTTAATGAGCGCATGGTTCGTGAAGATATCTTTACCTCAGTTCATGTTGATGAATACGAACTTGAAGTAAGAGAGACCAAGCGCGGCATGGAAGAGCTTACAGGCGATATACCAAACGTTAGCGAAGAAGCTACTAAGGAATTAGGAGCTGATGGTATCATTCGTATAGGTGCCCATGTAGTGCCCGGAGATATCTTGGTGGGTAAGATCACACCGAAGGGAGAAACGGATCCAACTCCGGAAGAAAAGTTACTCCGTGCCATTTTTGGTGAAAAAGCCGGTGATGTAAAGGATGCATCTCTGAAGGCTTCACCTTCATTGCGAGGTGTGGTTATTGACACAAAGCTATTCTCTCGTGCTGATGTGGGGATGAGTCGTAAAGAGCAGAAAGCTCTCACTCAGCGCTTTGAGGATGAGCTGGAAGCAAAGAAAAAGGAAATAGATGCGATCTTCTTAGAAAAACTCCTAAAGCTTGTCAATAAGAAATCTACAAATCGCATAGTTAACTATATCGGAGAGGAATTGGTTAAGAAGGGCACTCCATTAAGTGAGAAGGCTCTTGAGCATGTGGTCTTCACCGAAGTGGCTAACTCAGATTGGACAGATGATCCGGAGACTAACGAAATGGTGGGTATGCTACTGGCTAATTACCTGCGTAAGGTAAAGGAAACAGAAGCAGACTATCGACGTCGTCAGTTGGATGAGGTTATAGGTGATGAGTTACCTACCGGCACCATGAAAAAGGCTAAGGTATACATTGCAAAGAAGCGCAAGATTCAAGTCGGTGATAAGATGGCCGGTCGTCATGGGAATAAGGGTATTGTTTCTAAGATAGTACGTCAAGAAGATATGCCCTTCCTGGAAGATGGTACTCCTGTAGATATTTGTTTAAATCCGTTAGGTGTGCCTTCGCGAATGAATTTGGGTCAGCTCTTTGAAGCTATCTTGGCGTGGAGTGGTCGCAAGCAAGGTGTCAAGTATGCTACACACATCTTTGATGGAGCATCTTTGGAGGATATTCAGAATGAAACAAAAAAAGCCGGTTTGCCAATGAATGGACGTACTCAGTTGTACGATGGAGGTACTGGAGAGCCATTCGACCAACCTGCTACAGTTGGAGTTACTTACTTCTTGAAGTTAGGGCATATGGTGGATGATAAGATGCATGCCCGTTCCATAGGGCCTTATTCACTTATCACACAGCAGCCACTGGGAGGTAAGGCCCAGTTTGGAGGTCAGCGTTTCGGAGAAATGGAGGTCTGGGCTTTGGAAGCTTTTGGAGCAGCACATATTCTTCAGGAGATGCTGACTGTAAAGAGTGATGATATGAGTGGTAGAAGTAAAGTGTACGAGGCAATAGTCAAGGGAACACCTATGCCTGAGCCTGGTATTCCTGAATCACTTAATGTGCTATTCAATGAGTTGAAGGGGCTTGGTTTAAGCCTTACATTAGAGTAATACGTAGAAAGAGTACGAGCTGACTAAAACAGTATATATATGGCCTTCAGAAAGGATAATAAGATAAAGAGTAATTTCTCCTCTATACGAGTTTCTTTGGCATCTCCCGAAGAGATTAAGGAGAACTCCCATGGAGAGGTTCTCCGTCATGAGACGGTAAGCTACCGTACTTACAAGCCCGAGCGAGATGGCTTGTACTGCGAGCGTATATTCGGACCGGTCAAGGACTATGAGTGTCATTGTGGTAAATACAAGGGCAACAAGTATAAAGGAATTACATGTGACCGTTGTGGGGTTGAGGTAACACAGAAAATGGTTCGTCGTGAACGTATGGGGCACATTCAGTTGAATGTACCTGTTGTTCATGTATGGTATTCACGCTCTAATCCCAACAAAATAGGTCACTTACTGGGATTAAGCAGCAAGGTGCTGAATAGTATTATCTACTATCAAGCTTATGTAGTGCTGCAACCGGGTATTCTTCAGTGTCCGGATGATATAGATCCTACTAGTGATGAAGCTAAGGCTGCCGGTTATGTGACCCATTATCAGGTAATCTCCAATCCGGAGTATGATATGATTTTGGATAAGCTCTATTGTGAGCAGCCGGATAATCTAAAATTGGATAATAGCGATCCTAATAAGTTCATTGCTAAGAGCGGTGGTGAAGCTCTTCTTGAGATGCTTCGCAATTTGGATTTGGATGCTCTATCCGATGAATTACGTCACAAAGCGCAGACAGAGACTTCGCAGCAGCGAAAGCAAGAGGCCTTAAAGCGCCTGCCTACAGTGGAAGCTTTCCGTGCGTCCAAGGATATTAATAAGCCTGAATGGATGGTTATGCAGGTCATTCCTGTAATACCACCAGATCTAAGGCCTTTAATGCCCCTTGATGGGGGACGCTTTGCTTCCAGTGATCTAAATGAACTTTATATAAAGGTTATTACACGTAATAATCGCTTGGCTCGCTTCTTTGAGCAGGAGAGTCCTGACGTAATTGTCCGTCAAGAAAAGCGTATGCTGCAGGAGGCTGTTGATGCGCTTTTTGATAACTCAAATAAAAGTAGTGCTATTACCAGTGACAATGGGCGACCCTTTAAGAGTCTTTCAGACAGTATTAAGGGTAAGCAAGGTCGCTTCCGTCAGAATCTTTTAGGTAAGCGTGTAGACTACTCTGCGCGTTCCGTTATCGTCGTTGGTCCGGAACTGAAGATGAATGAGTGTGGTTTGCCTAAGGATATGGCTGCTGAGCTATACAAGCCCTTTATCATGCGCAAGCTTATAGAGCGTGGTATAGTAAAGACCGAGAAGAGTGCAAAGCGTATTGTGGATCGGCGAGATCCCGTTATTTGGGAAATTGTCGAGAATGTAATCAAGGGACACCCGGTGATGTTGAACCGAGCTCCTACGCTGCACCGATTAGGTATACAGGCTTACCAACCTAAGCTGATCGAAGGTAAAGCTATTCAGCTCTCTCCTTTGAGTTGTACAGCTTTTAATGCCGACTTTGATGGGGACCAAATGGCTGTGCACTTGCCTCTGAGTAATGAGGCCATTGCAGAGGCACAACTATTGATGCTTGCTTCGCACAACATACTTAATCCGGCGAGTGGCGAGCCTATTACAGTTCCTTCTCAGGATATGGTCTTGGGACTTTACTACATTACCAAGCTACGCACCGGTTCTAAGGGTGAAGGCCTTACGTTTTATGGGGCTGAAGAGGCTTTCATAGCCTACGATTGTGGAAAGTTGGATCTACACTCACCTATTAAAGTGTATGTGGATACCATAAACGAAGACAACGAGCATGTGAAGGAGATGGTTGAGACATCAGTGGGACGACTGATGTTCAACCAACGTGTGCCTAGTGATGTGGGCTACATCAATCAGCTCATCAGTAAGTCGTCACTAAAGAAGATCATCAAGCAGGTATTAAAGGTCTGTGGGGTAGCTCGCACTGCCCAGTTCCTTGATGATGTAAAGAGCTTAGGATATCAGATGGCATTTAAGGGAGGTCTATCCTTCAACATCGAAGATGTGATTGTGCCTTTTGATAAAAAAGATATCATTGCAGAAGCCCAAGATGAAGCCGATGAAATTATCATGGCTAATCAGATGGGGCAGATCAATGCTGAAAAGCGGTATAATGAGCTTGTTGATCTTTGGACTAAGACCACCGATAAGCTTACTAATCGCGTAATGGAAGAGTTCAAGAATGACGATCAAGGGTTCAATAGTATCTACATGATGCTTGACTCCGGAGCGCGTGGTAGTACGAACCAGATCCGTCAGCTTGCCGGTATGCGTGGCCTTATGGCAAAGCCCCAGAAGAGTGGTGGGGGAGGAGGCTCTGTAATTGAGAACCCGATCATCTCAAACTTCTTGGAAGGACTTAGCGTGTTGGAGTACTTTATTTCTACACACGGTGCCCGTAAGGGTCTGACCGATACGGCTCTTAAGACGGCAGATGCAGGGTATTTGACTCGCCGTTTGGTAGATGTATCTCAGGACTCTATTATCACTGAAGAGGATTGCGGTACGCTTAGAGGTCTGGAAGCAACTGAAATCGTAGATAGTAACGATAATGTACTGGCTTCGCTTTATAAGCGCATCATTGGCCGTGTAGCTTTAAATGATGTCATTCACCCTGTCACCGGTAAGGTGATCGTAAAGGCAGGCGAGGAAATACGTGAACAGCAAGCAGAAGAGATAGAGAATTCACCGATCAAATCAGTTGAGATACGCTCGGTACTCACCTGTGATGCTAAGCGAGGTCTTTGTGCTAAGTGCTACGGACGTAATTTAGCTACTAACCGTCTGGTAGAAAAGGGTGAAGTAGTTGGTGTTATCGCTGCCCAATCAATTGGTGAACCGGGTACACAGCTTACACTTCGTACTTTCCATGCTGGGGGTGTCGCTGATAGCGAAAAGATTAATAAGAGTATAAAATCCAGACTATCCGGAGAACTTGAGTTTACTTACCTTTCTACTGTAAATCCGCCTAAGAGCAGTGGGGAGCAAAAAGGTAAGATCGTAACAAGCCGTACAGCAGAAATGCGTATTGTGGATCCGGAAACTCGTACCCTGCTCAAGCAGTACGATATTCCTTACGGTTCTCATCTCTATTTTGCATCAGGGGATATGGTGAAGCCAGGAGACATACTGGTAGATTGGGACCCTTTCAATACAGTGCTGATTGCTGATACAAGTGGTACGGTGGTGTATGAAAACCTCAAGGAAGGCACTACTTATAAGGTGGATATAGATGCTGCCAGTGGTTATAAGGATTGCTACATTATTGAAGGTAAGGACAAGAAAGTCATTCCAACCCTCAAGATTGTAGACGCATCCGGTGAAGTATTAAGAAGCTACTCATTACCGGTCAACTGCCGTCTCTCCATACTGCCTGAAAGTAAGGATATGAAGATTGAAGAGGGTGAGGAGCTCTACAAGATTCCTCGTACCTTCAGCTCAGCAGGAGACATTACCGGTGGTTTACCTCGTGTACAACAGTTAGTAGAAGCGCGTGACCCCTCTAATCCTGCTGTATTGTCAGAAGTAGATGGAGAAGTTACATTCGGTAAGATTACACGTAACCAACAAATACTTACCGTGACCACAAAGTTGGGTGAGGTTCGTAAGTACTCTATCCCTATTAAGAGTCACATCTTGGTACAGGATAAGGATATGGTACGTGCCGGTACTCCTCTCACAGAAGGAGCGATTAAGCCCAGTGATATATTGAGTATCATGGGCCCGACTGCACTTCAGGAGTATATTGTCAATGAAATACAGTCTGTGTATCGTAAGCAGAATGTTGAGATCAACGACAAGCACTTCGAGGTGATTGTGCGTCAGATGATGCGTAAAGCCATGATTTTGGATCCAGGAGATACCACATTCTTAGATGGTGATATCGTAGATAAAATGGATATCCAGGAAGCAAATGATGAGCTTTGGGGTAAGCAAGTAATCCTTGATGCAGGCGATTCCGAAAAATATCGTGCCGGACGTATTCTCACGGCTCCTGAAGTACGTGATGAAAATAGCTCTTTGAGCCGTCGCGACCTTCAGACAATGACTGTGCGCGATACGATACCGGCTACCAGCCGTCAGGTACTCCAAGGAATTACTCGTGCTGCACTTCGTTCAAAGGGCTTCATGAGCGCAGCCTCTTTCCAGGAAACTACTAAGGTACTGACTGATGCTGCAATCAATGGTAGAACTGACTACCTACTTGGCTTGAAGGAAAATGTAATTTGTGGGCATCTGATCCCTGCCGGAACGGGTCTTGCCGATTGGCGCAATATGATCATCATGCCTCGCGAAGAACATGAGCGTATAGAAGCTGAGAAGGCGGCTACCGGCCACGATATGGAGTATGCACAAGAAACCGAGAATGAGGCTAAAGCAGAGTAATGTAGCTTAGCAGCATTCCCTATGCTGAAACAATAATTTTAGAGACACTCTCCTAATGTGGGGAGTGTCTCTTTTTACTTATAGCCTCTCTATTTTTAGGCTATTCTCTAAAGGTCTGATGATATGATACGTCTTATTGTAGATAAAGCTATTCCCTATGTGGAGAATATTTTACCCCATTACTTCGAGGTCCTGTTTCTTTCTGCAAAAGAGATAACGCATGCTCGAATAGTCCAATACGGAGCTGAAGGGCTCATAATTCGCACTGTCACTCGTTGTGATGAGTCGCTTTTAAGCGGAACTAATATTAGGTTTATTTCCACAGCAACGGCAGGAACCGATCATATTGATAAAGCGTACTGCCATAGACAGGGAATTGTGCTTTCTAATGCAGCAGGGTGCAACGCTCCTGCTGTGGCACAGTGGCTCTTTGCCGCTCTTGCAAAGCGAGCTATTCGCTTGGAGCGCCCAATGCAAGAGGAAACACTAGGTATAGTAGGAGTTGGTCACGTGGGAACTGCCGTTGCAAAGGAAGCTGCTCTATTAGGAATGAAAACGCTTTTATGTGATCCACCTTTAGCGCTCCGTGTTTTTGATAAGCCTTTCCAATCGCTCAAGGATTTGACTGAAGATTGTTCAATACTGACATTTCATGTCCCTCTAATTAAGGATGGTGATTATCCTACCTATCATCTAATGGGGGATGCTTTGCTTCGTTGGGTTGGTCCTAATACAGCCCTTGTGAATGCCTCGCGGGGAGCAGTTGCGGATACAAGTGCTTTACTCACTGCCTGTGAGCAAAAACAGGTTGGAGATCTTTTGATCGATTGTTGGGAAGGCGAGCCTCTGATCAGTAGAGCACTGCTGGATAAAGTTGTAGTGGCTACGCCTCATATAGCCGGCTATTCGGCTGAGAGCAAGGCTCGGAGCAGCAAATCTGTAGTAACGGCCACAGCACACTTCTTTGGTATTGAAATAGCGCAAGACGAATTGGATCAGATTACCCCTCCACCTTTGGAGAATAATATCATTGATGCAAGTGACTTCGGTGACCTTACTATAGAGAAGACACTCTTGCATACGGTCTCATTGGATGCAATAGAGCAATCTTTCCGTGCTAATCCGGAGCAATTTGAGTCGCTTCGAACTTCCTATTCGTTTCATAGGGAGCCGACTTGTTGGCAGGTGAAGCATGTAGCCCCTCGCTTTGCGGCTACTTTGGTTTCGCTTGGTTTTGAGGTATTATAGTATTATTAGGAAACTGAAATAGGGGTCCAAGTCTATTCTTCCTTGGGGTGGCCTAATATGTAAAAAGTGCACTACTCTCGAAAGGGTAGTGCACTTTTATTTGAATGATTACTTAGCTACTTAGACAGAAACCTATGTTGGGTATTGTGGAAATGGATATTGGTTTGCGCAGAGATGGGTATGCTTCCCCTTTATCCGATTTCTTTCTGCCTTAAGTATGCTGCATAGTCTTTTTCGAAAGCGTATTACTTGTATAAAGGAGCTATAGCTTCTTCAATAGCTTGACCGCGGAGGTCGCGCGCAACGATCTTTCCGTCCGGTGCAAAAAGGATGATCTGAGGGATACCATTGATGCCATATGCATCGGTAGCATCGTTCTTACGGCTGCTCTTATTAGGAACAAAGATTTGAGGATAGGAAATACCTAAATCTTTTACTGCTTTTAGATGATCTTCCTTTTGAGATTCCCACACCCCTACACCTAACACGGCAAGTCCCTTATTACGATAGGTTTCGTAGATCTTTATGATGTTGGGTATTTCGCCACGGCAAGGACCACACCACGAAGCCCAGAAGTCAACGAGTACATATTGACCCTTACCTACATAATCGCTCAGCTTCACTGCATTTCCTTCTGCGTCTTCACCTTCGAAGTCTACAAACGCGCTTCCGGCCTGTGTGGCAGCAGCCTGCTCTAATACCTTTTTGGTTTCTAAATATATTGGGAGCTTTTCAAGTCCGGGTAGGGACTCGTCGGTGATACTCTTGAGGCTTGTCGCATCATCAGAGAAGCTTTGCGCAACGGAGAATCCGATCCATGCTACAGGATGGTCTTTGTGTGCCATGATAAAGTCTTTCCCTTCCGTAAAGAGTTCTTTCTCAATAGCTTTAGCGTCCTCTTCAGAAGCACCTTCCTGATCCATTATTGCATGATAGCGTTTGATACCATCTTGTAGTTTGGTAAGTATAGCATTAATGTCATCATTGAGGGGAGTTCCCGAGGGAGTATTGTTTTCAATATCGAATTTCACAGTACCGACTTCCGGTACGAAATAGATCATGGCAACGTTCTTTATGGAAAATGTATAGAGTGCATCAGGATTAGCTGCGATCTTTTGGTTGAGTCCTGCTTCAAGCACTTCGTCCGTGAGGAGAAGGGTATCTACGAGAGCTAAAGAGTCCTCTGCTTCCAGTAGATTGTGGATGTAAAGAACACGATCACTTTCATTTTCAATGGCCTTAATCGCTCCTTTTACATTTTCTGAGAAAGTAGCTGTGAGGATTGTCGAATTCTGTTCCTTTTTACAAGAGGAAACAAGGGCCACCATAGCAATAGCTACGAGTAGCGGGTAGAAGATTCTCTTTTTCATTTTAATTATCTATAAGTTTTTTGTTCCTTATCTATATTTTGAAGTGCCGATACTTTATAAGCGTATCCCCCTTATTATTCTTGTGCAAAGGTAGATAAATTGGAAGAATTATTCCTTTTATTCTGCTCTAATAAGCTTAAAAGGGTTTAACCGCGCCACCCCATTTATGAGTATCTTCATTTATGGCAAATACACTTTGTGGGAGTATAAGCTCAAATACTATGAGAAATAGAATGAAGAGAGGTATTCCTGTAAGAGGTCAAAAGATCAGATCTTTTCCTGAAAAGGTATAGATCTTTGGAAGAAATAACGGCAAAATATTATAAGTACCTATGTATCAGCGTATTGAGTTAAATATCACATATCATATTGTACATTATCAGGTGGAAAATATAACGATATTGCTATAATTATACTAACTTTGCGTGAGCAATCCGTGAGCAATCCGTGAGTATTTTACGGGCGTTCACACAAAGTATAATGTGCAATGGCAACTGTAAAACTATATCTCGACACGAGACGAAAACGAACGAACGATCTATATCCAATCAGTATTATTGTACGACATAGCAATAAGGCTCTTTACTTCGCAACCGGGTTTTCCCTCACTTCAGACTCGTATAACGAACAAACAATAACCAACGAGCGAACAGCGGAGGCAAAAGCTCTACGAATAGCCGTACAGTATAAACTTAATAAAATAGAAACTCTCCTACAACGCCTTGATGAAGATGGCAAGTTGTATTCAATGCCCATACAGGTACTGAAAAAGATTATCACTACGGAGCTGAAAGGGAAGAGCAGAGGGGATTCTATCTCTATATCAGAAGCTTTCCGAGAAGTCATTGAAATGAAACGTACGGAAGGAACGAAAAGAATCTATCGCACTACCATGCGCGCAATAGATGCCTACGCACCACAAGAGATGATTGATAGTGTGAACAAACCTTGGCTCATAAAATTTAACAACCATCTTATCAAGCAGAACCTGAGACCTAATACATGCCGGAACTATTTAGCGAACCTGCGCAACGTGGTCAATTATGCTATCGATATGGAGTACATATCAATAAACCCATTCAGGCGATTCAAACTCCCCTCAGAGGCAACAAAACACCGTGCGTTAAGCACAGCCCAATTGAACTACTTACTGACAATGCCTCTTCCAAAAACGCTTCAGCGAGCAAGAGACTTTTTCTTTTTATCATTCTTCCTAATTGGTATAAACTCTAAAGACATTGTACTCCTCCGGAAAGAAGACTATAAGGATGGACGCATACAATACACACGCGCCAAAACGGGCAAAAAGTACGATATTAAAGTGGAGCCTGAAGCTGCTGCGCTTATTGAACAATACAAAAGCAGCGGTGATGCCTTGGTGCAATTCCACACCCGAAAAAAACAAAAAAACACAACACCAGATTTTTCTTATGGTTATGAACAAATAGCTAAACTTTCCAATGGAGTGCTCCCTATCTTTACCGCCTATTGGGCACGTCACTCATGGGCTACGGAAGCCGCTCGCCTCGGTATAACAGATAGTATAATTGCTCAATCCCTCGGACATAGCAGCGGATTTGTCACAACCAGTATATACATCAAGCGAGACAATACATTGGTAGATAAAGCGAATAGACAAGTAATAGATTCAGTGCTGCACTATACAGAGCCATAATTGGTCTGAGAGTAGTCAAACGGGAGATCTACCGGCTTATCCTTATAAGGAAGCGGAATTTCTTGAGATATAAGCAAAGCTATCATGCGCGTCATTATACGGTCATCGTGATTGCCTTTGCCTACGATATTGCCGAAGCTGCCATCCTTGCGCTTTTCATAGATTAGTGCCTCATTGATTGTCTCCTCACTGCGCTCAATATATCCGCCACCTGCATTGCCGACCTCACGTAAAGTTGCAATGTAATTGCTAACAAGCATTGTCTTTGTTGCCCGATTGGTATGGAATCCGTAACGTGGCGGAACACCCTCAACAAGCTTATCCTTTGGTGTACGGCTGTACAGGTTATCGTAATACCGAGCTATCTCACTAAAGATAAACTCGCTATTATCTCCGTCCTTATTGAACAAGTCCTCCCGAGATTCAAATGTATTGCTCTCAAAGACGAGAAGCGCATGATTGTACCACTGGGCTATCTGCGCTGCATTCCATGCCAAAATATCCAAGTCAGTATGTCCGTGCCACTCGGCTACCACGGCTGCCTGCTCACCAAACTGCATCCAGTACCTATCCAATACGCAGATACAACTATAGTCACTGGAGGCGGAGCGTCCACCTGCATCAACTGAAACAATGTAGCGCAAATGGGTCTTGCGGTCTGACTGATCGGGATATTCCCACACGGCAAGCTTGCCTTTACGCTTAGGTTCAAAAGCTAAATTGGAAAGAATCATACCTCGCTGGGAAAGGTCCCTTCGCATATCGGCAATCGTACAAGTAGTGGAAATGAGTTCACCACAGGCACGCGGAGCGATGCAGTCGCGTCTGAGTATCTCCAACTTGACAGGATCAAATACCGTCTCCCCACTGAAGCGGAACGCCTCTATATCATTGGATGGGAACTCCTGCATCATCATGTCGGTATTGTCAAGCTCACGAAGCTTTGCTCGATACCAACAAATAGCCTCAAGAGTAGCTCCCTGCTCCCACAAAGATAACTCGGAAGGGGTCATACTGCGTACGAACGTCACCGCATCGCCAACAGGTGCTTGATAGAGGTCTATATCAAACCAAGGTATGAACAGCGGACGGAATGCCGTCTTGCCCTGCTTAGCTCGTAGCCACTGCGTGTGGAAGAAATTACCCACCCCCTTTGCCGTACTCTCATAGATAATGGCACTATAAGCCGTATTGGGTACGATAGACGACACACTCGCCACCAACTCTTCTGGCGAATTATTGTCCGTGTTAGGAAACAGAGCGACCTCAGAGAAGTGCACCAGGTGCACGCTCTGTGAACGAATTGCCTCCGGCTTAATGGCACTGCCAACCGTGATACTGCACTCACGTCCGACCACATTACGGGCATTTGCCATACCGTCTTTGGGGGTTAGCTCAACTTTCTTCCCCCATGCGCTTACGGGTAAGTTCTCCGCTGCTGTACGATACATTGACAATATATTGCGACTGGCATCTTGTACGTGTGCACAGATAGCACTACTCAGCCCCTCACGCACATATACCTGTAGCCAAAAGAAATACATCTGTATAAGCGTAGAGCCACCCCACTGACGTGCCTTAAGTAATATAATGCGTATAGGTACATTCTCTGTACGCATCTGCTCTAACAGCGCGAGAAGCTTGCGTTGTCCTCTATTAAGGCGAAAAGGAATGAGTGTACCTCGCTCCTTGTCGCGTATCTTAAGCGTAACGAAAGCGCAATACTCAAAGTCGTATTGGCAACGCAGCTCACAGAAGTTCGCAATAAATCTCCAACAGATTTCTTCGCTTGGAGAGCTGCCGCCAGATGCCAATAAGGATTTCACTGAGCCTGCTTGTGCCAGCTGACCGACTACAGGCTCATTTTCCCACATTGCAGTAGGTATATAGAGTGTCCGCATCGGAAAGTCCGATACGTGCAGCGCCTTACGCGGAGACGTACCCCCTAATCCCGTTACGGGGTTGTACGCCTTGTTGCGCTCCTTGTGTCGTTCTGCGTTAAGCGCAACGATTTGTGAAACCTCATTGTCCGTCACTGATTAGTAGGTTGCTCAGGGAAATAAGCACTCCGCACATAGTCCGATGGGTCTTCCTGCTCGTTTTCATCGTCTAACGGACGACCTGAGGGTGCAATATGCTTGAATAGCTGTACATATACATCCACTTTCTCTTTGTTTGAGAGCTTACTGAAGCTATCCTCAAACTCCTCTCTGTGCATCTCGAGGAACTTAGCCATTACGCCCTTAAGCCCCACAGACGCTTTGCGGAGGTAGCTCTTCGCCTCGGGAAAGCTCATACTCTCCGCCTTGTCAAACTGCCGTCCAAACTGCTTGCGCTCACGCTCCTGCACCTCCTTGAAGTCGGTTACATCATCGTCGTAGGGCTTTGGCTCTTCCCGGGGTACAGGGTCACGATATGCCAAGTCCTCCTCATCCAGTAATATATCGGGATGTTGTACGGCGTGGAGCTCTGCCTGCACGGCTGCCGCCTTGCGGAGTGCAATGCGCTCTTCGGTGACCTCCTCATCGGCAAGCGGTAGCACATCCTTATGCAATTTGTGTATCGTGTCTTCCGGAGCAACGGGGACAGAGAGATCGTCCGTAGCATTAATTGCGGGATGGGTGATGTATTTAATCTTATCCATTATACAACGTACAAATAATCTAAGTAGATGCGAGATAGGTCAGCGCACGAAGTCACCAGCTCATAGGCTCGTGCCGTTATATCCTCCCTATGCTTACGTGTATTGAGCAATTGTCGCAGCTCATCATCAGGACAGCCAGGACACATCAGGACAAAGAAACTTTCCGTCAATATCCTCCGCTCACTCGGGAAGATGCGAAAGTCGGACTCCACTAAAGCCTTAATGCGCATAAACACCTCCGAATAGTCCACTCGCATATCGTTACTTTTTCCACTCTTCCTCTGTGAATCCGGGTGTCTTCTTTTCTAAAGCATCGCCATCAAGTAGCCACGATACCATCTGACTGGCATCTTTGAAGTCACGGCAATACTTAACCCCCTTATAGCCGTCCGCAAGCAAATCAACCACCTCGGTCAAGTTAGACTTATCACCCGAATCCACTGCTGACGCAATAGATTCGTATATGTTAGGGTACATTATAGCAAAAGTCTGACCATACGATAACCCCGCCTTATTAGCCGCATTAAGGATAGATAAGGCATTCAGATAGCCACCATTCTTCTCGCGGAGACCTTCAGCAGCTACCTGCACTCCGTCACCATCGTACCCATTTTCACCGAAGAAAGGCGAATTAACACTATACGACAATACAACGTAAGGGTCACGCATGGCAATGGCTGCCGTCTTTTCTGCGGCAACTTGATACTCTTTAGGCGTACACGGGACATCTCCGACAAGTGGCATGATATCAATACCATACTGATATAATACAAAGTCGGACACCGAATTGAACGTCTTGCCACCGTTGGCATGATGCTTATTGACCACCTCCATTTCCTTCTCTGCACGGGCAAGGAAGTTATCCGAGAAAAATTTACGGGCATAGTCCGGGTTGTTTGCAGGCACAGAGATATGTCCATTTACTTTATCCGATATCGTAATAGGTATGCGCTTGTATGTGTTTGCTGTGCCATTGCCGCCTGTGGCATTTCTCTTAGAGCCACCTTTGCCCGATGGAGTATTCGCCCTGCGGAGAGCCAACTCATTACGACGGAGAGCCAACTTGGCACGCTCAACCCCCATACGATCTTTGTGCTGCTTGTCACGCATTGCCATCTCAGCTTGCCACTTAGCATCTGCAACTGCGGCACGCTGCTTGCGCACTTCGTTAGCTTCCTTGGCGCGTGCATCCGCGCGCTTAGCTTTATCCTCCAATAGACGGAGCCGCTGCTTGTCTCGTGCATCCTTACGCATTGCTTGGTCGCCTGCAATATAAGTAGACCGCATCTCGGCACTCAGACGGTCATAACGGGCTGCATCACGCATACGTGCATTATACAACATACCCTCAGTGCGTTGTAAGTCGGCATACTGACGTGCCAACTCGCGTTGTGTATCGTCCTCATAACGGTACGACGGGTCTCGCCGCTGTGTATAAGCGTTGTGTTGCGCCCCCGTTGCATCTATTGTATTGGCAATAGCCTCGGCAAGGCGAACTAATCCACTGTACCGATTGCGCCGTGCTTGGTACTCATCAATAGCCCTGCGCTTTGCTTCAGGGTCTCCGAGCCCTTCCATAAGGCTCTGATATATGGGCTTGCTTCGTTGTAGTTCAAGAATGCGGAGAGCCTCTTTGTAGCTGCGTGGCACATTGTAGCGCTCGCTGTCGTATAGGGCAGTCGGGTCATCTGACTGCTCGGTGCCGTCCATACCCACCAGTACGGGCTTTCCACTTGGGTCGCTTTGCTCTTCCTCTCCACTCGATACAGGCTGCTCTGTAGGCAGCTCACCGTTGCTGAGTACCTCCGGATAGAGATCCTCTGTGCTTGGGGGTACTGTGTCTGTATGCATGGGTTCATCGTCCTCCGCTTCCTCGTCCTCATCCTCGTCTGCGAAATAAGAAGATGGGTGACTGATCGGCATGTCGCCAACGCTATGCGCACTGGGTACATACTGACTGGGTATTGCGGTGGGTGGTGGGGTTTGCGTCTGAGCCGCCTTCTCGATTGGGGTCGTGGGGTGACTGATCGGCATATCGCCAACGCTATGCGTACCGGGTACATACTGACTGGGTATTGTCGTGGGTGGCGCGCTCTGCGTCTGTGCCGCCTCCTCGGTCGGGGGCATAGGGTTACTCATCGGCATATCGCCAACGCTATGCGTACCGGCTGCATACTGAGGTGGTGCAGCCGGTGGTAAGGGTGGCGATGTGGGGGTTACAGAAGCCGCTGGAGCTTGTACAGCTTGTGCAGTGGCTTGTTGTGGCTCTGTAGTGGGTGCGCTCTGCTCCTCGGCTGCGACTTGTCCGACTACCTCATCAATTAGCTTATTGAGATCTACCATGCTGCACTCAGTAAATCGTTAACCTTAGGTACTTCGTTCCGAACGGTCTCCAGTGCGCCTGGCACAGGCGTGAGCTGTGGTGTACTACCAGGCACCTGATTGAGTACGGGTGCCGACTTAGTCGTGGGAAACATACCACCTAAATTGGTCAATGCACCCGCCACGGTGCCTACCGAACTGACAATTCCCTTCAGCGCATTGTTTGCTGCCGTTGCGTGCGACTTGGCAAGGTCTGTCGCCATATTAGCCGTTGTGCGCTGCAAACCGCCGGTCTGATAGGAATAACTGTTATCTGCCTGTTGCTTACGCATGGTGGCAGCATCCTTGGCGCGTTGTCCTTGAGCTGCGATTTGCCCGATTGCATTAGCAGCTCCGGTAGCTCGTGCCGCTGTGCGTGCTGCCGACACCTCGGGAGCCCCTCCGCTAATCACTTCACGTGCTACATCTTGCCGACCTGCACGCTCTGCAGCTTGGCGGTATCGATTCATCAGAGCTGCGCTGTCAATACGACTTAATACAGGCGTATAGTAGTCACGCAAATAGGAACGTGTAGCCTCATTGTGCATAGCGTCCGCAACGCCCTGTGCACGATCAATGGCTGCTTGCGCACGAGCTGCCTCGCGTGCACTTGCCTCCTTGGCACGCTGAGCTGCAATCGCATTGCCCACGGCTCCGCCAATTCCACTAAGCAGTCCGATTATAGGTAGTATGGGTATCATAATAGAGTTTTGTATTTCTGTCCGTCTACGACAAAAATAGAGATACCCAAAGGGCTTTGCGCTGTGCCGTTAATACCTTTTAGCGGGATGCTATAAGCAATCCGAGGGAGAGTCCGGCTACCTGATTGCCATTTCCACAGTGCAGAGGGAGAAACTGCACACTTAACCAACAAGTGTGCAATTTATAGCCTTTAGTCAGTCAAAGTGGGATAAGATAAACTAATATTAGGCAGTGGGATATTCCGCATAGAGCAAAATAGAAGGGGTAAGCAGGCACTCCGAGGGATGCTTTATTGTATATTATGCAATATAATAGCGGATATTATCCATTTTGAAGGAGCTAATCGGAAAAAAGTGCTGTCACGATGGGCAATTTTTCAACATTACAAAGTGTAAAGATAAAATCGCTCATCGTGACACCTTATTTCGTTCTGTATCAATTACTTATGCAAATAATCACTGTTTAGTGGCAAAAGGATCGTGACACCCATCGTGACACCCCTATTGCGCTCTATTACAATAGGTTACGAGCCTGTGTCACGATGTCACGATCATTTTCTTATAGAGCAAGGAGATAAAAACATAATACAATACAGGTGACCTGTAATACGAAATCTCATATAAGTGCCAGCGCGCACGCGCGCGCGAAAGCAAAAACTATACCATTTTGATTGAAATCCACTCCCACAAAGGGTTTGCAGCTGTCACGATGCATCGTGACACCATCGTGACACCCTCCCTCTCCGATGTGCCTGGAACCCACTCCCAGAGAGGGCTATCCCCTGTCACGATACTTTTACCCCTTTCATCGTGACACGAGCCTTTATCGTGACACTTGTAGGGGTCACTTGTCTTTTTTGTCGGAGAGCAGTTGGATGAGCCGAGCGTTTTGCGCTTGACTGTCGGCGAGTCGTGCGAGGAGCTTATCGAGTTGCGCTTGTGTGTTGGTTTGCAGCTCTTGAGCTGTTTGCAGGCTCTGTATGAGTTGCGTGGTCTGTCGCTGTGATTCCTTTAACGCATCGTAGTAGCCGCTGGGAGGCGTTCGATCCGTTCCGCCCACGTGGTTGTGCGATACATGATTCCCCGTGCCGGTTACGTTCACGCCCGCGCTTTCCTGGTTGTTGCCCACGATCATAGAGCCCTCGCCTGTAAGTAGCCATACGCGACTAAGCTCAGGGTACACATGAAGAAGCTTGTTCAATACTCGATTAGATAAATCCCTATTTTCCTGCCTTGATTTTCCTATAGTACCAACTGATAGCTCCGCATCTTTTGTTACTTGATTGTCATTTAATCCGCTGTAAATCATATACTTATCAAATCGGTCAATACATCTCTCTGTATTCATACTGAACTTTATTCTTATTTTATTTGCATTGTATTGAAGTTTTTTCTATCTTTGCCACCGCAAGCATCACAGAAGCACCACGCTAATGGATGAATGCCCTTGAATGACAAAAGTAAGAAAATAGAATAACAAATTGGATAGAAACGCAATGAAAATGAGAAAAGAAACAAAAGCAAGTGCGAAAAACAACGCTGAATATAGTTTCCGAAGGGGCTATATGCAGCTGGCACAGAGGGATGTACCTAAGCTTCGAGAGCAGTTAATGCGCGAGCTACGCATCACTACCCCTAACGCTTGGGCAGCCCGTGTATATGGACGTACAGAGCCACGTGTGAGCGAAGCGCAAGCCATTGAAAACATATTCGCTGAATATGGTATCACAGACGTATGGGGACTTGAATAGAGTAATTAATAACTGAGTAAAGATAGTATGAAAGTTGAAGAAAATGCAATCCGCCTTAAGAATAAGGGAGTAAGGAACGGAAATACACTCCTTGAGGGACGTTGGGAAGCAAATTGGCGTATTTCATCACGGCAACTCGCTGAAACAATCGGTATGGAACACTATAACTTGCTTCGTGATATCCGCAAAATGGAGCCTTCGTGGGTGGCTTTTAACCAACTCAAATTTGAGTTCGTTAATTATACGGACGCAAAAGGCGAAAAAAGACCTTGCTATATGCTTAAGCCTGAGGAGGTTCTCTTCATCGCCACCAAGTTTGATGATGTCTCCCGTGCCAAACTGGTCCTCCGCTGGAAGGAATTGGAAGAATTACGCATAGCAGAATATTATGCGGTAAAAGGACAAGTCACAGAAGCAGAGGCGAAGATAAAGAGAAACAATCTCTTACTCGCTGCCGCTCGTGGTACTTATAACTACGAAGTCGGTATGCGTGACGACACGATCAAATCCCTCCGTAAGCAGCTGGACGATATAAAGCGGGAAATGCTACGCAATGAGCAAGACGCTATTGAGCGGGAGAACATGCTTCGTGCGCAGATTGAGGGGACAGCCATGGACGGTGCCAATTGCACAATCAAACAAATGGTGCGCATCATACGTGCTGCCGGAGGCTGGGCAAATGAGAAGTATCTATTCCTCTTCCTATGGGGCAATAAGCTTGTAGATAGGAGTGGCTCCGTAACGCCTAAGGCACTTTACTTGGGGCTCCTGGCAAAGCCCGACACTCGTATAATCATTGACCCTGATGCACCGAAGAAGAATTTCCGCATCACACCAAAAGGACAAGAACGCCTACTCGCACTCTTTGGCAACGCTGAATATCCCTATAAGGGTATGGATATGGCGCGCCTGCGTGATGAGGAGAGCCAACGGGAGTGGGAGCAATATATCTCTTCCCGGGATGCGCAGTACGACTATAATCTTTAATAGGACTATGAAACAATTTGCAAACCCAAGGCGCCGTCGTCCACGCCTCTTCCGACCGATGGATGACTTCACACTACTCAATTTACTGGGACTATGCATAGCGGCACCTATGTCGGTTGTTGCCCTGTGGGGTGCCTTCCGCTACCTTAATTTGCCCTTCGCCTTTGTCGGGATGTTTTGCGCAGCCATCTCTGTGCTGCTTTACTTCGACAGAACTGCCGATGCCCTTTCTGTGCACGACTATATCACACAACTAATAGAACGCTACAAACACCGCAATGATCTACGAAATAGAATATAATGGCATGAAGTGTTTACCGCATGGCAACAAACGCTTCTGCATCGTCTGCGAGCGATGCCATAAGGAAGTCTCCTTCGTCTTTGCTCCCTCAAAGCAGCATGCACGTAATCGATTCTCTCATCGGGGCTGGCTCACCTCATTTGATGCCGCCTTCCGGGGGCGTGACCTCTGTCCCGCATGCCGGGCACGCTATGAGCATAGCCTCTCCGTACAACTGCGGGCTCTCGTCCAAAATATAAAGAACAAAATAATAGGTAAAGCATCAAAATGAAAACAACAATCAAAGATTACAAAGGCAATCCGGTAAAGAAAACGTACATCACTACCGCTGAAGCAGCTGAGTACCTTAGCATCTCTACCCTAACCCTTCGCAAGTTGCGCGAACGTGGATTAATCCGCATGGTCATGATCGGCAATAAGCAGCTCTATAATCTGGCTGACTTAGACGCTTTCTTGGAAGAGAAGCGGGTCATCTAATCACTTACTAAACAACCGGCTAAACAATCACACATTATGGAACAACAACCTTTTCAACAAACAGACGTCACACTGCGTATTGCTCGTGAAGATGCATTGCGCATGATGGAGCTACTGCGCTCCGCTCTGCTCTCTCCCGAGCAGTGCATGGCGGATGACTTGCGCACTGCCGCAGGTATGATGAAGCGGCTATCCGCTGCCGTGGATCGACTTCCGAAAGAAATTATACTCGCCTTGGTGCGTAAGTATGAGCCGTCGGGCATTCTGCAAAACATGGAGCCACTCAATTACGTATCCCTGAGTGCCGACCTCAATATAGCAATCATGGTGGCGGACGCATTACAGGATGGCGTTCTACCCTCGCCTGATGCACTTACTACTCCGATGCCGCTACACACCCCGGAGCGTGCTGATGAAACAGATGCAGATACCGCTACGCCTGAAGCTGCAGAAGCACCCAAGGCAAAGGAAGCACCCAAGGCTCCTGAGGCGCAACCTGCTGAAGAGTCCTCTCTCGATCTGCTTCGTCTCGCTGTGAAAGATGCTACTGCCTTTGTGCCGAACGCACGCATCGCTATGCTGATTAAGCTATTCGCATCCAAGCCTCTTCTCCCCGAAGTACCGGAGGCTAAGCGTGCTGACCTAATCACACTACTTCGTGCCGCTACCGAGTACCACCGTACTGCCTCTGCGCAAGTACCTGATGCTGCATTTGCTGCATGGTTGCAAGAGCAACAAGGACGCTTGGAGCGTACACAAGGCTCCGCCTCGACTGCCACCACGTCCGAAGCACAACCTGAGCCCCTGTCACTCGACACACTTCGCAATTCTGTCAAGGAGGCTATGAGCGTGATGGATAATAAGCGTATCGCTATGCTGATTAAGCTTTTCGCACCTAAGCCACTACTCCCCGAAGTACCGGAGGATAAGCGTGCTGCTCTGGATGCGCTGCTTCACAAGGCTATGGACTTTCACAAGGCTTCTCAAGGCTCCGTCTCCGCTGCGCAGTGGAAAGCGTGGGTAGCTGAACGCAAAAACGAATTTGATAAATAACCCCACCGATATGAAGCAGAATACAATTGACCACGCACATCGTGCGCATAGCATCTTATCCCCCAGTGCAGCCTTTCGCTGGATGCACTGCACCCCCTCCGCTAAGTTGGAGGAGGCTTATCCCGATACAACCTCTCCCGCAGCTGAAGAGGGCACGCTCGCACACGAAGTATGCGAACGCCTCGTACGCTGCACCGATGCCAAGCATATCCCCACCTTTGAAGCTGTGGTAGCTGACTGCGCCCCAAAGGCAATTACACGGGAAATGTATAACCACGCACTCGCTTACCGGGCGTATGCCTACGACTTGAAGGGTGCCGATGGAAGTATGGATGCCGAGCTACGGCTCTCTCTGATGCCCAATATAGCGTCTGACCTATTCGGCACCTGCGACCTCGTTATTCGCCGTAAGGGTAAGCTGGATATCATAGACTATAAGTACGGCAAGGGAATTAAGGTGGATGCCGTGGGTAATCCGCAGATGCGCATCTATGCACTGGGTGCACTCATGCGCTTCCAATTTGATACTCCGGAGCCTATCAAAGAGGTTACAATGCATATCTATCAACCTCGCATCAACAACATCTCCTCAGAGACGCTCTCTGTAAACGCACTTCTCTCTTGGGCGAATGATATCCTATTCCCTGCTGCTCGTCTTGCCTATAAGGGTGAGGGTACACGCATAGCGGGTGACCACTGTACCTTCTGCCGTGCGCGCCACGCTTGCCCGCAATACGCCGTTCGGGCTACTGCACCTGTGGCAGCGGCTTTGGCACAGAACAAAAAGCCGGAAGAGCTTACCCCGGACGAACTCACGCAGATATTGGCTCAAGCCGATGCACTGCGTAATTACCTCGCCTCTGTGGAAGAGTGGGCACTCTCCCAAGCATTGGCAGGTAATAAGATAGCCGGCTATAAGCTGGTGGCAGGGCGTTCGCTCCGCTCGTGGGAAGACCCCGACAAAGTACTTGCCACACTCGCTGAACTTGGCATTGAGCGTGATCGCTATATGGAGGAAAAGCTCCTCAGCGTATCGCGACTTGAAAAAGAACTCGGCAAAAAGGCTTTCGCTCCCTTACTCCCACTGGTCATAAAGCCGGAGGGCAAGCCTACACTGGTAGTAGATACCGACACGCGTGCCGAGTTTATACCCAACGAACAAATTAAAAACGCATTCAACGATTAATAACTAACCCTTTTAACAAGTAATAAGAAAATGAAAACCGTTAAAGCAAAAAACATTGACGACAGTCACGTAATGACTGGTGAAGTACGCCTCCTCTACAGCTCGCTGGAGCAAGGACAACAGCAACCCGAAACAGGGAAAACAGTCTATCAAGGTTGTCTCCTCATCCCTAAGACGGATACAGAGACCATCTCCCTGATGGAAGACCTCATTCTCCGCACCGCTAAGCAGCAATGGGGCGAAAAGATTAACCCGAAGAAGTTTCTGCACTACCCACTGCGTGATGGCGACCAAGAGCGTGAAGGCGCACTCTTCAATGGAGTATTCTTTATGAACGTAAAGACCTACCGCCCGCCGCTCCTTCTTAATGTAGATAATACACGTGCGGAAGCCGGGCTTCTCTATTCAGGGTGCTACGGACGTGCCGCACTCAGTGCTTACTCCTACGACCGCAATGGCAATAAGGGCATATCCATCTCCATTGATGCGTTTCAATTCCTTCGTGATGGCGAACCTGCCGGTAGCTCTCTCGATACGGAAGCACTGATTAGTGCCTTTGGTGCCGTTAAGACGGACGAATCCACAGACGAGAATCCATTCGGTTGATTTCCGATGTGATTGTTGGTGTTGTGTGGTCGGGGCTACGGCTCCGACCACCTTACCGCACTGCTACTACCCTCTACTCATTTACGCACTACAAATAGCTTATGCCGGAAATTGAATATACGTTATCCCTATCCTCCTCTCGTCGTGCGTCCGTACTGACACGCAATACCTATACGTGGTCGCAGTTCACGGCTTTACTGGCTACGCCTCGGCGCACTGCCGAAACAATGGCGGAGTATGCCGCCATGAGCAAAGAGCAGCGTGCAGCCGTTAAGGATGTGGGGGCTTTCGTAGCCGGTACGTTTCGGGGCAATAAGCGAAAGAAAGAGCTATTGGAAGCACGCTGTATGGTCACGCTGGATTTTGACGCTGCTACTGCCGATACCATCGAGGCACTACGCAACTGCGAGCATTGTGTAGCCGTCTATTCAACTCATTCCCACACCCCTGATGAACCCCGTGTGCGTGCCGTCTTTCCTCTCTCTGAACCCGTAGAACCTGCCCTATATGAACCCTTGGCGCGTGCCTTGGCAAGTGAAATAGATATCGAGGATGCCGATACGTGCAGCTTCTCACCCGCACAACTCATGTACCTCCCCGGCGTATCGTGTGATGGCGAATACCTATTCTTCACCGTGGACGAAGAGCCGGTCAATCCGCAAGAGCTTCTCTCTCTCTACTATAATACACCCGAGAACCCGGCAGAATGGATCTACGCTTCCGCAGAAGAGCATAATGCAACGCCTTGGACGGCAGACGGCAATAAGCCCGAAGACCCAAGAGAAAAGAAAGGACTCGTAGGCAACTTTTGTCGTGCCTATGGAATTGATGCTGCTATTGAGCAGTTCCTCTCCGACTACTTTATTCCCTCTAACATACCCGGACGATACACCTACAAGGGCGGCTCCTCCGTAGCCGGTGCCGTTGTGTATGACAACCTCTGGCTCTACTCCTACCACAATACAGATCCTTACAAAGGCAAGCTCCTCAATGCTTTTGACCTCGTCCGACTACATAAGTTTGGCACGCTCGATGTAGCCTCTACCGAAACGGATATCACACGGCTTCCCTCCTATGAGGCTATGATGCGCTTCGCTGCACAAACTGAAGGCGTAACCCGTCTGCGTGCTGCTTGCTTCCTCGATGAGGATATGGATGCAGCGGAGAACGCACCCGAAGCTCAAGAGCAACTCGCTTCCGTAATGGCACAGCTGGACTGCGACAAAAAGGGCAAGCCTTATCCCAACGCAGCTAATGTGCGTCGTATTATCCGCAACGATGGCTTCCTCAACTTCGCAGCCGTTAAGCACGACCTATTCTCCGACCGAACCTTTATTGCCGGAAAGCTCCCATGGAACTCCGCCAAAGTCGGAGAGCTTTGGTCCGACACGGATGACGGACAGCTCCGCAGCTACATAGCACGTAAGTATGGCATTACCAACATCAGTGTGATTGAGGATGAGAAGAATAACTTCATCGCTGATTGCGGTACTTATCATGCAGTTACCGATTATCTCGATCGCTGCGTTTGGGATGGTACGCCTCGACTGGATACACTGTTTATTCGCACGCTGGGAGCCGTCAATACGGCACTCACACGTACTATAACGCGCAAAAGCCTTTGCGCTGCCGTGGCTCGTGTCTACTCGCCCGGCTGCAAGTTTGACAACATCACCGTTCTGAAAGGTGGTGAAGGGCTGGGCAAGTCTACGCTTTTATCTCGCCTTGGGGGCAAATGGTTTACCGATAGCCTCTTCACCGTGGAGGGTAAAGATGCCATGGAAGCCGTGCAGGGAAAATGGATTATTGAAATTGCCGAGCTGCAAGCACTCAAACGCTCTGAGATAACCGCCGTCAAGAGCTTTGTCTCTAAGCAGAGTGACTCCTTCCGTGCCGCCTATGCACGTAATGCGGTTACTCGTCCTCGGCAATGCGTCTTCTTCGCTACTACCAACGAGCAGGATATTCTTTCCGGCTACACGGGCAACCGACGCTATTGGATTATTGAATGCAGTGGTACCAACATATCCACCTCGCCTTTTGACATCACGCAAGAAGAGATTGACCAATTGTGGGCGGAAGCCAAGTATCGATTCCAACAAGGCGAAACGCTCTACCTAACCCCGGAAGATACCGAGGAACTCAAGCGAGTACAAGTTGCCTACCGTACCGACGATCCACGCAAGAGTCTTATTGAAAACTTCCTCCGCACTCCTGTACCCTCCTATTGGTACGATATGGATCGTGCGCAGCGTCTCGCTAAGCTACTCGACCGACCCTTCTTACCTCTTACTGACGCTTATGCTACGCCTCCGCCAAACAGCCGACTGCGTGATCGTATCAGCGGCATTGAGCTATTTGCTGAGTGCTTCCAACGCGCCGTGGATAAGAATAGCACCTACGAAGTGCGGGGTTTACTCGACATCGTTCGCACCTGCGAAGGGTGGGAAGATGCCACTTATGCACAAAGGCGAGACAAAGCATATGGCGCAGTACGCTGTCTTGTCCGTAGCAATGTGCCTCAACCCGACACTCCTGATGACCTGACCGAAGACGACAAGATGCTATTTGCCGCTCTGGATGAACGACCATTTTAATGCATACTCATATGAAGAAAAAGCAAAACGAAAAAGACACTGACCGCTACATCGCTTATTTAGTCTGCCTCAAGGGTGGGCTCTACATTAAGCTGGACACCTCACTTATTGCCGGGTTGCCCGACCGACTGATTGTATTAAAGGATTGCCGACCCTTCTTTGCAGAGATAAAGAGTGAAGGCAAAAAGCCAAGCATCGTGCAAAAGCTGATGCACTCGCGTCTCCGGGCTATGGGGCATCGTGTCTATGTGGTGTCTACTACCCGCCAGGCGGACGCTATGATGATAGATATCTATTGCACCCCCTCTCAGTACGATGCGGAGTAAAGAGGACTTGCATCCCTACCAGCGTGAAGCCGTGCAGCATATTCTCACGCACCCCCGCTCCGGGCTCTTTCTCGACATGGGGTTGGGCAAGACTGCCACTTGTCTCACTGCCGTGAAGGAGCTGATCGATACCTTCTGCATCTCGCGTGTATTGGTCATTGCGCCGCTTCGTGTAGCACGCTATACGTGGACAGCGGAGATAGCCGAGTGGGCGCATCTCGCCTCACTCCGTGCCGTCTGCCTGCTCGGATCGCCTCAAGCAAGGCGCAAAGCGTTGGAGGCGGATGCCGATTTGTTCATTATCAATCGGGAGAAAGTGGCGTGGCTCGTGGAGACCTGTGGTGGTGTGCTGCCCTTTGATTGTGTAATCATTGATGAGCTTTCCTCTTTCAAGAATCCCTCTGCGCAACGCTTCAAACGGCTCAAGCGTGCCATTGTCTCCGTGCCGTGGGTTATTGGCTTAACCGGCACGCCTGCGCCCAATGGGCTGATGGACTTATGGTCCGAGCTGTTCCTCATCGATCAAGGGGTTCGCCTCGGCAAAACAATTACCGCCTATCGCTCACGCTACTTCTACCCCGGTAAGCGGCGGGGCATGGTAGTCTTTGAGTATCTCCCCAAGCCGGGTGCAGAGGCACTCATTCATAATGCAATTAGCGACATCTGTCTCTCGATGCGTAAGGAGGACCTGCTCTCCCTTCCTCCCTTAATCGTGGAGCGCATACCCGTAACGCTTCCCAAGGAGACGCTTAATAAGTATCACCGCTTAGCTAAGGAGAAAGTGGCACTTCTCGAGGGAAACGAGATCACTGCACTCAATGCAGCCACCCTTTCCGGTAAGCTCTTACAGATGGCAGGTGGGGCTGTCTATGCGGAGGACTCAGAGCTCTGTTCCCCTGCTGCACGCCCCTTCATTCACCTGCACAATGAAAAGATAGCGGAGCTCAAAGAGCGTGTGGACGTAATTCCCGGTAATGTAATTGTCGCCTACAACTATCTGCACGAGCGCAAGCGCATTATGGAAGCACTTGCCGAATACAATCCTCGGGAAATCAAATCCGAAGCGGACATAAAGGATTGGAACGCCGGTGCCGTTAAGGTCCTCATCGGACATCCACAGAGCATAGGTCACGGACTGAACCTACAGCGGGGCGGTAACCATATTATCTTCTTTTCCCCTACGTGGAACCTCGAGCTGTACCAACAGTTTGTGGCGCGCTTGTGGCGACAGGGGCAAACGAAAAAAGTATTTGTCTACATCCTTGTAGCCGAGGGTACGATTGATGAACGCATCTGCACTGCCATCAAGCGCAAGGAAGCAACCCAAAACGACCTCATCGATGCGCTCAAGCGCATCGTGGCGGAATACAATAATCAAGAATAAATAAGCAAGCTATGACAAGTAAAGAAAAGGAAAGAAAGTACAAATTCACAGGCGAGACAAGGGAAATACTCGGACGCACGGTGCACCGCATTGTAGCCGTGAGAAGCTTTGGCAATGTAAAGAAAGGCGACAAGGGCGGCTGGATTGAGAAAGAAAGCAACCTCAGTCACGAGTGCAACTGCTGGGTGTACGACGATGCACGAGTGCTTGATAATGCCGAGGTATTCGGAAATGCAAAAGTGTACGACACTGCCGAGGTGTTCGGAAGAGGCAAAGTGCACGGAAATGCCGAGGTATTTCATGATGCCGAGGTGTACGGAAATGCGACAGTGCGAGACAGAGCAATGGTGTACGACAATGCGAAGGTGTGTAGCAGTGCGGATGTTTACGGCACAGCGCAAGTGTACGGCAATGCGGAGGTGCACGGTGAGGCGGAGATGTTCGGTGAGGCGGAGATGTTCGGCAGTGCGGAGGTATGCGGCAATGCAAGAGTAAGCGGAAAAGCTGTCCTGCGTGGCGATGCAGTCGTAAGTAGCAACAGAGACTATATCGTATTCAAGAATTGGTGGAGCAGCGGGCGCTACTTCACATGGACACGCAGCAATAACCTTTGGGCCGTAGGCTGCTTTTATGGCACTGGAGAGGAGCTTATCCGCAAAGCCTACAAGGACAGCAAGCTGTCGGGTCGAGAGTACGAGCGCATTGTGCGATACGTGGATGAAATTCTAAAAGCAGAGGAGAAGTAAGCAATGGAAAGAAAGTACAAATTCACAGACGAGACAAGGGAAAGACTCGGGCGCACGCTGCATAGAATTACAGCTGTACAAGACTTTGGCAACGTAAAGGCAGGAGACAAGGGCGGCTGGATTGAGAAGGAAAGCAACCTCAGCCACGAGGGCTACTGCTGGATATACGGAGCTGCAGAAGTATTTGATGATGCCAAGGTGTACGGCAATGCGAAAGTGTGCGATTTCTCATCCGTGTACAGCATGGCGCAAGTGTATGGTAAATCCCAAGTGTCCGGCATGGCGCAGGTGTATGGTAATGCCATAGTGCACGGCATGGCGCAGATATACGGCAATGCAAGGGTATACGGCAATGTAAGGGTGTACGACAATGCAAGTGTGTACGACAATGCAAGTGTGTACGGCAATGCAAGTGTGTACGGCTTCTCGAGAGTTTTTGACGACGTAGATTTATACGGCAATGCGGGATTAGACGGCACTGCCTCTGTAAGCAGCAATGGTGACTATATCGTTTTCAAGAATTGGTGGAGCAGCGGGCGCTATTTCACATGGACACGCAGCAACAACATGTGGCGCGTGGGCTGCTTTTACGGCACAGGCGAGGAGCTTATCCGCAAAGCCTATTGCGACAGCGAGGAGTCCGGGCGAGAGTATGAGCGCATTGTGCAATACGTGGAAGGAATCTTAAAAGCAGAGGCAAGTAAATAAGATGCAGAAAAATAATCACACAAAAGCGCATCTGTACCCCTATCAGTGGAAGCTTAGCGATATAAAACACCCTGATAAAGGCACTGTGTTTTCTTGCTTTTCTTGTGGGGGTGGCTCTTCAATGGGATATAAAATAGCCGGTTTTGATGTTATTGGATGTTGCGAATCAGACAAGCGCGTTATGGGGGCTTATACACACAACCTTTCTCCGCGATTCTCGTATTGCGAGCCGATACAAACATTCCGGAAGAGGAAAGACCTTCCTGCGGAATTGTATACCCTTGATATATTGGATGGGTCACCACCTTGCACTCCGTTTTCAATGTCTGGCGTACGAGATAAATATTGGGGAAAGGAACGAGTGTTCTCTGAGGGTGGAGTGAAGCAGGTACTGGACACACTCTTCTTTGAGTTCATTGCGCTTGCAAAGCGGTTGCAACCAAAGGTTATTGTGGCGGAAAACGTTAAAGGAATACTATTAGGGAAAGCGTGTGAGTACGTTAATCGTATTTTTCGCGAGTTTGATGATGCGGGATATGTCGTAAGACATTATTTGCTGAATGCAGCCAAAATGGGTGTTCCCCAACGGAGGGAGCGTGTCTTCTTCATTGCACTTCGCAAAGATTTGGAAAGAAACTTCTCTCTTTTATCTCTTTCTCCCGATTATAATGAGCCTGAGATATATCCGAGTGAATTTGTAGACTACGAGGGACGAGAAGTATGCTCACCGGTGGTGAGGACGCTGTGGGAGCATAGGGAATATGGAGAGCGAATTCAAGGTGCAACAAGTAAACGAATAAATGGTGTAGAGAAATGCTTTTCGCAAGTGTACCTCTATCCAAAAAAAATTTGTCCTACACTGCAGTCCGATAGATCAAACATAATACATTTCAATGAGCCTCGCTTTCTTTCTTTGCATGAACTTAAATGCATTAGTACATTCCCACAAAATTACGATTTTACCGGTGTGAATCCGTGGTATGTATGCGGTATGAGCGTGCCTCCCGTAATGATGGCGCAAGTGGCTACTCATATATACACACGTTTGCTTGCTCAAATCTCAGCACGCGATAAATAGTAGTGCATTGCCCCAATTAGGATAATTAAATATGCGAAGAGAGTAGCCATCTCGACTACTCTCTTCGTTTTTTTATTTACTCACCGCTTCCAGTTGCTCCGCCTCATCCAGTAGTCGCTCAATGGCACGTGTGTCGCGCTCCCTTGCGGCAAGGCGTGTCGCTGTGTCCTTCCCTGCATACGCCTCATCGTGTGCCTGCATCGTGTCCGAGAGCGCATCAAAACGCTTCGCTAAGTAACGCAACTGCGTCTCGTTGCGTCCGTCTAAGTAAGTGCGGATAGATTGCCGTATCTCATTAGCCTCCTTATAATCCGCATTTTTAGCGTTACGCTTCATGCGGTCGATTCTTTCGATGTCCTGACGCAGCGCACGCCGTGTGCTGTAGAAGTTGCGTCTCGCCTCGCTCCCCTCCATGAAGGGGTCATCCTTCCAAAAGCGGCGGGTTACAGGAGCTTGCCCCAAAGCTTGTGATACGCTGCCTCCCTTCGGGTCGGTAAGCATATCCGCCGAGCGGTTCAAGTCCGTAACAAACTCAAGAATACCGCCCAAGTAACGCTCCGCCAGATAGTTCACACTCGATGGATTCACGCTGAGCAAGCCGGTACTCACCTCGCCAATGTGCTTATCCCCCTGTCCGTAGAGCATCGTGTTCCACCCGGCGGCTGCGTTCGTCATCCAGCGGGGAGTACTCTTATCCGCATACAGATAGGAGGGTGTGCCACGGTGATATACCGATTCTCCGTAGATGCGTCGCCCACTCCAATCCCGGTTGGCAGCTATATCCCCAAAGGGTTGCAGCGCACTCGGTATCGATCCGCGCAGTGCCGTGTAGAGCGCACCGCGTTCGCCACGCTCGGCAAGCTCATTCGCATCCGTAAAGCCCGAGAGGGACATATCCAAGCCGATGGAAGAGCTGTTCAATGCACCGTCAATGGTAGCGAGTGCCAAGTCTCCGCTCGTAGCACGACCCATCAGCATATCGCTCAGCGTAACCCCGATGCCGTTCAGTGCACGCATCTCCGGACCGAGCGGTACCTTGATGAGCTTCCCTTCGCCCAACGGTATGCAGAGATTGCTACGTCTGAGGAACGGATTTACATCTTTAAGCGGCAAGCGGTCATACTTCTCTTGCAGTGTTTCATCCTCATCATCCCCATCGTCTCCGTCCGGAGATGCCAGTGCCGTATAGAGAATGGTCATGAGCGGCTGCAAAAGAATAAGCCCCAAGCTCCACCCTGCTGCTCGCCAAGGATGATCGCGAAACATCTTACCCGTCAATGCAACCCCCTGCAAGTTCGCATTAAAGAATAGGTACAGCGTAGAGAGGAACTGATACATAGCACTGTTGCCTGTGCCTCGCTTGTTGAAGTTCACCGTAATGCTCTTCGCCCGATGTGTCGCTTCCGTAATGCCCAGACCTATCTTACGTGCTGCCGCATAAGCAGCGAAGCGGCTCATGTCCTCCAGATGTTCGTTGATGCCCATATAGGCATTCCAAAACGAACGCCCTGCTCGTCCTGCTCGTGCCTTCAGGCTATTCGATAGCGCATTGCGTGTACTCTGTGCGCTCCGCTTGTCGCCCGTGAGGAAGGCAAAGCCCGTCCGTCCACCGTTCGCTTTGTATTCTTCGTACAGCCGTGCCGTGTCGCCCTTCTTAAGCCCAAGCATAAGCGGTATTACATCCGTGAAATAGGCGCGGTTAAACGCCAGCGCATAGCGTGTGCCGTATATCGTGCTGCTACTCATCTCAGCGAACAGTAGGTCACGCACCATATTGGCAGCACCAAAGCTCAAACTGCGCCCCGTGATGTTCTGACCCATCTCACGAGTAAACCAGCGCACCGACCGAAGCAGCTTATCCGCTGCTCCGTTGCTGTCCGTGGCGCGGTTGTGGCGTGTAGCGGCTCGGCTGAATCTCGGGTTGCCGTTCACAAATACATTGTACTTTTGTCCGTCAAAGAAGAGCGGCACTACATGCTCCTGCTCCTGGCGTTCACTCAGTAGGTAGCCGGTCTCGGGACGTGTGCGCTGCGTCCTACGCCGAGCCAAGCCGCGTGACTCCAATTCCTTCATGCGGGCAAAGAAAGCCTCTGCCGTCTCCTGAGTGGTCGATTCAATCGCATCGCCCTTCGTCGTCTTGCGAGTAACCGTTTCCGGGTATGCCTCTACCCAACGCTGCGTATCGCCCTCCTGCTGCAATACGTACCAAGCGGACGAAGCGGAAAGGTAGTCGCTGCCGTATTGCTGTGCGAAGAAGTATAACGCCTGCCGTTCTTCGTTCCTCGTGGCGGCTACAATTGAGTTCATCGCACTCTTGAGCATCGCTTCAAACGGACTGCCCGGTAGCGACTGCCTGCCGTGCATTGTCTTGAGCGGATTCGTATCTATGTGTGTGCGGATGCTGTACTCCCAGGGTGTTTGGTTCGTATTCTCTTTCCAACCCTGCATCGGTACGTAGTGCGCAAACATACCCGTAACCTTCTGATAGGTCGCTTCATCGATCATCCCACTATTGCGCCACAGCTCAATGGACCCACGATTAAAGCCGTTCACGAGTTGCCATACGTGGTATACATCCCGGTGCCCTGCACGTGCTTCCACTGCCTGAGTAAATGCCCTCAAGGGGTCTGCTTCATTCACCACTGCTCGGTATGGGCTCTTCTTGTCTTGCCCGATGAGGGTCGCTATCCGCTCCGTGATAGCCTCTTCGGCGGCATAGTCCTTTGTGGTGAGCGCATCCTTCAGCGCATCAAAGAAAGCCTCTTGCGCCTCTGCTTCGCTGCTATACGCATCTTTATGTTGCTTGTTCCAACCGGGGAATAGATTGTTGTAGTAGTCATTTAGGATTGCCTCCTGCTCCTCGGTGCGTGTGGTCGGATCAAATAGCTCTTCCGCTCTGCGCCTTATCTCTGCATTACGCTCTGGCGCATGCTTGGCAAGGAAGTATAGCTCAGTGAGCTCCGGACTAAGCTGCGCCTTACGGGCAAAGCTGCGTACCGTCTGCATCATCTCATCGTACTTCTTGCGGGTCTCCTCCTGACGGGCAAATGCCTTGCTCGCACTCTGGTTGTACACCTTATCCAGATTCATCTCATCGGGAATCGTTTCTCCCGTAGCCGCCTCTACGCAACGTGCAAGCTCCACAAAGCTCTGTGTGTCGTTCTGCCATGTCTCACGCAACTTGTACACACGCTTCTCCAATAGCTCGTTCATTGCTTCCGTAAGCTTCAGTACGCCCTTCTCGTCTACACCGTCTGATGCCAGCTCGGAGAGTATCTGCTTCCGTGGTTTGCGGAATTGTATATCGTCCAAGTCACGGCAACGGGCAATTACACGTTTCTCATCCGCACGGTGCAGTAGCGCATCCGTACTGCTTTGCTCCTTGCGTGTGGCACGTATGCCCCGCCAAGTCAGGTACAGCAAGTCCCCGTTGGTGAGTGGTAAGCGGAAGCCGATGCGCCTTAGCAGGTTGCGTATAAAGCCCGCTATCCGCGCCCATACGCTCGGTGGGGTGTACTGCTCTGCCATTTCGGCTATATACTCTTCCGCTATGGTTTGTTCGTTCGTGCCGTAGGTGTCTTCAAGCCGTTTGCGTTCCGCTTCGGGTATCAGGGGAAGTACCTCATGCGTCAGTGTAGCCAAGCCCTCCTTACCCAGTAGAGCTTCCAATCCGTGGTGTCCTACGACCTCGTGTAGTACGGTGGCTTCTATGTCCTCAAGCTCGTTGTTCTCTGCTACAATAGTTACTTTGCCTGTCTTGCGGTCGTGCCAGCCCATCGCATCACGTGCATACGCTTCTGCTACATCGTCCCTGCTGACTACCTCTACCGGTACGCCCTCCAAGCCCAGCTTGCGGAGAGCGTCCTCCGCAACTCGTTGCTTGCGTGCCTTGTCCGCTTCCGTGTTGCGTGCCGCCTCTCCGTACTGCGTAGTCAGTGCATGCCGATACGCATCGTGCTGCGCCACTTCGTCCGCCGCACTCTGTGGATTGTCCGTTGCTTCCCACGCTTCACCGGCTTTTTTTGTCAAGTCACCGAGAAGTGAAAGAAGTTTTGTATCTTTGCCAACGAGGGAAGTAGATGGTATTGGTCCGACCGCCGTTGCAGTAAAGCCCTCGGCAGGCTGATTGAGTATATCGATTAGCCTGCCTTTTTCTATGGCTGTCAGTTCTTGGTCATAAAAACTTTTCCCGTACTTATCTATCCCGACAACAATCTTTACGGTGTACTCCTCTTCTGAAACTTTGAGACCTGCCGCATAGTAACGATAACGAACGTAATGGGCATCATCTTTTTCGGCATTTGTTTCACCGATAAAAACGCCCTTGTAGATAAGTTCGGGAATAACCGATGCGGAAGCAGCGCGTACTTCATTGTGCATTCCGTGTGAAACAAATTTGTCTGCGCCTCGACGAGACAGGATAATATCATTTTCTCCGGTGTCTTCGTTTTTGAAGGTTCGATTGCGGAGTGTATTTAATATCCAAGTTCTTACACCTTTTGGGGTAAAGTCGTACAGCTCACGTGCCTTGGCTACATCAACTGCTATAGGCTTCGCAGCTCTCAGCTTTGCCAGTGTATCACGTGCCCGCTCAGGCGTGAATGTTTCAAGCGGAGCATCCAAAGATCTTGCGCCTCCCTCCTGTGCTCCCTTGCGGTACTGCACATCTTCATCCGTAGGCTTCGCTTCCGCTTCTTGTACTTCCTGCGCACTCCTCTCTGCCTGTCTGCGTGCTCGCTCCTCTTCTGCTGCTTTCCCCTCTTCCAGCAACTTCTGTTTTAGTGTTGCCACCTCCTCTTCTGCCGTGCGTAATTCGTTCAGCTTGGGGAATGCGCCAAGGTCTTTATACCCCTCTACGAATGCAGTCCGCTTCTCTAAGGCATGCTCCAGTCGGGGGGCCTGTACGTGTACAAAGTCACGCATCAGCTTGTTATATACACGAGTTATCAGCCCTTGCCCATTGGAAAGCGCGCCTCGGTCGGAGAGTAAGTCCATCGGCAGAGGCACACCATCTACCGTTATCTGTTCTATATAGGCTTCACCCAAACTTCGGCTTCCTATTTTAACCGTTATATGATTATCTATACGGATTTCGTTGTTCTCCTTTGCCAAATGGGGAAGAGAGCCCTTTACTTTGTCTATGAACTTGGTAAGCTCATTAAGTGGTTCTTTGGCTTTCTTGCCGTCTATGTATATATCCTTGTACCATCCTTGCGCCGAGGTGTGTTTCTTTTCGCCCTCTTGTGTCTCAGAGTACAAAGCCGGGTGGTCTTCCTGTAGCCCTTTTTCTGCTGCCTTGGTATCTTCTATGAGCTTGGGCAATACCGCTATATCATTTGTGTATTGACGGAGCCGTGCGGAGTTTTCGTCACGCTTCCGGTCGTGCATCTTTTTCTCTGTGGTCAGTCTTTGTAGTCTATCATTGGCTTCGTGAAGGTCTACTGCCGTGGTACTGCCCGAGAGTGCTGCGGTTAGTTCCGCACTCGTCATCTGAAGCGCATTCTCATCCGATACATCTTCCGTTTCCGTTATGCTTGCATTGAGCGGTGCCATTACGGGAGCGGTGAAGTTAAGCTTTGATTGCAAGCGGTTGTACGAAGCGGCATCCAATGTCTCCTCTGTTCCGTACACAAATATCTCTACCTCTCTGCCCATCTGTGCCAGCGTATTGCCGTTACGGAGCATACGCCCATTGCGCTGCGCAAAGTCCATCGGACGGTTTACTATGTCCAAGTGATGTAAAGCGCAAAGCCTTGTCTGTACGTTTACGCCCACACCCATCTTCTCCGTACTGCCTAAGAGTACACGCACTTCTCCGTTGCGTACCTTTTCAAAGAGAGCTTCACGCTTTACATCTGCGGTCTGTCCATCCTTGATATCCGTGATACACGCTATCTCACTCCGTGGTATGCCCTTCTTAACCAACTCATCGCGGATATACTCATACGCATTGAAGCGTGTACTCGCATCCGAGGCATGGAAGATGTCGTAAGCGGAAGAGCCGCCTCCCTTTGAGGGGTCTTTGGATTGGAAGATATCTAAGAAAACAAGCTGTGTACCCTTTATGTCATCGGTCTCTTTATACTTCTCATATATCTTCTGTACCGCTGCATTGGTTTTGCTGCTTGCTTCATTCGGCAATGCGGGATTGAGCAAACGCAAATCAATAGAGGCTTGCTTGGCAAGGGTATGCGCCACTACGTTTAGTGCAGGAAGCTTATCATCCCCATGTCGTTTTTCATTCGCCTCAATGGCATCTACTATTTGTAGTATGGCATCATTCAGTGCATCCCCCTTGGGTAATACAACCTGCGTATATTGCCCGCCCTTTAGCTTCGGAATCCTATTACCCTGTTGTAACTCTTTTACGTCTAATGTACGTACTACATCTGCACACATACGCCATGCGGTAAGCAATTCGTTTAGGTGTACAAACTTTTTGAAGCGGGCTACAAGCTTAAACGTTTGGTCCATCTTGTATTCCAAGTCCTCCGTGATCTCTCCATAGGTAGAGGCAAAGTCGTCAAAGCTGGTCATTCCGTATGCTTCCAACACGTCCGGATTGATATAGCGCATCATCGTCCATATCTCAGCCATTGTGTTGCTCACAGGTGTTCCTGTAGCGAGGATAACGTTCTTTCCGCCACTCTTACGGCGCACATCTAATATCTTCAGATAAGCACTTACCGCTTGTTCACTGCTTTGCGTGTCTACCCCCTTTATCTGTCCGAGGTTGGTAATTAGTCCAAGCTTCTTATACTGGTGTGCTTCGTCTAAGAAAAGCGCATCTACATTTAGTTTGTCAAATGTGAGTATGTCGTCCGTGCGTCTGTTGGTCTTTTTATCTAAAGTCTGCTCTGCCTTTTCAGTCGCTTTAGCTTCATCTTCCATCAACTTGCAGAGCGACTTTTGCAGCTCTCGGCAGGCACTTCTGTTGGCGCTGTTTTGTGCTGCTTCTATCTTCTCTCTGAACTGCTTTTTCAGCGACTCATAATAGTCGTCTCGTGCTTTTGGGCTGTCCGGGATAAGCTTAAGAAACGAAGTCGGCACTATCACCATATCGTAGTCCCCCGTGGCTATCTTACCGAGTAGTCGCTTCCTGTTCTCTGCCGACATATCTCGCTTGCCGGGGGCAAGTATCTTGGCTTGAGGATATAGTTTGCGTGCATCAGTCACAAAGCCGCCTATCGTGGCATTCTGAACTACGATCATAGGCTTCTTGGCGAGACCCAATCGGCGCATCTCCATTGCGGTAGTCACCATCGTAAAGGTTTTACCCGTGCCTACCTCATGCGCAAAGAGTGTACTCTGACTAAGTGCTCGGCTGACCGCCCTCTTCTGATGTTCGTATAGCTTTATGCCATGTGCCGCATTCGGGTAGTACTCTATTTGTGGTACGGGGTATTCGGGTAGTCGCTGCCGGTTGAACTTCTCGTTGTAGATATCTTCTATCTTGGTACGGTGCTCCTCCTTCTCCTCTAACCAATCCACAAACATCTGTTTGATGCGTTCTACCGTTACCTTAACGGCATTCATCGCCTCTTCATCAGGTACGCGGATGCTGTTCCCTCTATTGTCTTTAAAGCCCGTGTCTTTGGTTATCTTCCATAGCGAAGTGGGACGTGCGGAAAGGGCATAATTGGTTATCTCGTTGGGGTAGTTTTTCTTGGTTATTACACCTGTGGGAAGTCCGCTAAAGATCTCCCCGGAAATAAAACGAGCAACTCGATGCTCTCCGCTTACAGGGTCATCGTAAAGCGTTACATTGTATTCGCATATCTTCTCCCTTAAGAAGTTTTCTTTTATCTCTTTGGGTATCCATGAGCTCTGTAGCGATACTGCAATATTAGAGTATATTACCCGTTCGGGTTGTACCGCTGTCAACGCTTCTACATTGTGGTCGTATTTGCCCTGCTCGTTATTCTCTTTCGCCTCTGCTAATTTCGTTACTACATCGCCCGACAAGTATTCCACCGAATCTACAATTTCATTTGTAATCGGATCTTCGTAAGCATAGCCGTGGGCTATCAGTTCACTTCTTACATGCGCTGCATCAGATCCACGAAGGGTGGCTATATAGTCTACGTCAAGTTTATTCTTATAGGCTCTACTGATGTTTACCGCATCCGTTATGTTATCGGCTTTGTCCGGCTCACGGGTGGGGAAGCAGGTGCGCTTATCAAGTATGCTTTCGTCCCGCGTCTTTAGTTCACGAACCAAACGAACCTTTCCCGCCTTATCCTGTACAAGGTTGTTCTCCGTGTGCTCCAGTCCGAATACTAAGTAGCTGTCGGCATCCTCTTCCAATATAGACTTCAGCTCCTTGTGTTCGGTAACTAATCCGTATTGATCTGTGTACGCATGATAGGCATCGGACAAAAGCTTGCGGTGCTCCTCTATCTCTTTGTCCGTAGCATCTTCTTTGCTTTCCAGCTCGACCTGAGCCAACAGCAAATCTCGCAAGTCTGTGTATGCTTTGATTGCCTCTACACACTTTATCTTTTTCCCCTTGTGTCGGAATGTGTCCACCGCCACTCCGCCTTCGCCTATGATGCAGCTCTTCTCTCCGTCTGCATAGCGATAGACTTCATCACCTACTACGCTGAGTCTGCCCTCTTGGAATGGTTGTGCCTCCACCGGCTGCTCACGTAGTGCAGAGTTTATTTTCCCCTTCTTTAGTTCAAGTCGCTTTATCGCCTCTTGCAACTCTTTAGCAGGCGTTTTGCCGGGGAATGCATACAAGGTTAAATTTCCTTTGAATACCCTTTGTGGCATATAGCTATTCCGCGCACGCTCGCTCCGATAGGTGCCCAATACCTGCTGGGGATGCGTATCAAAGTATTCATTTACCGCAATGGGGGTATCATCGTATTGGACTACCTCATCCTCAGATAAATCTTTTAGTCCGAGGTATTTTATATCGATTGGTTCCTCCCCGGCACGTCTTTTGCGGAAAACAAGTATATCACTCACCACTGCTGTGCCGGTACTCGTAAAGGTATCACTCGGTAAGCGGATGGCTCCCAAGAAGTCTACACCCATTTCTCCTGCATAGCTGCGCAGCTTATCACAGGCACTATCCAAGGTGTGCCTACTGGTAATGTATATAGCTATACCCCCCTCTGAGAGAGAATTAAATCCTTTGGCAATAAAGAAGTTATGTAAATTGTAAGCTCTTCCCAGTTTGCGGGCAAGTTGTCGGGAGAGCTTCCTGTCAAAGGGGGCATTTTGCCCAAAGGGTACATTGGCTATGATTAGGTCATACGGATGTTTCAGAGGCTCATTCTCGTAGCCGTCTACCGCTATAGCTGCATTGGGGTACAGTAGCCGTGCGATGCGCCCTGAGAAATCATCCTTTTCATATCCTGAGAGAGAAACACCTTTGCGTAATGAGTTGGGCATATGTTGGATGATGCGCCCCACTCCCATGGCAGGCTCCAATACGTTTCCGCCCTTGAATCCTAAGCGTTTGGCTATATCCCAAAGAGCATCACACACATAATCAGGTGTGTAGAATGCCGTTTCTGCATTGCGGACAATAGCGACAAGCTCCTTGTCGTCAATGAATTCGCTTAGTCGTCTCGATCGCTCTGTGGCATTTCTTTTTTCGTTGGCAAGAAAGTTAAAAAGACTACTCGATAGACCTCCCCAGCCCGTGTACTTAGCAAGTATCTCTTGTTCCTTAGGGGTTGCCTTTCGTCCTTCCGCTTCTATTTCATATAAAAGAACAAGTGCATCTACATTAGCTTCTAAGCGTTCCCGCTCCGTCTGAGGCAATGTAAAAGCGGAAGGAACAAACGCATCCTGCAGGTTGCCCTGTGACGCATTCGCTCCTTCCGCTGTTTTTGCAGAGGTGCTTGTCTCTCTTAAATCGGTCGTCCGCCCGCTATGTACTCCTGTGCTTCGCTGAACGGTATCGCCAGTATTGTCGCTACTGCTTCCGTGTACGCTATCCCCTGTAGATCCGTCACTTTGCAGCCGTGGCTCTTTTCCCACTCGGCTATTCGCTGCTGCACTTCGCTCATCCTTTCGTTCTGTTCGTCCATAATTTTCTTCTTCTAAAGGTTTATCTTCTTTAGGCAAAGATATAGTTTCTTCACTTTTCTGCGCTCCTTTCTCGGCACCGGAAGCATTTTGTTTTGTTAAGGGCGCATCGCTTTGTTCAGATTTTTTTGTATCTTTGCCCTCAGAAAGAGGCAGATTCTGAGTTCCCGCGACGACGGCGGAATTGCTACCCTCCGTGGTTCCGTTCTGATGACCCTCTGCCACATTGGTAGCGTGTGGTAAGCCTACGCGGGTACGGCTGGCTTCTGCCTCTTTCTTTTTCTTTTCTATGAAACCTTTCCCTGTACGCCAAGTGCTGATAACATCCCAGTGGTCGCTCTCATCTCCTATTTCTACTAAAAGGGAATCTGTATTTTCTCTACTCGGATGAGACCTCGAGGGGAAAGGTACTGTGAAAATAAAGTGAGTAGTCTTCCCTTCATATCTTTTTTCGAATACGGCTTCTCCTATGTTGTTTAATATATGTTTAATATACGATTCTACCGTATCAAACCCAAAGGACTTCATTTGAGCAAAATGCTCTTCCATTAGGTGCACCAACCCATAGCGGTACGTTCCTTCCTCTCTTACGTCGCTCCCCAAGCTTAGGCGTACCTCCTTCGTCTTGGGTTCCTCGGGTACCAATCCGCCGGGGATTACGCCATACGATAGTTTCCCGTCCGAAGTAAGCACATACGGTTTCCCGTTGCGGTCTTTTTCATCGCTCAGCTGCACGGTAAGGCGGTTTCCCTCCTTGTCCGTAAGCGTTATCTCCTTACGCTCACCCTGTTGAAAGACATCGGTCGATAGATCAAACGTAGTGTGTATTGCTTTGCCCAGCACGTACGGAGAGCCGCTACCGTCACGCTTGCCAACGAACTTGCCACCCTCAATGCTGCCATCAAACTTAACTGCGTCACTGCCTTCGTGCATCTCTATGTAGCGTCCTTCAGGCTGTCCGTCTACATACTGGGCTTGTACATGACCCCCAAAGCTCTCGTCTACAGGTTGTAGCTTGAGGTAGCTTCCTTGCAATGTGCCATGGCTATAGGTCTCGGTTAGAATGAGATTACCCTCTCTGTCGTAATGCTTCCATACGCCCTCTCGTTGTCCTGCCTTGAATGCTCCCTTGCTACGAATACACCCCTCCACGGAGTGTGCTTCGTTTTGATAGTAATCCGTATAAACTCCGGTAGCTTCTCGTCCGTCTTTGGGGAAGGTAAAGTGTCGTATAAGCTGTCCCCTGCTATTGTATTCGGTAAAGGCACCTGCCGGTGCACCTTCAAAGAAGCGTCCTTCGCATCGTACGTTGCCGTTCGGATAGTAGAGTGTAGAGATGCCGTGACGCTTGCCGTTGCGCCACTCGCTCTGCTCTATATAGTTCCCCTTCTTGTCAATGGCTATGTACTTACCGTTCTCTTTGTTTCCGCTTTCGTACCCAAAGTCCGTTTTGTGGTAACCAGCTTCTCCTCGCTCTGCGCTTTCCTTCCGAGCATGATGCTCCGTAAGTGGGGCATCAAAGGATGCCTCTCTGCGTGCGTAGGCTATGCGGTGTGCCTCTTGGTAGAAGGGAAACTCCTGACGGAATAGCTCCTCCTTGCTCAGGCTTTGGGTCGCTTCCGACTGCTCAAAAAGCGTCTGTGGGTTAGTCTCTGAGTAGTACTTACGGGTAAAGTCGTTAATGGCTTCCGGGCTCTTGAAGAATAGGTTGGCTATCTCAAGAGATTCGGGTGAGAAGCTCTCCGCCAAACTCTTCATGCCGGGTAGCACCGGAGCCGCTGAAAACATATTCCTTAGGAAGGTACGCAGCGGATCCATACCCTCGGTTATCGTGCGGTCACTCGGTCCGGGGTATTTGGATATAAAGAGTAGCGCACCCAATAGATCATTCCTCAGGCTCCTTGCACGTGTCTGTGCGTCCGCACTGGTGGTGAAAAAGAAGTCTGTGAGAAGCAACCGTTTTATGGCATCGAGCTGCTCCGACTTGATGCCCGGCACACTCTTTCGACCAAAAACAATAGCCTTTAGAGTGGGGTCTACTTTAGTGAATACACTATCCAGCAAACGAGTAACTAACTCGCGCTTAGCTGCTTCAAGCGGTTTACGTACTCCGTCTTGAGAGTTGAGTGAGTTTGCGGTGAAGAGTGAGTTGTACTCCTCTAGACTAATTGCGTTATGTTGATATAAATAGAGGAAGGCGGAGGAAAACTTCTCGTCCACTATCTTGTCTCCGTCCGCTTCGTCTGAAGCAAATAGAATGCGTGCTACTTCGCCCTGCTTCTCAGTGGGCAATTTTAGTATCACGTTCTCGGGCAAAAGGTTTTTCGTGTTTTCCGTGCCACCCGTAACCGTTACATCGTTATCTGTGAACTGACCCAAACGAATAGCCTCTTCGTCGTCTACATCAATCATATGCACCAGCACAGGGGCTTTCATACTGGCTACGTCTTCACGCTTTAGCCCCCAATGGGCTGCGTGTTCCGTAAGGTATTCCTTATAGCGTCCCGAGGATTCGGGATGACTGCGGTAAGCCGACTTAATGCCTGCGCTTCGTCCGTTGCCCTGTATCACCTCACCGCGTGCATTCACTACGGGCGCACCTGAGTAGATGCTCGCTTCCGAAAAGATTAAGTTGGGTACGCGTAAGTTCCTTCCAAAGTCCTCTTGCTGTTCAAAGCTCGCTGTGGTGGCTCTGTCCTTGGGCTGTGCCTCGGGGATAAAGTGCCGTTCGTTTACCGCTGCATCAAAGTGTGAGGGTTGCAAGTCGTCTGCTTCAATTACCGCATAGTGTCCTCCCTCGGTCTCCTCCGTGTGGGATACTTGTGCCGATAGCTGTCGCCCTATATAGCACTTCACGCGCCCCTGACGGGGTATGCGCTTACCACCAATGAGCTTGAAGCCCCTCGCACGATGAGCGGCAGGAGAGTTTTCGTTCAAGTCATTTACGGCAGATTCGGTGGCACCGGATGCAGCCTCCTCTGTCTTAGGTGTCTCTGCATGTAGCGCAGTGAGCGAACGGATTAGGTTCTCTTTCTTATGCTGAAGCAACGCCATCTCAGTATTTACGCGCTGCAAATCCCCGGTGGTTGCCTTGCGTGCTTCCGCCTTGCGGTTTTGGTAGTCCTCCTCTGTCTCCTCTTGGCGTTTACGTGTATTGCGTTTGCGTAGGTATTCCCTCTGCTCTTTAGCGAGTTTTTCTATCGCTGCATCCGTTTCGCTGAGGCTATTGTTGAAGTTGCTTATCGCCTTCGTGCGCTCCTCCTCCGGTAGCCTGGCGGCTTCTTCAGGGGATAGGTACTGAGTTTCTGTCTGTTCTGCTACCTGCGCTGTGGGTATGGGTACTGCTTCCGTCTTCGCTACCTGCGCTTTGGGTATGGGTGCTATCTTCGTCTCTGCCTCCTGCGCTGTCGGTATAGGTGCTATCTTCGTCTCTGCCTCCTGCGCTGTCGGTATAGGTGCTATCTTCGTCTCTGCCTCCTGCGCTGTCGGTATGGGTGCTATCTTCGTATCTGCCTCCTGTGCTGTGGGTATGGGTGCTGCCTCCGTCTCTGCTTCCTGCGCCATCGGTGCACTCTCTGCTTCCTGTGTAGCAAGCTCCTGTTGTAGAGCCGCTTCCGCTTCCGCTTCTGCCAACTGCTCTATGGCGGCATCCACCTCTTCCTTCGGTTGTGTCGCTATTACTTCTACTTGGTCGCTCGGTACGGGTATAATCTCTGCACTCCCTCCTTCTGTTTCGGGTGCTCTTAGGTACAGAGTTCCCTTCCCCAATAGGTGGGGGTTGCCATTCTCGTCTTGGGTTACCGTTACACCTTCTGTGTTATATACTGTGTATTCTTTATCATTATAGCGTGCCCATGTACTATTTCCTTCTCGGTCGGTAGTGGTGCGTTTTGCTTCTTCCTTAACTCTTTTCTTGGCTTCTTTCTTTAGAGTGTTGTACTTCTCTTTTGCCTGCGCCAGCTTCTCTTCAGCTTCTGCCCCTTGCAATACACTCCGCCGTGTCTGCAATCCGAGGTGCATAAATAGTAGCCGTGCATAAGTAGCTTCCTTTACCGCCGCTTGCCGGGTAGCATCATCCTTAGCTGCATGGCTGCGCTGCATCGCATCTCGATAAACGCCTATCAAGCTGTCAAGTATCTTCCCCTGCTCGCTAAGCGTACACGATTCCCATCGTTTATCGTCTATGTTTACATTGCCAAACTCCTTCTTCAGTCGCTTGTTGATTTGCGCTAATTGACGTTGGTTTGCTGCTAACGAAAGTGCGTGGCTACCTCCACCCAAAATACCAAAGGCAATCTGCGTGGGTAAAAGGGCTTCCAGCGTAGTGCCCATGTTTTCCGCATTGAATACCTCCTTCATACTCTGGTCACCTACTAACCACGCATTCAGCATACCACCGTAAATCTCTTCCAGAAACTCACCACCCAACCCTTGTATATTGGCGGCACGGCGTACGCTTCCCATAATAGGTGCTTTGCTCAATGCTCTGTTTATCCGAGCTATTGCCTTACCTGCTGCCGTGCTTGAAAAGTGGGTCAGCTTGCCTAATGCTTCCCCATAGGCACCAAAATGCCCGCCCGCCAGCTCCGAATAGTTCTCTATCCATTGAGCGGTAAACGCTTTGCGTAACGCTTTATTCCGATTGCTTTCCATAAACCGCTTTTCCATCAGGATATGGTCATCATTAATCGGAATAAATTCGCTCATATCGGCAATGTCGCCCTCCTCCAATTTGTAAGGTATAGGGGTAACGCGTCTCTCCGCATCACTCACTACCGAAGGAGTGTTCAGCGTAGCGGTCATAATCGCAGCCTGGGTAGCATCCTTTACAATGCGTCCCCCCATTCGTGTTACGCCAGGTGCCTTCTCTGCTACAGCAGTAGCCACACCCTTAACCCCTTGCGCAGCTTTCTGTCCGTAGCGTGCCAGTAGTTCAAGGAAGCGCGTGCCCTTACCGCTTGCGGTAAGTACACCGCGAGTGGCTAATGCTTTTATGCCACTTGCGCCAACCTTACTTGCCGCCTTCTCTGCGCTGCCTGCACCACCAGTTAGTACTGACGTGACAATAAAGTCAATCATAAAGGGGACAGAGCCGGCAGTCGATTCGCCCGCCTCATAGCCCTTCGGGAGTTGCGAGCGCATAAAGGCTTCTGCGCTGTTCAGCTCCGCTGCCATCTCTACTACTGCCTTTACTTCGGGCGAGTTATCCCCTCTGTTGTAAGCCTGTATCACACGGTAAAGAGCCATCTCATTCGCGGCATACGTATTTCCCTCTTTATCTTGCCACGCTTTCCGGGTGAGGATGTTATTCTTAAAGCCTTCCCATACGCCTCCCGTCCAACTCTTGTCTTTCTTAAGGTTGGATAAAACAGATTTATTCATCTGGGAAAGCTCATCGGCATGATCCTGCAAATGCAATGTTGCCCGGTATGTATCGGGGAGCTTGTCGTTGTAGCTGGTTGTCTTCCATATCTGCGCACTCGTGGGTGAAGGAAGCATCATCGCCATAGTTGCGTCTGACTTGATAGCTTGGTCTGCCTCCTTGGTCGCTCCGGCACGCTCCATTTCGCTGGTGAGTTGTCGCGCTCTGTCAGAGACTTGTGAAATAGTCTCCTGTTTTTCTTTTCCCTCTTCATAGCGTAGCGTTTTTGCCTTATGTAGTAGCGGGGTTAAGTCCTTCAGACTATCCGTTCCGGAGAGAATCTCTCCTTTTATACGCTCCCATTCATCCTGTGTTAGGGTAAGACCGTACGATGCTAATGCACCGGGTGTGTTAGCAATAAACTCGAAGTCGCGCAGCTTATCCTTACGTCGATTGAGCTCCTTTTTCATTACAGGGTCGCTGCCTATTATCCCCATTGTTAGACTATTGAACTTAATAACAGCGTCCTTATCTAACTCATCGTAAGGCTTCCCTGCAAATTTATTTTGGTTCTGAAATCCTTGCTCCAAGCCAAACGCATAGGGATTATCCTTAGCCCATGGGGCATCCTCCCTTAAACTCACCCGATTCCCCACACGGTCTATATGTGGGTCAAAGATTGAATTTATATTCAGGGGTTCCCTCTCTTCTTGCGGTGCTGCTAAGGGGGGCATGGCTACTTTCGGTGTTGCCTCTTTCTCCGCCTTACTAATGCCTACCCCATTCACAGCCCATGGTATATCCTCCCGGAAGCTCTGGCGTGGGAAGGGGAGCAGATTCGCCTTTGGCTCTTTAAGCATAGAGGGGGTCGTTATCTCCTTATCCTCCTGAGGCAATAATTCTTCAGCGGAGGGCGTAGCTGCCGCATCCGTAACCGCATACATGCTTCCTTTTTCCTTTTCTTCTCTACGCTTCTTCGCTGCCTCTTTGGCTATGCGACTAAACTCACCACTGCCCACTTTCGGGAAGCTCGCGTCATAAGGGGGTTTGCTATCTATACGTGCCATATCTGTCTATGCTGCTACTATGTTCTGTGTATTGCTTTATTGTTTGCGCTTGAAGTATAAAAAGGTCAATGCGGAGGCAAGGAGCAGAAAGCTCCAAGTCGGGAAAGGGAATGCCCTCTCCGTTATAGTTGTCTCGCTGCTGCGTGCTGCGCTGCGATGCTCTTGTATGCTGTCTCGGTAATAGACCGGTATGCGTACTATCGTGTCATGCGTGCCTCCGTAAAGCTGTAAGGTGTGATGCAGACGCCCTCCGCTAATGCTTGCCCTACTCTCTCCGTATGCATTGCGCAGTACGCTCATCGTATCTTCGGTATCACGCTCTTGACTAACTGCTGGTAGTGCAATGCGTACCGTGTCTGCTCTAAATTCCACCCGCTCCGATACAGTCACCTTTACGCTGTCACGCACTTCACTCTGCTGTACCTGCTTGCGACTGCCACACGAATAGGCACTCTCAAGCAATAAGGCAAAGAGAAAGAAAATGAAAAGCCGCCCTCCCCTCATATGCGAAATGCCGTCTCTTTAATCGCCTGCATGAGGGGAGCTTCCCACTCCTTCTTGAAGTACCCACACTCCACAAGTGTCATCCCACGCATCACACGGTACAGAGTGTCTGCATCCGCAAATACATTGCTCTCCGGAGTGAGCGAGGCTTCGCGGGCTACAATCGCTATGTAGAGTTTCGTATTATCCACCTTGGGTGATGCCCAACGGCTGATTATCTCTTTCAAGCGAAATAAGGCGTCCCGCTTCCTGTAGGTGCATAAATTGCGTACCGCTGCCCTAAAGCCGTAATACACATTCACAAATGAGCAAAACGTTGTGTCTCGTTGCTCGGGGGTTAAGCCCTGCCACTTAGCCGCCGAGTGGCGTATATTGAGCGGATTGTTGTTTCGCTCTCCGCGTGAAGGGGTCTTCATTCGCGCCTTCTCAAAATCAAAGTGTTCGTTAGTCATCTTCTGTCTCTCCTATTTCTTTGTTATCGTTCCTATCTTCTTCGCACAAGTCGCCGAGCTTTGGCAACTCATCGTGCGCTACCATTTCCAAAGCCTTATGCTTATTCCCCGATAGCACCAGCATGAGGTATTTGAGGAAGCTAATGGGGCGACCCTTGTCATCCTTCAGGGGTATATCCCTCAGCTCCATCCAATGCGACCCAATGCTGTCCAGCTCCAACGAAACGGCAAACAGCATCACCAAGGAAGGCAATACGGTAATCCCCATCGGTGCGCCTATCGCTCTACCCACAGCTACCGCTACCAATATCCAGCACAAGTAGTCCAGCATCTTATTCACCGTGCGGCGCATAGCTTTCGAAAAGCGTACTATCTCACCCCTCTTGTGCGCTGCCTTCACACCAAAGCGCAAGTCCACAAACACAATGCACAAGGCAAGCACAGCCAACCAACCTGCATCGGTTAGAAACTCACTCAGCAAGGCAAGAGAAGCAGCTATAAAAGACTTAAAACAGGTACGCTCCATAGGCATCAAAAGCCGAGTGGCGTTATTTTTACATCGGGTAAATTCACCTCTCCTCGGTGGAATAGCGTACGCAATGCGTTCAATAAGCCCATGGGAGGGGTAAGCTCAGGCAGCTCCTTCCGTAGCGCAGTGGGGAGCATGGCGAAGTGCTCCGCCAATACAGCGGCAAGGAAATAGTCCAATAGAATGTCGTACAGTGTCGGTAAGTCTCTGCGTGTAAGTGAAGCGGGTGCCTCAGCAAAAAATACCGATATAGCCTGCTTGGGGCGCAACGGCTTTATACTGCCATCCGCCCGCTCCTTGGCATCCAATGAGTGTTCCATCTCATATGCTTTATAGAGATCATACGCTATCGGCTTGACCAAAGGCTCTGTTATCGGCTCCTCGCCTAAGCGGCAATCAATTTGCCAACGCCGTTTCTCTTCGTCCTCTGGGTCGGTAAACAAACGTACTGACGTGCGATAAGCAGCAAACGATACGCTGAGCGCATTGGATGCACTCAGTATGCCGCTCTTCAGTGCCATCTCATCTTCCGAGAAGCCCACCAACGCATGGTAATCCTCTTCGCTGATAGCTAACTTCTCAAACAGATTCTCGTCCGGTGCCATGCGTGCTGCTATACGCTGCGTCCGCTGCTCGGCAAGCGATAGCAATACCTCCGTGGGTATGCGTACCTCCAAGCGTACATAACGCTTTATAGGCTGCCCACTTCGCTCCATCTTATATAGGGTACAAGGATTCATATTAGCGCAATCGATTAGTAAATGCCGGTGAATAGGTTAGGTCAAACGAAAGAAAGTCACTGCTCCCCTCAGGCAAATAGCCCATGAGCGTAAATGAGTAATAGCGGAAAGCGTGCGTTCTGTTCAGGGGCAAGATGAGATGCCGCTCAGGTTGTGCAAAATGCCGTGCGCCCAACAGGGTGAAGTTTGTCGCATCGTTCGAGCCGTATAAGAGTAGCAGCACACGCGCAGAGCTTCCCAGTACTTTATCATTATAGATAACCGTTGAAGTCTCATTCTCCTCCGTATAGGTAATTACTCTCGGTGCAGGGTAAGAAGTGCCGTTTATGCGCAACTCCTCTATGCGTGCCGGGTCTCCCAATGTAAAGGGCTTACTCTGTAAGAATATAGGCGTTACCGCCCCTGAAGCTTCCACTCTGCCCCAGTCCAGTAAAGCACCGTCGGCTGTAATGGGGTAAATACGGTTATGCGCGCTGAGGAAGCGCACATGCTGTGAGGTGCGACGGGTCCACTGCATAAAGTCTAAGTTCAGGCATAGCGACATACCCTCCTGAGGGAAGGGCAGTATAAGCACATGATCTCGGTCATCGTAGTACAGATCCGCTTCCCCATTGAGTAAATCTGTCACAAGGCTACTCCTCCTATCAAAGGGGTATGATGAGGGGAAGGCGGGGAAGTACTGGTTGTACTTCATCTCTATATACGTTTTATCGGGTCGTGCCGGTATGGGTAGTAAGTCATAGGCAATCGGCTCACTCACACAAGTTGCCGAGTTTGCATACAGCTTCAAGTGCCCTTCCGATACATAGGCTACTCCGCGAGGGGTAACCGCTACATTCCGTGAGGTCACTACATCGGGCAATAGCGGCACAACCGCTATATAGTGTTCGCCCGAGTCGTTCTGACGGAGTGCATATATACCGCTCCCCGTGAATACAAGAGTGGGGTACGATCCAAAGTGGTACTCCTCGGGGGTCATCTGCAAGACCGACAAAGCTCTTACAGGGGCAGGAAACGAAAATGTATCGCTCGCTATACCCCCTATCGGATTATCCGTAGTCAGCACCTTTACGCTGTTCGGCTTATCTCGGTAGCCCGACAAAGCACCGGAGTACCGGTTGCTTACTACTCGACTTTCCTCCCATTTGAAGAAGTCCCTATTCTTCGGGACGGGAACCTCTAATGGTGTTCCATAATGATAAAATGGCGGTAGATGTACCGCTGGGTGGTAGGGAATGATTTTGTAACGTAGATCAAGCTTATTCTTTGTTTCTACGCAGGTGAGTGGGTACTTGGGATTATTCTCTTCCGCAAACGAAATGGGCAGTATGGGATGTCGATAAAGCTTAATACGACTCACGTCACACAAGCCCTTAAGTTCGTTTCCCTTTAGCTCAAAGCTGTTCCCACCACTCCGGGTGTCATACAGGGTAACCTCATCTATCCACGGAATAGCGGTATAGAAGTAGGGCAACCCATACATACCTAAAAAAGCCCCCTGCTCTATAAAGGTCCTGCACCCTGCAGGATAGAGCTCTTCCCCATCTGTTGTTCGAACCGAGAAGAACATGCCGTTGGTCCCATCCTCAGGGCTATTGAAGAGTGGATTAAAAGCAGGCAAGCACTCCGCAAGGGTCGGACACTCCTTCATCTGATACAAGAAGTTCCGCCGGTTGTACGTGTGCCGTTTGGCGAGCATATGCTTTACCGGTATGATACGCGACCAATCAAACGCAGGCTCCTGTGCAAAGCGGTCTAACGGATAGAACAAAGGCGAAAGCGAAGCAAAGTTGCCGCTGTTAAAAAGCGTCTTCTTGTCCTTTGACGTGAGCTTTATCTTAAACTCATTATCCCGATACGCAGCACTCGCCACTAAGCGAAAATCGGTAGCCTCCGACAGTATTCCCCTATCCGCAAAGAGTGCAGAAAGTTCGTTTACACCTGCCTCCTCCGTGGCGTAAGGGTTCTTATCCGGTTGCATGTAGGGATCAAACCGAAAAGCATATAGTTCAAGTGAATCAATAAGCTGTAAGTGCTTCGCTTCGTTCAAGTGGGGCGGTATCACGAGTGAAGCACACAGTTTTTCCAGCGTGTAGAAGTGTCCATTACAACTAATCGGGTAAAAAAGCGTATCTTCTCCCTTTTCTTTCTGTCCTTTACTATCGTCCTGCCCCATGCGCATACACGCATACTGCACTGCTCCTATGTCATAAATGCGTGAGGGATGTAAGTAGGTGCCGTCAAACAGCTTAACCACCGCAAACAGTAGAATGCGCTCATACAGGTAATCCGTTTGTGTGAGTAGGTAGTCCTTGCACAGTCCTAAGTAGTCGGTGAAATCTCCCTTGGGAAAGCCCAATTTACCTGCAAGATGTACTTTACCGTCTATATGGGAGCCGGAAAGAAACTTTTCCCAAGACATAACGCTGTGAGCGGGGGTCTTTTCCCATGCCTTCCTAAAGGCTTCTATTTGCTTCCTCTCCTCCTCTGCTTTCTCTTGTGCCTCCTTTACTCTCTTTACATCTTCTATATTGGTAATTTCTACCGCTACGCCATTTCCGGGTTCCAGTGTATAGGCAATCAGTGGGGCATTATCCGGTACAAATTGCTCTGTGTAGCTATCCTCATACCATAGATATAGCACTTGGCGTGCGTTACGAATATTTGCTGTGTTAAGTGCTGCCAACTCAGCAAATGCCTGTAGCTTCTCCGCTACATCCTTACTCAATGCTTCAAATTGTGCCGTATCGCTCTCGGTTTGCAGCTTCTTCACCGCTTCAAGAGTAGCGGAGTCGGCAATCTCCTTGCTGTACACAAAGCCACTACGCTTGTCCTGTCCGCAATAGTAATAGACGGCATTCCCTGTCGCATCTTTACGCTTCTCTATCCATACACCGGGCAACTTCTCAGGTGTGTCAAGCTTTTTCTTCTCTCCGCCTAAGTCCAACCAACCCGACTGCGTACTGACATCCTGTAGGGTCGTATCTCGTAGCATTACGCGCAAACTGTTCTGGCTATTCCCTTGCGTAACCGTCGGGGGCTTTGCAGTCGGTATCAGTGCCTCGTTGATGAAGTCAATCAATAGCAAATTCCCGTTGGACGAAAAGGCTATTTGTCCGTTCTGTAGTTGTACTTCACAAAGCGCACACTCTCTAAAAGGCTTAAACACCCCATCTGATGTTGCCCTGTGACTTGCCACTATTTTATAATGCCCCGTTACAGACTTGCCCGGTACAAAGTCATCCGACTTTGGGGCATGTTCATCCTGCGCATCTACCCGGTCTACCGATATCAATATGCGCTCGCCGCTCGGCAGTGAGTGGATATAGCTGTACGCTCTTCCTGCGCATTGCGGAAGCATAGCCTGAGGAGCAGCCTGCACCGACAGCACGCTCTTATTGCGAAACACAAGGTTCAGGCAATCCTCCATGGCACCGCCTGTAGCGTTTAGCGGGTCTGTGTTGCGCTCTATCCCACTTATCGGAAAGCGTTTTACTCTACTGTTTTGCATTCAGTGCCGCATCTAATTGGTTGATCATCTCGGGCGAAATGCCCCCTTCCCCTCCTTGCGATTGTGCTTGCTGTGCTTGCTGTGCTTGAGCCTGTTGCATCTGCGCCTGTTGTGCTTGCGCTTGTTGCATCTGTGCTTGCGCCTCTTCCATCTCCTGTTGCTTATTCTCTATGCTCTGCAAGATGTTATCCGCATACGCAAAGGATGAGTTCTCCAGTAGCGTCCGCACATCGATTGCCTGCATACGGAATAGCTCCATCAAGAAGTCGTTCTGTATCGCACGATACACAGGCGTTGAGGTGCTTTCCGTAAGCGACAAGTCAAACTCTATATTCCGCACCTCTTCCGGTTGGAAATAGCGGTTCTTCATCTTGCCACCTGCCACACCTATATAGCGTGGCTCCGTGTAGTACTGAAGCACCAGCTTAAGGTTCTTGGTATCTCTGTCCTCTCTGCACTGTCGGTAGCTCTCCATAAGGTCTACAAGCAGGGTGGATGAGTTTTGCGTCTGCATCGCATAGAGCGAAGCTGCCGACCCGGAGGGGGGCTTCTGACCCTGCAGGGCACTCGATACGCCCGTTACATCGTCAAACATCTTCAGCTGCGTCTGTAGCATCTGGAAGACGCCTGAGTGTGCCGTGGGGGCTACGATCTGACTCGGTGCTGCTATCGATGTTCCATTTGGCGATTTGCTCTTGTATAGAATAAGTCCCCTGTGGCTCTTCCATTCTCTAGCTATCTTGTCCAAGGGCATCGCATCCGTGACCGACTCCTCCGGTATAACCAGCACACCCTTGGCGGCTGCCTTCATGATAAAGTCCTGCATCATGATCAGTCGGTTGATATGCTTCTGCACATCGATACAATCCGATACAAACGCACTAATCTTGCCGTTGAAGAATGAGTATGCCTTTATCGTGTATGGGTGACTGCGATGCGCATACGGGGTCTCGCCCTCATCCAGCACATCCCCCCAAGGCGAAAGGAACCGATAGTACCAAAAGCGGTCTACTATCCACTCCGTCTCGATCAGCCTGAGGCGGGTTACGCCATTGGCACGCTGCTCAATTTCTCGCCTCGTGTTCTCTTTCGTGATGGCATCAAAGTCCTCTACCTCCGCCAAGAAGTACCGTCCTTCCAATAGGTCATGACATCTTAGCCGTGGCTTGCTCTCCTTGGTCCATACCTCAATCACCCGCACAAGGTTGTCCTTAGCGTGCGTAAAGTCCTTCTCCTCGTACCGGTCGCCCGTAAACTGCTCATCCCAAAAGGTCTCTCCATAACCACTACGCGCATTGCCGTGGTACAAATCGATTAAAGCAGCTGCCCGACGCGGATTCCCCTTGGCAAACATACTGACCAGCTCCCCTATGGGTAGGTCATGCAATTGCCCGATGAGGTCTATACCGTTGTGACGGGGGTCTTCGTTGTAACCCCGCACAATCAAGTTGCGGTAGTTCACTAAGTCCGTCCATACATCCGTACGATCTTTCTCGGCATCCCATGCAAAGTATGAGCGAAACACTACAATGCCCGATATGAGTAGGCTCTCCAACCCCCTGCGGTCTAACTCCCAGAGGTGATTGGTCTGATACACGTATTGCACCGTCTCACTCAGCATCTCGCCTACCTTTTGGTCGGCTCGGTTACGGGCTATGCACACAGGCTCTGTTTGGTTCTGCGAAAAGTTTCCTAATACAGAGCGCACCATAGGGGCTATACGGTTATTCTTCAGCGGTATATTGCCCTCTGCACGGATTACATCCTCCTCCTTCTCATGCGTGCCACAGGCATTCGGCACGTAGTCGCTCCACTGATCACCGTACACAAATCGTGCTGCCCGGTCTGCTTCCCGGCGGAAGCGCGTTAAGCTATCCCACGCAGCATGCGCCATCCGCAGCGTCTTGTCATCCTTCCTGAAGTATTCCTCCATCTCGTGTTTATCGCTCTCTCTTTATAGAGATAAAGGTCGCAATATGACTGCTGCCTTGCGCTGTGTCGTTGAGAACAATACCCTTCGCAGCTGTAGGGGAATGACTTATTTCTTAAAAAATATTACCTTTACGGAGGAAGTAAAACCAACTAAACAAAAACCGATATGAAAGCGAAACGCATAACGCCCCTACTGATAGCTTGCGCCCTCTTGTGCGCTGCATGCTCCGACCCGAAGCCGGAGGAAAAACAAGAAGAGAAAAAGCCGTTTTACGCTGAGGAAGGCTCTTTCCTTTATCTGAATGTAAAAAACCAAAACACTATGAAAGCTGATACAGAAAAACCAAAAGGCGGTGACCTCTTGCTCTCTCCGCTTAATATCGTGAAATACTCTAATATCATCGTAAGCAAAAATACGGAAGGTGTTGAGGGTAACTTCGGCATTGCACCCGAGATGCGAGACGTGGAGCATAGCCGTATAAAGATGTGGTCGGAGATGGTGATTGCCAAACGCCCATTTAAGGAAAACGGTCAGCGTGTGGATAAGTGGACGCTCTTAGATGATGGGTGGATATCGCGAAGAGATGTAAGGCTTGTTATCGGAAATATAGACCCATTTACTACTGATGATGGTGTAGTAATACCTGCAAACACTCGTGTAATAGCTTATATTCCAAATGCAAAAATGGACGAAGCACAAAAAGCTATCCGCAAAGCATGGGAAGCTAAGGATAACGAGGAAGTGTATCGCTTGTTTAACGAGGCGTTCACCTTTATCCCCATTACCAATAACGAGTGGGAAGCTCTCAAAGCTAAAGGCGAATTGTAAAAGGTGGGTTCATCATATACGAAAGGGGGCATCCGCTTTGGATAACCCCCTTTTATTTTTAGTACGCTAATCAGCCTTAAAGCACGTGTAATTAAAGCTCCATTGATTGCGCTCATTATTACCGTTGATAAAGGCTACTTCAAAGCTGTAAGCGTTCACTGCTACGACTTGCGGTAAGTCCGCCCACGAGCCTGCTGTAGAGGTTATCATCGGTACATACTTGGTATTGCCGATAGAGTGATTTACTACAAATACTTTTCTTGAACTATTGTAGTAAGCATTTGTGTCTTGTGTTCCCCTTTGGTTCTTGTACTTGCCAAAGCTATTATTGATTTGACCTCCCCATTCTACTCTCCCCCCTGCGAGTACGCATCCTGGCGCATCAAGCGGATTCTCCAGCGTAAGGCGGTCTATCCGTGCGCTACCCTTGACTCGAAGCAAATAGGGGTTAACGCCACCTCCGCGAGGAAGAATGCGGTAGTCCACATCTATATACCTATCTGCACTGCCAAAGATGCGCATTCCACTCTTGGATATTACACTCTGTTGTATGCCAGCATCGTAAAAACCCCTCATGGATACATTCTCAATCAGTGCTTGGTTGTTCCCTATGTCAGCCTCATTCTGTGCCGTGTAGATAACGATACTGAGCGTGTGCGTGCCACTGGTTACATATCGGGTATAGCGCAAATTGTTTACCTCGGTCGGGTTGTAGCTTGTCTCGTG
>QWCK01000588.1_pt1 | contig 61926 bp, 65 predicted proteins | sample 1972571 | NCBI WGS metagenome assembly QWCK01 (sample SAMN09866710, study PRJNA288562) | Human gut metagenome isolate term2_stool, whole genome shotgun sequencing... | isolation source: gut | host: Homo sapiens | place: USA: California | reverse complement strand
CGAAATACGAATTTTCCAAGAAACCCATCACGGCGGGCGAAGAATTTGAGATGTCGCTCACGTTTTTCAACACCAATAAGACGAAAAAAGTCACCAATATCAAGATTTTCTTGACGAGCGACGACGTGCAGGCGCCCGAGGGACAGGGCACGCCGACTTCGGGCGGGAATGTCTTCACCCCGGTGGATTCGTCGAATACCTTCTACATCGACGAGATCGCGCCCAAGAGCTATGTGACGAAATCCATCAAGCTCGCGGCGGACGCGACGGCGGCGGCGAAGAACTACACCATGGTCGCGAATTTTGAATACGAGGACATGCAAGGCAACGAATTTACCGCGAAAGAACTCATCGGCATCCCCGTCACCCAGTCAAGTCGTCTCTCGACTTCTTCCGTCCACACGGAAGATATGGTTTTTGCGGGGCAACCGACTTCCGTGGGACTCGATTTCTACAACACGGGCAAAGTCACGCTCTACAATCTCTTCGTAAGTTTTGAGGGCGATCTCAAGACCGAAGGCACGGGCGAATATTTCGTCGGCAATTTCCAATCCGGCAGTCAGGACAGTTACGAAGTGACCGTCTTCCCCGACGCGCCCGGCACGGCAAAAGGCAAGATCGTCTTCAGCTATGAGGACGCCGCAGGGAATCCCAAGCGCGAGGAAAAAGAGATCGAGATGAATGTCGAGGAGATGCAGATGCCCAATCCCGAAGATATGGGCGAGATGCCGGGCGGGATGCCGGGCGAGATGGAAGAAAAACCGTTCTACGCAAAACCGCTCTTCTACATCGGCTTTCCGCTTCTTCTCATCGCGATCATCGTCGTCATTGTCGTCATGAAAAAGCGCAAGAAGAAAAAAGCCGATGCCTTGAAACTCGATGAATAGATTTGAAATCATGCGCATGGGGTTACAGAACCTCAGCCGCAGAAAACTACGTACATTCCTCACGGTCTTGTCCGTCATGATCGGCGCGACCTCGATCGTCGTCATGCTCTCTCTGGGCTTCGGAATGCGCGCATCGACCGAGGAGATGATCCAAGGCATCGGCGATGTGCTCTCCGTCACGGTCCGCAAGGGCTTTGACGATATGATGGCCGGCGGTCAGGGGCAAGGGAGAGGTAAATCGAAACCCTTTGACGAAAAACTCGCCGAGGAATTTAAGCAGAGAGAACATGTCACGGCCGTCATTCCGATTGGAGAGGTGCGGGGGAATCTCAAAATCGGCAAGTTTCAGTGTGAGAGTCAGATCATCGGCATCGCCCCCGAGCATCTCGAGGAATTCGGAATCACAGCCTCGGAGGGGAGACTCTTTACCGAGGACGAGAAGAATGTGTACATCATCGGCGAAGAGGTCCTGCGCTTTATGGTGCACGATCCGTCGAAACGCGATCGCGGACGCAATTGGAACGGCCAGGACGGCCCTCCGCCGCGACTCGTCGAACCGATGCAGGTCCGCACGACCTATTCGCCCATGGACGCGTGGACCGAAGACGCCATTCGACGCGGCGATCAACCGGGCACCCTCGGGAGAACCACCAAGATGACCTGTGTCGGCATCATTCCGTCCGGGATGAATCAATACGGCATGTCGGCTATCTTTCCCATGGAAACCGCGAAGAAGTTTTATAAGGAAAAGGAAAAACTCGACAAGAAGAACGCCGGCAACCAAGAAGGCGGCGAGCAGAATATGTACAAGCAGGACTTTATCGGCCAGATGATCGTCAAAGTCGATGACATCGACAATATCGAGAGCGTCACCAAGAGTTTTAACGACGACGGCTATCAGGCATACAGCGACGCGTCGTGGATCGGCGAACTGCAAAAATCCACCGCGGTCACACAGGCGATTCTGGGCGGCATCGGTTCGATTGCGCTTCTCGTCGCGGCGATCGGCATCGCGAACACGATGATCATGTCGACCTATGAACGCACGCGCGAGATCGGCGTCATGAAAGTCATCGGCGCCACCGTCTCCGATATCAGGAATCTCTTTCTCTTCGAGGCGGGCGCGATCGGCCTTATCGGCGGCGTGTTCGGCATTGCGGCCAGTTACGGCATCAGTGCCCTCATCAACAAACTCGCTGCGAAAGGAGACCTCGGCATGTTCGGAGGCGGACAGAGGATCTCCATCATCCCGCCGCATGTGGCGCTCCTCGCGATGGTCTTTTCCGCCCTCATCGGCGTCATAAGCGGATATTTCCCCGCCCGACGCGCGACGAAACTCCAGGCGATCGAAGCCATCCGCACCGATTAAAACAAAAAGGAGAACCGAGAGGCTCTCCTTTTTTCTTGGGACAAAGTAGGGTACACTGAGGATAAGCATTTGAATTGGGAAACACACCGAATCACAAAGGAGGAACGATGGACAAGGAATATCTCTTGGCGCTCGTGGCAAAAGCGCTCGACGAGCTCGACGACATCCACGGCGACAGCGTCGTCACGCATCCCGACGAACGCGCGCGCGACATGCTCGCGAAACTCACGATCGACGAAGAAGGCACACCCGTCGATCAAGTCATCTTTCATCTTGCACAGGACATTCTCCCGTATCGCATTCACATGGAACACAAGCGCACCTTTGCGTTTATCCCCTCGCCCGTCGAGGACATAAGCTACGCGGCGGATCTCCTCCTTGCGATGAATCCGACGTTCGGCGCAAGTTATCTCCAGGGCATCGGCAATCTCTCGGCGGAAGAATGCATCTCCCGCACCTTTACGCGGCTTGCCGGTTTCGGCGAGGAGTCGTTCGGCGTCATGGTCTCCGGCGGCAGCATGGGCAATTTCGCCTCCGTCGTCATGGCGCGCGATCGCATCCCCATCCGCAGACGCGGGAATCTCTCCGCCTATGCGTCCGAGGAGGCCCACTCGTCCATTCAAAAGGCCCTCCGACTCGCAGGCGCACGCGAAGGCCTCTTACGCAAAATCCCCGTGAAGGACGACTACACCATGGACACCGAAGCGCTCGAGGCGAAGATCGTCGAAGACCATGCCAAAGGCTTCATCCCCTTCTATATCTGCGGCAATCTCGGCAGCACCAACACCGGCGCCGTCGACGATTTTCATGAGATCGGGCGCATTGCTTGCGAGCACGGCCTCTATTTTCACATCGACGGGGCGTACGGCGGAGCGATGCTCGTGATGGAAGATTTTGCCAAGAAGACGGGCGCGTATCTCGCCGACTCCATCTCCATCGACGCGCACAAATGGCTCGGCACGAGTTATGTCTCGTCGCTTCTTCTCGCCAAGAAAAAATCCGAGCTCTACGGCTCGTTCCACACGAGTGCGGAATATCTCACCGACGCGGACGTCCCCGAGGGCGTGAACCCGTGGGAACTCACCCCCGAGATGACGAGACCCGCCCGCGCGGTGAAACTCTACGCCGTGATGAAAAATCTCGGGTTAAACGGTATGCGTCACAAAATCGCAAAGAACATCGCGGATGCCGAGCTCTTTGAGAAACTTCTTCGGAACGAAAGAGACGTCGAGATCATCTCGCCCGCGCATCTTGCGATCCTCAATTTCCGTTTTGCCCCCGAGGGATTCTCGGAAGACGAGATCCGCACGCTCCACCAAAAAATCTCGAAGCATCTCCTCGATTGGGGCTATGCGATGATCCTCACGACGACCCTAAGAGGCATGAGCGTCCTGCGCATCTGCACGATTTCGCCCAAGCTCACCGAGAACGACATCAAAGACGTCGTGCGCGCCCTCGTCGAGACCAAGAGCCTCGTGCTCGCGGGCATGCTCGACGACAAGACGAAAGAATAAAACCGCAAACGACACGAGGACAGAAAAGAAGATCCGAACGGGAAAGGAGCACGCTATGAAATGGAAGAACCGAACAACTCTGATGTTCGCATTCCTCGCACTGGGATGTTGTCTCACGATGAATGCATGCACCAAAGACGCACAGATCGAACCTGTCGCCCGAGCGACAACCCCGGTCACACCCGAATACCCGTATTTTGAAAGAAATCGGAACGATGAAGCCATCCGCAAGTATGTCGCCTATCGCAAAGCACTCGATACGCGCATCGAAGAATCGAGCTATCTGCCCTCCGTCCTTGCCTATACGGAGCAGATGAACGCCCTTTTGCTGGGGGAGAAGGAGGAGACGATTCTCTATGCTCCGAGCAATACGTATATGGCGCTGGCGACCCTTGCGGAAGTCGGGGATGAACCGACCCGCGCAGAGTTGCTTCATGCGCTCTCCGTGCCGGATATTGAGACCAATCGCATCAATATCCGGGATATGGCCGCGATCCAGCATTACGACGATCGGACGCTCAAGATCTTAACCGCCAATTCCCTCTGGCTCGACGACGCGATTCCCTATGACGAACGTTGCACACGCCTGGTCGCGGAAGAATACGCGGCGGATATCTATCGCGGCGAAATGGGCTCGGAAACATACAATCGGACATTGCAACATTGGCTCGACGAAAAAACGGGCGGTCTCTTGTCCGACCGTGCGCGGGAAGAAACTTTTGACGCCGACACCGCTTTTGCGATCGCCTCCACGTTTTATTTCAACGGCAAATGGGAGGAAGCTTTTGACAAGGCGCAGACACACGACGCCGTCTTTCACGGAGCGACGGGGGATCGGACGGTGCCCTTTATGGAGATGAGCCTCGAGACTTCCGTTCTTCGGACCGAAGATTTCGACGCCGTGCCCCTTCGGTTTGAAGGCGGGGCGACGCTCTGGGTCGTGTTGCCTGCGGAAGGAAAGATCGACGACGTGGCATCAAGCCGCGCATTCGTGCATCTCGTGGAGGCGTTTGAGAATTCGGCGGCCCCCTATCAAGTGCAGATCCGGATGCCCAAGCTGGACATTGCCTCCGCGTTTTCCTTGATTCCCGTGATGGAAAAACTCGGTATTCGTCAAGCGTTCGACACGCAACATGCCAATTTTGCACCGCTGACCGGGGATCTCGACGTTTTTCTCTCCCAAGCGAATCATGCGACCCGTCTTACCGTCGACGAAGACGGGGCACAAGCCGCGGCGTATACCGTTTTGGCAACGGAATGCGCCTCCATGCCGCTTGACGACAACTTGGATTTCATCGTCGATCGGCCGTTCCTCATGGTGCTCACGGGACTCGATCACGCGCCGCTCATCGTGGCGAGGGTCAACGCCTTGTAGTGGAAACGAGGACCGCGTTCCATAAGAAGACAAAGTATAGAGCCATGAAAAAAGAGCCCATAAGAGGCTCTTTTTTTGTCTTCTTAGAGATCTTCTTCGTCGAATTCGTCCTGCGCGTCTTCTTCGTCGAGGCGCTCGATCTCGGCGTCCTGACGCTGTTCTTCTGATTCGAGCTCATCGGAAATGTCCTCGTAGGGGACATCGACGGGCTCGTTTTCCGCGCGGTTTCTCGCGCGTCTCCGGTCGCTCAGATAGAGCGCAAAGGCGTTGAGCACGGCGATGACGATCCAGATGGCGGCTTTGCCGCCGTCGTGTGTATGGATCGCGCTGCCGCCCATATAGAGGGCAAAGAGCAAGAGGAATACGCTGAAAATATCGTTGATGCTCATCGTTTCACCTCCCTATCGAAAAAGGTTCAAGAGTCGTTCCCAGAACGTCTCGGGTTTTGGTTCTTCGACGGTCGCCGCTTCTTCGGTCTTCGGCTCTTCGATCGCGTCGGTCACGAGGACGTAGACGATGGAGTCGACGGGATTTTTCTCGTCGAGAAAACTCATTTTTTTCTTGGCGCCGAGGTCCTCGAGCGGCTCCATGGCTTTGGCGATGCCGTCCCTCAGAGGAATCATGCCGGACGAATAGTAGCTCGCGATCCCGTCCGAGAGTTCTTTGGCGCCGGAGGAGAGTTGCACAGCACCCGAGGAAAGTTCGTCCATGCCGACGCTGACCTTCAAGAGTCCGTTGTCGAATTTCACCGTGCCGTCGTGGAGCTTCTCGAGGCCTTCGCGGAGTTTCGCTCCGCCTTCGGTGAGTTCGTCGAGTCTCGAGAGATCCATCTCGTCTCCCAATTCGGGAATGGAGATGCCGGAGACGGCGCTTATAATCTGCGAGAGTCCGCCGCGCGCTTGACGCAGCCCGTCGAGCAATTTCTCTTCACCGGCCAGGAGCTGTTTCTCCGCATCAAGAAGCTCGTCCAGAGGCTTGATGATGTCTTCGATTTGTTTTTTGAGATTGAGTTTGTCGAGGAGAGGTTTGAGCTTCTCCGATCCGTCATTGACCACCGTCTTCATAAGCTCATAGATCTGCTTGAGGGTTTCCGGGTTTATTTGATCCGTATTGACACCGAGATCTTTGAGTTTCTGGACGAACGCCTCGTAAGTAGGCAAATTGTCTTGAAACGCTTTTTGAATCTCGTCGATGATGCCTGCGTAATTGACGTCGAGAAGCTTCAGGATTTCTTCGAGGGAGGCACGTTTTTCTTGGATGTTCTTGAGAATCTCACGTCGATGTCCGATGATTTCCTCGAGCCCGCTCTCGACTTGGCCGAGTCCGTCGTTCACTTGGGAGAGGGCGCCTGCGAGTTCTTCGAGTTTCTTGAGATCTTTCATCTTCTCTTCCATCGTGGCGGAGAGATCTTTGAGATTCGTGACGAGTTCGTCGACGCCGTCCGTGTACGCCGTAAGGCCTTCCATCAGCGGCGTAAAGCCTTTGGTCAACGTATCATGCCCTGCGACGAGGGAGGTCATGCCGCTCGAGAGGGCGACGCTGCCGCCCGCCAGTTCGCTCGCGCCGTCGGAGAGACGCGCTGCGCCGCCCGCGAGATCGCCGGCCGCACGGGTGAGCATGTCGACGCCGTCCGTAAGTTCGTCGATTTCGCCGAACCCGGAGAGATCGAAGGCCGCGTAGGTCGCATTGATCTGGATCGGTTCGAGCGCAAATCCTTTGGTCGTCCCGGAGATCTCGTAGGTCTTCGCCTCGGTGCCGAGATGGGTCAAGGTCACGCGCGTATTCTTGCCGACGACGCTTTTCATGCCGTCGGTGTGGATGTCGGAGAAGCGTTCGAGCGGGAGGACGAGGGAGACCTGGGTCATGAGATCGGTCTTGTCGAGGAAGAGCGAAATCGTAAATTCGCCGCTCTTGCCCGCGATTTCCGAGGCGGGCATTTCCTTGCCGTCCAGTGCATAGGTAATCGCGATGTCGACGGGGGGTTTCTTCTCGGAGGTGACGCTGTAATAGGTGTCGCGATCGAGCGCACCCTTTTTCCAGACGAGCGTGCCCGATTGTTCCTCGGGTTTCGCGCCGTCAAGGAGCGTAAAATCCGTAAATGTGCCGTAGTCGACGGCTTCGTCTTTCATCGGTGCGCGATGCGTGACGATCTCGACGGAGCGCACTTTCCCCGACGGATCGAGTGCCGCGTAGACGGTTTCGTCGCGCCGCGCCTCCGCTTCGCCGAATGCCGTGAGGGGCATCGCGAGAAAGAGCAGTGTGAGGAGTACGCTAATTCTTTTTTTCATCCTGATCTCCTTTCATCGACCAGCCGATGCCGGTCCGCACGATGATTTTTTCGAGTAGATAGAAGAGCGCCGGTAAGAGCGTCATGACGAGGAGGAGACTGATGAGCGCCCCGCGCCCGATGAGTCTCGTCATCTCCGCCGTGATGCGAATCTTCGTAACGGCGAAGATGGAATAGGTGCCCGCAAAGAGAATGAGCGCCGAGGTCGTGATCGCCGGAGCCGTCTGCGCCAGCGCCGTGACTGCGGTGTCGATGCCGCCGCCGCGTTCTTTGAGCCCCGCTTGCATCATCGAGGTAAAGAGAATGGCATAGTCGACGGTCGCGCCGAGCTGAATGGCGCCGACGATGATGGCGGAGAGAAACGAGAGTTTCGTCCCTGCAAAATACGGAATCGCGATATTGATCCAAGTCCCCATGCGAATGACGAAGACGAGGAGGATCGGGACGGAGAGCGATTTGAACGACAAGAGCACGATGAGCCCGATGAGGACGATCGAGAGGATATTGACCCTCACAAAATCGACATCCGTGATCTTGTGAAATTCGCGATAGACGGTCGCTTCGCCCGCAAGAAGCGCGTTCTCTTCGTACCGATGCGCAATCTCCTCGATCGTATTGAGCACTTTTTCCGTGCGTTCCCCGTCCACCGGGAGATCGAGCGCAATCTGCATGATTCGGTGCTCGTCCGAGACAAAACGGCTCCGCGCCGACTCGGGGATGACGAGCGTACTCGTCGCATTGTCCGCGAGCGTCGTGAGCGCCGTCACCGTCGTAACTTCGGGGAGTGCTTTGAGCTCCTTCGCGATTTTCTCCTCCGCCGCGCCGCCGTCGTTCGGGAGAATGAGGGCGACGACATTCCCGCTCTTAAAGATGCGGTTCATCGTCTCGCCGTCCACAATCGAGGGACTCGAGGGATCGAGGTTTTCGCTCGTCGCGTAGTAATAGTCGATGTTTTTCTGCGCGAGATAGAGGGGCACGGCCGCAAGAAGCGCCAGCCCGACGATGACATACCGGGCCTTCATCACGCGTTTGCCGAAACCGTGCGTGCTCACAGCCGGGAGTTTTAACTTGGTCCGTTTGATCAGGGGATAAAACCGCAAGAGGAGCGGGGGCAGGAGAATCACGACCGACACCAGCGAGAAAAAGACGCCTTTCGCCATGACGAGCCCCAGGTCTCGGCCGAACCCGTATTGCATAAAGACGAGGGCGATGAATCCGCCGATCGTCGTGAGGGCCGAAGCGAAGATCGCCGTCGCCGTGTCCGCCGTCGCCGTGACCATCGCGCGGAAGGGATCCGGCTCGGTTAAGAGCTCCCGCTCAAAACGGTGTAAGAGGAAAATCGAATAGTCCATGCTTACCGCGAGCTGGATAATCGCAAAGATGCGCACCGTCATCGCGGAAATTTCGTCGAAAAAGATATTCGTACCCGCATTGAGCCCCACCGCGACTCCGATCGTCGCGAGAAAGAGGATCGGGGAGATGAAGGACTGAAGCGACAGGACGAGAATCGTAAAGATCGAGACGATGGCGATCACGTAATAGAGTTTCATTTCGCCGTTGCCGACGCTGCTCCAATCGTATTGTACCGCCGCGGGACCCGTGACGAGCGCATCCTCGCCCGCGATCTCACGGATTTTTCCCACCGCCGCATGCGTGCGCGGGGTATCATCCTCGTCGTCGAAGAAAATCTGCAGACGCATGATCCCGTCCTTGTAGAACGAGTCGAGACTCTCTTTTTTCATAAACGAGAGCGGCCGCGGCATCTCCTCCGCGTCATAGAGGGAAACGACCGACGCGACGCCCTCGACTTTTTTGATCGCTTCGATCGTCTCGAGCGCGTCCTCGGGAGATGTGCGCAGACCCACCTCTGCGCGCCCCGTAATCGCGAATTCGTCGCGCATGAGATTCTTGGCCGTGAGTGCGTCGCTCTCAGGCGGCAAATATTTTGACATATCGTAGTTGACCCCGACCATGAGCGCCATCACACCCGATAAGACGAGTGCGATGATCGTCACGATGAGAAGCAGTTTGCCATGGGCCAGTGTCCACGAGAAAAAACGGCGCATCCGGCTCCCTCCTTTGCGCTTTATTATATCAGTTTTGCCGGCGCTGTGACGAAAACCGCGCAAATCGGGTATTATGATAGAGAACGGAAGAAAGGAGAACCAAATGAATCGCAAAAACACATACCATTACAATATGGATGATCTCTACGAGCAAACGCTCACCACCCTCTCCCGCCGCGGCGTCGAAATTCGCGACATCGCCGAAGTCGTCTACGAACTCCAGTCGCCCTATCGCGACGACATCACCATGGAAGCCTGCGAAGAAAATGTGCGCATGGTCCTGCGCAAACGCGAGTGCATCCACGCGGTCTTAACCGGCATCGCCATCGACGAAGCCGTCGAGCAGAAACTTTTCCCCGAACCCATCCAGTCCATTATCGCCGCCGACGAAGGTCTCTACGGCGTGGACGAAATCCTGCCGCTCTCGATCACGAATCTCTACGGCTCGATCGGCCTTACGAATTTCGGCTATCTCGACAAAGAGAAAATCGGCATCATTAAGAAACTCGACCGATCCAAACAGGACACCGTCAATACCTTTATCGACGACATCGTCGCCGCCGTCGCCGCCGCAGCAGCAAGCCGCATCGCGCACTACATTCCCGACGAACCTGAGAAGGATCTCGAAAAATAAAAAAACCCGCGCACCGCGGGAAAAAAGAAACAAGTCCGATCCCGGGCTTGTTTTTTGATTTTTCAATGGACCCTCCGGTAAGGAATCATTTGCGAAGGTTCAAAAAGAAGATCCATGGGTATAGGCATATCAAAGAGACATCTCATTCCGAGGAAAACCGAAAGGAGGCATTCGAATGGATACAAGGAAAAAGAAAAATGTAACACTGATCCTACTTTGTGTTCTTGGTGCTGTCGGGACGATAGGAGCTTCAAGACTCGCATCGCCCGGCGCGCTTCCGATTGTTGTCGTGTGTAGTATGGCTTTGATCTATGCATATATGATCTATGCATTCGGTGAGTTTGCCTATAAGAAACATCCGGGACCAATTTTTCTCATTGCGATTTGCCTGCAGTATTTTCTTTATCGTAAAGGAATGGCAGATGGGGAAGTTCCGATGTGGGCGCGCGATTTGTCGGCGATTTTGATCTATGCGGTGCTCATGATCTATGGTCTCGTCGCCGCGCATCAAATGAAGAGCAAAGATGTAGAGCGCTGACGAAGGAGAAGTCTCGTCGGTTTACAGGAAAAGTTCATGCGATCGCAAATGGAAGAGAGCGGATACGCCAATAGGCGGTTCCGCTTTTTTATTCCATGAATCAAAACTCTTTCCACTGTATTGACATCGTTACAAGCAGAAAAGAAAGAATCCATGGTTCGCAATAAGAAAAGAAATGGAAGAAAACTGTGTCGCATAGAGTTTGGTGCGCGGAGGATCGGCGGAAATTTTGCGTGCGAGCCATTTGGCACGCGAAGCTTCCCGGGAATTAAAAAAGACGTGCCTTTGCACGTCTTTTTGATTGCACTAATTTCCGAGGACATGGACGACGACGTTTTGTCTGCCGAATTGATGCGCGGAGGCGCTGTCCATAAAGAGGTCGATCTTCATGCCTTTGATCGCTCCGCCGGTGTCTTCGGCGACGGCGTATCCGTATCCTTCGATATAGAGTTTGGTGCCGAGAGGGATGACCTTGGGGTCGACGGCGACGACGCCGGGGCGCAGTCTCGTGCCGCTTGCGGTATAGGCGCCGTAGGGTCCGTTTTGCTCGACGGAATCGTCATAGGCGGTCGCTTCCATGGTGTAGGTCGCGACGGTGTTGGCGGGTTTGTTCCCGTTCGCCTGTCCTTGATTTCCGTTCTGTTCGTTTTGCTCGTTTTGGTTTTGATTTTGGTTTTGTTCGCCGTTCTCGTTCTGCTTGGCTTCTTCTTTTTTCTTGGCTTCTTCTTTTTCCCGAGCGGCTGCGGCTTGGGCGCGTTCTTCTTCGAGTTTGCGCTCCTCTTCGCGTTTGATGCGCTCGAGTTCGTCTTCGTCCGCACGTCCGAGTTTGATCACGCGTTCGCGCGCGGGTTCGATGACGGTGGAAGAAAGGAGTTGACTGCGTGCCTCGATGCCGCCTTTGGTGGTGATTTCGTAGACGGCAATCCTACGTCCGTCGGATCCTTCCTCGACGACTTCGCGTTCGCCTTTGGGGAGTTCGGACGCACTCACGAGTTTGATGCGCATGGGGATGGTCTCTTCGACTTCCTCATGCTCGACGTCGACATGGGTCACGACGACGACGCTCTGATCATTGAGTTTCGAGGTGGCGTCGGGGTAGATCACATCGTCCGAGCCGAGTTCGATTTTCCGTTCATTCAAAAATTCGCTCACGTCGCCGGCGGTGGTCTTTACTTTCTCACCTTCGCCGTCCACGTAGAATACGATGGTCTTCATGCGCTTGAGGGAGATCTCCATGCCTTCCTCGATGCGCGTGTCGCGTGCAGGCTCGAGGATGGATCCCGCGGGGTATTTCACGCCCATACGATCGAGCATTTCGCCCACGGTGGAGCCGACGGCCGCAACCTCTCGCACTTCGCCGTCTACGGTGAGGGTGACTTCACGGACGCGCCCGGCTTCCACGTACTGCCCGATGCCGAGGCCCAAACCCACCAAGACGACCAGTGCTATGAAAAAGGGTCTTAGCTCTTTGTGCATAATATCCTCCTTACTTTCCAATTGAAAGTTCAAGCTCATTTTAGTATTCCTACGCTCCTTTTGTCAAAAAATGGGGATTTAAAGCGCTTCTTTATGCGCTCAAAGGATTTTGCATGAGAAATTTTATGAACCGATTGTCACAAATGAGGATCGAAAAAACACAGAATATGGTACCGGTTACAAAAAATATACAAAGGATTGTGGTCGCGGGCAAAATATGAACACAGGGACACAAATGGAAGGTTTTCGCATGATGATACAGAATTTTCAGTTTTATGCAAAACGGGCGGCGCGGGAGAAGGCGAGCGCGCGGACGTGCGGGAGCCGGGTGGAGCAAATGCGACGCGGATGAAAAGCGCAAACGGGCAAACTCCGTGCGGGCACAAAAAAATCCGCCCTTGCGAGCGGATCTTTCGACTTTATTCTGCGAGTTCTTCTTCGGCGAGGCGCGTGCGGACGAATGTGAAAGTGGAGCCTTTGTTCTCCACGCTCTCGACGACGAGATTGAAATCGTGGCGCTTCGCAATTTCGCGCACGATGGAGAGTCCGAGGCCGACGCCTGATGGATTCTCCTCATCGCGTTTGTAAAAACGATCGAAGATGTGCTCGACTTCCTCTGGGCTCATGCCGCTGCCCTGGTCGCGCACGCCGGTTCTTACGCTCGTCTCGTCGGAATGGAAGAAGAGCGTGACGGTGGAGCCTTCGGGTGAGAATTTCACCGCGTTGTCCATGAGATTTAAGAACATTTGGCGCAGGCGCACGTAGTCGCCCTGCATGCGATAGCTCTGCGTGTCGGTGTCGAGTTCGACCGAGATGTGTTTGGGCGCGGCGATGCGCTCCATCGCACGACGCACTTCGGATAGAATTTCGATGAGATCGACGGGTTCTTTCACGATTTCAAAATCGACATTCTGGAGTCGCGAGAGTTCGAGCAAGTCGTTGACGAGCCTGCCGAGATGGACGCTCTCGGAAAAGAGAGAGTCGTAGTACGCCGGCAAATCCTCCTCGGAGATCACGCCGTCGCGCAGGGCCTCGAGACTGCCGCGGATGACGGTGACGGGAGTGCGCAATTCGTGCGAAATATTGACGATAAAGTCGTTTCGCATCTTCTCGAGTTTGGCGCTTTCCTCGCTCGAGGAGAGAAGTTTCCTCGAGAGATCGTCGAGACTCCGCGCGAGACTGCCGATCTCGTCTTGGGATTTGATATTCGTCTTGATGGCGTAGTCGCCCATGGTCATGCGTTCCGCAATGCGCTGCATTTTTTTGATCGGTTTCGTAAAACGCGACGCGAGGATGCGGATGACAAAAGCCGCAAGCAGCGTCGAGAAGATGAGCGAGACGAGGAGCATCTCTTTCCCGGTCTCGAGGGTCTGCGGGAGCGCCGAGACGCGCGCGTGGAAAAAAGCCGCGCCCACGACGACGTTCTCGTAGTAAATCGGCACGCCGACGGAGACGACGGGATCCTTGTCCGTGAAGATCTCGCCGATGAATTCGCGTCCCTCGGCGGTCGTCTTCATGGGCTCCTCGAGGGCCGCCATGGCTTCGTCGAGATTCCCGACGATGCCCGGACGCTCCATGACGAGATCGCCGCCTTTGGTCACGAGCCACAGATTCTCCGGCGAATCGCTGGATTGATTCATCATATGTCTGCGAAAAGCGTCGCTCACGACATCGTCGTTGATATCGCGAATCTCCGCCAGCTCCTCAAAAGTATAGCCGAACTGCTGAGCGACGAGCCTCGCATGACGCACGAGTTCGTCCTCGTGATAGCGCACGACATATTGACGAAAAAGCGTCGTAAAGAGAATGAGCACGACCGCGCCGAAGAGAATGAAGACGAGCGTAAAATTTCTCGTCAGGCGCGACGTGATCTTAGTCTTCATCCTTGACCTCGAACTTGTACCCGACGCCCCAGATCGTCGCAATCTCGTAGCCCGGATGCGGGTGCTTGTCCATCTTCGCACGCAGGCGTTTGATATGCGTATCGACCGTGCGGCTGTCGCCGTAATAATCGTAACCCCAGACGCTGTTTAGGAGATTTTCGCGGGAAAAAACTTTCCCCCGCGCGTCCGCAAGCGTCCAGAGAATCTCGAGTTCTTTCTTCGTGAGACCGAGATCTTCGCCGTCCATCTCCGCTTCGTAATTGTCGATGTCCACGCGCAGATTCTCAAACTTGATCTCGCGCTCGACTTTGGACTCCTCCGCGACGATGCGACGCAAGATGGCACGGATCCGCGCCATGACTTCGCCCGGTGCGAAGGGTTTGATGATGTAATCGTCCGCGCCGATGTCGAGCCCCATAATCCGTTCAAAATCTTCTCCGCGCGCCGTCACCATGATGATGGGCACATTGGAGCTCTTGCGAATCTCGCGACAGACCTCGTAGCCGTCGACTTTCGGCATCATGATATCGAGAAGTATGAGATCGATTTTTTCACGGCGAAACACATCGAGCGCTTCCTCGCCGTCCTGTGCGACGATGACGTCGTAGCCTTCTTTCTTTGCGTAGGCGCTTAGGACCTGTACGATCTTCGGATGATCGTCCGCAATGAGAATGGTCGTCATAGCCGTCCCCCTTTCTTTCTAATCGAGATCGCGTTCTACGCGACCGAAAAACTTCTTTCTACCCCTTCAGTATATCAGAATTTCACGATGACGGCGGCGTTTGCCTGTTGGGTTTTTCTATACTATACTGGAAGACGGATAGGAGGGAGAACTTGCGCGACGTCAATGAAATTCAAAATGCCATGATCACGCGTTTTCGCAGCGAATTGTGGGCGAAATTTGTCCGTGCGGTGAAAGACTACGATCTTATTGACGCGGGCGATCACGTTGCCGTGGCCATTTCGGGCGGCAAGGACTCGCTCATCCTCGCGAAACTCGTGGAGGAACTCGCGCGGCACGGAGAGAGACCCTTTACCGTCTCGTATCTCGCGATGGATCCCGGGTATCTCCCGGAGAAACGCGCCGAGCTCGAACGGAATCTCGACGCGATGGGAATCCCCGCGACGATCTTCGATTCGGACATCTTTGCCGTGACCGATCGCGTGGGCGACAAATCGCCGTGTTATCTCTGCGCGCGCATGCGCCGCGGTTTTCTCTACGCCAAGGCAAAAGAACTCGGTGCGAACAAACTCGCCCTCGGGCATCACTTCGACGACGTCATCGAGACGATTCTCTTAAATATTCTCTACGCCGGCTCGTACAAGTCGATGTTACCGAAACTGACGGCGAAGAATTTCCCCGAGATGGAACTCATCCGTCCCCTCTATCTCATTCGCGAGCGGGACATCATACGGTTTCGCGATTACATCGGTCTTACCGCGCTCGACTGCGCCTGCACCGTGACCGCACGACCCGAGGGGTCCAAGCGCGCCGAGGTGCGCGCGCTCATCCGCACCCTCGAAGAAAAAAACCCCCTTATCCCCATGAGCATTTTCAGATCGCAGGAGAATGTCAACTGCGATCTCGTCTTAGGCTACAGCGTAGACGGCATCCGCTACGCAAGAAAGGATTAGCATGCGTGAATTCTTCGCTTTTTTACTATTATTCGGACTGCCGATTGGCATGATCCTGGGCGCGGTCTTCTTCTTCGCGTCGCTACTCGCACGCGGCCGCGCGAAAAAAGTCTGCACCGTACTCTCGAGCCTCTCAATTCTACTTATGGCTCTATTCGGCGCGGGCGTCTATCTCGCCGTCGCCTTTGGAGGTGTGTGATGTTTACATCCTTACTCGCACGCGCATTTTCGGGCTACGGGCCCCTGATCATGCGTGTCACGAAGATCGCGGGCATCGTCCTCATCGTCATCGGTGTGCTCTTTTTCCTCTACGGCATCGTCAATTACAAGCACAAAGGCAAACGCCGCGTCGGACTCGACGGCTCTTTCGTCTTCTTCGTCTCGGGCGTCTTTGCGCTCTTTTATCCCGTGTACTTGACCGCCGCACAGCTTCTCATGGGGGTGTAAAATGGAGATTCTCATCGAAGGGCTCGGCATCTTCGCCCGCTACGGCCTGCCGGCGCTCGTCTTTTTCTCTCTTCTCTGCTATGCGATCTATCTCTACGATCACATACGACATCACACGAAGAGATTTCTCTACGCATCGGGCATTGCGATGGGCATCGCGACCGGATTCTCCGTCGCCGTCGTCGCCGTGCATTTTCTCTAAGGAGGAACTATGTTCACATCTTGGATTCCGAAAATCGGCGTGGCGGTGCTCGTCTGTGCGATCCTCCTCGTCGTCCTCGCCTTCGTCCGCCCCAAGAGAATGCGCCTCACACTCTTGCGCGGCGCGTATCTCTTTCTTCTCGGCGGACTCATTCTCTTTTTCTATCCCATGATCCTCGCGTTCTACGAAGGACTCTGGCGCTAAAATCTCCCGGCAGTAGCCGGGTTTTTTCTTGTTCTCATGTTTGCACGAAAAAACCGACCGCCTGCGGATTGAACCGCAAGCAGTCGGTTTCTGACACGATGGGAGAACGGCGACAGACTCAAGCCGTCGGAGTTTCTTCTTGGACTTTCTGCGTGCGACGGAAGTGCACGATATCGTAGACCATATAGAGGCCTGCAACGATGAAAGGAATTCCGCCGTAGAAATAGGGGAAACCCGCACCCTTGCCGAGCCTTTCCCATGCCGTAAAGAGCAAGACGACACTCGCTCTCGCCAGTGCATTGCGCACTGAATTACGTCGCAGATATTTTTGAAATGCATTCTCGCCGTCCGGTTCCGGGTATAATCCTCGGAGTATCGAATAGACAGCAAGAAACGAGAGCACTCTCAAATATCGATCAAATATATGATACTCGGGAGCAAGGACTTCTTCGACACGAGTTTCAGAGGTGGTTGCAAGGAAACGCGTGAATCCCGGTCGAAAGATGCTCGACCAAAGACGGACCGTCGGCGGAGTACCTGCAATCATGATACGGACAATGATAACCGCTAAGATGAGGGCTACGGTTACATAGTATCGCTTACTCAACCGCCGGTCGAGGAATGTGGCTTTTTTAGGTTTATTTTGCGTATCCATGGTGCCACCTACATCCAAAGAAGTCCGACGCCGGCATTCGCACGGAGACGGGCGATCGCAGTGCCGTAGGTTTTTTTGATTTGCATCCGGCGCATGGAATGGGTCAGAATGGCCGGATCGGTTTTTGTCTGTGATTTCTTCATAAGGATTCCTCCGTTCATTGTGTGAATGTGTTCATGGCCGTGTTTTCGCCATCTCTCCCTTCATTCGTTCCATACCCGTCGATGTATCTTCTTAAACATTTTACGTAGATTGATTGCAATATTTTTTGATGCACAAACATCATAAAGCGGCAATCGCGGAAAAAAGAAAAATGCATTTTTCTTCCGCCGTTGTAAATCTTTTGTCACATGCGCGTGCTATGCTCGTCTCTCAAAGGAGGGAACCCTATGGATTTCAAAGATTCCTATGACGGTCTCGGGGCGTATCCCGAGGAATATTCCGAACAACATGTCCGCGAAATGATTCGCGAAGAATTAAAACACAATCGCATTCACAATTGGCTCGCTTTTATCGCGGGCGTTCTCGTCACGGCACTCGTACTCGTGGTCGCCGTGCCGTATTTTACGGGACGAGGCGCGCGTTCTCTCGCGCCGAGCGCACCGGGCACCCCGCCCGCCATCGTCGCGACGGGCGAAGAGGTCGCGCCCAATGTGGAACGACGGGTCGCCGAAGCGGTCATGCCGTCGGTCGTCGGGATTTCCACGACGGAGAAAGTCGAGTCCTTCTTCGGGACGGGAATTCAAGAGGGCGTCGGAAGCGGCGTCATCGTCTCCTCGGACGGCTATATCCTTACGAACGCCCATGTCGTCGCGAACGGCAAAGGCGAACAGTATACGGTGCGTCTCTATGACGGCAAGACGACGGCGGGGAAACTCATCTGGGTCGATCCGACGCTCGATCTCGCGATTCTCAAAGTCGCGGAGACGGGGCTTCAACCCGTCATGATCGGCGACTCCGACGCGGTGCGCGTGGGCGACAAGGCGATTGCGATCGGCAATCCCCTGGGACTCGAGCTCGCGTCCACGCTCACGAGCGGTTATATCAGCGGACTCGACCGCACCGTCTTCGTCGGCAACACCACGATGACGGGACTTATTCAGCTCGATGCCGCCATCAACAAAGGCAATTCCGGCGGCGCGCTCCTCAATGAACGCGGCGAACTCGTCGGCATCAACACTATCAAGAATCTCGCGGGCGAGGGACTCGGCTTCGCCATCCCCATCAATATCGCGCGCGACATCATTACGAAAGTCGTCGCGACCGGATCCTATCGCGCGGCCTATCTCGGCATCGGCGGCGTCGATGCGGCGTATTACAATCGCGCCTCGGGCATGAAACTCCCCGTCGACCAGGGCGTCGTCGTCATGAGCGTCGAGAAAACCGGCCCCGTCGCAAAAGCGGGACTCAAGGAAGGCACCGTCATCACCGAGATCGACGGCGTCAAAGTGCGCGGCATGAACGATCTCAAAAAAATCCTCATCGCGCACGAAGTCGGCGACACGGTGAAACTTACCGTCTACGGTCAGAACGAACCGCTCCCCGTCGTCCTCGGCGAACAACCGAGACGATAAAGAGAATACGTAAACAAAAACGCTCGTTCGATACGGGCGTTTTCTTGCATCGTATGAGAAATTTTCCATGGCTCGAGATGTTTCGCGCGGTGACTTTCATTCGTGCGAGTTTGCCGTCGCCGCCAAAAAAGAAAGGGGGTTTCAATGAAAAAAATACGTTTTCCACTTGTCCTTTTGCTTCTCTTTCTTGTCGCCTGCGCGAGATCACCGCGCGATCAGGCCGCCAAAGAACTCGGACTCAATCTTGCTTACGGGGAGGAAATTTCGAGTTTTGACACGCATAGCGGCAACGGAGACGGAACAACATTTCTTGCTCTGAAGCTTCACGACGACGCCGTGGAAGCAAGCATTCGCTCCGATCACTCCTGGCAGTCTTTTCCGCTCGACCGAACCGCGCAGACGCTGGTGTATGGCAGGACGGACGGGACGGATACCGTGGGACCGTATCTTTGCGACACGGAAGGCCACGCCCTCGTGCCGAAGATTCATCGCGGATACTACACCCTTATCGATAGACAGGCAACGAACGAAAAGACGAAGAACGCCGACCTGCTCGCAAGACATTCGTTGAATTTCACAATCGGTCTCTATGACTCGGACACGAAGATCCTCTATTACTATAAACTTGACACTTGATGAAGAACATAAAAAACATCCCGAGCGATGCGCCGAGACGCGAAAAAATACGTAAAACAAAAACGCAAGGCCAAGACGCCCTGCGTTTTTTGATGGGGATTGGATTCAATCTTTTCCATCCGTTTCTAAGCGATCCTTCCCATCCAAGATGGACAAATAGGAATCCAGACTTGTATTCAAATATCGTGCGAAGAGATCCGCCATTGCCGACAGATTGTGTTTGACATGATATTCATCAAAGGCCTCATAGTATTTCAATCGATCGTTAAATTTGATATTGATCGGCGGATAGCCCGCCTTCATGAGTTCCAAGTTGACGAGCAGTCTTCCCGTTCTGCCGTTCCCGTCGATAAAGGGATGGATGCTTTCAAATTCGATATGAAAACGGGCGAGCTTTGTCACGATATCTTCCTCGCTGCTGCCATACGCTTCCACCAGAGTTTCCATTTTGGGAACGATCAAATAGGGCTCTACGGGTTCGTGTGCGGCACCCATGATGCGTACAGGCACCTTTCGATAGATCCCTCGATCTTCTTTCTTATCCGCCAAGACCAGATAATGGATATCCTTGATGACTTTTTGAGACATTGGGACATGGTCATGCACGAGTTGTCTTACATAATCGTAGGCTTCCTTGTGCCCGATCACCTCCAAGTGCTCCCGTAACGACTTTTGCGCAATCGTGAGCCCTCGAAGAACCATATCCGTCTCGCGTAAAGTTAACGTGTTCCCCTCGATGGCATTGGAATCATAGGTGTATTCCGTTAAGAATTCTTCATTTAATCGTTCGAGCTCTCCCTCCGTGAAGGGCCTTCTTTTTTTTAGGATCTCTACTTTCTCCTCCAGCATCGGAAGGAAGGATTCCTTGCTCTTGTATCTTTCGTCGGCCGGCTTCGTGGCATCGTAGGGGATTTTCCAAGCTCTTCCTTCCCGATACGCACCGGGAACTTTCCCTTCCGCACACAAAATCCTTACCCTTCGATCGGATATGCCCCATTTTTTAGCCGCTTCTTTTACCGTGATCCACATAAGTCATCTCTCCTATCTCCTATAGTATAGCATTTTATCGGAACAATCGCGGTCGTATCGGAACAATACAGGGCGTTTATCGGAACAATGCGATCGGTTGTTGCAAAAAAAAACACGCCGGAGGACGCTTGTAGGGCGTTCTCGAGCGTGTCGAATATCGTGGGTTTGAAAATCTGCAGATTTTGGAAAAATTTTCGCGCCTTAGGATTTTTGGAAGAGTTTTTCGTAGGGGGCAAGTGCAGCGAGGAGGTTCTCGTAGCAGGCGGTGATTTCCTCGAGTTCGACTTCGCGCGGCTTCGTGTAGGGTTTTGCGGCGTCGATCGCTTGCGCGAGTTTTGTATCGTCGGGGAAACGCGCACGGACGCTCTCGGCAAGGGGCAAGAGTCGCATCACGCGCGTGAGTTTTTCCATCACGGCGTGTTCCTCGACATTGTGCGAGATGAGGTCGACGAGGCGCCACGTGAGATTGTTCTTCGTCGTACTCGCCTTGTGCGGGAAATAGCCGACGTCTTCGCGCAGATCGGCGATGAAGTCTCCGAGTGTCTCGCGCGGAAGTTCGTCGAAGAGAAAGAAAGTCGTCGCGGGGATGTGGGGAACGGGAACCGTGTCTGCGGGATAGTCCGCGCGTCCCGTGAGATGTCCGACGACATGGCCGAGATCTTTTTCTTCCCAGCGCACGACTTCATAGCCGTAGCGTGCGGCGAGGGCGTTCATGTTTTCGTCGTGGACGGAATCGAGTCCGTAGATATAGATGGTCGTCATGCGTCCTCCTTTTGCTGAAAATAATCGAGAAGATGTGCGCAAATGCGTTCGGATGCGTGTCCGTCGCCGTAGGGATTGACGGCTTTCGCCATGCGCGTGTACGCGGCTTCGTCCGTTAAGAGCGTCGCCATCGCGCGATAGACGTCGTCCTCTTCCGTGCCGATGAGTTTTAACGTGCCGGCCTCGACGCCTTCGGGGCGTTCGGTCGTTTCGCGGAGCACGAGCACGGGTTTGCCGAGTGCGGGGGCTTCCTCCTGGACGCCGCCGGAATCGGTCGCAATGAAGAAACTCTCATTCATCGCGCGGTAAAATTCGATCGGATTCATCGGTTCGACGAGATGAATCTTCGGATGCGTGAGGTTTTTTTTCGCGAGTTCGCGGACGGCGGGCGAGGGATGGACGGGGTAGACGATCTCGACGTCAAAATCGTCCACGATACGTCGAAACGCGCGAAAGGCGCTTGCCATGCGTTCGCCCACGTTTTCGCGGCGGTGCATGGTGACGAGGATCGTGCGTTTGTCCGCGGGGGCGGTTTTCTCCACATGGGTCATGAGCGCGTCGATGACGGTATTGCCCGTGACAAAAATCGTCGCGGGGTCGATGTGTTCATCGAGGAGATGTTCCTTGGCGCGTTCGGTCGGGGCGAAATGGAGTTCCGCGAGGGACGAGATCGCCTGGCGATTGAATTCCTCGGGATACGGTTCGTAGCGATTGTAGGTCCTGAGGCCCGCCTCGACATGCGCGACGGGAATGCGCTCGTAAAAAGCGGCGAGCCCGGCGAAAAAAGAAGTCGAGGTGTCGCCGTGGACGAGCACCATGTCCGGTTTTTCCGCGCGGTAGACGGGCGGGAGTTTCTCGAGCACGCCGATCGCGATGTCGGTGAGCGTCTGGCGCTCTTTCATGATCGCAAGATCGTAGTCGGGCGTGAGATCGAACGAGGTGAGCACGTCGCGCGCCATCTCGTGTTGGCCGGTGAGGACGATTTTCATCTCAAAGGCGTCCCGGAGTGCCGCGGCGACGGGTGCCATCTTGATCGCCTCGGGTCGCGTGCCGAAGACGAGGAGGAGTTTTTTCATAGCGTGTACGCTCCGTCGAGGACGCGCTTGGTGTCGAGGACGACTTTGCCCGTAAGATCGAGGTCTTTGAGAGCGTCATGCGCGACCATGACGACGATGAGATCCGCGGACTCCCGAAAGGTCTCGGCGTCCATACACTGGTTGGGGACGACGGCTTTTTTCACATGCGGATCGTAGACGGGATGCGCAAACGGGCTCTTCTCGAGGAGTTGGAGCGTCGGGGATTCGCGCGTGTCGTCGACATTTTCCTTGTAACTGAGTCCGTAGAGTCCGATGCGCTCGGGCGCGATCCCGTGTTTCTTCGCAATCTCGAGGGCGCGACCGAGGACAAAGACAGGCATCGAGGAATTGACCTCGCGTGCCGTGCGGATGAGCGGCGTTTCGTCGGGAAATTCCCCGACCAAAAACCACGGATCCACGGAGATGCAGTGTCCGCCGACGCCGGGACCGGGATTTAGAATCGAGACGCGCGGGTGTTTGTTCGCGATGCGGATGACTTCGGCGACGTCCATGCCGCCTTTGCGACAGATCTTTGCGAGCTCGTTGGCAAAGGCGATATTGATGTCGCGGAACGTGTTCTCGACGACTTTCGTCATCTCCGCGGTGCGAATGTCGGTGATGCTGATTTCCCCCGCGCAAAAACGCGCGTAGAGATCGCGGACGCGCTTGGCAATCGCGGGATCGTCCGCACCGACGGTGCGCGCATTGTGAAAGAGCTCGTAGACCATATTGCCGGGGATGATGCGCTCAGGCGCGTGGACAAGATGGATCGTGCGATCTTTCGGAAGCAGAGGACGGATCTCCTCGTCGATGGAACCGGGCGAAACGGTGGATTCGATGACGAGAATCGCGCCGTCTTCCGCCGCCTCCAGCACACTCTTCGTCGCCGCAATGACGGCTCTGAGATCGACTTTTTTCGTCTCTTTGATGTACGGCGTGCCGGCCGTGACGATGTAGATCTCCGCGGGCACGGGTTTGTCCGTGAAATGAATATGGGCATGCGCGCGACGGAAGAGTTCCTCGAGTCCTTGTTCCTCAAAGGTCACTTCGCCGTGCGTGAGTTTCGTGATTTTTTCGGTGTCGATGTCGGTGCCGACGACGTCCACGCCCGCCTGAGCAAAGGCGAGGGCCGTGGGCAAGCCGATGTAACCGAGACCGATGATATTGACCGTTTCGTTCATGGTTTCATCCTTTCAAAACCGCCTGATAGCGGCGGCGAATCGTATCGGGATCGTATTCTCCGACGAGGGCGTGTGCGCGTGTACTCATGTCGCGGTAGAGCGTTTCGTCCGTGCGGAGCTTCTCGATCGCGGCGGCAATCTCGTGCGCGTCGCGGTGTTCGACCGCAAGCCCGATCCCTTCGCGCTCGACGATCTCGGCGAGATAGGTGTGCTTTGCGGCGAGTATCGGCGTCGCCGTCACCATCGCCTCGTAGAGTTTGTTGGGGAGGGCAATGCGCACGTTCTCGAGCGTCGCGTCGTAGACCGAGTAGATGAGATCGATCCCCGCGTAGAGCCTCTTGGCGTCGCGCTCGTAGCTGTAGGGACCCGTGTAGGTCACGCGCGGATTGGCCCTCACGCGATCGCGGATCGTCGTGCCGCTCTCAAATCCTGCAAAAAAGAGTTTCGCCTCCGTTTCGTCGAGGGCGTCGATGAGGGCGTGGAGTTCGGGAAGATAGCGCAGACCCCCGATCGCACCGACGACAAAACCGTCGTGCGGTTTCTTCTCAAAATCTCGAAAGACTTCGAGATCCGGGACATTGGGAAGGAACGTGATCCGCTCGTCCGGGACGGTTGTAAAATGCGGGCGAAAGGCCTCGCTCGTGATGAGGACGTGGTCCACGCGCTTGAGATAACGCCGCTCCCTTGCGCGCAAAATCGCCGAGAAGAGATTCTTCGGAAAACGACCGCCGCGAGAGAGATAGCGGTGGATGTCCGGCACCTCGTAGAGAATCCGCGCGTTTTTATACGCGCAGGCGATTCCGAGCGTATCGAAACTCTGCACCTGGATCACATCGGGCGCGATCTTACGGGTCTCCTCGAGGGCACGCGTGCGAAATTTTTGCATCGGCACGAGTCTCTTCATGGGATGCGTGCGATCCGCCGGGATCAAAATTCGGATGCGTCCTTCCTCCTCGATGACGGGGAACGTCTCGTCGCCCTTGTCCCAGTAGACGACGAAGACTTCGGACAATTCGCGCGCCGCACGGATTCTCTTTTCGATGCGCGGCGGCGGTACGGTATTGAGTAAAAAAAGCGTGCGCAATCCATTCCCTCCAATCTCCCTGTATTGTAACACAAAGCGGCGAGAAACACGGACGCGCACCAAAAAAGCACCCGCTCGCGAAGATTATTTCGCGGAGTCGAGTGCTTTTTTGCGTTCGATGAAAGCGCGCGTCATGGCGGCGGTCATGCCCCAGACGACTTCGCCTTCGTATTCGTAAAAATACGTTTGGATCTCGTTCCAGAAATTGACGCGTGTGCCGTGGCCGATCTTTGCAAAGGGAAAATCCTTCGCGCGCTCGAGATGCAATCGGTCGCGGTAGAGGATCGGCGGATGCGCCTCGAGATCGGAGATCGGGACGGTGAAAAAGTACGCGACTTCGTCGTTCGGCACGAGCTCTTCGACGGGCTTCAAAAGTCGCCCGAGAAAACAGTGGACGAGGAGGCCCGAGAAGGCCGTGATGTAGTCGATCTGTCCCGCGATTTCGATTTCGTCCGGGAGAATCCCCGCCTCCTCCCGGCACTCGCGATAGAGCGCCTCAAGCACGGTTTCGCCGGGATCGACATGGCCGCCCGGGAAAGACGCGTCTCCGCCGAGGAGGACTTTGTCGCTCCGGCGTTCGTAGAGAATCGCGTCTTCGCCGTCCACCTCACAGACGAGAAGCGCCACCGCGGCTTCTTTCGTCGTCCCGACGGGTCTCGGTGCATGGAAACGCACGATGGCGTCGAGTTTGTCTCTTGTGAGTTTCACTTTATTCGAGCTCGCTTGTGCAATGCGGGCAACGCGTTGCGTCGATCGCAATCTCCGATTTGCAGTATGGGCAGACTTTGGTCGTCGGCGCCGCCGGTTCTTCTTTGCGACGCACTTGATTGAATGCACGCACGATGAAGAAGAGACAGAGCGAGATGAGAAGGAACATCACGACCGCGTTGATAAAGACGCCGTAGCGCAGGATCGCGCCGCCCTCCTCCGTCGCCTGTGCGAGGGACGCATAGCTTTTGCCGTCGAGCGAAATGAACAATTCCTGAAAGTCGACCCCGCCCAGCGCGACACCGATGAGCGGCATCAGGATGTCGTCCACGAGCGATTTGGCAATTGCGCCGAACGCGCCGCCCATGATGACGCCGACCGCCATATCGAGGACATTGCCTCGATTGATAAATTCCTTAAATTCCTTGAGCATGGAAATCCTCCTTTGATTCGATTGGTATTTCTTTGGCCTTTGACAGCTCAAACGCTTCGATGGCTTTCTTCGCGAGCGCATCCGCGCGCTCATTATAGAGAATGCCGCTGTGCGCGGGCACCTTCACAAATTCTACGGGGATGGAGGCACTGGTCATCCGATCGCGATACGCCTGCGTGATCGGTAGATTGGCGCGCCATTTCTTCGTCGCCCACATCTCGATCCCGAGATAGTCGTAATAGAGGACGAGTTTGTCGTAGCCTTCCCGTTCGGCATGTTCGAGCGCAAAGAGTGCCCCGCGGAGTTCGCCCGCGACATTGCGCACGGCGCCGTCCTCGTCATAAAAAGCCTCCGAGAACTCGCGTGCGCCGTCCGTCGTGAGGAGCACCGCGCCGTACGAGTACGTGCCGCTCTCCGCATACGAGCCGTCCACATAGGCGTGGAGTTCACCCGGAAGAATCGCCCGTTCGATAGACACTTCGTCGCCTTCCGCCGCGAGAAACGCCTTCGCTTCGTCGAGCGTCTTGAATTTTTTGAACACGGCGCCCTTGTAGCCCGTGACTTCGCGCTTCGCCTCGTCCCACGTCGTGAAGATTCCCGTCGTGCGACCTTTGGCCACTGCGTAGTACATTGCCTCACCCCGCCTTCATCATACCCGAAACGCACACAAAAAACACGCGGACGCGCCCGACAATCGCGGCGCGAAAATGTTTCTCCGCAGCGATCGCATTGGCCAATCGACTTATCTCGGCGATGAAAATTTTCTCCGCATCGACCGCGTTGGCCAATCGGCTCCTCTCGGCGATGAAATTTTCCTTGGGAATGATCGCGTTGGCCAATCGGTTCCTCTCGGCGCAAAAATTTTTCACAGGGGCTTGCATTTTCTTTTTCACATGGTAATATGAACGTATGAACAGTCACTCATATATAAAACAAAGATTTTAGGAGGAATCGAGATGGAATTAAGCGAAGCGATGCATCGCGAAAACGTCGAGGCGGTCCTGGAGGAACTGCCGGACGAGGAGGAGCTCATCGATCTTGCCGATTTTTACAAACTCTTTTCCGATTCGACGCGCGTGCGGATTCTCTCGGCGCTTACGTTCTCGGAACTTTGCGTCTACGATCTTGCACTCGTCGTGGGCATGAGTCAATCGGCGGTGAGCCATCAATTAAGGATTTTGAAAGCGGGTCGTCTCGTCTCGTCGCGCCGCGAGGGACGCGTGGTCTTCTATCGTCTCTCGGACGATCACGTGCGCGATATTTTGACGGAAGGCTTAGAACATGTGAGGGAGTAAGATGAAGACATACAGAATCGAAAATTTAACTTGTTACGATTGCAAAGATAAGATCGAGGCGAAATTTCGCGCGATCGACGGCGTCAAGGACGCGCGGATCGATCTCGTCGCGAAGAAAGTCGTCCTCGAAGGGAAAACCGTGGACGCGGGCGAACTCGAACGGATCGCGCAGACGGTGGAGGCGCCGGTGAAAATTTACGACGCGGATCGCACGATCTATCGCGTGGAGACGGACGGCTCGTCCGAGGATGCGCTCGCCCGTTTTCGCACGGATCTCCTGGCGCGGGACGGGGTCGCGGAGGTCGTCTTCGACGCTTCCCGAGGGACGCTCGAGATCACGAGTGCGCGCGTGCTCACGGTGCAGGAAGTCGGGGATCTTCTCGGCAAATACGTGCCCGGGGCGCAGGTGCTTCCGTATTCGGACGCGGACGCGGGTTTCTTCGCGGTCAATCGCGAGGAACTGACGCGCATCGGCATCGCGGTCGTGCTCTTTCTCGCGGCGCATTTCGTCCGGGGCGCATGGCGTCCGGGGCTCTATTTCGTAAGTTACCTCATCGCGGGGTATCCCGTTCTTTTCTCCGCGGTCAAAAAACTCGCGACGGGCAAAGTCCTCGACGAGCATTTTCTCATGACGATTGCGACGGCGGGCGCGTGGTATCTGCGCGAATTTCCCGAGGCGGTCGGCGTCATGATCTTCTACTCGATCGGCGAGATGTTCGAGGACTATGCGGTCGATCGTTCGTCGCGGCGCATCGAAGCGCTCTCGTCGATCCGTCCCGATGTCGTGCACAAACAGTCGGGTGACGATTTCGTCGACGCGGATGTCACGGAAATCGTCGCGGGCGATGTCTTTCTCGTGCGCACGGGGGAAAAAATCCCGGCGGACGGCACGGTCCTCACGGGTGCCGGTGAAATCGACGTTCGGGCGATGACGGGCGAAGCGGATCCCGTCGCGGTCTCTCCGGGCGATGCGGTCACCTCGGGTGCGGTCGTCCTCGGGCAGGCGCTCACGATCCGCGCGGAAGTCGATTACGCGGATTCCACCGTGGCGAAGATCCTCACGCTCGTGGATCGCAGTCGCATGGAAAAATCGAAGACCGAGCGATTCATCACGCGTTTTGCACGCGTTTACACGCCCGTCGTGGTGGCACTCGCCATTCTCATCGTCGCCGTGCCGACGCTTTTCTTCGGCGAAGATGCGGCAGGCTGGCTCCGTCGTGCGCTCATCTTCCTCATCGTCTCGTGTCCGTGTGCGCTCGTGACGAGCGTGCCGCTCACGTTTTTTGCAGGCATGGGCGCCGCAGGGAAGAAGGGCATTCTCGTCAAAGGCTCCTCGGAACTCGAGCGACTCGTGGGTGCGAAGACCGCGATTTTTGACAAGACGGGCACCGTGACGGAGGGCAAATTCACCGTGACGGATGTCGTCGCATACGGCGTACCGGAAGACGAAGTGATGGCGCTCGCCGCCGGAGCTGAACGCTTCTCGACGCATCCCATCGCGCTCTCGATCTCGAGCGCTTACGATGGAGATACGCCCCCGATCGAAGATCTCGAGGAGATCGCGGGTATGGGACTTGCGTTTCGTTCGGGCGGCAAAACCTATTTTCTCGGCAGCGCGCGGGCCATGGAATCGCGCGGAATCGCGTATGAACCTTCGGACGGGACGAGCGTCTATCTCGCCGACGAAGAAAAACTCGTGGGCCGCATCGATCTGAAAGACGAAGTCAAAACGGGGACCAAAGAAGCGATCGAAGCGATCCGCGCACTCGGCATGAAGACCGTCATGCTCACGGGCGACCGAGAGAAAAAGGCGCGCGAAGTCGCGGAGGAACTCTCGATCGACGCGTATCACGCGGAACTCTTGCCGCAGGAAAAAGTCGACCATGTGCGTGACGCGAAACGGGACGGCACGACGATCTTTCTCGGCGACGGCATCAACGACGCGCCCGCGATCATGAAAGCGGACGTCGGCATCGGCATGGGCGGCGTCGGCTCGGACGCGGTGCTTGCAGCGGCGGACATCGTCTTTATGAACGACGATCTCGAGGCGCTTCCCCGCGCGGCGAAAATCGCCAAAGCGACGAAGACCATCGTGACGGAGAACATCGTCGTCGCACTCGGCGTGAAAGCTCTCTTCCTCGTGCTCGGGGCGCTCGGCATGACGACGATCGGCTTTGCCGTCTTTGCGGACGTGGGGGTCCTCATCCTCGCCGTCCTCAACGCCATGCGCGCACTCAAACTCTAGCGGACAAAATTTTCAAACGCGCAAAAATTTTCACACGAAAAAATTTCGCACGAAAAAAGTTTTTCCAAAACGCAGGTCTTGCGAGACTTGCGTTTTTTGTTGCGCTGGCAACTTCGCCCGTATCTGTTATCATGGAATGAGAAACGGAGGGAGAAGTTTGGACATCGTTCATTGCATCATCAATTCCGTGAGCGCCCATCTTGCGGCGAGTGCGCTCCTCGCATACGGCGCATCGCCCGTCATGGCGGACGCGGCGGAAGAAATGCGCGAGATCGAGGAAAAGAGCGACGCGCTCTACATCAATCTCGGCATGCTCCACGAAGACAAAAAAGAGGCGATCCGCATCGCGCTCGAGACGGCGCACGGGCATCATCCCGTCGTCCTCGATCCCGTCGGCGTCGCCATGAGTGCTTATAGATTGGAATTTGCAAAAGAAATCCTCGGCCGCGTCGATTTTGTTCGCGGCAATGCGAGCGAAATTGCCGCCCTCGTCACGGGGAATCGGGCAGGCGCGATCGACAGCGCGCAGATGCGGCACGAAGAAAAGAAAAAACTCGCCGAAGCGTTTCGCGCACGATACACGGACGTCGCGCTCACGGGCGAGGTGGACATTCTCGTCACGGACACCGTCCGGGAAGTCGTCGGCGGCTCGGCGTATTTTGCCAAGATGACGGGCGCGGGTTGCGTGCTCTCGGCCCTCGTCGCGGCGGAACTTGCGCGCGGCGGCGATTCCCTCTCCGCGCTGACAAAGATGAAACGCGCGGGTGCGATTGCAGAGAAACGCGCGAACGGTGCGGGCAGTTTTGTCGTGCATCTCATCGACGCATTGGAGGAAATCGCATGATGTATTTAATCGACGGCAAAAAAGGCACGGAGCATCTCAAGGCGGCGCTCTCGGGCGGCGTCACGATGATTCAGTTTCGGGATAAACATCCGGACGACACGACGGAAGAACGAGCGCGTGCGTCGCTCGCCATGGCGCGGTCGGCGGGCATCCCCATGGTCGTGAACGACGACATTCATCTCGCGAAGAAAATCGGTGCCGACGGCGTCCATCTCGGACAGGACGACGGCCCCATCGCGGACGCGAAAGAGCTTCTCGGACAAGGAGCGATCGTCGGACGCACGGCCCACAATCTCGAGGAAGCGCTCGAAGCCGAACGCGAAGGCGCGGACTATCTCGGCGTGGGCGCGGTCTTTGCGACCGAATCGAAGATCGTCTCCTCGTCCATTGCGCCAAAAGCGCTCGAGGAAATCGCGCGCACCGTCTCGATCCCCGTCTATGCGATCGGCGGCATCGACGCGGAGAATATCTCCGTCGTAAACGGCAGAGGACTCGCGGGCGTTGCGGTCATCGGCGCCATCGCGAACGCCGAAGATCCGAGGGAAGCCGCGAAGAAACTTACGTCCCGTTTTCGCAAAGAACTCGACTACGAGGCGGCGATCGTCGATCTCGACGGCACGATTCTCGATTCCAACGGCGTGTGGACGCGCGTGGATCTCGATTTTCTCGCGCGCCGCAATCTCACCCCGCCCGAGGGCTATCACAAGACCCTCGCCGGCATGGGACTCCATCGCGGAGCCGCGTACATCAAGGAGCTCTTCGGACTCCCTGAGAGCCCCGACGAAATCATCGACGAACTTATGCGCGAAGTGGAAACGATCTATCGCGAAGAGATCGAACTGCGCGACGGCGCCCGCGAAATGCTCGCGTATCTCCACGCACGGAAGATTCCCATGGTCGTCGCCACGATGAACGCGGATAAACTCTTTCGCCCGTGCCTCGAACGGCTCGGCATCGACAAGTATTTTTGCGCGATGCTCTCGGGCGAAGATGTCACGCACAATAAGAATCATCCCGAGATCTACGAAAAAGCGCTCGAGATCTTAGGGAGCGACGCGGAGAAGACGCTCCTTTTTGAAGACATTCTCGAGGCGTTGAAGACCGGGAACGGCGTGGGCCTTACGACCGTGGCCATGCACGACCCCAAAAACTCGGAGAAACCCGAGGAGCTCATGCAAGTGGCGGACGTCTTTCTCGCCGCACCGAGCGATTTTCCGGGACTCTAAGGCGCCGAAAAGAGGCGCGAAACCGCGAATCTGCGAGGCGGCTTCGGCGCATTTCGCCAAAGAACGAACCTTGTCCGCGCATCTTCGCGGAAACTTTCATTTTTCGTGGGAAGTTTGCGATTTTTTGATATACTGATAGAAAAGGGAGGGGATCTTTTGCAATCCAAATGGAGAGAGGCGTTGGGCTCGCCTCAGGAAATGGCACGGAAACTGTCCATCATGCTTCTCGCCAATGTGTTGACGGCGATCGCGATCAATCTTTTTTACGTACCGAACAATTTCTTGTCCGGCGGCGTCGGCGGTATCGCCATCCTCTTGTATCATGTGACCGGGATTCCCGTCGGCGTGTACATGTTTCTCATCAATCTGCCGCTCGCGATTCTCGGCTTTCGCTATCTCAACAAGCGCTTCTCGATTTACGCCATCATCTCCGCATTCTTGCTCTCTTTTCTCGTCTATGTCATGCGCTTTCTCTCCAAAGCGCCGCTCTTTGACGATATCCTCATGAGTGCGCTTGCGGGCGGTGCGATCAACGGCTTCGGCATGGGACTCCTCTTCCGCAACGAAATGTGTCAGGGCGGCATCGACTTTATCGCGAAGATCTTAAAAGAACGCTACAACATGAACATCGGCAACGCGCTTATGGCGATGAACTGTGTGATCGTGGCGCTCGGCGCGTATCGTTTCGGCGTTTTGCGCGCGATGTACACGATCCTTGCAATGCGCTTTTCCTATCTCGTCCTCGATCGCGTCCAAGTCGGACTCGACGTGCGCAAGCAACTCATCATCGTGACGGAAAAACCGCTCGAGCTCGCAGGCTCCATTATGGAGGAAGTCGGACGCGGCGTCACGGTCTTACACGGCATGGGCGCGTACACCACGCAGTCGCGCGAGGTGCTCTATTGCGTCGTCTCCAATCGCGAAATCGTAAAGATCAAACAGATTATCGCCGATGTCGATCCGCAGAGTTTTGTCACCATCGCGAACACCGTCGAAGTCGAGGGACGCGGATTCTCCCACGATTAATACGTCAACATACGCATCATCCACATAAGAAAGTGAGCGGACGCGCGAAAACGGCACAAAAAAGACGCCCGTTTCCGGACGTCCGTTTTCTTTATTCTTCTTTATCTTTGTCGTAGGCGACGACCTCGACGCCGGCAAGCCTTAGGAGTTCGAGTGCGTATTCGTCCACGCGATAGGCGTTCTCGTAATAGATGGATTTGATGCCCGCCTGGATGAGCGCCTTGGTGCAATTGAGGCACGGAAAATGCGTGACATAGGCGCGCGTATTCTTGGCGCTGATGCCCTCCTTCGCGCAATAGAGGAGTGCATTCATCTCCGCGTGGATCGTCGCGATGCAATGTCCGTCGCGCATCGTGTGACCGATTTCGTCACAGTGCGGCGCCCCCGACGCGCTCCCGTTGTAGCCCGTCGAGACGATGCGGTGATCTTTATTGACTAAGACACAACCTACAAACGCGCGATCGCAGGTCGATCGACTTGCGACCATCCGCGCAATCTCCATAAAATATGCGTTCCAAGAAATTCTCATAAGCCCCTCCTTGCGTTTCAGTATACAGGGTTTCGGGCAAAATGGATAGGGACCGGAAAGGAGCAAACGATGAAAAAACGGACGCGGATTTTTTTCCTATTGGTACTGACGCTTTTCCTCGCCTCGTGTCAAAGCGCCGAGGAGAAGATGGACGCGCGGATCCTCAAGACGTTCTCGGAGGCCGACAAAGGGAACAACACGCTCTTGACCGAGCATCTCGACCCCGACTATCTCGCCGCCACGGGACTCGATCGCGATACGTTTGCGGAAGCCTTTAAGAGCTTTCAGAACGAGATGAGCGAGAAGACCGTCTACGAGATCAAATCGAAGAGCACCATTGAAGACGGCACGCGCTATGTGCTCAAGGCGACCGCCGCCGACGGCAATGCGCGCGACCTCGTCGTCATCGTGCGCCCTCGGGGCGACGACTATACGATCGTGCCCATGGACATCACGCGCATGTACGTGATGGAGCGCAACGACAAGAACGAATATTTCCGCATGTCGATGGCTTTCGCCGCCGAGAACGACAAGGGACTCACCTGTGTCATCGAAATCGAGAACCGATCCGACGACGCCAATTATTATTTTATGCCGAAGACCGAGATTGCCATCGAGACGGAGGAAGGCACGTATCGCATCAGGCCGCTCGAGATGGAATTTCCCTCGAAGACCGCAAAGCGCATGACGCTCCCCGTGCACGGCGCGAAAGGTTGTCCGAGAAAGATTACGGTGACCGAGATGGCGGACGAGCAGCGATATTTCAATTACACCGTCGAGCTTACGGAAAAACCGAAACCCGTGAAGGCGGAAGAATAGAATCGCAGAAAGACGAAAGGCAGCGCCCTTTCGTTTTTTGTTGTCCTTGCGCCAGCGCAGAAAATTTTTTCCGGGCCGACGGGGAACAACCGCGCCGACGGTACCAAAAAAGATCGACCGCGGGGCCGATCTTTTCGTAGATCGTTTCGTTTATTTTTCTTCGAGCAGTTTCTTGCGTTCTTCTTCGTGCACGATTCTCAGTCGCTCGGCGAAGGGCAAGAGATCTTCTTTCACCGCGTCTTCGATATTGACGTTCTCAAGCGGCGTGGGGAATTGGGATTCCTTCATGAATTTCTCGACACTCTTCTTGACGCGCGTGTAGGATGCGATCGTGCCGGGTCCGGCGATGCAGCCGCCCGGACAAGCCATGCCTTCGAGGAGATAGCCGTCTCTTCTGCCGGCTTTGGCCATCTGCATAAGTTTCATACAGTCGGAGAGCGTCATGGCGTTCTCGACGAGGACTTCTTTTGTCGGGTCGAGTTTCAAGGCCGTGCGTTTGACCGCTTCGGCGACACCGCCCGCGATGGCGTAGCCGCGTCCGAGGCTCGATGCGTCTTTGATATCCTGGGTGATTTCGATTTCACTGAGCTCGATCTCTTTCGCGACGAACATACCCATGAGCTCTTCAAAAGTGATGACATAGTCGACATAGGGCGCGACTTCCTCTTGCATCGCTTCGATTTTCTTCGAGAGACAAGGCCCGATAAAGGTGACCTGCGCGTCGGGATTGATCTTCTTGATAAATTTCGCCGTCTCGACCATGGGGGACGAGGAATCGCTGATGTGCGCGTATTCGTCGGGGAAATTTTTCTTGACCATCATGGACCAGCTTGCGCAGCACGAGGTGCCGAGATACGGGACGCGCTCGGGGACTTCTTCGATGTATTCTTTTGCCTCGCGGATGGTCGTGATGTCCGCACCGAGGCTCACTTCGACGACTTCGTTGAAGCCGAGCATCTTGATGCCCTCGACGATCTGCAGGGGCGTTGCCAGGACACCGAACTGTCCGATGAAAGACGGGGCGATGATGGCGTAGTGATCTTTCCCGTGCATGAGGGATCGCGCGAGCTGATAGATCTGAGATTTGTCCGCAATCGCGCCGAAAGGACACTGCGTGACGCAACGGCCGCATGCGACGCATTTTTCGTCGTCGATGACCGCGCGTCCGAGATAGTCGTCTTTGATCGCCTTGACGCCGCAGACGCTCTCGCACGGTCTCTCCGAATGGATGATCGCGTGATAGGGGCATGTATCTTCACAGCGCCCGCAGTTGATGCATTTGTCGTGATCGATGACGGCGCCGTATTTCCCGATGGAAACGGCGTTCTTGGGGCAGACATTGGTGCAGGGGTGTGCGAGACAACGACGACATTGATTCGTGACGATGTATTTCTTGTGCGCACACGCCTCACACGCAAAAGGGATGACGGAGACGAGCGGCGCTTCAAAATGCGCCTTCTCGAGATCTTTTTTATTGAGTCCGTCGGTGATGAGACGATATTCCGTGTATTTACGGCCGGAGAGACCGAGACACAGACGCAGACGTTCCTCGAGGATGGCGCGCTCTTTAAAAATCGAGTCGCGATAGGTCGCCACTTCGCCCGGAAGAATGCGATACGCCGACTCCTGGAGTTCATCGAGTTCTACATCCTCAAAGGCGATCCGTGCAATTTCCGCAAAAACCTGTCTGCGAATATTGATGAGATTGACGTAGGATTCTTTCATGGTCTACTCAGTTCTCCGCCGTGAGTCTCGCCATCACCAGCTCCATCACCTGTTGACTCGTGGCGCGCTCAATCCGCTCGTCCTCTATGTAGACCACCGGGGTGATCCGCTTCTCGCTCGTCTTGCAATTTTGATCACAGTGAACGGCTTCGATATCGAGCGGTTCTTCCGTAAAACGCCACGGCTCTTCTTCGCGCAATTCCTCGAGACTCTCGAGACTTTCCCAGATATTCATTGCGCCGAAAAGCATACACTTGGAACCCATGCATACCTTAACTTTCATAATGACCTCCTTCACAGAACTATCTTCATTCTATCAGAGGCATGTGCGTATGTCAGCTAAAACGGTGAAATTCATAGAAAATTGTGGTATCCTTAGGGAAAAGGAGGAAGCAGATGAAAAAGCAATTCATCTTTCTAATATGTTTGATCCTCGCGGCGTGCGCGAAGCCCGCGGAACCGGCGCCCGCGCCAACACCCGCGACGGCGGAAGAGAATATCCCCGCGACGCACGAAGAAACGGAGCTCGCGTCTTCCGAAGAGAACGAGGAACCCGAGGATGAACCGACCGCGCGCGAGGAGGAGAACGTCATCGCCTATCGCGGAGAACTCAACGGCATGCAGTCGCTCGGCGGCATCGATCATCTCGGCGACGGCACCTTCATCGACCCCGCGGCCATGGGCCTCTACACCTTTACGTATACCTACGACGAGGACGGCGAAGTCTTCGTCTATTATCCGAAAAGCGAGGACACCCGCCTCGAGATCTACACGCTCGTCTACGACGCGGCAAGAGGCAATCTCGTCGCGAAAGAATTTCCCATGTTCGAACACACGATGAAACCCGACGAAGTCTTCGTCCTGCTCTACGCGTATCGCGACGAACCGAAGATCGAGATCGTCTTTCACCACGGCGACGAGAGCGCAACCTGGCGCCCCATGGACATGGAGAATATGAATCTCCCCGAAGAAATCGGCAAACTCGCACCCTGACGCCCGTACGCACGGGCGTTTTTTAATGGGCGCCCGTCCGGACAAAAGGACCAATATGACGGGCGTGAAGTTTTTACTCAAATTGGGCGTGAACGTGTTTTACAATCGCGCGGATTCCATTTCAGCGCAAAAAAGTTTTGGATCAAAGAAAAGTTTTGGCAAAGAAAAACCCGCTTGCATTCGGCAGGCGGGATTTTTTATTGACGTGAATGGTGACGAAAAATTTTTCTAAACGCGTTGAACTCTTACGTTTATTTGTGATCATAAGTGGGTATAATGTGATTAACACAGAATACATAAATACATATGAAACAAGAATTGAAATGCTCGAAGCCAAAAACCTTTCTTGTGAAGGGTTAAGGAATAATAAGAAGGGGGGGGTGATTCCAATGGGCGAGGATGAAGACCATTGGAAATGGAATGTAGCCTGAGACAATGGTCATACCTATGTTGAGGGCGTTCGATTGTATCACGATATCATTCACAAAAAGGAGGGACAACAATGAAAAAAAACGTTACCGTGTTAGCATTGGTGCTTTGTGCATTTTTGCTGATTCCACAGATGGCTTCAGCGAGAACTATGAAATGGTTTGAATACTCCCTCTATTATCGCAACAATGGAGCAGAGGTAGAGTATGAGTACACAGGATTGAACAGGAAGCCGGATGCGCTGCCCAATGCGCGCATCAATCTACAATATGTCAATCACAAGGGAAGTTATGTGAACGAGGGCTTTCGCTTTTGGGCACAATATTACAATGGTGGATGGACATCGGTAACCCACGCCGGTACGGTACAAGGGCTCTATCATGATGCATATGCTCAATATAAGAGCAACCCCGGGCAGTACAAAGGGAAAAATTTACGCATGGCAATCTGCCGTTTGGGGCTTTCGGGGCTTGATCCCATCGGGGTCGGTGGATATTGGGAACCGTAATGCGTAAGTGGATTGCAATGATCGCGCTTGTGTGCCTCTGTGCGTCCTGCGGACGCACAGAGGCACCGTCGGTGCCGACGACATCTGACGGGGAAGCGTTTCATACCGAGGTCGGAGCCGTTCCGACGACAGCGGAGCGGGTCGAAGTCCGTCGTTTTTACAAAGTCCCCGCCGGACGGGAGAGAGATTTTGATCCGGAAGTGATGGAGACCGCACGAAAACCCCTGACCGATGCCTATCTCTCGCTTGTACAGGAGATTTTTTCCAAAAAGATGGATGCCATCGATCTTACGGATTACACGTTCTTCAACCGCGTGACACTCTATGACGGAGACAAGGCATATCCTGTGGACATCTACATCGAAACGACCTATCTTGCGTCGGACGAAAGAGATCATGAAACATCGCACAGTGCAGCGGTTGATCCGCGTGCACAGGAGTCCACGGGGCGTGTGCTGACGGTGGCGGAAAACGATCGACTCAATGAGCTCAGCCTCCTTATGGAGTCGGTGCTGCGTGCACGGGAACTCGCACCTGTGGTGGACGTGCCGGAGGAAGCAGACGCGATCAGGTTTGAGTATATTCAGGGGACACGCGCAGAAGGAGAGGAACAGTTCTCCTATGCAATCGATCCGGCGGATTACTCGGAACTGCTTGCCGTTCTCAGGGAACTGAGAGACGAGAAATACAGAATCTCGGAGGATGAAATTCTGACCAAGGAGCTTGATCCGTCGGAGTCTTGGATCTGGGAATTGGGCGTCGATGCGTACGTGACGATTGAGCAAGATGAATTTCGCTATCGGACGACCTTTTCTCTGGAGCAACTCTACACCTTGGAAGAGGACTTCGAGTTTCGATGTTTCCAAGACTCCTACCACGAAGAACCTTCTTATCGGATTCCGAAAGACAATCCGCAAGTCCAAAAACTGCGCGATTTATTGCAGAGATACCATGCCGAAGTGTAAGCGGTGCATATCAAGTGACAAGAAAGGGGCGGTTCGCCCCTTTTTTTACAAAGGGGGATTTCATGGAGAAGAAAAATCGATATTTCTCCGCAGAACTGGCGCATGTCTTTTCGCATCCTGTCTTCTGGATCTGTGTGGCGATCTCGACCTATTTGCTTTTTCAGTCGGGAGCGAAGTTCGACCGGATGCAGGAAATGCAGGGTGTGGTGACGCGCGGAGGAGAATATCTTGGCGTCTATTCCGTGAGGAATGCATTTGATGCGGCAACGAGCAATGCGGCGATTTTTCTGTGGCCGTTTTTTATCGGACTGCCCTATGTATTCGAGTACGGGATGGAGCGCATGCACGGATATGATCTTCATATCGGATTGAGGCTCGCACGGAGCGGCATCTATGATTCCACGAAGCTCGTTGTCGGCGCAATCAGTTCGACCGTCGCCGCGATGTTGCCGACGGCGATCTATGCACTTGCTCTTTTCTTCAAGGGAGATGTGGGCGGGCGTAGCGCGATGTTTGTAAGTGGTGCCGGCCAGCCGATTGAACGTAGCAGTCTCTTTTTCCTCTCGCGATACGGGATGCTCTATGCCATGGTCACGGTCGGGGTTGTGGCGGGGCTTATGACGGTCATCGGCATGCTTTTGTCCGATCGACTGCGCTATCCCCTCATCGCATACGCCTTTGCACCCGTGGCGATCGATCTGTGGAATGTGCTCTCGCAGGCACTGACCTATTATACGAAAGGAATTCCGTTTCACACGTGGAACGTGCTCTCGTTCTACATCGGGCAGACCGTTTCCAAAACGCCCGTTATCGGTACGGTGGCGATCCTTTTTCTCGTCGTGCTCGTGCTCTACAGGGGGTCGCATCATGCGCGGGAGATTGTCCGTTTGAGCGACCGCAGAAAGGGCTATGTGCCTTGGGCTTTCCTTGGATTCTGCGTATTTTGCGGTTTTCTTTTTGCATCCCAGCTCATCCAAAGGTATGTACCGCCCCAAGTTCTCGTCAAGGGCATTCAAAACGGATGGGAAGTTTTGCTGCTCTTCTTTCACGAGGGCTCCTTTTTCACAAGCTTCTATCTGGCTGCGATTGCCGTCGTTACGGTCAGGCTGATTCGCCGCTCGGAGGAGAATCTCTATGAGATCATCCGTCTCGGCAGTAAAAGACGTATGGCAGTACGCATCCTCGGACGCGCGGTCGCGATGGTGACGGCATTTACCGCGCTGTATTTTCTGATGACATGGACGGTCGTTCTTGTGAATTTCCCGCTGAGTGACAGGCGAGGGGGACTCAGTGAACTCTTGGGTGTACCGATGACGGCATCGGTTCCCGCACTCGTCGGATTCGGGATGGCAAAATTTTATTTCGGCTTGCTTGTGATGGCTATGGCGACGGTCGCGCTTCACTATCTCTTGCCGAAGAAGAATCTCGGTTACCTCGTCTTGGCAGCGTATCTCATCTGTGAAGTCGGATCAGGTCGCATGCGCATCTTTGCGCTCATCTCCTATCGCGCCATCGGAGGATGGTACCGCTCTTTCGATCCGCGAGGGGCGCTCTTTCTGGCGGGTTATGCGGTTCTTTTTGCAGGGATCGCCTATTGGTGCGCGAAACGATATGATCTGATTTCCTCGGAAGGAGTGGTCTCATGATTGAAGTCATCGATGTCGGCAAACGATATGGAGAGCAACAGGTGCTCTCGGGTGTGAATCTTACGGTCGAAACAGGGACGATCGTCGGTCTTGCGGGGAGGAACGGATCGGGGAAATCGGTCTTGCTCAGGATCATCTCGGGACTTTTAAAGCCCGATACGGGAGAGGTACGCTACGACGGGAAAAAACTCCCGGACGGAACATTTTATCCGTCCCTCGGCGTCGTCCTCGATCAAGTCGGTTTTGTCCCGATGTATACGGGCTATCGCAATCTCATGACGCTTGCCAAGGTCAAGAAGAAGATCGGAAAGGACGAAGTCCGGGCGGCGATGGATCTGGTTGGACTTGGGGATGCGAAAAACAAATTTTACTTTCAATATTCCAAAGGCATGAAAAAACGTCTTGCACTCGCGCAGGCGCTCATGGAGGATCCCGAGGTGCTGATTCTCGACGAGCCGTTTGACGGGATCGACTACAAGGGTCTTCTCTATTTTCGCGATATCTTCATGGAGGAGAAGAAAAAGGGCAAGACGATCCTTTTGACCAGTCACAATGCCGAGGATCTGGATGTCCTCTCGGATATCAAATACCACCTTGCGGACGGTCACTTATCCCCGATGGAGTAAGCCATGAGAAGAAAATTTTTGATTGCATTAAGCATCATCGTCACGCTTTTCTTCGTGTTCGTGGCATTGTTCCCGATCGACGCCAAGATCATTCACCAAGCGGAGCCGTCGAAAGCGCTGGCGGGAGTTGACGTCACGGGTGTCGCAGATCTTCCGGGCGAGGCGAAGATGTTTCTCGCCTTTGAGAATCCGGAGGATACGAACGACATCTATCGCGTCGATCTCTATATCGAAAACGAACATGACAGACGCGCGCTCATCAAACTTGCAAAGAGCATTCTGGAACGCGAGGACATCGGCGTGCGCGATTATGAACTGTTCTTCACGTCGTCCATTGTAATCGGAGAGGAATACACGGAAGGAGAGATTCCGCAGTTTATGAAGATTCAGTTTTTGACGCGGGATCTGACGGAGCGTGCTCGCAAGAAACCGTGGCTCGTCCCGCTTGAGGGAGACGCATATCCCGTTCTGATCGAGCTTTCCGAGGGAAATAGAAGGCGGGAGAGGCAGGCGATGGTAAAAGATGATGATGAAGTCTTCTCCATCATCCGCGCGTATATCTTTGAGCAACTCGATGAAACCATCATCGAACGATATTTCTAAGAAAAAAATCCGATGGCAACATCGGATTTTTTCGTGGGGAAACCCCGTTTATCGGTCATTTGATTCTTCATGCGCACGCAATGCGTCGACGATGCGTTCTCCGCGGAGATCACGAGAGGCTTGGACGAGGACATTGGTGTGCGGCATGGCGAGGAGCGCTTTCGTGAGCGCGTCCACGTCGTCTCCGAAATGACGGTGCTCGCCGTGAAAGTCTTCGGCAAAGGCATCCGCTTCGTCGCCGAAAGTGAAGAGCGTGACGTCTGCCGGAATGGACTTTCCGACTTCGGCGTGGAGGGCGTGCGAAGAGGCGCCGAGTCCGAGCATATCGCCGAGGACGGCGACGTGTTTCCCGGGTATGGTAAGGAGCGTGTCGATCGAGGCGCGTACGCTCTCGGGATTCGATTTGTACGAGCAGTCGAGGACGGTGTGATGTCCCTCGAGGATCGCACCGCGCATGGGCGTGAGCTCCGCCGACTCGAGGGCGCGGCTCGCTTCTTCGAGCGATACGCCGAACGCGCGTCCGACTTCAATCGCGAGAAGCGCGTTGGTGAGGTGATGACGTCCCGCTACGCCGAGGGCAAATGAAACGCCTTGGTAGGTAAAGGAGAGCGGGGCAATCGTGCGGACTTCCGCGTCCGCGGCGTGGACTTCATGCGCAGGGAGGGATTTTTGCGCGAGGACTTCCGTGAGAATCGCGTCGTCGCCGTTTACAAAGAGCTCCTTCGTCACACCGGGCACGACGATGCGCGTTTTTTCGTCGGCGATGCCGTATTTGGAATCGAAATTCTCGAGATGCGCGTCGCCGATCGACGTGATGACGGCGATCTCGGGGGCGGCAATCGCGGTGAGGTCACCCATTTCGTCGGGGCGTTCGATGCCCATTTCGAGGACGAGGATCTCGTCGGTTTCGTCCGCCGCGAGCACACTGCGCGGGAGTCCGATCTCGTTGTTGTGGTTGGCTTCGGTCTTGTGGACGCGATAGCGCGTCTTAAGAACGGCGGCGATCATGTCTTTGGTCGTGGTCTTGCCGTTGGATCCGGTGACGCCGATGACTTTTTGATGATTGCGCCGGATGGCAAAATGCGCGAGTCCCTGATACCACGCGAGCGTGTCGTCCGTCACAACCGTCGGGATGGAGACATCGACGGGGCGCGAGACGACGACGGCTGAAGCGCCTTTTCGCTCCGCTTCTTCGGCAAAAGTGTTCGCGTCAAACTGTGCGCCCGGGAGCGCGACGAAGAGATCCCCCGGTCGGAGCGTGCGCGTATCGGTCGAGACGCGTGTAAAATGGACGTCGTCCGACATTTCTCCGCCGAGATACGCGACACAGATCCCGAGGATCATTCGTAGTGACGCTGCGTAGATTTTTTCTTGGCGTGCGTCGTGCGCGCAAGTTCAATGAGCCCGATGAGAAAATCGCGGAACGAGACCCCCGCGGAAGGTTCCCAGATCTTCGGCGTCATGGAAGAACCGCTCATGCCGGGGATGGAATTGACTTCGTTGACGAAGAATTCTTCGTCGTCGGTCGCAAAGATGTCCACGCGGGCAAAACCGTTGAGATGCAGGGCGCGATAGGCCTGTGCGGCGATCATGCGGATCTTCTCGATCCCTTCGTCCGAGAGATGTGCGGGCACGATCGGATCGAGATGCACGCCTTTGTATTTGGCATTGTAATCGAAAAAGCCCGTGCGTTCGTATTCGCCGGGGAGGCTTACGTGGATTTCGTCGTCGCCCCAGACGGAGAGCTGGAGTTCGCGTCCCTCGACTTCTTCCTCGACGACGACTTCATCGTCATAGCGAAAGGCGAGTTCGAGCGCCGCTTCGAGTTCGGTCATGTCTTCGACGCGCGAAACGCCGATGGACGAACCGGCCGCGGAGGGTTTCACATAGACGACGGGAGCGAGTCTCTTCATCTCCTCGCGCCATGCCTCGGGCGCTTCGTCATAGTCGGCGCGTTTGACATGGAGATACGCGCTCTGCGGAACGCCGCACGCGTAGAAGAGATCGTTGGTGACCGCTTTGGAATAACTTGCGGCACTCGAGAGTACATTGGAGCCGACATAGGGGACGTCGAGCATCTCGAGGAGACCCTGGAGCGTGCCGTCCTCGCCGCCCGTACCGTGGATGACGGGGAAGACCACGTCGTCTTCGGTCACTTGCGAAGTAAAATCGGCGATCGATTCACCGATCGTGCCGGGATAGGTGAGGTTTTCGTTCTCCCGGATCGAATCTTTTTCCGAGCGAACGACAAAATGTCCGGACTCGGTGATGTAGACGGGAACGACCGTGTAGGCGTCCGCGAGCGTTTCTTGGACGTGCTTGGCAGAACGGACGGAGACCGCGTGTTCCGTGGAGACCGATCCGTACAGGATATAAAGTTTCATCGCAATCCTCCTTTTACGGAACATTATACCATGCGGGAAAAAACGAGAGACGAAAAAACCGCCCGATTGCTCGAGCGGCGTTTTGGTGTAGAATTTTTTTGTCGTAGAAATTTTTGCACGAATTTTTTGCGTAGAAAATTTTTTGCGCGGAATTTTTTGTAGAGAAGATTTTCTCGCGCCGATTTTTTTGCCCCCTTTTGCCGTGCAAAAGATTCGCGCGTCTAGATCGTCTCTTGGAGCCTCGCGAGGAGATGGTCCGCGCGGGCGAGATCACGCTCGAGGGCTGCGACGTCGCGCATTTCGGCGGTCGCATAGAGGAGCATGATATTCTCGTAGCGCGCGAGCGGCGCAAGGCGAAACTCTTTCCCGGTCATCGCGCCGTAGGCGAAGACGGTGTCGTGGACGCGTGCGAGCGCCCGGTCGATCGATTCGTCGCGGGACGGAATCGCCATCTCGGAGATCGCGCCGAGTACTTTGCTCTCGGTTTTCTCCGCGACGTCGGAGAAGGTGCGTCTTTTTTGAATGCGCGTGCGGGCTTCGTCGATCGCCGCAAGGGCATCCACACGGAGAAATTCAATGCTTGCGTCCTCTTCGGGTGCGCGCATGAGATCCGTGAGCGCACGTTCTTCCGCCGTGATACGTTCGCGCAGGGCCATGAGGCGAGCCGAGGCGTCGCTCTCGAGACGGACGGCGCCGTGCGTAAAGGGCGTTGCGAGTTTCTTCGGAATCCGCGAGCGCTTGCGATGGCGGCGGATTTTGGCATGGGAGCGGGAACGCGTACGTTCCGCTTCGCGGACGAGCGCATAGAGTCTTCTGAGACGCGCGCGGACAGCTTGGATTCGGATACGTTTGAGATTCATTTCATCACGCCTTTTCAATTCGTAGATAGGATTTTTTGCCCTTCTTCACGACGATGTAGCCTTTTTCAAAATCTTCGTCGCGGACGATATGGGCGGGGTCGGTGATTTTCTCGTCGTCGATGGAGATGCCGCCGCCTTGGACGAGGCGTCTTCCTTCGCCGTTCGATTTCGTGAGGCCGGATTCGCGCAAGAGATCGAGAAGGCCGATTTCTTTCTCAAAGGCGACGGCAGCGGTGGGCATATTCTCCGCAACGACGCCTTGAGAGAAGAGTTTCTTCGATAGTTCCTGCGCTTCTTGGGCTTTCGCTTCGCCATGGATGAGACGCACGACTTCATACGCGAGCACGTCTTTGGACGCGTTGATCTCGGCGTCTTTTTTGCGTCCGAGTTCGTGACAGATCTCGACGGGGAGGAGCGTGAGGGTGAGGAGATATCTCTCGACATCCGCGTCGGCGGTGTTGCGCATGTATTGGTAGAGTTCGTAGGGCGAAGTCTTCTCTTCGTCGAGCCAGAGTGCATTGCCCGCGCTCTTACCCATCTTCTCGCCGGTCGAAGTGGTGAGGAGTTTCATCGTGAGCGCGTACGCGTCCGCACCCTTGACGCGGCGAATGAGTTCCGTACCGCCGAGGATGTTGGACCACTGATCCGCGCCGCCCATCTGGAGCGTGCAGCCCATGGTCTCATAGAGATGGAGAAAATCGTAGGACTGCAGGAGGAGATACGAGAACTCGAAGAAACTTAAGCCTTGATCGAGACGCGTTTTGTACGTCTCCATCGTGAGCATGCGCGCGACGGTGAAATGTACGCCGACCTTGCGCATAAATTCGAGATAATTGAGATCCCTGAGCCAGGAAGCGTTGTTCAAGATGACAGCTTTGCCTTCGCCGAAATCGAGAAAACGACCGAATTGCTCGCGGAAAACTTCCGCATTCGCGTCGATGTCTGAGACGGATAAGACTTTGCGCATATCGTTGCGTCCGGAGGGGTCGCCGATCATCGTCGTGCCGCCTCCGAGGAGCGCAATCGGGCGATGGCCGTGCTCCTGCATGCGTTTCATCACGAGGAGCGTCATGAAATGTCCGAGCGTGAGGCTGTCCGCCGTCGCGTCGAAGCCGATGTAAAACGTGACGGGTTTGGTGTCGAGGATTTTCTCGAGTTCATCGAGATGCGTCGCGTCCTGAATTATGCCGCGCGCTTGTAATTCTTGGATAATGCCGGGTTTGACCATAAAGACTCCTTTCATACGGATGACCGTAAAACGCCCGAAAACAAAAAAAGCAAAGCCCGAAAGGACGAAACATCTCGTTCCGCGGTACCACCTTTCTTGCCGTTGCCTCTTCTTTCCCCGGACGTGGGGACGTGGAAACATCCTCCCGTTCGTATTTCCTTTCACCTGCACACGTCACACCCTCGTGCGCTCTCTGGATTTGCTACTCGTACTGGGGACGGGAATTTTCCGTATTTCATTACCAAAAGTATACCAAATGCGTTTGCGCGGCGCAAGAAAGCCTATGATTCTTCACAACTTGGTGGTATACTCAATCGAATTGAAAGGAGGACGTCATGCGCATTGCCATCCTGAATCATTACGCCGATCCGCCGCTCGGCGGGAAATATCTGAGACATTTCCATTTTGCGAAGAAACTCATTGCACGCGGGCACAGTGTCCATATCTTTACCGCCTCGACGCTCCACGGCACGGACAAGAACGTCTCTGTGAAAGACGCGGAGTTCGACGGCGTGCCGTATCATTTCGTGCGCGTCCCGCGCTATCATTCGACGAAGTCGCGGCTCTACAATATGGCGATGTATACGCTGAAACTCCCGGGGCGCGTCTACGCCGAGGGACTCTTTGACGTACTCTACGTTTCGAGCCCGCATCCTTTCATCTACTATGCGGCGAATCGCATTCGCAAACGCACCGGCGCGAAACTCGTGATGGAGATCCGAGATCTCTGGCCCGAGACGTTCGTCTCCATGGGCGCGTATTCGAAACGCAATCTCTTCGTGCGCGCGTTTTACCGTCTCGAGGACAGAATCTTTCGCGGCGCGGACGAACTCATCTTCACCATGCCGGGCGGCGCGGATTATCTCAGGGAGCGCGGCTACGATCGCCCGTCGACGAATCTCAACAACGGCGTCGATCTCGTGGAATTCGACAAACTCGCGAAGAATCCGTCGCAACTTCCCGATGGGAATTTTCGCGTCGTCTACACGGGCGCGTTCGGTCGCGTGAACGGACTCGAAGTCCTCATCGACGCGGCGAACGAACTCGCGGACGAAGCGATCGACTTTTATCTCTACGGCTCGGGAGACGAGGAGGAGGCGCTCAAGGCGCGCGCGAAGTCGTCGCGGATTCATTTTATGGGCCGCGTGGAAAAATCCGAGATCCCCGCGATCTTAAAATCCTCCGATCTCAATGTCTTTACCGCCGCACCGATCGATCTCTATCGCTACGGCATGAGTTTTAACAAACTTTTCGAATACCTCGCGGCGGGCGTGCCCATTTTATCGAATCTCAAGACGCGGTATGATATACTGAGCGAGGAAAATGCGGGGATGACCGTCGCCCCCGGAGACGCCGAGGCGTTTCGCGACGGGATTTTGGCGTTCTACCGCATGGATGAAGAGGCGTACCGTACGTATGGCGAGAACGCGCGTGCGGCAGCCGTCAAATACGATTTTGAAGTACTCACGGATACACTCGAGGAGGTACTAAGGAGGTCTTTATGATACCGCTCATTGACTTAAAAGCGCAGATGGAGGCACTGCGGCCCGAAGTTCTGCGCGTGACCGAGGAAGTGCTCTTCGGCGCACAATACATCATGGGAAAATACTGCACTGCATTTGAAAAAGAGTTTGCAGATTCTATCGGCGTGCGTCATGCGCTCGGCGTGGCGAACGGCACGGACGGACTCGTGATTGCATTAAAAGCCTTGGGTATCGGCGCGGGCGATGAAGTCATCACGACGCCGTATACGTTTTTTGCCACGGCGGAGGCGATTGCCGAAGTCGGCGCGACGCCCGTCTTTGTGGACGTGCGCGACCGGGATTACCAGATGGACGCGGATCTTATCGAAACGAAGATCACCGAGAAGACCAAGGCGATTCTCGCCGTGCACATTTTCGGCGCATGCGCTCCGATGGACGAGATTCGTGCCATTGCAAAGAAACACGATCTCGCCGTGATCGAGGACGCTTGTCAGGCGGCGGGGGCTACATACGGCGCCAAAAAAGCGGGTGCCATGAGCGATATCGCCGTGTTCTCGTTTTTCCCCACGAAGAATCTCGGGGGTTGCGGCGACGGAGGTATGATCACGACCGACGACGATACTTTGGCCGTCCGCGTGAAGGCGCTCCGCATGCACGGCAGCGGCAAGAACGGACGCATGGCGGTCGGCGAAACCGCGCCGGAGGAGAAGGGTACGGACGACAACACGGTCTACAATCCGGAAAAATATTACAATTATCTCATCGGGACGAACTCGAGACTCGACGAAATCCAAGCGGCGATTCTCTCGGTGAAACTCCCGCATCTCGATACCTATAACGAAAGAAGACGCGCACTCGCCGCACGCTATCGCGAAGCGCTCGGGGACATGCTCACCTTCCCGACCTATGACGAAGGTGCGATCTATCACCTCATGATTGCGGAGAGCGACCGGCGCGAGATGCTCACGGCGAAACTCGCCGAGAAAGACATTGCGACCGGCGTGTACTATCCCGTTCCGCTCCATCTCCAAAAAGCGTTCCAAGGGCTTTCGTATCGCGAGGGGGATCTCCCTGTCGCGGAGGAAAAGGCGCATCGCACCTTTGCGCTTCCGCTGTGGCCCGAGATGGACGAGAAGACGCAGGACGAAGTCATCCGCGCGGTGAAGGAGTGTTTTCGTGGATAAATTCTTTCATCACGAGACGAGTGTGATCGACGAGGGCGCCGAAATCGGTGCGGGCACGAAGATTTGGCATTTTTCGCATATCATGACGGGCGCGCGTATCGGCGAAGGCGTCACGATCGGACAGAATGTCGTCGTAAGTCCCGGCGTCACCGTCGGAAACGGCGTGAAAATTCAGAATAATGTCAGCGTCTACACGGGAGTGACCGTGGAGGACGATGTTTTCTTGGGACCCTCGATGGTCTTTACCAATGTCATCAATCCGCGCGCCTTCATCGAGCGCAAGGATGAATTTCGCCCGACGGTCGTGAAAAAAGGCGCCTCGATCGGAGCGAATGCAACGATCGTCTGCGGCGTCACCGTCGGAGAATACGCCCTCGTGGGCGCGGGCAGCGTCATCGTGCGCGATGTCGAACCGTACGCGCTCATGGTCGGGAATCCCGCGCGGAGAGTCGGCTATGTCTGCACCTGCGGCACGACGCTTACGGCAGACGGCGATTGCCCCGACTGCGGGAAGTACTACGAGACCTTGAGGCTCGGAAAGAAGGAAGAACATGCATAGAGAAGAATTGCTTCAAAAAATCGAATCCAAAACCGCGGTCTTGGGCGTCATCGGACTCGGCTATGTCGGACTCCCGCTCGCGGTGGAAAAGGCGAAAGCGGGCTACCGGACAATCGGCTTCGACATTCAGGATGCCAAAGTCGATCTCGTCAACGCCGGAGAAAATTACATCGGCGATGTCGTGGATGAGGACTTAAAGAGTTTGGTCGAGTCGGGCATGCTCCGTGCAACCTCGGACTTTTCGTTCGTGAAAGACCTCGACGTCCTCGCAATCTGCGTTCCGACACCGCTTACGAGCCACAAGGATCCCGACATTTCTTATGTCGTGAAGAGCGCGGAGGAGATCGCGGCATACATTCATCCGGGCATGCTTATCGTGCTCGAATCGACGACCTATCCCGGCACGACCGAGGAGGTCTTAAAACCGATCCTCGAGACGAGCGGATTTGCCTGCGGCAAGGACTTTTTCCTCGCGTTCAGTCCCGAGCGCGTCGATCCCGGCAATGCGCTCTACAAGACCAAGAACACGCCCAAAGTCGTCGGCGGTGTGGACGCGGCGTCCACCGAAGTCGCGGCGGCGCTTTACAGACATATTCTCGCGGGGGAAGTGTTCCCCGTATCCAGTCCGCGCGTGGCGGAGATGGAAAAAATTCTCGAGAACACCTATCGCAATGTGAACATCGCGCTCGTCAATGAATTTACGCTTCTGTGCAATAAGATGGACATCGACATGTGGGAAGTCGTCGACGCGGCGAAGACGAAACCGTACGGATTCCAGGCGTTTTATCCGGGACCCGGCGTCGGCGGACACTGCATTCCGCTCGATCCCTTCTATCTCACGTGGAAAGCGCGCGAATACGATATGAAGATGACCATGATCGAAACGGCGGGTGCGGTGAACGACGCGATGCCGTCCTATGTGGTCACGCGGATCGCACGCGGACTTTCGAGACGCTTTAGGAAAGCCTTAAACGGCGCGAAGGTCCTCATGCTCGGCATGGCGTACAAAAAAGACATCGACGATCTCAGGGACAGTCCCGCGCTTACGATCTACGAATTGCTCCTCGAAGAGGGTGCGACGGTAGATTATTACGACGCCTTGAACCCGACGTTCCGCGATGCGCGCGGAGAGACGGTGCATTCCGTCGAGAAGCTCACGCCCGAGATCCTCCGAGACTACGACGCCGTTCTCATCACGACGGATCACAGCACGGTCGACTACGACGCCGTCGTTCGTTCGGCACCGTATGTCTTCGACACCAAGAATGCGACACGGGGCATGGACTCCGATGTCGTGGAAAGGTTGTGATCGTATGTTTCGTGCAATCCTCATCGGTTGCGGACGCATCGCCAAGAATCACGTCGAGGCGATGGCGGACAGCAGTCGGGCAGAATGGGTCGGATTTTGCGATCTCGTGGAAGCGCGCGCGGAGGAAAAACGCGACGCCTACGAGACGCTCACGGGGAAACACCTCCCGATCTCTCAAGATTACTTAGCACTGATAGAAGAAACCTCGCCCGATGTCGCCGTCATTGCGACCGAGTCCGGAAATCACTATGAAATTGCGAAGAACGCGCTTCTTCGCGGCGTCCACGTGCTCGTCGAGAAACCGATCACGATGAAGACCGAGGAGGCGGACGAACTCATCCGCATCGCGGACGACAAGGGCCTCACGCTCGGCGTCTGCCATCAAAACCGTTTCAATCCCGTGGTCGGGGAACTCCGCCGCGCGGTCGAATCCGGAGCGCTCGGCAAAATCTATCACGTGACGGCGCGCATTCTCTGGACGCGCGACGACGCGTATTACAAACTCGCCCCCTGGCGCGGAACGGAAGCGCAGGACGGCGGGACGCTCATGAATCAGTGCATCCACGCGATCGATCTCTTGCGCTGGACGGCGGGAGCCAAACCCGTGCGCGTCCAAGCCGAACGGGCACGGTTTTCGCGTCCGATCGAGATGGAAGATTTCGGCGCGGCGCTCGTCCGTTTTGAGAACGGCACCGTCGGCATCATCGAGGGCACGGCGAATGTCTATCCCTCGAATCTCGAAGAGACCTTGTCCGTCTTCGCCGAGAAAGGCACGATTGTCCTCGGCGGCATGGCGGTCAACAAAATTCTCACCTGGCGCGTAGAAGATTTCCCCGAGCCCGAGGCGGGCGAAGAAGTGAAGAATGTCTACGGACGCGGCCATCTCCCGCTCTATGAAGATTATTTCGCGGCGATCGAAGAAAAACGCGAACCGCTCGTTTCGGGACGCGAAGGACGCGACAGTCTCGCGCTCGTGCGCGCGATCTACGAGGCCGCACCGATCGAATAATATTCTGAAAGCCATCTGTCAATCGATATGGAAAGGAGGGAGGCTTTGAGTTCGGAAAAAAGAGTCGCGAAACTGGCGACTTTTATTGCCGTGTGCACCCTCATCTCCAAAGTGCTCGGCGTCCTCAGGGAGTCGGGCATCGGCTATGTCTACGGCGCGACGAGTGAAGTCGACGCGTACAAAGGCGCGTATACGATCACGATGATCTCCATGCAGATCTTGGGCGGTGCACTCAATACGGGGCTCGTGCCGATCTTTACCGAGATCAAAACGCGTCACGGAAAAGAACGCGAACGCGCCTTCTTCTCCAAGCTCTATTCCGGCGTCTTTTTCTTAACCATCGCGATCGCGCTCGTGCTCTTTTTCGGAGCGAAACCGCTCGTGAAACTGATGCTGTGGAATTTCCCGGAGGAATATCTGCCCTTTGCGGCGAAACTCGTGCGCATCTCGTCGCCGATCGTCCTCTTTATGGGGATGACGTATGTCTTCCAAGGCTTTTTGCACTCGGAGGACGTGTTCGGTCCGGGCGCGCTCATGGGCATTCCCTTCAATCTCTGTTATTTCATCTATCTCGCCGTGGCTCCCGGTATGGGCATGGAAGGCCTCATGGTGGCGAGCATTGCGGCGGCGTTCATGCAGGCGGCGATTCAGGTGCCTGCGGTGCTTCATCGCGGCAACAGTCTCAGGCTCGTGTCCCCTGTCGGTGACGAATATCTCAAGAAGACGATCACCATGCTCGTGCCGATCGCCATCGGAACGGGCGTCACGCAGATCGACGTCGTAGTCGACAAGATCCTCGCGTCGGGACTCGAAGAAGGTTCGATTACGGTGCTCGACTTTGCGTCGAGACTCAACGAGGGTATTGTCGCAATCTTTATCGCGGCGCTCGTGACCGTGCTCTTCCCGATGCTCTCCCGCGCATTTGAGGCGCGCGACAAAAAACTTTTGACCTCGATGATCGAACGCGGCATCACGATTATTTTTCTCATCACGATTCCCGCGTCGTTCGGCATCTGGGCACTCTCCGGTCCGCTCGTTTCGCTCGTGTTCGAACGCGGACAGTTCGGCGCGCGCGAGACCTTCCTCACGACCTCGGCGCTCGTCTTCTACTGCGTCGGCATGACCGGCATCGGCGTGCGTATGTATCTGTCCAAAGTCTTCTACTCGCTCAAAAAAACGACCATTCCGATGTACAACGGCATTCTGTGCATCGTCTTCAATATCATCTTGAATCTCATCCTCGTGCAATATATGGCGCATGCGGGCCTTGCGCTTGCGACGGGCCTCGCCATCAATATCGCCGCGATGATTCTCTACAAGGCGATTCACATTCGCTTCCCCAAGTTGAATGTCAAGAAGCACGCGATCGATTTTCTGAAAATCACGGCCGCGTCGGGGCTCATGGCGCTCGGCGTCAACCGAGTCTACGGTTTGCTGGCGCTCGCACTGGGCGATTCGCGCGGCATGATGGCCCTCGATGTGGTCATCTCGATTGTCGTCGGCGTCGTGCTCTATACAATTTTGATCCTTCTCTTCCGCGTGGAGGAGATGAAACAGGTTCTGCGCACCGTGCGCAAGAAATTCCGTTAGGAGGTTTCCATGCATATTCCTTTTTCTCCGCCCGATATCACCGAAGCGGAAATTGAAGAAGTCGTCGACGCGTTACGCAGCGGCTGGATTACGACCGGACCCAAGACCAAAGAACTCGAGCGCGAACTGGCGGAAGATCTCAAGACCGAACGCGTGGTGCTCTTAAACAGCGCGACGGCTTGCCTCGAGATGGCGCTCAGAGTCCTCGGCATCGGCGAAGGGGACGAGGTCATCACCTCGGCGTACACCTACACCGCGAGTGCGAGCGTCGTCGCCCATGTCGGGGCCCGACTCGTCCTCGTGGACACCGCCGAAGATTCTCTCGAGATGGACTACGATGCGTTGGAACGCGCCATCACGGAGAAGACCAAAGCGATCATCCCCGTCGATGTCGCCGGCGTGCCCTGCGACTACGATCGACTTTTTGCCGTTGTGGAGAAAAAACGTGCGCTCTTTACGCCGAAGAATGAACTCGGAGCCGCGCTCGGACGCGTGGCCATCGTCGCGGATGCCGCGCACAGTCTCGGCGCCGTGTACAAAGGCAAACCGATCGGCAGTGTCGCGGACATGACGAGCTTTTCCACGCATGCGGTGAAGAATTTCACCACGGCGGAGGGAGGCGCTCTCACCTGGACGATCCCGACCGATCACGACGCGCTCTATCACGAGCTCATGCTCTTATCGCTCCACGGGCAGTCCAAAGATGCCCTCGCCAAGACCAAACTCGGCGCGTGGGAATACGACATTCTCATGCCCGGCTACAAATGCAATATGACCGACGTGCATGCCGCCATCGGACTCGCGCAACGCCGCCGATACCCCGCGCTTCTAAAAAGACGCAGTGAAATCGTCGCGCGCTATAACGAGGCATTTCGCGGGACGCGCATTCGCCCGCTCGTCCACGACCGTGAAGATCGTACGAGCTCGCATCATCTCTATATCACACAGATCGAAGGTGCGACCGACGCCATGCGACGCGCCGTCATCGAGGAAATGGGCGCACGCGGCATCGCCTGCAATGTCCATTACAAACCGCTGCCGCTGCTCACGGCCTATCACAAGATGGGCTTCGAGATTGCGGACTATCCCAACGCCATGAGGCATTATGAGAACGAAGTGACGCTCCCTCTCCACACCTGTCTTACGGACGAGGAAGTCACGTACATCATCAAAAACTATAAGGAAGTGACGGAGTGGATCTTCGCGCAAGCTTAGAGCGAAAAAAATTCGGACTCGCTGTAAAACGCATCCTGGATATTCTGTTTTCAGCGGCAGGAATCATTCTCCTGTCGCCTTTTTTCGTGTGCGTGGGGATTGCCGTCAAACGCGATTCCAAAGGTCCGGTGTTTTTCAAACAGACGCGCGTGGGAAGGAACGGCGCGCCCTTCTCCATCTTAAAATTTCGCACGATGACCGTGCACGAAGGCGGGAGTGAACTCACCGTCGGCGCGGATAATCGCATCACGAAGACCGGCGCATGGCTAAGAAAATACAAGCTCGACGAATTTCCGCAACTCGTCAATGTCTTTAAAGGTGAGATGAGTCTCGTCGGCCCGCGTCCCGAAGTGCCGCGCTATGTCGCGTACTACACGGAGGAGGAGCGCGGCGTGCTTCTCATGCGCCCCGGTATCACCGAAGAGGCGTCGATTCTCTTTCGCAACGAATCCGACGAGCTCGGCAAGGCGCCCGATCCCGAGCGCTATTATGTCGAGGAGATCATGCCGAAGAAACTCGCCATCGGTCTCGAGTACGTGCGCCATTGGTCGCTTGCGCGCGATGCGAAAATTCTGTGGAAGACTTTTGTGCGCGTCTTTGTAAAATAACGAGAACTCTCCGAGAGGGGAGTTTTTTTGTGTCCGCGCATTCGCAAAAATTTCATCTGCGTCGACAAAATTTCGCCGCGGCGCGCGTGGAAATTCTCTCACGTGCGGGCGTGAAAAAATTTTGCGCCATCAAATTTTTTTCGGCGACGCTTGACAGTCGACCGCATCGGGTTATAATAAAAATGAACAACGTTCAGATAGGAGTTTGTGTATGAAAAAAGGCGCGATGTCCAAAGAAAAAATTTTACAGACCGGGCGCATCCTCATCCGCGAGGAAGGCTGGTCCGCCATGAACATTCGCACCGTGGCGGCGCTCTGCGGCGTGTCCGTGGGGTCGATCTACAATTATTTCGATTCCAAGGCGGCGTTCGTGGGCGATGTCGTGGAGAGCATCTGGCGCGAGATCTTTCACCTTTCGGAGGGGACGGATTTCTCCGATACGCTCGCTTGCGTCGCGTGGATGTACGAGCGCATGGCGGAAGGCGATCGACGCTATCCGGGGTTTTTTACGCTGCACTCGCTCGGTTTTGACGGATCGGAGAGATCGGACGGCAAAATGCGGATGATCGGCGCGTGGGCGCATATCCTCGCGGGACTCACCGCGGTGATCGAGCGCGATCCCCGTGTGCGCGCGGACGCTTGGACGGAGGATTTTACGCCGGAGATTGTCGCGAATCTTTTGTTTTCGCTCATGCTCTCGGCGGTCGTACGCGGCGATTTCGATGCAAAACCCGTGCTCGAGCTCGTGCGTCGCACGCTCTACTAGACGCCAAATGCCCGTGCAGGTCGCGGGTCTTTTTTTCAACACAAAATGAACAATGTTCATACATTCGAAGGGACTGCGGAGAACGGCAACGATCGGGCGACGAAAACCCGTTCGCGTCGTCATGCATCTTCGCGGCGGCGCTTCGACAAACGGCAAAAAGGAGGGAACAAGCATGCAAGCAGTTGTGGAAACGGTCTTTGACGCGGCGTATCTCGTGACGGTCATCACACTCGGCATCGTCATGATCCGCGAGAGCCGAGGGAACAAAGAATATTTGCTCTTCGGGTGTATGGCGGTCGTCCTGGGGCTCGGCGACGCGTTTCATCTCATTCCGCGTGCGGTGGCATTGTGCACGACGGGGCTCGAGGATTACACGGTGGCGCTCGGTACGGGCAAATGGATCACCTCGATCACGATGACGATTTTTTATATTTTGCTCTATTATGTCTGGCGCAGACGCTATCGCATAGAGGGGAAGACGGGTCTCACGGTCGCAATCTACGCGCTCAGTGCCGCGCGCATTCTCCTGTGCATGTGCCCGGAGAATCGTTGGCTCAGTGCGGACGCGCCGCTCTCGTGGGGAATCTATCGCAATCTTCCGTTCCTTGCGATGGGGATCCTCGTGATCGTGCTCTTTTACAAGAGCGCCAAGGAACATCGTGACTGTGATTTTCGACATATGTGGCTTACGATTGTCCTGAGTTTCGGGTTTTATCTGCCGGTCGTCCTGTGGGCGGACCAAGTGCCCATGATCGGAATGCTTATGATTCCGAAAACCTGCGCCTATGTCTGGACGGTTCTGATCGGCTACAAGGCGATGCGCAATGAAAGAAAGGAGCGTGCAACAGCATGAAAAAATATATGAACGCCGCATTTTGCTATGCGATCCTCGCGATGATCGGCGGGGTTTTCTATCGTGAATTTACCAAGTACAACGCCTTTACCGGCGAGACGACGCTCGCGGTCGTGCACACGCATTATTTTCTCCTCGGTATGGTGATGTTTCTCGTCTTCGTGCTCCTCGAGAAGGAATTTTCTTTTGCGGATGCCAAGACGCCGCGTATCTTCTGTGTGTATCACATCGGACTCAATGTCACCGCGATCATGCTCTGGGTGCGCGGCGTAACAGAGGTCCTGGGAACGGAACTCACGGCCGGCATGGATGCGGCGATCTCGGGGATCGCCGGGCTCGGGCACATTCTCCTGGGCGTGAGCCTCGTGATGCTTCTGCTGAAGGTCAAACGTCGCGTGTTCGCGTCGGAAACGAAATAGTCCGCTATCCAGGCGAAACGACAAGCACCCCTCTCTCGTGTGCCGCGAGGCGGGGTGTTTTTTGCGCGCATGGCGTGCAGAATTTTTTTGCGGGCCGGTGCACAAAATATTTGCGCGGGCGGCGTGCGTCGGTTTGCTTCGCCCCCTCTTTGGCGGTACAATAGAGTGTGGACTTGTGAAAGGAGTTTTCTATGCGACTCAAAAAATTCCTCACCGTTCTCATGGACGGCGGGCTCTTATTTCTCGCTTTCCTCGCGAGCCTTTTTATGTATCAGCGCGGCTCGCTTGTGGGAAATCTGGAAAACTGGTGGCAATACATGCTCCTCTATGTCGCCATCAAACTGATATTTTATCTCTTGGGTTCGATCTATCATGTGCTGTGGCGTTTTGCGACGGTGCGTGATCTTTGGCATATCGTCACACTCAATCTCCTCGGGGGACTGCTCTCTGTGGGGCTCAATCATTTTCTCGGGACGGGGATGCCGTACGGGCTCTTTATTCCTGTCTTCATCCTCGACACGGTCTTCGTCGGGGCGAGCCGGCTCATTGCGCGGGTCTTTGACCACGAACCGCGGAGCAAACGTCCCGTGCGTCGCACGATGATCGTGGGCGCGGGAGAAGCGGGCAATCTCGTGGTCGAGGAGATCAGGCGCCATGCCAAACTCGACATGGAGCCGGTCGTCTTCATCGACGACGACGAGGAGAAGAAGAATCACACCGTTTCCGGCGTGCCCGTGCTCGGAAATCGCTACGATATCGAACGCATTGCAAAGCAATACGACATCACCGAAATCATCGTGGCACTGCCTTCCGCACCCGAGGAATCGCGCGCCGAGATCTTAAGGCTCGCCGGCAACACCGAGGCCAATATCCGCACGGTGCCGGGCCTATTTGAACTCATCGACGGCAACATCCGCCTCTCGGATCTCAGGGACGTGCGCGTCGAGGATCTCCTCGGCAGACACACCGTCGATCTCGATCACCGCGGCGTCCGCGAGTGCGTGGGCGGGAACGTCGTCCTCATCACCGGAGGCGGTGGCTCGATCGGATCGGAACTCGCGCGACAGATTGCCGCCTACGAACCGAAAAAACTCATCTTACTCGATATTTACGAAAACGGCGTCTACGACATCGAACAGGAGCTCCGCTCGCGTCACAAGGAGCTCGACCTTAAGATTGTAATCGACAGCATCCGCAATGGCGAACGCATGGAACGCATTTTCAGAGAAGAACAGCCGGACGTCGTCTTCCACGCCGCCGCGCACAAACACGTGCCGCTCATGGAGTCGAACCCCGTCTCCGCCGTGCTCAACAATGTCTTCGGCACGCAGAACGTCATCCGCGCCGCCAAACACGTCGGCGTGCGCAAGTTCGTCCAGATTTCCACCGACAAAGCGGTGAATCCAACCAATATCATGGGCGCGACGAAACGCATCTGCGAGAAACTCATCATCGACGCGAACAAGGACGGCAAGACCGATTTTGTCGCCGTGCGCTTCGGCAATGTCCTGGGCTCCGCCGGGAGCGTCATTCCGCTCTTTAAGCGCCAGATCGAAGCGGGCGGCCCCGTGACCGTCACCGACGAGCGCATCATCCGTTATTTTATGACCATCGAGGAGGCGTGCCAGCTCGTACTCGTCGCAGCCGCGATGGCCAAAGGCGGCGAAATCTTCGTCCTCGACATGGGCGAACCCGTCCGCATCATGGACCTCGCGCGGAATCTCATCCGCCTCTCGGGGAAGAAAATCGACATCGAGATTACGGGCCTGCGCCCGGGCGAGAAACTCTACGAGGAGATGCTCATCGACAAGAGTCGCGTGGAAGAGACCATGAGCGAGAAAATCTTCGTCGAGAAACCGGAACCCGTCGACTCGGACGAACTTCAAGCGGGCCTCTCCGCACTCGCGCGCGCCGCAGATACGGGCAACGAGGAGGAGATTAGACGCGCCATTCGTACCCTCGTCCCCGGCTATCATCACGAAGAACATGCATAAAAAATAGCACCTGTCCGAAGACGGGTGCTTTTTTGTTTGTGCATCTTTCCGTAAAAATCCGAGAGGGAGAGTAAAGCATTGACGATCAGGCCCCAAACCCTAGCGTCTTACATAGAACCATGACGACGGTCAGACCGAGAAAAAGGAGAAAACCGCGATTCGTGAGTACGGCGCGGAGGGTTTCTCGCCTCATAAGTCCGATTTCACCGTCCGCTCGGATGTTCTTTCGGAAAAAGCAGAAGAGGACGATCCCCTCAATCCCGAGCATGCCGCAAGTAAAGACGGCGGCGGATGCAATCACCGGAGAAGCGTCGACGGACAGGCTGAGGAGCACCGGATGCAGATTGGAGAGCGCGTGCAAGAGCATCACGAGAGGGAGATTCCCGGTCTGCACGTAGAGATAGGCCCAGATGAGCCCGAGGATGAATGTATACACGACTTGCGCGAGTCCCGTCGCCACACTGTGGACGATGGCGAAAGAGACGGCAGAGGCGAGAATATAGAAGCGCTCGCCGTGTTCTAAGAGCACACTCGCCGTGAGATGTCTGAACACGATCTCCTCGACGACCGGGGCAAAGAGAAGCAGTAAAAACAGCCTGCCCGGCGTGTAGTCGGGAGGGATCGGAGCCTTGGCGCCCAAGGTCTTCGAGAGATTGAGGATGAGACTCACGATGAGAAGCGCCGAAAACTCGAGGAGATACGCTCGTACTACGGAGGAAAGAGCGATCGGACGACGCTTCATCTTGAAACGCAAAGAGCATCTCGCGATCCGCACAAAGAGAAAAAGGCCGAGGCCGTAGAGCAGAAGCATCCCGACGACTTGCTCCCAAAACGGCGACAGATTTAGAAATGGCGACAAAAAGAGTATATAGAGCCAATAGATCCCGAACATGGTCGCGAAGCCGATCGAGACGCGTTCCAAATCTTTTTTGCGTTGCATAGAAACCTCCCTATCTTTTTTGCTTTGCATAGAAACCTCCCTCGCGGTGATCAGACACGGTAAGCAAAATGCATGGCGGACAGGCGCGAAAAATGGGATCGTCCGCCATTTTCGATTCTAAAACATCGGTTTTTTGGGAATTTTGAGCGTAAAGGCGGATCCTTCTCCCACCGTACTTTCCACCGCGATCTCAAGTCCGAGTTTCGTCGCGAGTTCGCGCACGAGATAGAGGCCCATGCCCGTCGCGCGGCTGAATTCGCGCCCGCGTTTTCCCGTGTATCCGCGTTCGAACACGCGCGGCAAATCTTCGGCGGGGATGCCGATGCCGTGATCGCGCACGGAGAGGAGCACGTGATCGCCTTCTTCGAGCGCGACAAAATCGATCGCGGGAGCGCCGTCGGCGTATTGGACGGCGTTGTCGAGGATTTGTTTGAGGATAAAATGAAGCCATTTGGGATCGGAATAGACCGTGACGTCGAGTCCTTCGCGCGTGATGCGTGCGGCGGCGTCGAGGAGTGTCTCCGCCCGCTCGCGCAGGAGCGCGTTGACGGTCTCGAGGAGCGTCATTTTGCGCAGGAGATAGTCGACATTGGGATTCTTGGCGCGCGCATAATAGAGCGCCTGATCCGCGTAGTCGCTCATCCTCGCGAGCTCGCGCTTGATCCTGGTCGCCTCGGGTGTGGGGTGATTGTCGAGAATGAGGCTCACGGCCGCAATCGGCGTCTTGATCTCGTGGAGCCACAGCGTCACATAGTCCTCGATAAACGCGAGATCCCCGCGCAGTTTTTCGTTGACGCGATCGTCCGTCGCTTTGAGTTCGCGCAGGAGTTCGAGATACCGTGCTCCGAAAAAACCTTTCGGCACCGCATCGATTTCGTGTGTTTCAATAAAGAGCGGCAGATCTTCCTCCGCCCGCTCGAGCATCACGAGGAGTGAGCGTTCGCGGAGATAAAAGGTCACCATCATCCCGAGGTAGAAAAGCCCCACGAGAAGCGAGAGAAAAATCCCGAGCGCCCCGCCCGCATAATACGCGACAAAAGCGTAGACGAAGAGACACATCACGAGCCCTGCAAAGAGCAGCATCGAATATTTTTTCAAAAAAGCGCTCATCGTTCCTCCTTGAGATAGTAGCCCATCCCGCGCCGCGTCTTCACAAAACCGTCGAGCCCGACCTCCGCAAGCGTCGCGCGCAGACGATTGATATTGACGCTCAAGGTATTCTCGTCCACGAATTCGTCCGTCTGCCACAGCGCGCGCATCATCTCCTCGCGCGTCACCGGATTCGGCGCATGGTCGAAGAGGAGCGACAAGAGGAGAAACTCGTTTTTCTTGAGCTCCACGCTCCGCCCATTGTACAGAAGTGTGCGCGCATCGAGATCGAGCGAGACCCCCGCGTACGACAGCACGTTTTTCTTATGGTACACGCGCGCGAGAATTGCCCGGATCCGCGCCAAGAGAATTTTTGCATTGTACGGTTTCGTGAGAAAGTCATCGCAACCGAGCTCCATCGACCGCAGTTCATCCGCCTCCGTATTGTCGATCGTCACCATGATGATCGGCACATCCGACGAACGGCGGATTTTTTTTGCGACCTCATAGCCCGAGACAAAGGGGAGATGGACATCTAAGAGCACGAGATGCGGATCCTTCTCGAGAACTTCCTCCGCCGCATGATCAAAGCGCTCCACGACCTGTGCCTCGTAGCCCTCGCGCGTCAGCAGCGTCTTTAATTCTTCGCAAATCGTATGCTCGTCCTCCACAATCACAATACGCATAAGATCCCTCCTTTTCCTCTCTACTTCCTTCTATTGTACTGGAAGGACGCCGAGATTGCACCACGCGACCGCGAAACCGGGGGGGGAAAATCCGCGCCCGAACATCGCGCTCGACACCGCCGCGACGAAAATTTCTCCAAAATCCCCTCCAAAAAAGAAAAAAATATGGCGAAAGTGAAAACTTTTTTGCAAAAAATGACCCCGAAACGGACGCAAATTTTGACCTCGAAACAAAGGGCTTTACTTTCGTGCATTGTGTTTTCCTCGTTAATTACAAAACTATATTTTACAAAACGAGATCATTCCAACATTTCTAACAAGCGCTAAATTTAGAGCACAACAAGATTATTAGCACTTCAAAGCGTGTAATGGCTAAATTAAAACGTCGGACAAACGTTTTCATACAGCGCGAAAAAATCCGTCCAAAAGCTTGACATTCGAAGGGGGCTTTGTTAGCCTATACATAGAACCCGTGCGTGATGCATCACCCACAAGGAGACGCGTTTCGCAGGGGAAAATTCAAAGGAGGCAAGATACAAATGGATTTCAATGATCTCAAGAAGTACCCGGCAGAACCCTTTAAGATTAAAGTGGTAGAACCCGTGGCAATGACCT
>QWCK01000585.1_pt1 | contig 62219 bp, 55 predicted proteins | sample 1972571 | NCBI WGS metagenome assembly QWCK01 (sample SAMN09866710, study PRJNA288562) | Human gut metagenome isolate term2_stool, whole genome shotgun sequencing... | isolation source: gut | host: Homo sapiens | place: USA: California | reverse complement strand
AATGAATAAGGGGGCTTGTCACTAATATGCTGTCATCCGAACTATTGTGTCTCAATGAGTTGGAATGAGGATTTCTATGTTTAGCGGACAGTAATAAAATTATATTACAAAAACCGCGCCCGGGACGCACTTTGTAATCCATTGATAATCAAGAAGATATTAATTGAGATTTAAAAGCTTAGCTTTTGCACCCCAATTCATGACCTTTTGCATTGTAAAAGGTAAGCTTTTACGGAACAAAAGGTAAGCTTTGAACAGACGAATGAAGAAAATTTAGGACATTATTGAACTTTTCCCATATCGCCGGGAAAGATTTTTGCGTTTTCAACGACCTTCCAAATAAAGAACATGCTTGTCTTTTGTCTTGCCCGGACAGGCAGGTGTTGATATAAGTTTATAGGGGATGGTTTTTAGTTTGTAAATTGCTGAATAACAAACATATATAAAGCCACTTTTCTAATGTCGGTCATTAGAAAAAAGGAACTAAAATAGTTTCTAATGACCGACTTGGGTCAAAAACGACAAGGGAAGTTCAACTTGAAACTCCTTGCGTGAAACCGTGTGGGGAAGGGCAACAGAATATCGGTTATTCCCCTTCCTGCTCTTGGCGGTCGTCAATGTTGTCGCCTTGTGTGGGCTTCAAGTCTTCCTCAAACTTGGTAATTCCTGCATTAATCAAGATGTCATACCACTGGAGAAGTTTCTTTATGTCGCTGTTGTGTACGCGGTCGCGATCGAAGTCGGGCAATACCTCGGCGAAATAGTTTTGCAGCTCTTGCGCCGATGCTTTGCGCCAATTAACGGAAACCTTTTTCCCCTCTTCCTTATCGCGTACCTTTGCGAGTACATCAGCCAAGGGCACATCTTCTGTTTCGGTGAACATCGCGATGTCGGCAAGACTTGTAACGCGGTCGGTCGCGAATGCGGGCATGCGTTTGTGCGAGCCATCGAGAGTTTCTACTATTAAGTTCGCTTTTGCGCGGCTAACCAATTTATATAATCCCGGTTTTCCGGCAATTGAAAGAATTGTTTGTGTCATTTTTTTATTTGTTTTTGTTTATTTTGTGTAGTCTGTTTTCAATTTTTCAAGGAGTTGCTCCACTTGTGCCTCTACGTCGTGCTCGCCGTCATTGAAAATCGTGTAATCGCTTCTTTTCATCACTTCGCTTTGTGGCATCTGTCGGTTAATCCATGCTTGCGCCTTTTCCCGGTCTATGCCATCGCGCCACATGATACGACTTAGTCGCAGTTCTTTCGGAGCAGCTACGTATACTATTTTGTCGATGGAAACTCGATTGATGAATTCGCTCTCGAAGAGGATGGCTGATTCCAACCAGTCGTTGCCTGAATTTTCAAAGTCTAATGCGACGGCAGGATGCACGATGTCATCGACTGCCCTTGCGTTTATGGGACTGCTCAATATGAATTTAGCCAATTCTGCTTTACTCAGTTCGCCCCCGAAAAAAATGTTTTTTCCTAAGAGTGCGTTGAGTTGATGCTGGAGTTCTCGCGATGTGCGCATCAGATGCTTGGCAGCGGCATCGCAGTCGTAAACGTTGATGCCTCTTGTTTCCAAACATCGGCATACAAACGACTTCCCACTGCCGATACCCCCCGTAATGGCAATTTTCATTTTTGCTCAATTAAGTAATCTACAAAATTAACCACCGGGTGGGCGTTTCTTACTCCGTTGGGTGTTGCTTGTATGTACACGCGACATTTTTCAGACCTGTGAGTCTCCACCTCTTTATAATCCACAATCGCTCTGAACCCGGTTGGCAGCAATTGTCGCGTTTCTAAATTCTTGGGCATTTGCTTCATTCTTTGTGCTCCGATGGCAAACTTTACCTTTATCTTTCCGGGGAAGACGCGCATCACCTTGTCGGCAGGCACGTTTATTGGTTCAATGGGTACCTCTACCGTTTCCTCAGTCAAAACGTCGGGGTAGAGTTTCAGTTTCACTTTGTTGGGGATGAGTTTCGCGTTCTTCATTTTTCGCAGTTGCACGGTGAACTCTTCCTGTTCGGTAAAGTTTACAATTTCCTGTCGTTCGGTGTGTGCGGTCTGTATGCTGTCGAGAAGTTTCTTCGATGCGTAAACCGTCACGCTGTCCGGTACGATTTGCACGTTGGAAAGGAAATAGCCTTTCCCCGGTATCACCATTCCCACCATTCGAATGGGTATCTTCTTGTGTTGTCCATAATTGTAGGTGAAATCCAAATCAACTGCTTTCACAGAAACAATCTTGGTACTCATATAAAGCTGTTGGCTTAACAACTTTTGAATTTCCACCACCGGAATTTGCCCCGTATTGTTATGGCGACTGAAGGTGTTGAAATCGAAAAATAATGGTCGGAGTTCTTTTTGGAACATATAAAGCGCAATGACATATCCTTTATCGCGCACGGTTACATGGACAACGGAATCCACTTCTCCCGTAATCACCACGTTCTTAGGTATTCCGGCAAGTCGGATGCTTACTTCCAAGTCTTTCTCGTAGGTGTCGTCGAGCACGTTCGTGAGCCAAAATAATCCGCTCAAAACGAGGAAGAACAAAAAAATCAGAAACTCCTTGTTGATAAGTCTCGACAAGAAGTTCCTGATGAAGTTGAATGAATGCAATGGTTTGCCTACCATTTAACCGATATTTATTCTGAATGAGTTTTTCTATTTCCCGGTGCTTTGTTGCAGTGCTTGTGTGTCGGCGAATACATACCCTTTATCAACGGTGATGGTTACGCCACGTGCGATTTCCACGTCAATTTTGTTGGATGTCATGTCGATGCGCTTCACTGTGCCGTAGATTCCTCCTCCGGTAACAATGGAGTCGCCTTCTTTGAGCGCGTTTTGGAAAGCACGAATTTGTTTCTGCTTCTTTTGTTGTGGACGAATCATAAAGAGCCACATGATGACAAAGATGGCTACCATCATTAATATCATGGGGAGTGGGCTTTGGCTTCCGCCTGCGGACTGTGCCGCCAATAAAATAGCTGTATTCATTTTTATTATCTTTGATTATTTCGTTGGTTTAATTTCTTTTCTGCCCTTGAGCGTAATGGGAAGAAAATTTATTTTCCACCTTGTGCATGTTTTCCTTTTGGTTCGGGCATCTGCTTTAACAGTATTCCCGCATTGATGAGATACCGGGCGATGGCATCAAGCATACCATTAATATATCCTCCACTGCGAGGTGTGCTATAAAGTTTTGCCAATTCTACGTATTCGTTGATGGTTACACTTATCGGCACGTTGGGGAAAGTGAGCATCTCGGCAATGGCTATTTGCATGATGACCACATCCATATAAGCCAATCGGGAGAAATCCCAATTGCGACTTGTCTCGCTCATGTATCGCTGGTAGGTATCGGCATTGAGTATGGTAGCACGGAACAGCTTCACGGCAAATTCGCGATCTTCCTCATTTTTGTATTCCGGTAGCAGTTCCTGCTCGCTCTTCTTGTCGGGGTCGAACCGTTTGATGGTTTTGATGACAAAGGTATCAACAATCTCCTTGTCATCGTTCCAATAAAGGCTTTTCTCTTCTAACACGGTGTCGAGGTCTTGGTTTTCTTGAATGAGCGCGCGATAGATTTTGCGCCATACCTCTCGATCGACATCGTATGAGTCTTCTTCGCTTGCCATGTATTCTTGATAAATGACGCTTTGCTCAATTTGGTCGCACAGTTTCCGAACCGCTTCCATATTGTCCTGCCATTGGTGCTGTTGACCTTCCATATATTGAATCAGCTGCTTATTTTCTTCCAGCTGCACGGCGAACTTGTTGTAAGCAAATCGTTGTGATGGTTCGGGAGCGCCTTCTCGTTTGGCACGGTTTGTCAGGATTTCCATGCGATGCCGCTCTTCCTGCGTGATGGCTACAATGAGGGATAAGAGATGATTGTAAAGTCCGTATGATTTTGACAAACTGAAGAGCAACTCTTTTTCTGCCTTGTCAATATTGCGATCGCCATTCTGATAATAAGCATAGGTTAGCTGGACAACTTTTATTCGAATTAAATCTCTATTTATCATTGCAAGTTCTGAAGTTGTGTTTCTGTTGATTTCTTTAATTGTGCAAATGTAGGAAAAATCCGCGTGTTATGCAAGAGAATGACTGTTTTTCTTAATTTTTGGTGAAATTACTTGTTTTCGCCACTAAATATTTGTACCTTTGCACCGCTTTTTACAAATTGAGAATGACGATGAAGAGATGGCTTTATGCTCGCTCGTTATTGACTCAACGTGTGATGGCGAATTAATTTTTTTAATTTAGAGTAACACAAGCAAAATGAAAGAAATCAAAATCTCGGGCGAGAAGCGCGCCTCAGTAGGTAAAAAGGCTTCTAAAGAGCTTCGCAAGGAAGGACTTATTCCATGTAATCTTTACGGTGAGACAAAAGAGAATGGAAAGCCGGTGGCTGTCTCTTTCTCTTCACCAATGTCGGAACTTCGCAAGTTGATTTTCACTCCGCACATATATGTGGTAGAGTTGATGATTGGTGGCGAGCGTCATACTGCCATCTTAAGGGAAATTCAGTTCCATCCGGTAACAGATGCCGTTCTTCACGTGGATTTTTATGAGATAAACGACACGAAACCTATTGTTATGGGGGTGCCTGTTAAATTGCAAGGACTTGCACAGGGTGTACGCGATGGTGGTCGCATGAACCTTTCTATTCGTAAGATAAATGTTAAAGCTCCCTATCAGCAGATTCCGGAACATCTCGACATTGATGTTACAGGGCTTCGTTTGGGCAAGAGTATTAAAGTGGGGGATTTGAGCTTCGAGAATCTTGAGTTTGTAACCTCTAAGGATGTTGTGGTTTGCTCGGTTAAGGCTACACGTAATGCCGTAGAGTCTTCAACTGACGCTGAGGAGACTGAAGGAACGGAAGAAACTGCCGAGAGCACGGAAACACCGGCAGCTGAATAATCCGGTCATCCTAAATCAATAATAAGATTTGAAAGTTGGATAAGTATTTGATCTGTGGCTTGGGGAACCCCGGACAAGAATACGAGGGAACTCGCCACAACACAGGTTTTATGGTATTGGACGCTTTTGCTAAGGCGTCCAATATTGTTTTTGAAGACAAACGCTACGGCTTTGTGGCAGAGACTTCGCTAAAAGGGAGAAAGGTAATCCTTCTTAAACCCACTACGTTCATGAATCTCTCCGGAAATGCTGTGCGCTATTGGCTTAACAACGAGCATATAGATGAGAGCCGGTTGCTTGTCGTTTCAGACGATGTGGCACTTCCTTTGGGAGCTTTTCGATTGAAGGGAAGTGGTTCCAATGGTGGGCATAATGGGCTTGGACATATACAGCAGCTCATTGGGCAGAACTATGCGAGGCTGCGCATGGGCATTGGTAATGATTATCCTCGTGGACGACAAGTGGAATGGGTGCTCGGAAAATATTCTGAAGCCGATTTGGAATTGCTGCAACCCGGCATCAATATTGCCGTGGATATCATTAAGAGCTTTGTGCTTGCGGGCATCGACATTACGATGAATCAATACAACAAATTGGGGAAAATATCATGAACGATGTTGCAAGAATAGATAAATGGCTTTGGGCTGCCCGCATCTTTAAAACACGTGGCATGGCTGCTGATGCTTGCAAAAACGGGCGGGTAACGATAAACGGAATACCTCTTAAGCCCTCTCGAACCATTAAGGTGGGAGAGATTGTGAGTGTGAAGAAACCGCCCGTAACTTATTCTTTCGAAGTGCTGAAAGCCATAGAACAGCGCGTTGGCGCAAAGCTCCTTCCGGAAGTTTACAAGAACGTTACCGACCCGAAACAATACGAATTGCTGGAAATGAGTCGCATTAGCGGATTTGTGGATAGAGCGCGTGGCACCGGCAGACCAACAAAGAAAGACCGCCGGCAGTTGGATGCGTTTGTGGAGCCTGCCATGTTTGGCTTTGATGATTTTGAAGATGAAGAAGAATAATCAAGAATAATATATTTATGGTAAACCTTGCTATCTTTGTTTCCGGAAGTGGTACGAATTGTGAGAACATCATTCGCTATTTTCATAACCATCCTAAAGTAACCATCTCGCTGGTCGTAAGCAATAAAGCAGATGCTTATGCCCTTGTCAGGGCACAAAAGTTGAATGTGAAGTCCGTTGTTCTTCGGAAGTCAGAGTTTAATGATCGTGAGCGTGTACTTGGCATTATGAAGGAAAATCACATCGATTTTATTGTTTTGGCGGGCTTTCTGCTAATGATTCCCGATTGGCTGATAGCGGCCTACGACCACAGGATGATAAATCTCCATCCTGCGCTTCTTCCAAAGTTCGGCGGACTTGGGATGTATGGTCATCATGTTCATGAAGCTGTCAAGGAAGCCGAAGAAGTGGAGACCGGAATGACGGTACATTGGGTGAGCAATGTTTGCGACGATGGAGAGATTATCGCTCAGTATAAGACAGCTCTTTTGCCTTCAGATTCACCGGATGATATCGCTGAGAAAGAGCATCAACTCGAAATGAAGCATTTCCCACAGATTATTGAAGAGACATTGGTAAAAGAAAGGCTCATCGAATAATACCGAAAAAACCAAAAACTATTTCAAGAAAGCGAAAAAGACAGCTGCCACGAGGCAGGCGAAAGCAACCAAATGATTCCAATGCAAACTTTCGCCGTTGAAGAAAACAACGGTGAAGAGCGTAAAGACAATAAGTGATATGACCTCTTGAATGACTTTTAACTCTACCAATGAAAAACTTCCGCCATTGCCGGTGTAACCTATCCTGTTGGCAGGCACTTGGCAAGTGTACTCCGCCAATGCCAACAACCAGCTCAACAAAATGACGATATACAAGGGAGTGGCATCGGTTATCACTTTCATTTGCTGGAGTTTGATGTGTCCGTACCAAGCAAAGGTCATGAAAATGTTTGACACCATCAGCAGTCCAACTGTGTAAAGTCCGTTCATTTGTTTTTTTTCTGTTTCTCGTTTCCATGGCAAAATTAAATAAAAACATCCGAATGGGCAAAGAAACAAACGGTATATATGTTTTTTAATGGTGATTGGCTGCGTGAGTTTGCTTTGCCTTAATGATGCACAAGTCAAAGCATAGCCGTGCAATGGTAGTGGATGATATGAAAAATTATGTAAAAAGTAATCGCATCATCCGTTGAAATAATATGAAAAACATTATATTTGCATCTGAATTATAGAAGAATTCATGAATCAAAAAATTATTATCCCCCACAATTTTAAGGAAAGTTTGGCAGAGGCTATTGCCGAATGTGAACACGATCGTATTTTCGTTCTGACCGACGAAAAAACAATGGAACTCTGTTGGAAACGAATAGACGACTATTTGAGCGTGAAAGATGCGCAAGTCATTACCATTCCTTGTGGCGATGGAAACAAAACCTTGAAGACGTTGCTCCACGTTTGGACGAGATTGCAAGTGGGCAAAGCCACTCGTCATTCGTTGCTTATCAATCTTGGTGGAGGCATGGTAACAGATTTGGGCGGTTTCGCGGCATCCACTTTCAAGCGTGGCATTGATTTCATCAATATTCCCACCACACTGCTTGGTATGATTGACGCGAGTGTTGGCGGGAAAACAGGGATTAACTTCGGAGGGGTGAAGAACGAAATAGGGGCTTTCAATGAAGCACGATTTGTCATTGCGGATACAAAATGGCTCGAAACGCTTGATATGCCGAATTTGCTGAGTGGCTATGCGGAGATGCTCAAACACGGACTTATCTCTGATGATACGTCGTGGGCACGACTCTTGGCTTTCGATTTTGATGCACTTGATTTGGAATTGCTTTCCGGAATGGTATCAGATAACGTGAAGGTGAAAACGAATATCGTGGAGGACGATCCTTACGAGCAAGGTATGCGCAAAGCATTGAATTTCGGGCACACTTTCGGTCATGCTTTTGAGGCTTTGGCAATGTATCGTCAGCCACTACTTCATGGTTATGCTGTCGCGTTCGGAATTGTTTGCGAGCTTTATCTGTCCGTGATAAAGCAGGGATTTCCGGTTGATAAAATGCGCAAAACCTTTCGCTTCATAAGGGAAAATTATGGAATGCCGGATTTCGCTTGTACGGACTATGATGAATTGATAGAGTTGATGCGACACGACAAGAAGAATCGTGGCGATGATATTTGCCTCACATTGCTTGGCGATATTGGGAAAGTCCAATTGGACTGCATCGCAACCGAAGAAGATATAAAAGAAACACTTGATTTTTTAAGGGAAGGATAGTTTGACAGATAACAGAAAAACTTTTACTCTTTCTTTTGTATAAGGTTTCACGTAACTTTTCAGAAATAACATTTTCTTTGTTTATCACTTGCTTTTGACATTATACCATAATGTAGAAAGTTATATTGCTGTCCGCTAAAACTTTTTTTGAGCATAAAAAATTAGGACCGGATTCCTCGCTTGGATTCAGCCCCTTTTGTTACCTTTGTTTCTTGTTAATATAAATTCGGCGTAATGGACATTTGGCAGGCTGAAAGGCTCCAAATGTCCATTACGCCTGAATTACACACTTTTAAGGACACTACCAACATTCGATCCGCCCATCACCACGAAATTATATTACAAAAACTGCGTCCGAGACACGCTTCGTAATCCACTGATAATCAAGATGATATTAATTGCGATTTAAAAGCTTGGCTTTTGCATTGCAATTCATGACCTTTTGCATTGCAATAGGTAAGCTTTTAGATTGCAAAAGCTAAGCTTTGAATGGATGAATGAGGAATAATCAGGACATTATTGAATTTTTCCCATATCACCGGGGATGGATTTTTGCAGCTTCAACACTCCGGGCTAAACAAAGAATAGGCTTGTTTTTTGTCTTTCCCGGACAGGCTCAGGTGTTGATACAAGTTCATGGCGCATGGTTTTTAGTTGGTAAAATGTCCATCACTTTATAGCATTTGCCAACAACAAAGCTTTCGCACGCGCTATCTTGCCGGTCTCGGTAAGGGGAATGGAGGAAACTTTTTGATAATCATGCGGTTGATGGAACTTGGGGAGCACCTTTTCGCAAATGCTTCGTATCGCTTGCAAATCTTTGCTCTCTGTGAGCAACACAACCTCTTCACCAAATTTCTCGCTATGCCGTTTTGTGATGAGATAAGGTTTCATAAGATAGGGTTTCAACGCTTTTTCTACTTCCTCCATTTGAATTTTTATTCCGCCGGAATTGATGACGTTATCTTTACGCCCAATGATTCGGAACAAATTTCTCAGCTTTCCCTCCTTGTCTTTTTCCGTTTTCACTTCCGCTCTATCATGTGTTCTTAAGAGTTGGTCGCACACCAATGGCGCATCGATTATCAGACAATCGTCCGCGTCAAGGGAAATTCTCACACTGTCGAAAGGCTCGTACCACTCATTTGCTGCCGACCCGTTGAGCCGACGAAGGGCAACATGCGACAGCGTTTCGGTCATTCCGTAAGTACTCCAAACGGCATTCGGAAAACTTCTCAATGCCGCCGCGAGAGCCTCATCCACTGCCCCGCCACCGATAATCAAGTGCTTTATCCGCTTTAGTCTCTCACATTCGGCGGGAACGCGCAGAGAATTGTAAACCTGCAAGGGCACCATCGCCGCGAAATCTATCTCACATTCGGGATTGTCGAGTTCGGAAAGTGATATTTCCGACAACGGATGTCCGGACGGAATGACGGTCAGAAGACGAAGTCGGCGTTCCAAACTGCGAACTACCATCATTTTTCCGGCAATGTAGTCGAGGGGCATACAGAGCAGGGCGGTATCTTGAGGTTGCAAATTCAGGAAGTCGCAAGTGATGCGTGCCGAGTTCAACATGCGCCGCTTCTCCACATACAGAGGCTTCGGCGTTCCCGTAGAGCCACTGGTGTGTACAAGAACGGTGGGTTTGTCGTTGCCCCACTCAACAAGAAATTCTTTTACCGTCATGTCATTTCCATAGGTTTTTCATATCGACCGCTATCCGAACATCAATCATCGAAATTTAATAGTTCATCATCAGCCGGTCGCCGACAATGGTGAGCGGCATCGGAATATTGTCTGTGAAAAGCTGTCCGGTACCCAATCCCTGCGGCATTCGGATATTCGGTCCGTAAATCCTCGCGGTAAGCTGCGCGATGGCATTCAGTCCGATATTGCTTTCCAACGCCGATGTTATCCACGAGCCAATGTTTCGTTCGTGAGCAAGCTCAATCCATTCCCTCGTCCCTGCCATTCCTCCGTGTAAACTTGGTTTCAAGACGATGTATCGCGGATGCAGCGTTTCCAAAAGTTCTATCTTCTTTTGCCGTTCGTTCACACCAATGAGTTCCTCATCAAGAGCGATGGCTATCGGAGCATCAGCACAAAGGCGCGCCATATCCTTCCATTGCCGTTGCTTAATGGGCTGTTCGATGGAATGAATATTATATTTTGCCAGAGTTTCCAACCTATCCATGACTTCCGCCGGCGAGAAACCGCCATTGGCATCCACGCGAAGCTCCATTCGTTCCCTCGGAAACAAGGAGCGAATATGCCTAATCAGCTCCATTTCTTTCGTGAAAGCTATGGCTCCAATCTTTAGTTTTACACATCGAAAACCTTGCCGAATCTTTTCCTCGAGGCGTGCGGACATCTCATCGTAAGTTCCCATCCACACCAGTCCATTGATGGGAATGCCCTCCTCGCCACGTCCGAAAGGAGTGGAAAAGAAGTCGGGTTTACCCCCGGCATCAAACTGTGCCATTGCCGTTTCCAATCCGAAGAGCATCGACGGATAAGATCTCATCGCCTCGCTATCAATCGTCCCCGTTCGCTCCACACCATCACAGAACTCTCGCAACTTTCTTTCGTATTTCTCAGGAGGCAGCGCATCGCATGAAAGGTCGGGCAACGTGGCACACTCTCCCACACCTTTCACCCCGGGATGTTCTTTGGAGGCGAGCGTAACAAAGAAGCTCAAACGAGATGTATAGACACCGCGCGACGTTCCGGCAGGCGACTTGAAATGCAAAGTCTTTGATGTGATGCGTAATTGATAAGGCGACATAAGCAAATGGTATTAAGAATTGAAACGATACAAGACATTTAAGGGAATTTTGGATATTTATCGAAGTCGGGCTTGCGCTTTTCCAAGAATGCTTTTCCGCCTTCCTGCGCCTCATCAAGCGTATAATACAGCATGGTGGCATCTCCGGCAAGTTCCTGAATACCGGCTTGTCCATCGAGTTCGGCATTAAATCCCGCCTTCATCATGCGCAGAGCAAGAGGTGAACGTTCCATCATTGTTTCCGCCCATTCCACACATTCGTCTTCCAACCTATCGAAAGACACCACTTTGTTCACCAATCCCATGCGCTCGGCTTCCTCGGCAGAGTACTGACGGCAAAGAAACCATATCTCGCGCGCCTTCTTCTGTCCTACGATGCGTGCCAAATAAGAAGCACCGAAACCGGCATCGAACGAGCCTACTTTGGGACCGGTCTGACCAAAGATGGCGTTTTCCGAAGCGATAGTCAGGTCGCAAACAACGTGCAGCACGTGTCCTCCGCCTATGGCATAACCATTTACCATTGCGATAACCGGTTTAGGAAGACGGCGAATCTGCATCTGTACATCCAAAACGTTCAGCCTTGGCACGCCGTCCGTGCCCACATAACCACCTTTCCCCTTAACGTGCATGTCTCCACCGGAGCAAAACGCCTTGTCGCCGGCACCGGTAAGTAAGACCACTCTTATATCCAATGCTTCACGACAATAAGCAAAAGCTCGCGACATTTCCCACACCGTGAGGGGCGTGAAGGCATTGCGATAGCGCGGACGATTAATAGTTATCTTCGCGATATGATTGTACTCCTCGAATAAAATCTCCTTGAAATCAAATCCTGCAATGGGCTTCCATTCTCTCTTGTCCATATCTTTTTTTTATTTATCTTCACCGGAAGAGAACCGTCGAGCAGACAGTTTCCTCTTGAATAATTCGTAATATTCTCCTACCACCCGGGCATCGGCTTCGGCATCTGTGAAAACTTCAAGCAGCAACGGTTTCTCGTTGCTCCGAAAGAATGCTTTTAGTGCTTTCTTCAGTTCCTTTTCATCATGAGCGGATAAGTAATCAATATCGTTTTCGCGGCATACTCCTCGAGCGGATGTCGTGTGTGCTGCACTAATCATCGTGTCGCGATGGGGCGATTTCTCAAGACCGGGAAGCTGATGAAAGATACCGCCACCACCATTGTTAAGCAGCAAGACATTCACATTCGCTGTCAAATTGCGATTCCACAAGGCGTTTCTATCATAAAAGAAACTCAAATCGCCAATAATGCAATAGACTTTGCGTTCTTCGCGAACTGCCGTTGCATAACCAACTGCCGTCGATAAAGTTCCCTCTATCCCATTTGTGCCTCTGTTGGCAAACAAATATTCATGCGAATAGATATTACCCAATCGCAAAGGCGAACTGTTGCCATAGAAAAGGGCAGCGAGAGAATCGTTTTTCCTCATCGTCTCATGAAAAAGTTTCACCGCCTGCATCTGAGAGAAGGATGGTTGGTAAGCGTTGGCTATTTTTCGAGCCTTGACAATCACATCATGCCACAGTTTTCCAAATGCCTTGGGCGGTTGGTTCTTAACCGCTTGCGACAGAACTTTCAAAGCATCTTCGGGTAATCCCTGAACAACATCGGTGAGGTTCATAAATGTATCACAAACCTCCCCCCACTGATCAACAAACACTGAAGTAACGTCCTTGCAACTACGGAGGAATTTCTTCAACCGCTTGCTCACGATTGTTCCTCCCATATAGACAATATAGTCGGGCTTGTATCGCTCGTCATCACCGATTACCGATAATATCTCATCGAAATGCTGTGCCGAACCAGCAGTGTTGTCAGCTGTTTTCTCTCGTAAGACAACTGAAAACGTGTCTAAAATGGCTATTCCCGATATAGCCTCGTCTGCCTTAACAACATTCATCTGTCCGAAGACAATCATCGGCTTTTGAGCATTGGCAAAACCAACCGCGATGTTCGTCATACGCTCATGACTGATCACGGCTTCGTGGAAAGTTATCTTACGTTGCGGTGGCAGTGTGTTTACCGTAAAATCAAAAAGTGGCTCGGAAATTGGTACGTTGATATGAACAGGGCAGCCTCGTCGGTTTGCTGACAGTGCCTCGTTTATCAACCGGTTGCAATACCATCGTTCCTCATCATTCGCAGGCTCGGGCAAGCTCACTCGTTTGCGGACGTATGGCGACAAAGCCTCCATCTGCGGTAGAGTTTGTCCGTCTTGCTGTCCAATCCATTGTCGTGGTCGGTCTGCCGACACAACGATGAGTTGCCGGTTTTGGTAATAAGCCTCCGCTACCGCAGGAGCAACATTCAGCAGTGCCGTTCCTGAAGTAACACAAACAACTACCGGTTCATTGATTTTCATACACAAGCCAAGTGCGAAGAAGCCAGCCGAGCGTTCGTCGGTAACGGAAAAACACTCTATCGCCTCACATTCACAAAAATTATGCACAATGGGAGCATTGCGAGAGCCCGGACAAACCACGGCTTTACTTATTCCGAACTCTGTCAATAGTTCCGTTAGCATATTTACGTTTTCCTTATTGCTGAACATGATTGTTTATGCGTATGATTTATGGCTTTTATGAATGAATGAGTTGCGATGGAGCCTTAACACTCTTCCAATAATTGTTTCATTGCCGCGAGCTTCGCCTTCGTTTCTCGCCATTCGCTTTCCTCTGTGCTTTCTCTCAATATTCCACCTCCCGCATACAGCCGACAAAGGTCTTCGGCTATCTGCATACAGCGAAGAGAAACATAAAGATGGGTTTCGCCATTAGGATCTACCATGCCGGCAAATCCGCTATAATAACGGCGAGGTGATGTTTCGTTTGCCAAGATAAATCGGCGTGCCGCGTCTTTAGGTATGCCACATACGGCAGGAGTGGGATGCAGATTATCCAACAAATCACCCAAGCGTTTCGGATCGTTAATGGTGAAGCAAAAATCCGTACGTAAATGTAACAGGTCGGCTGCCGCACGAGTAGTGAAAGGACCATTTTCACTTATGTTGGAGGCGAACTTCTCCAAATGATTTCTAATATATTCAGCCACATATTGCTGTTCCGCTTTGTTCTTCATCGACCATTTCTCCTCTCCGGTCTTATGTATCATTGTCCCTGCCAATGCCATTGTTTGCCAACTCGTATCACTGCCGGTCAATAATACTTCCGGAGTTGCCATGAGCCATGTGCCCGACTGTGGCGTTGAGAAAAGGGAAACAAACTGATCGGGATAGTCTTTGCAAGCGCGCAGAAAGATTTTCTCCGGTTGCAGTTTGTCATACAGTTCAACATCAAGACAACGCGACAATACCAATTTAGAGAAAGTGTGGTTCGTCAATTGTTGATGGAATATGGAGAAATCGCGATGATAGCTTGTTTTATCCGATTTCACAGAGCGTGGTCTCGCTGATGTCTCGGATAATTGCAGCTTTAATGACGCATTGATTTCCACCTTTTCGGGAAGGAGTAAGAGCACGGGACACGTTGCCGAAAGACTGAAAGGAGCAATGACAAAACCACGTTTTCCGTTTAATTCGGTAAGGGATGATAAAACCAATGGGGCATCCTGTCGTCCGGTTATCTTCACATATTGGTCGGCATTCGGCAACCGATAAAAAGCATACGACCGCATATTGGCTATAATATTACTTCATTTCTTCTTGGGGTCAATGACATAATTGGTAACTTGAACTGTGGAGATAATCTCACCATTATCGTTCTTTACGTCCACTTGCCACACATGCAGCTTATTGCCCTTATGAACCAGTTTGCCAAAGGCCGTTACCGTTCCTCCGTAAGGCATTGCCTTTACATGACTACCGCTGACATTGATTCCCAACGCCATCTTTCCGGGGCAAATCCCATTAGAGCCAACCCCTGCCACATTCTCCGCTAACGCCAACGTGGCTCCGCCGGAGAGAAATCCGAATATTTGTTTGTTGCGATCATCTACCGCCATCTTTGCCATCAAAGTATCGGGTTCAGGAGTTGAGATGAATTGCATGCCCAAGGTGCGGCTCAATCCGTCTTCTTTTTCCAAGCGTGCACTTATTTTTTCTACATCCATATCATGAATTCTTTTATTGGGGATATCAAGCCCAAGGGGTATCTGTTTTTCGTTTCTTGCAAAGATAGTAAAAAACGAACAGTCCACAAAACATTCAAGGCGATTTCCTATCCCCTCCATAATAAAAAATCCTCTTCTACTGTCTCAGCGGAGGAGGATTTTTGTATCGTATGTTTAACGAGTTTACTTTATGGCATATTTCTTTCCGTTCTTAATATAGATGCCACGAGTGGGGTTTTCTATTCTTCTACCTTGCAAATCGTAATAATAATTGTCTTGTGTCTCATCGCTCACAACTTCCTCAATGGCATTGGGGACCAAGAAGTGGAACGAGAGCGTTCCATCAGCGTTGCTTTCGATTTTATAGACAGGTTTTTCCAACTTACTTCCGTCAGAGAGACTGAATGATTTTATCTCGTTTACGCCGTTGCCATAAAGATGTTCTTTTTGAGCATCCCACTCAAACTCACTACCATTGGCAGCAACAACGTAAGCTCGCTTCGAGTCTTGAATATTGTTCACCTCATTCTCTTCCCAAGCTCTCTTGTCGTAAGCGATATGCGTAACCAACAATCCCGGACTGAAGGTGTTAGTATTAGAGGAGTAGCTATCGGAACAAGTTTCGGGATACCACGTACTGGCGGAAGAACGATTTTCCAAAATGAAATATTCTTTTTTATTATTCGGATTGCGTATCAGCACTGCCACATTGGAATGGTCGCTTTCGGTAGGCATAAGCTTTATATAGGATTTATCGGTAAGCTCCGGAATGTCCAACCATCCGAGACAAGAACGTTCGTAGGCGGTATAACCTATCGGCGCGCGACCTTGGCGGATGTAGCCTCCCTCATCCATAATCGACCAAAAGCCGAAAGGAGCATCATTGTCATAAGAATAATCGGTTACGTAAAAGTCGGGCAAACCTAAGGCATGACCGAACTCATGGCAGAATACGCCCATACCCATCAAGGTGTTATTGTCATCCAACTCATTACTTACGAAACAACCATTGAAATGAAAGCCTGCAATGTTAAAATTCGGTTCAAAATCGAACTGCTGCGGCCAAACTAAATAGGGATTACTACTGCTCGTAGCTTCTCCTTTACCGGCATACAGAACACTGACAAATTGTATATTCCCATCCCCGTCAAGATATTTGGAAAAGTCCGCGCCTTGATCCATTGCCGCTTTTACCGCATCCGCCACAAGCTCATCAACATGGAGGTCATCGCCATTTATATTATTCTTTCCGTAATATCTATAACTTTTGCCGAGCGTAACAACTCCCAATACATCGAACGTGGGTTCGAATAGCCCACGACTCTGAGCCACAAAGTAATCTTTTACGGAACCTACGCAATTTGGTTCTCTTCTATAACCCTTCTCATTGAAATAGGCAGTCATATGCTCTTTCGTTGTGGAAGGCTTGAACTTCGTGTCATTAAACTGTACCATGATTACGGGTATATTCACCTTGCCGATGCTTTTAACAGGTCCCAGTCCACTCCGACCATATTTCCCCAGTCCATCATCTGTAGAGACATAGATTTCCTTTCTCGGGCGAATGTATCTGCTTTTGCGCTTGGAACGTTTCAGTTCACTCAAACGAGAAAGTACCTGCTGACCGTCAAGAAATTCTTTTTCTTGTTCCGATCTTTCGGTTATTTCGTGGGCAAGAAAGTCTGAAGGTATCAGTCTCCCATTTTCAATGATGGCATAACGCAGTTCATCGGTATCGGTCATCACCAACACCTGTCCATCCACTGTGGTATAATAAGCCGCCCCTCTATCGCCATGCACGTAAACTCGTACCGTCGTACCGTCCGGTTGAGTCATGGTCCATAACTTTTTGATGGGACGGATGGCATTCATCGGTAAAGCGATAAATATTGCCAAAACAGATAGTAACAGTAATTTTCTCATGTTGTTGATATTGTCTTCTTAATTTTTGATTTCTGCATTTTTATATCGCAGAATATGCAAAGATAATAAAAACGGAATTACGATGCAACAATTCCCATGAAAAACTTTCTCTACCCTTACCCCAAATCGGGCACATTAGAAACCACTTTGGTTCTTTTTCCTAATGACCGCCGGTAGAAACATTCAATTATAGATGTTTGTTATTCAGCAATTTACTGACGAAAAACCATATACAATGAACTCATAGCCACACCTGCCTGCCCGGAGATATGGGAAAAGTTTAATAATGTCCTGAATTTTCTTCATTCATCTATCAAAAGCTTAGCTTTTGCTTTCCAAAAGATAAGCTTTTACAATGCAAAAGGTCATGAATTGCAATGCAAAAGGCAACCTTTTAAATTGTAATTTATATTTTGTTGATTATCAATGGATTACAAAACGCATCTCGGGCGCGGTTTTTGTAATGTAATTTCACAATGATGACCGGGTCGAATATTCGCTATCAAACATCTGCCATATACCACCGGGAAATCCTAATGAGCGATTTGGATTTAATGATGCTGTCCAAAAGTGGTATTCGTATTGAACTCACATCGCCATTTCTTTCTATCCTTCACGAATGGAAGCCAACAATCCGGCTATCTTACAGCACGAACATAAATCAAAAGAATAAAGTGAAAGAAAACTGCAAATCTATAAATTTCTAACCTGAATAACACAAGATTGATATAAAATAAGTGAAAAAACTTGTCCAAACATTTATATTTTATTATTTTTGTTCGGTTATTGTTAAGGTATCTTTCTAAACAATCACTTTGACATGATTCGATTATCAATTAATTATTAATTCTTATGTTAAGAAAAACTACATTATTTTTCGTGTTCCTGCTATCGGTAACACTTTTCGCGGCACCTGTTTCGCAAGAACAGGCAATGAGAGAAGCGCAAGCCTTCCTAAACAGCAGAACAAGCTTGCCACGCTCGATGAAGATGCGCCGGGCATACAGAGTTCCAAAACTCAAGTCGGTTTCCGAACAATCGTATTTCTATGTATTCAACATAGGCACAAACAACGGATTTATCATTGTATCAGGCGACGATCGCACTACTCCCATTTTGGGTTATACCGATGCGGGCACGTTTGACGCAGGCAAGATAAACCCAAACATGAAATCGTTTTTGGACGCATACGTGGAAGAATTCAAGCAATTGGACAAAATGAATGTCTCATCAAGGAGGGCACCCGCACGAAAAGCGATTTCAAGATCAAAAGAGCCAATAGCACCGTTAGTGGCCATTCACTGGGATCAGGAAGTTCCCTACAATAAACTCTGTCCGGAAATAACAGATGAAAGTATGAAAAAAGACACGCGCAACGGACGTTTCGTAACGGGCTGCGTGGCTACCGCGATGGCACAGGTCATGAGATATTATCAATGGCCACAGGGGAAAACCTTGATGCCGATTCCGGCATACACCTCCAAGCAAGCGAATTTGGATGTTTCGGAGTTGCCGGTAACCACTTTCGACTGGAGAAACATGCGAAATGTTTACAGTAGAAACTACTCCCAAGCAGAGGCTGATGCAGTAGCAAAGCTGATGCAGTATTGCGGAAGCAGCGTTCGCATGAATTATTATTATTCTTCCAAGGGAGGTTCCGGGGCTTTTGGCAGCGACGTGCCCAAAGCTCTTAAAACCTATTTCGATTACGCGGCCACAACAAAACTGATAACACGCTACGATTATACCGCAGATACATGGGCAGACGCACTTTACGGCGAGTTGAAGGCGAAACGTCCGGTGGTGCTCTGTGGTGCATCGCCTTTCGGTGGGCACTGTTTCGTAGTGGATGGATATGCCGAAGGCGAGTACTTCCACATTAATTGGGGGTGGAGCGGTAATCAGGACGGATATTACCGCCTATCGGTTTTAGAACCGGGAGCACAGGGTATAGGTGGTTTTGAAGGTGGTTATTCCCAAGATCAACAAGCCATCATCGGCATTCAGCCGAACAAAGGGCAGCCAGCTGCCTGCACACTGGTAGGTTATGGTATATACCCATCTGTGAAAACTGTCAATCGAGCATCAAAAGACGTGAACTTCAAGGGAGCAGATTTCTATTCCAAAGCTGATGAATATTCATATACATTCAAAGTGCTGAATATGGAGAAAGGTCCAAGAAACTGTTATCTCAGCATAGGGCTATGCGATGAAAATAACCAATTGATTCAAGTATTGAGCAATGGATCGGAAGAATGTAAATACAAAGACTACAACTATTATTATACCATCAAATTATGGGAGTTAAACGACTTCGGAGCAAACCTTCCATTGGGGAAATATAAAGTATTCCCGGTGTATAGAGAAAAGACAAATGAAGATTGGAAACTCTGCGACGGTTATACGAAAAACTATGTAATGGTGGAAATTACAGAAACACAGTATCGTGTTTTGGAAACTGAAGACGGGTCGAACTTCAACCTCAACGCAACTGCGAAAATTGAAGGAACACCGACGGTAGGAACTCCTTGCACATTCAATTTTGACGTTAGCAACACTGGTTCTGACTATTACGGGCTCGTGGGACTTAGAATCGACAAGAATAATGTTGAAGAGAATGTGGTGTCACTGTCTGTCGCACGTGGCAAGAAATCGCAGATATCGTTCGGTTATATCCCAAAAACTGCCGGAACGTTCAAATACAGTTTGGTCAGCGTAGAGGAGTCTTATAACGAGGCCACAAAGAAATGGGAAGACATCTATACGGAAATTCCCGGTTCATCAAGCACATTCATCGTTCGGGAGGCCGGAAACGGAGGTAATCTTGAGGCAGAGGTAAGCATTGACGCGAACAAGGACGGTGTTGTCTATGGAAAAGGCATCACGGGTAAGTTCACATTGACAAACAATGCTTCTACACCATACAATGACAAGATATACGTAACCGTATTCCAACACTCAGGAAGTAAATGGTACAACCTCGGCGATGTTCCCCGAGAAGTATCGGTAAAGGCAAACGGAACGCTCACACAGACATTTAAATTTGTTGGTTTGAGTGAAGGGCAGAGTTATCTTGTGAGTGTGTTCACACATAAAGATGGTGAGGATTGGGACGAAAGGGGTTATTCCGCTGAATTCAAGGTGTTGCCCGGTGTAACGGCATTCTATCCGAACGGAACTTTCAAGACTTTCAATCCGACCAATGACATAGATTTAGGCAATGCCACAACCATTGATTTCGGTTCATCAACCATCAAGGGGACACTTGCCGGAAGTACAAACCCAAATGCGCTCTATTACTTCTCCGACAAAACAAACGTACCTTCAGCACTTGCCGGAAAGAACATCATTGTAAACAGGGAAGCCGAGAAGATAACCTTGGTAGATGATGCCAATTCTGACTTCATGCCGTTTAATGATTTTACAGTCAACGACATAACCTATACACGCAAGTTTGAAAAAGGCTACAACGGAACAAACTACAATTGGCAAACCATCACGTTACCGTTCGAGGTAAACAAGATTACTATCGACAACACGCCTTACGAGTGGTTCAAATCGAAAGATGACAAAGACAAGAGCATCCGACTGATGAATGTATTTGGAGAAGACGACGCGCAAAAAATCATTTACTATGACTACGTAAATGATTTCAAGGCTAACCAACCTTATATCGTTGCGATAGACGCAAAATTATTGGGAGAAACCGGCATACAGACTGTGAAGGAAGTAGTGTTCCATGGTACGAATGTTGAGATCATTGCAGATGCAATCCCCGTGGTTTCGGGAACGAAGTATAAGTTTATCGGAACCTACACGAAGGAGACAGTAGAGAAAGCATATCAACTGAATGCCACAGGCACGGAATTCATTGCCAAGCCCTCAAGCACCATCGCGCCGTTCCACGCTTATTTCGCAACAGCAGATGGTGTCATAGCCGGAGAAGATAATACCAACCCATTGAAAGTAGATATCATTACTCCTGCCTTAGGCATTACCGATGTAGATGCAAACGCTGTTAATGACACCTCTGTTATTTACAACCTAAACGGCGTGATAATCGGACGTGGCGCAATCGATTTCAACAGCCTGCCAAAGGGCATTTACATCATTAACGGCAAAAAAGTTGTTAAATAGATATGAGTTGATGAAAGTAAACGGAAATTCCCCTCACCACGAAGAAAAACCTGTATCGCAGAGGGACAACTAATCAAGTAAGAGGTGTATTAGGGCAATCCAAATACACCTCTTATCATTTTTATTCATACCGGCTCACGCAATTTTATAAGACAGTGCCTCAAAATTAAACGTATAAACGCAACTAATCTCTATTTTTTCGCTATCTTTGCACCATAATATATAAAGAGAGGATATGGAAGTCGCGAAGAAATCGCTTTTGGGAATGAACCTGTTGGAACTGAAAGCCGTCGCGAAAGAATTGGGAATGCCTGCTTTTGCCGGAGGACAAATGGCAAAATGGCTCTACGAACGGCACATTTCAACAATAGACGAAATGACCAATCTTGCGAAGACGAACAGGGAGAAATTGAATGCTGCTTACGTTATAGGCTGCAAAATGCCGATAGAGGCACAACACTCCCAAGACGGAACGATAAAATATCTGTTTCCGACGGAAAACGGAAAATCGGTAGAAACTGTGTACATACCCGATGGCGATCGTGCCACACTTTGCGTATCATCACAGGTGGGGTGTAAGATGAATTGCTTGTTTTGTCAAACCGGCAAACAGGGATTTGAGGGCAATCTGTCGGCAACGGATATTCTGAACCAGATTTATTCCCTACCCGAACGCGACCGGCTTACGAATATCGTGTTCATGGGACAGGGAGAACCAATGGATAATCTTGACAACGTGTTGCGTGCGACACAGATCCTCACAGCCGATTATGGCTATGCGTGGTCGCCTAAGCGCATCACAGTGAGCAGTGTCGGCATAAAGGGAAAACTGAAACGTTTTTTGGAGGAAAGCCATTGCCATGTGGCAATCAGTCTGCACAATCCCATTGCGGATGAAAGGGCGGAATTAATGCCCGCGGAGCGTGGAATGTCGATAACAGAGATTGTGGAATTGCTGCGAAACCATGACTTCTCACATCAACGCCGACTCTCGTTCGAGTACATTGTCTTCCGAGGCGTGAACGATTCCGAAAAACACGCCAAGGCTATTGTGCGGCTTCTGAAAGGTTTGGAGTGCCGATTGAACCTCATTCGCTTCCACCCCATACCTCACGTGCCACTCAAAGGCGTAGATGACAAAAAGATGGAGGCTTTCCGGGATTATCTGACCGGACACGGCATCTTTACAACCATTCGCGCCAGTCGCGGACAAGACATTTTCGCGGCTTGTGGCTTGCTTTCCACAGCTAAAAAAATCGCCGATGAAAGGGCGTGATATTTTCTGCCTCGGCTGGGCTTTTATGCTGCTTGTCATGGCTTCGTGCCGAGAGAGAGCATTCTTGCCGAAAAGTGGAGGCAGGCTTTATGAAGTGGTGGTAGTGGACGACAGGGACAGCCTGCTCTATGATGTGCTTTCCACAAGGATGGAAGGATTGCCACAACGCGAGCCATGCTTCGACGTAACAGAGCTGAGTTCCGAACAGTTCACGGGCAATTTCCGGTTGGCACGCAATATCATCATGCTGAAGATAGACAGCACGCGCTATGAAACAACCGAAATGCGCATGCAACGCGATGCCTATGCCCGACCACAAGTGGTGGTATCACTAACTGCACCCACGCAATTGGAATTGCAAAAGTTTCTGCAGAAGAGTGAGAAAACGTTGCTCAACTACCTGATAAAAAGCGAAATGGCAGTTACGCTAAAACGCTTTTACAAAGAGCAAAACACCCAAGCCGAAAAAACGATAAACGAAATGTTTGGGGCAACCATGCGAATAGCCGGGAATATGACATCGAGCAAAAAGGGAAATAACTTTCTGTGGCTGTCAAACAATGCCAATTCGGGTATGGAAAACATCTGTTTATACACAATATCCAAGGCAGACTTCAAACAACAGCGGGACAGTGTGATGCGAAGAAATATTCCCGGAGAGCGAGATAATATGTTCATGACCACGGCAGCCATAACCTCAACAAGCGTGAACAAGGGAAAGTCTGTAACAATAAGGGGCTTGTGGGAAATGAAAAACGATGCCATGGGCGGACCATTCGTCGCATATATCAGGACAGATGACGGAAGAAAGGATAGCTTTCTTGTGGCAGAGGCATTCGTGTACGCGCCGGAAACAAGGAAAAGAAATTTGACGCGACGCTTGGAAACAGCTCTATACACCTTGAAATCAAGACCAAAGGCATACAGATAGACAATGTGGATAACGCGATTTTTAAACAAGATACCGCAATAGATGAAATAAGAAGAACAATTAATATACGAAAAGATATGTACGAAGATAGAAAAATACGTGTGGCAATCACCCACGGAGATACCAACGGAATTGGATATGAAATCATATTTAAGACTTTTGCCCGACAGGGAATGCTCGATTTGTGCACACCCATCGTCTATGGCTCACCCAAAGTGGCAACCTATCATCGCAACGCTTTGGGAGTTCCGGCAAACTTCACGATAATAAACGAAACGGAAGAGATTAAGGACGGACGAATCAACTTTGTTCCCGTGTTCGATGAAGAGATAAAAGTGGAATTGGGAAAGCCCACTGAGATATCGGGAAATGCCGGTTTGAGAGCCATCGACAGAGCTTTGGAGGATTTCAATAAAGGTGTATTTGATGTCCTCGTAACGGCACCCATCGACAATAACGAGGAGTTTCATTTCAGCGGTCAGAGCAGATACATAGAGGACCATTTAGAATTGGAAGGACAAGGAATTAATATGTTGCTGAACGAACATCTGCGCATCGCTTTGGCTACAAGAAATCTGCCTCTGAAACAGGTGGCAGAGACCATAACAGCCGAGAAAATAACCGATAGCGCGACACGACTGTACAATAGTATTTGTCGCGACTTCCGTATTTCAAACCCACGTGTTGCCATTCTCGCGCTTAACCCCAAAGCGGGAGCCAACGGATTACTCGGGTCGGAGGAACGCGACATCATCGCTCCGGCTATCGAAACTCTCGAAAAGAATAATATTCAATGCTTCGGTCCTTATGCAGCGGACGAGTTTTTCGGTGCAAGCGATTGGGAACACTTCGATGCGACTTTAGCAATGTATTACGATCAGGGACTGGCTCCTTTCCGTACATTGACAGTGGAGGCAGGCGTGAACTATTTGGCGGGACTGCCCCTCGTGTGCACAGCACCGGATATGAGTACAGGGTTTGATATTGCAGGGAAAGGAATTGCCGATGATATGTCCTTCCGCCATGCCATCTATTCGGCAATCGATATATATCGCAACCGGATGGAATATAACGAGCCGATGGCAGCACCTCTGCCAAAGCTCTTCAAGGAAAAACGAGATGAGACGGATAAGGTACGCTTCACCGTTCCCAAACATCGCAACGAACCGATACGGGAAAGCGAATAGTGTGTATTCATGAAGTTTGGACGTTGAATTAAACCATACTTTCAATGAAGAAGAAATACCAAAACGTTTTTTTTATCTTTGGCATTATAGTACTCGTTGTCATGCTCACGCAATTGGATTTCGCTGAGGTGTGGCAAGGGTTGCGCAATGCCGGCTATTGGTTTTTCGCGGTTGTAGTTCTGTGGTTCTTTCTGTACATCTTCAATACAGCCTCATGGTATATCATTATCAGGAGTCAGGAAACAAAAGACGAGAAAAATAGAAACATCGTTCCGTTTTGGTGGCTGTATAAGGTCAGTGTATCAGGGTTCGCGCTGAATTATGCCACTCCGGGGGGCTTAATGGGCGGAGAACCTTACCGCATCATGGAGCTTTCGCCCAAGATTGGAGTGGAAAGGGCTACCTCGTCGGTGGTTCTTTTCGTAATGACCCACATCTTCAGCCATTTTTGGTTCTGGCTTCTTTCCATACCCCTTTACATTCTCACGCAGGATGTGAGTGTTTTCATGATAATTTTGCTTTCCATTGTGGGAATGTTTTGCCTTGTGGCTATATGGTTTTTCTTGTCGGGATATAAGAAAGGATTGGCAGTGCGCATGATGAGGCTTTTGGGCAACATACCCGGCATAAGGAAATGGGCGAAACATTACGTGGAACTTCACGATGAGCAACTTCGGAATATTGACGAACAGATAGCAGCATTGCACAATCAACAACCCAAGACTTTCTTGACAGTTGTGCTGTCGGAACTGCTGTGTCGCATTTTCAGTGCCTTGGAAGTCTTTTTCATTCTCTTGGTGCTCTTCCCGAGTGTGAACTATCTGAATTGCATCTTGATTATCTCCTTCACAACACTATTTGCCAACATGCTGTTCTTCATGCCCTTACAGTTGGGAGGAAGAGAAGGAGGCTTCCTGATGTCAATTTCCGGGTTGGGACTCACTGCCAACGCCGGTATTTTTGTTGCGTTAATTGTGAGAATCCGTGAGCTGATATGGACGGCTATAGGACTGTTGCTCATCAAAATCAATCAGCAACGCAGAAAAAACTGAATCATTATCTGTTAAACTCTGCCAAAATTGCAGAAGTTTGGAATAAAATGGGTAAATTTGTCAGCTAAATGAACAATACGGAATTACAACGCGTAAAGCAGCGCTACAACATAGTGGGCAGTTGCAAAGCACTCAACAGAGCACTCGACATTGCACTGCAGGTGGCACCAACTGACCTTTCCGTTCTCATCATCGGGGAGAGCGGAGTGGGTAAAGAAGTTCTGCCTCGAGTAATTCATGATAATTCACCGCGAAAACGCGAGAAATATTTTGCGATAAACTGTGGCTCCATACCTGAAGGAACCATCAATAGTGAGTTATTCGGACACGAAAAAGGTTCTTTCACGGGGGCAATCGGGGAAAGCGAAGGCTACTTCGGTACAGCAGATGGAGGGACCATCTTCCTCGACGAAGTGGGAGAACTTCCATTGGCTACGCAATCGAAACTGCTGCGTGTACTGGAGTCGGGCGAATATATCCGCGTCGGAGGTCAGGAAGTGCGAAAGACAAATGTGCGCATCATCGCCGCCACAAACGTAAATATGCGCAAGGCTGTAAGTGAGGGCAAATTCAGGGAAGATTTGTACTATCGGCTGAACACTATCCCCATTCAAATGCCACCATTACGTGATCGTGGAGAAGACATACTGCTACTATTCCGTCTCTTTGCCATGCAGATGGCAGAGAAATACCGATTACCAAAGATTATTCTTACGGAAGATGCCAAACAATTGATGTTGCATTATAAATGGCCTGGGAATGTGAGACAATTGAAAAATATCACGGAACAAATGTCAATCTTGAGTGAAAAACGCGAGATAACCTCCGAGATGCTCTCACATTTCATTCCGAAAGATCCGGAAAGCACCCAATTGACGGTTGTGCAGAATGGGGGGAAATATAGTTATGAGAGTGAGCGTGATTTGCTGTATAAAATCCTGTACGAGCTGAGAGGAAATGTAAGTGATTTGCGAAGAGACTTGAACACCGTGAGGAAACAACTGGAAGACGCACAGGCACTCAATGTTCCACACCAGTTTGAGCCATTGGCGGCAGAATCTACCGGAAATCTACCGATGCCCACAAAAACGATTGGATCGGAAACAGCATCGAATGGACAGATTGAGTTTGCCGAAGCTGAAGAAATATCAGAACCGGAAACACTGAATATCAATGATATAGGCAGGCAACTGGTGGAAAAGGCTTTGGAAAGAAACAACGGAAACAGGAAAAAAGCCGCGCAGGAGTTAGGTATCAGCGACAGAACTCTCTATCGAAGAATAAAGCAATATGGATTGGAAAATAATAAATAGGTTCATTAGATCACCTTTTTTATACCTCGTGTGCCTGCTATGGCTGACCGCTTGCTCGGTAAGCTATAAGTTCAATGGAGCCAGCATTGATTATACCAAGGTGAAAAGCATTCAGATTGCCGACTTCCCCATCCGCTCCACTTATGTGTGGGGACCCATGGGACCCATGTTTAACAACAAGTTGAAAGACATATTTGCCAATCACACTCGCTTGCAACAAGTGAAACGCAATGGCGACATGAAACTGGAAGGAGAAATAACCCAATATCAACAACGAAACAAAAGTGTATCAAGCGAAGGATATTCCGCGCAGACAGAACTTTCAATCACCGTAAACGTACGCTTTGTGAACAATACTAATCACAATGACGACTTTGAAAGACAGTTCACGGCATCGGCAACTTACGAAACCACAAAGAGTCTCAATGCCGTTCAAGAACAACTGGTGGAACAAATGGTGAAAGATTTGACCGAACAGATTTTCAACGCAACGGTAGCCAATTGGTAAGATTCATTCGGCATAATATAGAACATAACCTGATAATCATGGATATTGCACATTATTTCAATCACCCCGAAGACCTCGACAAGGAAACACTATACGAGCTTAGAAGTCTTCTTGCGCTTTATCCGTATTATCAGCCCGCGAGAGTGCTGCTGCTGAGAAATTTGTTCCTTCTTCACAACCCCACATTCGACGAGGAGTTGCGACGTGCGGCACTATTCATCACGGACAGACACACCCTGTTCGATTTGGTAGAAGGTCCACATTACAGATTGAGAACACCTGAAACCAAGCAAATCGACGAAAATGATGGCATCGCCTCACCACAGACGCCAAACCCTGCGGAAACCAACCGGCAACCGGAACAGAAAGACAGAACAACTTCGCTCATTGATGACTTTTTGGAAACCCTTCCCCAAAAGGAAGAAACACCGACTGAGAACAAACGAAAACCTACACCGGCAGATGCCACCATCGACTATGTAGCTTATCTACTGGAAACGGAGAATAAAGAAGCAGAATCAAATAGCCCGGAACTTCGCGGACAAAGCCTCATTGACGACTTCATCAACAAGGAGAGTGGAAGAATAACCCTTCAAGATGAAACAGAATACGAAGCCGAGATAAACGAAGAAACAGAAGATGGCGCGGAAATAGAAGATGACAGCTACTTTACGGAAACTTTGGCAAAAATTTACATCAAACAACAAAAATATTCAAAAGCTCTGGAAATAATTAAGCGATTAAATTTGGAATATCCGAAAAAAAATCGTTACTTTGCAGACCAAATCCGATTTTTGGAGAAATTGATAATAAATAATAATAAAAAATCAGAATAAAAAATGTATTGGTTATTAATAGTACTTGTAGTAATTGCAGCTTTCCTGATGATAGGAGTAGTGCTTATTCAGGAATCAAAAGGTGGCGGACTTTCATCCAATTTCTCATCCTCGAATGCCATCATGGGCGTTCGTAAAACCACAGATTTCATAGAGAAAGCTACATGGGGGCTCGCAATCGCAATGGTGGTTCTGAGCGTTATGTCGGCATTCGTGGTACCATCCGCCTCCACCGACCAAAGCGTCATAGAAAAGGCTGCGACAGAAGGAAGTACTACCAACCCGAATAACCTGCCGAATTTTGGAGCAAGCCAGCAAAAACAAACTGCTCCGGCAAATCAAGGAACAGCCCCGGCAACACAAAACGCCCCCGAACAAGCACCTGCGGCTCCGGCAAAATAAGCAAGTGCTAAATAAAAAGTACAAAAATATTTGTCAGGAATAAATTATTTTTGTATCTTTGCACTCGCTTTTTAAGCAATAGAACACGGTGGATGTAGTTCAGTTGGTTAGAGCGTCAGATTGTGGTTCTGAATGTCGTCGGTTCGAGTCCGACCTTCCACCCTACCGAAAACAAGCGGAAAGCCCGATAAACAAAGGCTTCCCGCTTTTATTTTATCCTACAAGTATTGACAAATAGCGACCGCAAGTAAAACCTCTAAGCCCAAATCGATCATTAGAAAATCCGCTTCCTTTTCATCTTTAGATAGTCGTTCCACAACAACTCAGCTTACAGCCTCACAGATGGTAAAACCGAGTCCTCGAAGAACGACTATTTGGTCATGTCATTGAAAACGAGAAAAACCTTCCCGACCATATGAGAAGAGTCCAATAATGTCCTAAATTTTCTTCGTTCGTTTATCCAAAGCTTAGCTTTCACGTTCCAAAAGCTTACCTTTTGCGATGCAAAAGGTCATGAATTGGAGTGCAAAAGCTAAGCTTTTAAGTCTCATTTAATATCATTCTGATTATCAGTAGATTATGAAGTATGTCTCGGACGCTGTTTTTGTCATATAATTTCGTGGTAATGGTTGGGGAGAATGTTTGCTGTCAAGCGTCCGTTTGTCATCATCTGGATACGAATTGGAAGCATGAAGAGATGTGGTTTTTTGACAGATTTGGGATGAAAAGAGATGGGTAAGACTTCCGAGCTCGATTGAAAATTTTTGGTTTCAGATAGAGATAGGACACATTGCCAATAACCATAATATGGGAATGGTTACCAACAACCAATTATTATCAAGATATTTGCATTCAAGAACTCAATAAGCTGTGAAAAACTATCATTTTTGTATCGCCAATTAACATTTTACCGGATATTACTGACGGAAAATCAAGAAATAAAATAAAGTGTAAAAATAGAATGTCAATATGAGTATAATACTGTTAATGAATAGAAGAATAAGGGAGAGATAAGATAAAATACGTTAAATTGTTAATGTTTTTTGGTATAAACGCTTGTTTTTATCCTCATTTATTAGGATATTTGTAGCGCTTAGTGTAAAAAGTAACTAATTAAGTGTAATAGTTATGAATTACGTTATATGCACAGTTTTCCTAATATTTATTGAAGATTTTGGAATTAATTAAATGTATTATTATTCTATAAAACCTAAAACAAAATGAGATTAAAAAAGACAATCTTTCCTCTTTTACTTGGAGGAATTCTCCTTTCTGTACTTTCGTGTGCAAAAGAAGACGAATTTGAGTTGCCGACGTTGGTTCTTTCAGAAACCAGTGTAGCGTTTGACAGAGGTGCCGGTGAACGAAACATCAGTGTCAATACGAATCAAGAACATTGGACTGCTGCCTCGCCACAGGAAGGCGACTGGCTGACATTGATTCAGGATGGAGATGTGCTAAAACTGAAAGTAGCTGAAAACAAAATGGGTAACCAACGCATGGGGCACGTCATCGTGAATGCGAATGGAGCTACGGGAAAGATTGAGGTTACTCAGAGTGCGGCGGATGTATCGCTCGAAGTCATGCCCGAGGTTGTCTATCTTCCTCAAACTGGAGGCGAGAAGGTGGTTGATATCTCAACCAATTCTGCTATCTATGACATCACTACCAGTGAGGAAGTTGATTGGTTGAAAATACATAAGTTTTCCGAAGAAATAAAATTGGTGGCAGAATGCAACAACACCGATCAGACACGCATGGTGAAACTCTATGCCAAGAGTGGCGACCAAATGCGTGAAATCGTTGTTTCACAGGCAGGTATTCAGCGTTATCTCCTTCCCATCAATCCGGGAATGCCACAGGATGTTCATAAGATTATGGACTATGAATTGGGACGTGGAAGCTATCTTCGCGAATATCAGCAAGCTATGCCGGGTTTCGGTATTGAAGAAACCTATACTTTCATCACTCCTTCCCCCATATTTACGTTAATGCAATATTGCAGTCCGGACGGTGTAACGTCATCGCAGATTATCAATATTGGTGATGGCATGGTTGCCGTAGATGCTGTCAAGGACAAGGCTTTTGAAAAATTCCTCACCAATAATGGCTATACACGCAGCAATTCGGAATCGGATAGAGAATACTTCAATGAAAAAGAACTTTTATCACTGAAGGTCTTTGTTTCTGAGAAACCGGGTGGAGAGGGCGTAAATCTTACTTATACACCTGTGATAAAACAAGTTAAAGAACTTAAGACTTTCGACAAATTACCTTACTATCCGTTCGAACTCTTGCAGGTTGTTAATGTAAAAGTGCCGGAAGTAGAGGCTTTTGAAAAGAAAGCCGGAAGCAAAGAAGAAGAACGTAGCTATAATGAGTTCAAGAAGACTGAAGTTTCACAAATCCAATATATTCTTAATGCAAGCCAACAACCAGCCTATAGCCGCATTCATATTTTCTTCACTACCGGCGAAGATGGAAAGGCTGATGAGAAGCTCGGTAGTGTGCAGATTGGAGCCCTCCTGTTCAAGAACACCGACCTCGGTGTATGGAAATATGGAAAAAAATGGCTTGTTACAAATGAACTTAAGAAAAAGCTTGGCGAAGAAGGATTTTCATTCCTACGCACAACCAATAATACGCATTTCTTTGGTCGTCAACGAGACCATTTGCTCATTGCAGTTACTTGTGTAGTCGATAACAATGTTCCGGTGCTTGCATTGCTGTACAATTACGATAATACCGTTTTTGGAGCCGGCAGTAAAGTTGTCAAGGCGCAAGACAAGATGATAAGCAACTTCAATAAAGCAAAGAAAATGCTAAAATTTTAGTCTGTCACATTAAACTCTAATTTAGTATTATTCAATATGCAAATTAAACAATTATATCATTTGTTGCGCCTCTCCGCCTTTTGTTTGGTAATGGCAATGGTGGCGAATTGTGCAGACAGTGTTGATTTTGAACAACCACAACTTGATGTCTCCGAACAAGCTCTGACATTCAACACACAGGGAGAGGAGAAAACAATTATGGTGAATACAAACTGCAAGGAGTGGATTGCTACTTCTCCGAAGCAGTGGATACATTTGACTCCTAATGGCAACGAACTTATCGTGAAAGTTGATGCGAATGTTACCGGAATGGAACGAAACAGCTATATCCTTATCGACGGCGGCTTGGCAGTGAAAAAAATAACTGTCAGCCAAAGTGCTGACAATCAGTCTTTGGGTGTTTCCGGAGGTGAAGTCGTATTGCCACAGGTGGGAGGCACTACATCGGTAAACGTGAATACTGGTGATATACCCTATGAGCTGATACAGGCAGAAAGTACGGACTGGTTGCAGATTGTCAAAAAGAAACATTCCTTGAAATTTATCTCAAAGCCTAATTATGACACAAAAGAGCGAACAGTCAAACTGAAAATTTCTATAGGAGGGAAAAATACTGACGTAGTCGTAAAGCAGCCGGGAGTATGCGCCTTTGTATTGGCATGTAATCCGGGCATACCTTTCAGCCTTTATAAAATGATGAATTTTGAGCACCAACGCGGCAGCCTCTTTGCCGAATATGGCCCTCCAGACCCTTCATTTAATTTATACGAAGAAACATATGTGTTTAGAACTCCCTCCCCTCTATTTAAAGAAGTCTTCTATGTGCATGACACGGAGACTTTCATGCCAACACGTATTTTTACACGCTCATTGGTAAAAGAAGGTGTAGATGCTGTGCGTTCTCAGGAGTTTCAAGACTTTGTCAAGGCGAATGGCTATGTCAGAGATACGAAAGACCCTAACCATTATATTAACGAACAGGAGCTAATGACAATGGATGTGGATATTATGGAAAGCAACAATAGCGTTGTTCTTTTCTTCTGGCAAATGCACATTCAGGATCGTGACTATGAGACGTTTAAGAGCCTCGAGTTAGGTCCACTTCACTTGCTCAATAAAGCTGACAAAAAACTCAGTGCAATAGATAAATATGAAAAATCGCAGAACAGTGAAGAAATAGCTCGGCAAGTTTCCAAGAATAGAGAGATAGAGGCTGTAGCTTACAAGACCACCGATCCATTGCTGATAACGCGAACCTACTTTTTGTTTACACGTGGCGGAGACTTCCCGGCACCGAAAGAAATGGTGGGAAGCGTGGAACAGTATAGTTTGAGTTACAGTAATCCAAATCTTGGAATTTGGAGACAAGGTAAGGAATGGTTCGTTACTCGCGAATTTGACAAACTACTTACTTCCAACAATTTTGAATTTATTGGATACAACGGTAAGCACCATGTCTATGCACGCCGCTCCGACTGTCTGACATTGGCTATTTCCGGTGATAAGTTCGCTGATATAAATGCAGGACAGCCCGTCATGCAAATAAGCGTTCTTTACAAGCCAGATGTTTTTGCAGGGAGCAAAACTACCATGGTATCCAAAGTGGAAAGAATGCTCAAGAAAGAAAATCGAAGAAAACTACAATAAAAGAAATGAAAAAATCAATTATATATCTATGTGCATGCGCTGTCGTGGGAATGATGTTTGCCACATCGTGTCAGGACAACTTCAATTTGGAAGCACCCAATTCCGGCACACGCAATGTTACGATTAACAAGGATATCTTTGCAGTAAAAGGCTGCATCAATATCAAATTAAGTCCGAGAGAGAACTATGAGCTGGAAAGTTCATCAGACGGGAAAGTGGAAATGCAGAGTGTACCCTCGGCAATGGCTTCCGCGATGAAATTCTCGGGAGCTTACAGGATGGAAAGAGTTTTCAAACCGGCAGGCAAATACGAGGCACGTACCGTTGCCACAGGTCTTGATCGCTGGTACACCGTATATTTTGATGAGAGTAAAGACGTTGGGGCTGTTCTTCAACAATTCAATAAAGTTAAGGGAGTTGAGTATGTTGAGCGCATCCTACCCATCGCTCATCCCGAAGTAACAGTCAAGTCAGTGAGAAATATTGAAACCACAGCCAAGACAACCAGTGCTAAGGGGAAATTCAACGACCCGCTGCTGCCCCAGCAATGGCATTATTACAACGATGGTTCAGTGAGTGCTACCGCTGTTCCGGGGGCTGACTGTAACGTCAAGCCTGTATGGGAAAAATATACAACAGGAACAAAAAATGTAATCGTTGCCGTAGTCGATGGTGGTATAGACGTAACCCACGAAGACTTAGTGGAAAACCTCTATGTGAATGAACTGGAAAAAAACGGAAAGCCTAACTTCGATGACGATGGTAATGGTTTCATTGATGATGTTTACGGCTACAACTTTGTTGAGGGCGATAATGTCATTGGTGGCACGATAGAGCCTGATGACGAATCACATGGTACGCACGTTGCGGGAACTATTGCTGCACGCAACAACAACGGTAAAGGAGTCGCTGGTATTGCTGGTGGCGATGGAACTCCAGGTAGTGGAGTAAGGGTCATGAGTTGTCAGATTTTCAGAAAAAAGAATGAGCAGGGCGATGCGGCAGCAGCTATTAAGTACGCCGCCGACAACGGTGCTGTCATCTGTCAGAACTCATGGGGCTATCCCTCAGCTTCCGAAGTCACAGAAATGCCTAAGCTTTTGCAGGAAGCCATCGATTATTTCATTAAATATGCCGGTTGTGACGAAACTGGAAAGCAGAGACCCGATTCACCAATGAAGGGAGGAGTGGTCATTTTCGCCGCCGGTAACGAGAATAAGGAGTTTTCGGCTTACCCTGCTTGCTACGCTCCGACGGTTTCTGTTTCAGCGATGGCATGGGACTTCAAGAGAGCCAGCTACAGTAATTATGGGAAATGGGTAACCATCATGGCTCCGGGTGGCGACCAAGAGACCTACGGAACAGAAGGAGGTGTTTTAAGTACCGTCTCTATGGCGAAGAATCCAAAGGGTTATGCATTTCTTCAAGGAACCTCAATGGCTTGCCCACACGTTTCAGGTATTGCTGCGCTTGTCGCATCTTATTTTGGAAAACAGGGATTTACCAATGATGATCTTAAATCGCGTCTTGTCTCTGCATACCGCCCATTCAACATCGATGAAATGAATCCGATGTACAAAGGAAAGTTGGGAAAGGGCTACATTGATGCTGAGGCTGCATTTGAATCTGACACCAAGATAGCCCCCGATAAGGTTGAGAAACTAAACCTTATCCCTGACTTCGTGGAAATCCGTGCAGAATGGAGCATTGCTAAAGATGAGGATAAGACAGCCTCTTTCTACAGACTCTACATCAGTCCTAACGAACTCACGAAAGAGAATCTCAAGAACAAGACCTATCGGGAAATCAACGGTATTGGACATAAGCTGGGAGAGACACTGAAGTTCAACTTTGACAATCTACAGGACAACAAGGAATACCACATTGCCATTGTTGCCATCGACCGTTGGGGCAACATCTCGGAGCCTATCATTAAGAAGTGCAAGACAAAACTCAATCATACTCCTGAGGCAACGGGATTTCCCGAAGACGTTATCGAATTGAGCAACAACGAAAGAAAGACTTTCAGCTTCAACGTTGCTGATCCTGACGGACACAACTGGGATTTGAAGACTGCCGGCGATACAAAAGGCGTTTCATACACCATCAACAAATCAACGGTGAATATCACCATCGTCCCCGTTCTCGCAGCCGGCAACTATACTTGCAAATTCATTATCTCCGACGATCTTGGTGCTAAATTGGAAAAGAATCTCAGATTCTGCATTTTCAAATATATGCCACCGAAACTCGAAAAGCCATTCGACAATTATATTATCGGACTCGATGAGGGCGTTGTGAACATTCCGTTGAAGGGGCATTATTCGGGCAGTGCCAACAAGGAACTGACCTACACGGTTAGTGCATCGAACAATAAGATTGCATCAGTAGGAATAAGCAACAACAACATTCAAATCAAGGCTTTGGCAAAAGGCACGACCCGCATCAGCGTACTCGCTTCCGACGGTAGGCAAAACTCATCGGAAGGCTCGTTCCAGCTTCGTGTCGTTGAGAGAAAGTCCGCTCCGGTCTATGCCGTCTATCCCATTCCGGTGAAAAGAGATATCAACGCTCTACTCAACCCAGAGGTTAGCCAAGCAGAATTCATCATCTCATCAACCGTAGGTGAACGAGTGATGAAAGCCAATGTAAAACCCGACAGCAAGCATGTTGCCACACTGAATCTCGCCAGCTTGCGCTCCGGCACCTACAAGCTGACAGTGCATACAAACAAGGGTGATTTCAGCAAAATGTTCATTAAACGATAAATTCAACAGACATGAAATCAAAACACATGATAATCATAGCTTGTGCAGCGCTTTTCGGTGCTACACAAGCGAAAGCCCAAGGACAATCCCTACCAATTCTAACGGCAAATCCTGATTCCAAAACAGCGAGCATGGGCAATGTTTCGGTTGCAAGCGATGGAATGTACCTTTACAATACTCCCTCGGCGTTCTTCAACACTGATAAAAGGTTTACAGCCGACGCCTCAGCCTCGTTGTATGAAAAAGAAGATGGCGCACAAGGATTATTCGGTTTGTACACAGCCACAATAGGTTACAAACTTTTTAAGCGGCACTCATTATTTGGAGGTTTCAGGTATGCCGGCGGACTAAAATTCAACGGATACGACATGATGGGCGAACCAACCAAGGAATATAAACCCTATGATTGGACTATTGATTTGGGCTACTCTTACATGATAGGCAATGGGTTGGCTGCTTATGCTACCGGAGCTTTTATCTTCAGCCATCTTTCTAAGAATGCCTACGGCGGTGCTTTTTCGGTGGGACTATCCTATACTAAAGATAACCTCACAATGGCGAAAAGGCCCGCCAACGTTATGATTGACGCCAAGGTGGAAGCTATAGGTCCTGACCTTGACTACGGTAATGGGCACAAAAGCTCAATGCCCACTCATGTTTCATTAGGAGGAAAAATGGAAGTTGATGTAACCGACATACACAAAGTAGGTGCAGCGTTGGCCACACGCTATTTCTTCCGACCCACAGACGCCAAAGTTTTCATGTTGGGTGGCGGCGTTGAATACACCTACAACAACTTGTTGTCAGCAAGAGCAGGTTATGAGTATGGCGATCACAACCTCAGTCATTTCACAATGGGTGCGGGAGTCAAATACCATAACTTTCGCATCAATGGTGCTTATATGCTGAAAACTGCAGATGGTGGGAAAAGCTACTGCACCATTGGACTTGGATATGATTTCTAACAAAACAAATTATTCACAATCTAAAAATCAAATTATGAAAAAAGCATTATTCTCAATTTGTACATTGGCAATAAGTCTTGCTGCCACAGCTCAGATTGTAACCGAGCCAGAAGGGAAGAAAATCGGCAATATGTATCGCCATAGCGAATCTTGGGTGCGAGGATGGGTAAATTCAGAACCCGGTGTTTACGAAGGTTTGGTCTCGCAAATCATAGAGGGTACGGATGGATGTCTTTATGTTTACAACCCACTCTCAGGACTCGAAAGCAAATCTTGGATGAAACTTGACAAGACGGGAGAAGGAAAATACAAAGCTGTCTTCCCACAAAAATTCTATAAAGACAAGAGTGGTGGCGATGATGATTCGGAAAGAGGAACCGATAGAGTATTTACGCTCAATCGTTTGGTCAATAAAGGAGATAATCAATATGAGGTGGTTGCACCGGATAAGAACTACATCGAGTTTTCATGGGATGGCTCGAAGCTTCAAATGGAAGGTATGGGCACCAAACAAGAAATATTGGGCATGGTGGATAATTCCGGCGTTTGGGATAGATTCTATGGCGATTGGAATATTACCATCAGCACGCTTGCATGCAAGTTGCTGACCCCTCCCACAACAGGTGTGAAGAAACAATATACGTTCACGTGCGCCGAAGAAAGTTCACCACGTGTTATTGATGCAATTGCAGAAGGAAACGACCTATACCTAAAGGGCATTTCAAAAAATCCAGCATTGGCAGACGCATGGGTAAAGATTACGTTAAATGGTAATAAGGCGACCTTGCTGACAAATCAGTATATGGGAACATCTACCAAGGGTGATTTTGGCAAGTATTCAGGCGACCAGATGAAATATCATATTTTTGCTGCTGCTTTCAAAGATGCAACAACGATGGCCGATAGAATTGATTTTTCAGTAGATACTGAAACGCAAAAGCTTACCACCGGCAATCTGCTTAAGATGTTTTTGGGTCTAAGCAGCGAAACTAATAATCCATCGGATGATTATGAGGTATTTGGAAACATGACATTGACTCCATTTGTTCAAAAAGCCGCAAAGCCGGAGACACCAAAACTGTTCTATTGCAATGCTACACCGAGTTATGATTACTCAACAACAACTACTATATTGGCTTTCTATGTAAACAATGCGGATGTAAATGGCAACTACCTCAGCCCGGACAAAATGTATTACAATGTTTATGTCAACGACAGTAAAGAGCCCTTTAAGTTTATAAAGAGCGAGTACTTCTACATTGACGATGATATGATAAACATTCCTTTCAATTACCAAGACAACAAGAATGATGACATCAAGTCGGATGGCAATCTGCGCATCCTGCACTTCTATGATCCGGACATCACCAAACTCTCACTAGTTATGGTCTATGATGATGGAGAAAATGTATTTAAGAGTGAGCCATTAGTTGTGCAACCAACCTCTGCCGGCATCGAAAGCACAAAGTCGGACGAGCCTTGCAAGATGGAAGTTTACTCTGTTAACGGATATAAATTGAAGAAACTTCAAAAGGGATTGAACATCATAAAATATTCTGATGGAACAATGAAGAAAATATACGTTAAATGATTTTTAACCACTATAAAACAATAATGAGAGTGTACTTTCCGCCTACGAAATAATGACTTAATTGCAAAGATGGAAAGTTAATTGAAAGGCTGGATTCCAAGCGAGGAGTTCAGCCTTTAACTTTAACCCCAAATTGGTCATTAGAAAATGCCAAGAAGCTTTTTCCAATGACCAATTTGGACTAAATAATTTTGTTAGCCCTCACGCAAGATTGCATCAAACCATGAGACTTTACGTGTTTGGTTCTAATGCCGAATGGCACACATTCCTTTATGTCTTCAATTCGTATTCAGGTGATGACAACGCTTGATGGCGAACATTCGACCCGACCGGCACCATGAAATTATATGACAAAAACAGATGTTAAAACGAACTTTGTAATCAATTGATAATCAGCGTGATATTGATTATAATTTAAAAGGTCTGCTTTTGCACCCCGATTCATGACCTTTTGCATTGCAAAAGCTTACCTTTTGGAAAGCAAAAGCTAAGCTTTTGATAGATGAATGAAGAAAATTCAGGACATTATTAAACATTTCTTATATCGCCGGGAAGGATTTTTACATTTTCAACGACCCGGTAAAATAGGGGATTGGCTGAAATTCCATAAATAAAGAAAGGATGTGTCAAAACTAAAACTACATCTTATCGTCCGGTCAGTTTCACAAAAATTCCATCTGAAAAAGTATTTGCAGACAGAGGATTGATTTTGGAACGTTGCTTTGCAGAAGTCTTGCTATGTGGAAACATTTTGTTCTTCATTCATATTTTGTAACGAATTGCAATTAAACGATACTGAAAAGCTGCTTATTTTGCAAGTTTAAATGCAAAATAAGCAGCTTTTTGTCCATCTTGGTGCTTTAATCCGAAAAATTGAAAGTGATGTTTAGTGGATGGTGATGATGTATTCGCTCATGAAACTCGCGCCGGGCTGCAGATGGTTCATAAGATGACGCTCTCTGAATTCTCCTTTATAACCCACAGCGTCCGCGATACCATACCATGGTTCTATGCAAATAAAGGGTGCGCACTTGCCATGTGGTGTCCAAATGCCTACTGCGGGAGTATTGAACTGCAATGACACCTCCGGCGCACCTTTCCGATTGAGTAGTTGAACATCGCTCAACTGGCTGTGTTCAAAAATCAGCGCATCGTCTTTGAAAGTGTTTTCATCAAATTCCAATATTCCCTCATCTGTTTCAAACTCCGTGTAACCTTTCAGTCGGTTTCCTTCCGGCGAGAGTTTTGTGCGCAGGAGTTTTTCAGCATTGAGTTTTAGGTATCCTTTGACAGGCTCTCCCTCTTTCACATCGGGGAGATTGAATGCCGGATGTCCACCTATCTGAAAGTGTATCTCCTTATTATCAACGTTTTGCACGTGCCACACCACATGAATTCTGTTTCTTTCCAGCTTATAACTAACGCCCAAAATAAAGTGGAAGGGATAGATTTTATAAGTGGCTTCCGTATCGTGCATGCTAAATAACAGTCTGTTGGCATCTTTCTTGATTAGCTTAAACTCGGTGTCTCTCGCGAAGCCGTGCCTTTTGGAATGATATTCCTCTCCATCAATGCAGAAAGTATCTTGCCATAGCTTTCCCACCAATGGGAAGAGGATGGGTGAATGGCGATTCCAAAATTTGGGATGAGCCTGCCACAGATATTCCTTACCATTCTCATTTTTGATGCTTGTCAGCTCCGCGCCCAATTCCGATACGCGAATTGTCAGAAAGTCGTTTGCTATTTGTTCCATGATTTTGTATGAATGGGTTATGGCGGTATATTAATATGGTGCCATGTTTCATGTGCAAATTTAAGAATAAAATTCCATAGTTCTCCTCTCTTTTTACTTGTTTTTTACCCTTATTTCTGTAAACAAAAGCGAAAAGAGGTAACAAATTGAAAGAAAAACGTGAAGAAGACTCATTTTTTAGGGTTAAAAAATTGGGTATATCATTTTTTAACTGTATTTTTGCATCGCCTTATTAATAGAAAGACATTCTATTTAATCCGTATTACAAACAAAAAGCGGTGGGGTTTCAAATCTCATCCACCTTAAAGAATAATAACTTTTAACCGTACAAAAAATGAATAACAATGTAAAAATTGGTAGCCTTCTCTCTGCCGAAAAAGTGAGTATGGGTCTCTCGCAACTCGGTTCTATATTGGCTACGAAGAAATTTTGGGTTGAATTGGTCATCATGACCGTAGGTATGTTCGTTGCAGCCCTTGGCGTTTATTTCTTCTTAATCCCCAGCAAGCTGATTATAGGCTCCATCACCGGTCTTTCTCTTGTGCTTGCCAAGTTGCTGCCTTTTATCTCTGTGGGCTCGATAATCTTCGTGATTAATGCCATATTGCTCATCCTCTCTTTCGTCTTGATTGGCAATGAGTTTGGTGCTAAGACAGTTTACACTGCGCTTATTCTTGGTCCGATGATTGATTTCATTGGCTCCATATTCCCAATGAGCGAGTCGATATTCGCGGTGCATGTGGCAGGGCAGACCATTGCCAATCCATGGTTCGACTTGCTCTGCTTTGTTGTGATATTAAGTGCCTCGCAAAGTATATTGTTCAGCATTAACGCTTCTACCGGCGGATTGGACATCTTAGGGAAGATTATCAACAAATACACTGGCGTGAGTTTAGGAACATCCGTCAGCGTGGGTGGTGCGCTCATCTGCTGCACGGCTTTCGCAATCAACGATGTGGATCTTGTGGTTATCGGTCTGATTGGAACATGGCTCAACGGTATCATCATTAATCATTTTATGACCGGCATGAGCGGCAAACGGCGCGTGTTTATTATCTCCAAAGATTATGAGAAGATTATGAGTTATGTAATCAATGAAATCAAACGCGGCGTTACCATGCATGAAATCATTGGCGGTTTCAGCCATGAGAAGTCAATGCAGCTGGAAATTATCCTCACCGGCGACGACCTTCAGAAGCTGATGGCATACTTGGGCGATGAACGCATCGAGTCGTTTGTTACCACCGACACGGTGAATGAGGTATATGGGCTTTGGAACAGAAGATCAAAACGACATTAATATAGAAAAACTTGAATTCCACAGGGCAAGTCTTGCTCTGTGGAATTATTATGTCTCATAGAAAAACAACATGAATTTAAGAACTATTTTTGCACTATTGATTATGGGTGGCATCACCGCATCGGCTCAAGAAACCAAGCCTTTGAGTCTTGATGTTGAGGCACGCGGCGATTATCAGCACACCACCATTGACGGCACCAAAGACAAGGACAACAGTGGTTTTAAGGGTAATATCGTTGATTTCGTATTAAAAGGCGATATCACTCCAAAGTTTTCATACGCTTATCGTCAGCGACTGAATGGCATCAATAAAGATTATTCATTCTTCGATGCTACCGATTGGCTGTTCCTGAAATACAAACCCACCAAGAACCTCTCGCTGATAACGGGTAAATACATCGTTCTTGTGTCCGGATGGGAACTTTATCCGGCTCCTATCGATTGCTATTTCCTTTCAGAATTTTGTTATAACTTCCCCTGTTATCAATGGGGACTGGCGGGAGAGTTCGTTACCAACAGTGGCAACGATACCTTTGTTGGGCAGGTTTGCCAAAGTCCGTATCAGAAAAACTACAAGAACATGACCGGACACAGTGCCGATATGTATGCTTACAATCTGCAATGGATGGGCGTTCATGGATTTTATGAATCAAACTGGTCGATAAACTTGTTGGAATATGCTCCCAACAAATTTATTAACTATATTGCTTTGGGCAACCGGTTTCGGCTTGGCAGCAATGTTCAGATAGAGCTGGACTACATGAATCGAGCTTCCTCTCATCAAGCGTTCTTTGGTAAAGATTGTTCCGTTGTGGGACAGGTGTCTTATCAGCCAACGGAGAAAGTGAATGTATTTGCGAAGGCAAGCTATGAGGTCAATCATTCCGGTACCGATGCTGACGTTGCAGTTCAGGACGGTACTGAGCTGACACGCGTGGGGGCAGGATTTGAATATTTCCCATTGAAAGACAAGAACATCCGGGTACACGGATATTATAGTTATGCTTTTGGAAAAAACACCAATCCACAAGCGGTTGTTCACGATAAGGAGTCGCAGGTGAACGTTGGTGTAACTTGGCGAGTAAAGGTTCTCTAACATTAAATATGACGAAGAAGGGAAGTGCTTGTGAGAGTACTTCCCTTTGCTTTTAAATTGTAAGCATTTTTGTTTTTAAGGCCTGTATAAGGATGATAAGAAGAAGCTTTTTTATGCTTATACCCATGTTCCAACAGCTCTTTGTTTCAATTTAACAGGTAGCCCTGTTATCATTTTTTCACACCCTTATTCTATCTTTTTTTGTCTTGAAAGTTAAACGTATTAAGTTTGTTATCAACAAGTTGTAATCCTATTGCTAAATCTTGTCAGCATTTTTTCTTTATTCCTGTATCATAAAAAAAGATGGCAAGAAGCGTTTTTTCTTCAACTTATTCCTTTAATTCTTTTACTTTTTCATCTTTCTGTCGTATCTTTGCACTTGGGTAGCTCATACCCTCACAAGGAATCGTGATTTCATTCCTTGGGATGATGAAAGAACAGCATTAGGATAATTAAAAATAACAGTTATGGTAAAAAATCAACCGAAGACAATAATCCGCGAGATTAAGAACTTTTTGTTTATAGCCATCGCCATATCCATAGCGAGTTTTGGTTGGTGTGCGTTTATCTTGCCCCACAAAATACCAATTGGTGGTATCGCGGGTTTTTCATCTGTTGTGTTTTGGGGAGTAAATATCCCCGTACAATACACTTATTTCACGCTTAACATTGCCTTGTTGCTGATTGCGTTGAAGATTTTGGGATGGAAATTCTGCGTCAGAACCATCTTTGCCGTTGTGGTTTTCACGATTCAGACATCCATCTTTCAAGCATTATTGAAAGACACCACACTATTTTCCAACCAGCCTTTCCTCGCCTGTGTGATAGGGGGTGCACTGTTGGGAATAGGGACAGGCATCGCATTGCAATACAATGCCAGTACGGGAGGTTCTGACGTGATTGCGGCAATGATAAATAAGCACCATGATGTATCATTGGGGAAGGTCATCTTGGCCTGCGACTTGATTATCATCACTTCCGGTTATGTGGTTCTAAAGAACTGGGAGAATATCATTTATGGTTATATCACGCTGTTTGTCATGACCTCCGTAGTGGATTACGTAATCAATGGTATGCGTGGTTCCGTCCAATTCTTCGTTGTGTCAGAGAAATGGCAGGAAATAGGCAATGCCATCAATAATGACGTGCAACGCGGATGTACGCTGATTGATGCCCGGGGCTTTTATACAGGCAAGGAAATGGGCATGCTGTTCATTCTTGCACGTCGCACGGAAACACGAGAAATCTTCCAAGTCATTGATGAAATCGACCCTGAAGCATTTATCTCTCAGAGTTCCGTCAATGGCGTATATGGCATAGGTTTTGACCGGATGAAAGTAGGGAAGCGCAAAAAACTTTCGGTCAAAGAGGCGTAAGTTCGTGGAAAGTCGTAACTTTGCAACATGAACTATGATGAGATAAAAGGGAAAAAGATTGCCGTATTGTTGTCCGGGGGTGTAGATAGCTCGGTTGTCGTTTATGAGTTGGCTCGTATGGGGTTAGCTCCTGATTGTTTCTACATAAAAATCGGTCCGGAGGAAAAGGAGGAATGGGATTGCAATTCCGAAGAAGACTTCGAGATGGCGACTGCCGTTGCTCGTCGTTATGGGTGCAAACTTGAAGTAATTGACTGCCATCGGGAATATTGGGATAAAGTAACGAAATACACGATGGAAAAGGTGAAAGCCGGGTTTACACCCAACCCTGATGTGATGTGCAATCGATTGATAAAGTTTGGAGCCTTCGACGAGAAGCGAGGATATGATTACGACCTTATTGCAACGGGACATTACGCGCAAACCAAATGGATTTGCGGAAAGAAATGGCTCTGTACTGCTCCCGATCCCGTGAAAGACCAGACTGATTTTCTCGCACAGATATACGATTGGCAACTGCGCAAAGCCATCTTTCCCATCGGTCATTACGTTAAGAACGAAGTACGTGAAATTGCCGAACGGGAAAACCTTATCACGGCACATCGCAAAGATTCGCAAGGAATCTGCTTCTTGGGAAATATCGACTACAACGAGTATGTACGTCGATATTTGGGAGAACAAAAAGGCGATGTCGTGGAGTTGGAAACCGGCAAGAAGATTGGAGAACACAAAGGATTGTGGTTTCACACCATCGGACAACGCAAAGGCTTGGGATTTGGTGGAGGTCCGTGGTTCGTAGTCAAGAAAGATGTCGCCAACAACTTGCTCTTTGTAAGTCATGGCTATGATCCGGAAACAGCATATAAAAAAGATTTTAAGGTGCACGATTTGCATTGGCTGACGGAAGCCCCTCAGCCTCAAGATGCATCCGAGAGTTTTATTCCTGTTACTTTCAAGATTCGCCATACACCGGAGTTCCACAAAGGAAGTTTGGAACTGATGAGCGAAACAACATCCGCCCCATTTCCAACCGCGTTGATTCATTCAGACGACAAGATTCACGGAGTGGCACCGGGACAGTTCTGTGTCATCTATGACGAAGCACACGAACGTTGTTTCGGTTCTGCGGAGATTACACTTTAATCTTCAAGACTATATGCAAACAAAAAGATTGGCTTTCGCGCGTTGGAACCAACCTTTTTAATGCCGGAACTAAGCGCAACAAGGCGCATGGTCATGGTCGATCGGTAGATAGAGAAACGTCCTAAAGCAACCGGTAAGCAGATGAGACAACTCAACCTTTTTGAAAGCGAAAATGATTTCGGAAAATATCGCTACGGTTGTTTCGTCAAAAATCTTCAATTCTCTGTCGCTTTCCAAAAGGTAAGCTTTTGCATTGCAAAGGGTTATATCACCACACCGAATATTGTTTGTAAAACTTTCTGTTTTACTATTTTAAAAGATTTATACACCATTTAGTCCTGTTTTTTTTAGCTTTATTTTAACCTCTTACGCTCCCAACGAATGGGACTCAAGCATAGGCTACGACCCATTTTGGAACTGGAGAGTGGAAGTAATGACCCCATGGCCTATATGCTCACCTTAGTTTTGATGGATGTAGTACTTTCCGGAACGCATTTTTCTATCCAAGGACTTGCCGTCAACCTACTTGAACAATTTTTGTTAGGGGGAGCCATCGGCTATTGTGCAGGACGCATAACTGTTTGGTTAATTAATCATATTAATTTGCCCAATACAGCTCTCTACCCTGTGCTTCTCCTATGTATGGTTTTTATTTCGTTCACGCTTACGGATGTCGTGCACGGCAACGGCTATCTTGCTGTTTACATTGCGGGACTCGTAGTGGGCAACAGTCGTTTATCCTACCGTCGCGAAATGGCAACTTTTCTTGACGGACTCACATGGCTACTTCAGATTGTACTCTTTCTGACACTTGGACTGCTCGTCAATCCATCGGAAATGGCTGGGGTGAGCTTAATGGCACTCGCCATTGGCTTGTTTATTATGTTCGTTTCCCGCCCTATAAGCGTGATAATTTGTCTTTTACCTTATCCAAAGATTCCTTGGCGTGCCAAAACCTTTCTGTCTTGGGTTGGGCTTCGTGGTGCCGTACCGATTATTTTTGCCACTTATCCTCTTATCAACAACATAGAAAGTGCCGACATCATCTTTAATATAGTGTTCTTCATCACCCTCATCTCGCTTCTCGTACAGGGAACGACCATTTCCTTTATTGCACGCAAGCTCAATTTGGATTTGCCAGAGGAAAAAACCGGCAATGAGTTCGGTGTGGAAATACCAGAAGAATTAGGTTCTCAGCTAAAGGAAGTCATCCTTACGAATGAGATGCTTGAAAATGGTAACTTGCTTTCAGAGATGAATATTCCTAAAAATACGCTCGTAATGATGGTGAAGCGTGGCAAGTCAATCATCGTACCCAATGGAAAACTTAAAATGGAGAAGGGCGATATTCTTCTCTGCCTCTCCGGAGGGAGATAAAGCTGTTGATATGGGCACAAAATAGCAACGTGAGGGAGACCTCGGGAGGAATGGAAATGTTCCTCTTGAGGAACGCGTACCTTCCATGGGTGGAATGTGGATGTTCCATGTGTGGAATATGGATGTCCCATGTGTGGAATATAAGCGTTACGCGGCAAGCGAATAACACTTATCACCGACGAAGCGAAAAACGACCGGAGGAAAACTCCAATCGCAGGCAATTGGGAAATTAACTGAATTTCCCTGTATATGTCAATGTTCCATCTGCCCTTGTTTGGATTGGGACATCATCTATATTTGATGATTGGTATTTTGCCGAATATTTTTCGATGGGGCTTTGACGGACGAGGCAAGTGTCGATAATGGGGCGGATAACCTACGAGCGAACTATAGCCCAATTTAGTTGCAAGCTTTCATGCGACCCCAAGTTATGGAACGCTCGTGAGAGCAGGCTAAATGGTAAGAGCCGTGAGGCGGTGGCAACGAATGGCAAGTTGGAACGCTTGCTACTCTCGGTACAATCTTCTTATCAAAACCTTTGCGACCGTGGTGTTACGTTTACAGCATCGGACATCAAGGAGCTGTTTCAAGGAAGTATGCAAACTCAAACCACATTTTTGGAACGATACGACCGAATGGTCAAGGAAATGGAGCAAAAGGTGGGTGTTGAAATAAAGGCAACTACTTTGAACGGTTACTACACTACTCGAAAGCACCTGCAAGCCTTTATTTGTGAGAAGTACCACACGACAGATATTCCATTCGGTCAGATTGAAGAAGATTTCTTAGAATGCTTGCAACATTACTCTGTCGGAAAGTTGGAACATTCGCAAGGTCATTATCGTAAGATGGCTTTGGCGGTGAAGAAAGTCTGCCGATTGGCATATCGTGAGGGCTTGACAGAGCGACAACTATTCGCTCACATAGAAATAGAACGAGGAGAGAACAAACAACCTCGTGCGTTGGACAGAGCTTCATTGGATAAGTTGCAAGCCTTGACTTTTGAACCGTATGAAATAGAGTTGGAAACAGCTCGTAATCTCTTTCTCTTTTCCTGCTTTACGGGCGTAGCCTATTGTGATATGGTTGCCCTTAATCGAGAACACCTTTTTATGGACGATGAGGGGGCGTTGTGGCTGAAGTTCCGCAGACAAAAGACCGAGAACCTTTGTCGAGTAAAACTCTTGCCTGAAGCGGTGCACTTGATAGAGCGTTATCAATCTGACGAACGTGCCACACTCTTTGCTCCCATTGCTTATTCAGCTTACCTCATTCAGCTCAAAGCCCTGCAACTTCGAGCTGGAATCTCTATTCCCCTTTCGGCACACGTCGGAAGGCATACATTTGCTACTTTGATTACTTTGGAACGAGGTGTTCCCATCGAAACGGTTAGCCGAATGTTGGGACACAGCAACATCCAAACGACCGAACGGTACGCCCACGTTACTCCCAAGAAACTCTTTGATGAGTTCGAGCGATTTCTTTCTTTCACCGAAAACCTAACCTTAATCTTGTAAGACTTATGCGTAGCACATTCAAAATTCTATTCTACATCAATAAAAATAAGACCAAAGCGGACGGTACAACGGCAATCCTTTGTCGCATCACCATTGATGGAGCAAACGCGGTGATAACCACAGGCGAAAGCATTGTTCCTCATAGTTGGAGCGTGAAGCGAGGGGAGACTGCGGACAAGAAAATCAATCAACGCCTGCAAACCTTTCGGGAAGAAATCGAACAAGGTTACAATACTTTGCTCTACAAATATGGTGCGGTGAGTGCCGAGTTGCTGAAGAACTACTTACAAGGCATCGGACGAAATCCAATGACACTTCTTGCCCTTAGTACAGAGGAACTCAAAGCCCAAAGAGAAAGCAAGAGTGAGGGAACGTGTTGCAACAATAGAAATTCTGATAAGCAGCTCAATTCCTTTGTGAGAAGTCGTGGTGAGGAGGATATTCCTCTAACGGCTATTTCCATAGAGTTTTTTGATGATTACCGCTTCTATTTGAAGAAGGAGTGCTATGCTCCTGCAACGATAAACAGGCATTTGTGCTGGTTAAGTCGGTTGATGTGTCGAGCCGTCAGTCAAGGGACAATACGCTTTAATCCTTTCGAGCAGATGAAGTATGAAGTGGTGGAGAACAAACCTCGTTTCCTAAGCAAGGGAGAAGTGGCTAAGCTCTTGACATTTCCATTACAAGATGAGGGAGCGGAACTAAGTCGAAGGATGTTTCTTTTCTCCGTCTTTACTGGATTGGCATTTGCGGACTTGAAGAGTTTGAGAGCTTCGCAAATCGAAACGAATAGCGAAGGGAAGCGGTATATCCGCAAAGCAAGACAGAAAACAGAAGTAGAGAGCCTGATACCATTGCATCCGATAGCGGAGCAGATTCTTTCACGCTACACCAAGGAGAAACACAAAGGAGACTACAAGATATTCCCTGATACAATGAGCAAAGGTAAACTATCCACACACCTCAAAACCGTGGGCTTAGCGTGTGGCATTCGCACTCCGCTAACTTGGCATGTAGCAAGGCATAGTTTCGGTACGCTGACTTTGGAGGCAGGTATTCCAATGGAGAGCATCGCCAAGATGTTGGGACATTCGTCTATTGCCAGCACTCAGATTTATGCGCAGGTAACAGACAAGAAAATTTCGGAAGATATGGACAGACTGTTTGCAAAGCAATCGGCAAAGAAAAAAGAAAATGAAGAAAGAGAGGGGGAAAATTCCAGAGATTATAACAACTAATAAAATGGAAGAACGGCATGAGGTCTAAAAAATAAACCAAAGGCTTTGAATGAGATCGGTTGCAATATTTTAGTCGTTCTCAATAGAAAAGGAAACATCTTTATAACGGAGAGAGCTTACGAAGTTCTTCGGTAAAACGAGGAATAAAATAACCTCAACCACAGACTGCAAACGACAATAAAATCATCCTATTTGCATCCTGATGAATACTTACAGGGGGAGGAGGATGTCATCATAAACGGGCGATTCAAAGGTTATGGTCTGCTCTATCCACTTCCAATCATGATTGCCCTATTCTTTCATAGCAAATTGCAATTTTCCTTAAAATCACGACATTGCAAAGGGGATCACCCACGTTATTTAAACGTATTGGCTACTTCTTTTTTCTCTTGATAAATTTTGTCATATACTTAATTATAAGGACTCCAAAAATGAATCCACAAGCTATTTCAGCTGCATCTATAATATCCACAATTGTATTATTATATTGATGAACGTATACAGAAAAAATCTCACTGTACAAGAAAAGAAATGATATTGATTTAAAACATCACTTCTTTTCTTTTTATTCTTATTTTAGAAATTTCTCTTCCAGCAAAGAGAACTATTAATAGTTAAATCCGCAGACTTTTTTAAGCTTTCCTTAATAGAGTTTGATACGCCTGAGTGTTCAATTATACGATTCAAGTCTCTTGAATAATTTACAATTTGATTATCAGACAAAGTTGAGCATTTCTCGTATAAGGTAACATTGAAATCCTTATATAACTTAACCTCTGAATCTGACAAGTTGCAATTGAATTTTAGGAATTCACATTGCTCTTTTACGAAATTCTTGTCCGTCGGATTCATCTCGTACTTCTTTGAGATTTCACAAAGTTGTCTTATCTGATTGATGACTCCTGATTTTATCAAAGGATTATCCAATGATGGGTCATATTGTCCTATTTCATGACAATAACTGACGATATCATCATACATTAGTTCATAATTAACTGATCCTAATTGGTCAATATACCTTGAACGATCATTCCCAATTTTAACCATCATTTGATTGTGATAATAACCAATAGAGTCTTTATCAGAAATTATACTCACAAATTCAAACTTTTCATCAACATCTGTTGCAGCTCTAGTAGAGATTTTAGAGCACAGCCATCCAGCTGCACCAGAAGCCAAAGATGTACAAATGTAAGGTCCCACTTTGCGACCAATAAGATGACCAGCTATTGCTCCCCACGGACCTGCCGCAGAGCCAATCGCACTGCCAGCCCAAGCTCCAATCCTTCCTCCAGCAGCGTATCCTGCTGCATCAGCAAGGCCCACTGCAGCATTCGATGTAAATGCTCCACGCGTGCTAACTGATGGATACTGGGCATTCAAATCACTAATAGAACTTAGAAGGTTTTCTACAGCAATCTGATCCTGAGAAGACAGGTTTTCAATTTGAGTAACGGGCTTAGGTTCTACTTCATCATAGCGAACGTCAGAACTACATGATGCAATACCTAACACCAAACTGCATGCAAATAGGTATGCAGTGACCTTAGCATTGATTAGTTGTTTAATTAATCTCATAGCTTTTTGTGAATTAAAGATTGTTTTTATTAATTATCAATAGCATCGTAATTTGTCATGGATTTTACTGCTCCTGCGAAATTCTTGTTGTTTAGGTAGAAACAATAATTTTTATTTACAAAAATACTGATAACAAACTAAGATTGCAATACCTAAAAGTTGGTATTTTTAATATCAAATATACCATGTTTTAATGACCAGTATGAAACCTTACTTCTCGGACAGTTTATTATCGTAATAGTTTTCTTGCAGCAGTCGGTTAATGTCGGAGAGACGGTAGAGTATTTTTCCTGCGATTTGGGTATATGGTATAATCCCCTTATCCCGATAATCCTGCAATGTGCGAGGGCTGAGGAAAAGCCGTTCACAGACCTCTCGCCCCGTGAGGTAGATTTCGCCACCGAATAGAGGACGATGCGTTTGGGCAATCTCCCGAAGGCGTTTGCTCACTTCTCTGATGCCTGAGATGAGTTGTTTCATCTCGGGCGTTTCTTTGTTGATGGTCTCGTACTCCATAGCTGTGGTTATTTTCGGTTGGACTTGGCAAGGAGTGCTTCCACATCCTCACGTTTGTAATAGCACTTATGCCCGATTTGGATAAAGGGTAACACGGACGTGTCCCGATAGTGCTGGAGCGTTCGCTTGCTGATGTTCAGTATTCGGCACACATCCCCGTTGTGCAACAGATCGGGGACTTCGGGTTTCGTGCCGAACTCTACTCTCATACAAAGAGCCAGCTCTTCGATGCTCTTTTTCAGTTCCTCCCACGCGGAGGTGTCGATGGCGGTAAATCTCATATCAATATCGTTTTAAATTGTTGTTTTTTCTCTTTTTGATGCAAATATACGCAGTCGAAATCCTTATTTTCTTGACTGATGAAATCAAGGGAGACAGCAGGAACTCGCAGGCAAAAGTACAAGCGTAATTCTTTCACTTCAACCACTTTTAACCAAATGGGTACTTGTGGCTTCGATACGGTATAAAATGGCTCTCTTACCAATGGGAAGATACTTCTCTTTTGTTTCTAGTGAAGAATGATGTAGACATTAGCAATTCGGCGAAGTCGCTTGCAAAATCGTTCTCCTCTCTGTTCTCTTCTTTTGAGCATTTTCGTTCCGATTTCTCCTGTTTATTCCACCCTTTTTTGGAGCTTTTTTCTGTACCCCGAAGCAACAACCTCGCAATCCTTGGTAATGTGTGTTCGGCTCTCTAACTTGGTTTCAGCATCCGTTTTCGGATGAAAGTTCAAAATCAAGCAAACAGAAGAAGTACGAACAATGAAAGGAAACAAGCTAAGCAGAAATACCATAGAAACTTTTTTCTTTCACTGTGAAAGGATATATACAGTGAAAGAAAAAAGCAGAGAATGGCTTTCTGCTTTTTACCTGCTGGCAAGTGCTACAAGGCTCGTCCTCCGTGAACTGACAGCCTTTTCTCTTTCACTGTTTATAACTAAATTTATTCATTCAAGAATTAGCAAATCAATTTATGAAATCAAGATATTATGACCTACAATATATCAAAGCGATACCGATAGCAGACTATCTGCACGCCTGCGATATCAAACCTGCCAAGCGTTACAACGGCTATACCCTCTATCACGCTCCCTACCGAGAAGACCCGAATGCCAGCCTGAAAGTGGATTTTCGGCAAAACCTGTGGCACGATTACGGCACAAGTCAGGGCGGAAGCATCATCGACCTTGTGATGAAGATGCGTGGATGCAGTGCCTACGAAGCAATAGCGCATCTTGCCGAAGGGAAAGCAACAACCCTCGCCCCTATCTCCATCACGTTCGCTATGAAGTAGGAGGAAGAGAATACTCCGCCATCGGCTTTCCCAATCGTGCAGGAGGGTATGAGCTTCGGGACGACAAGACATTCAAAGGCACAATCGCTCCGAAGGATATTTCCGTGATTGCGGGACAAGCGAACAACGCCTCTCATTGTCTCTTCGAGGGCTTTATCGACTTCCTTTCTCTTCTCACAATGAAAGGGAAAGAAACCGCCCCTTGCCTTGTACTGAACTCAGTCAGTAATCTTTCACGAGCCATTGCCTATCTTCACGAGAACGACATTGACTCCGTTCGGGCTTTCTTTGACAACGACCCAGCAGGACGACAAACCCTCCAATCTTTGCAATCAGCAGGTATCAACGTGGAAGATATGAGCCGACATTATTCCCGATATAAAGACCTCAACGACTATCACGTCGCCCAAAGAACAGAACTAAAGCAGGTGATACCACCTCGCAAGCGAGGACTTAGACGATAAGGCAAAAGAAAGCAAATAACATTATTCTATCATCAGGCATTCAAAGATGCAGGAAATAAAATGTATGCGAATAAACGGCTTTGTTTCGATAGCTACGGCAGTTCCTCAGAACAGCAAGTTTGCAGAGCCAAACTTAGAAACAAAGCGTGCAGGCATTCACAAAATGCAACGTAACAAGCAAGAAGGACGAGCAGGGCGGAGCGGACATTTCGAGAAATGCCATAGCTCATTAGGGTATTTTCTTCACGCTGCACTTCGTTATCGCTAAAAATACCCTCCTGAGCCAAGGGACTCTGCCCCCTTTGGATACCCCTAAATCAATTTTCAAACAATGGGCTACGCCGTATTACATGTAGACAAGGCGAGAAGCAACGACTCGGGAAATACCGCTCATATAGCGCGGACATATACCCCGAGTAACGTCGATTCTTCTCGCACACACTTGAACAGGGAATTGGTGCAATTCCCTGCAAATGTAACCAACCGTAGCGAAGCGATAGAACATCGCATCGCCACAGCCGGTATCTACCGAAAGGTAGCAAAGAACCAAGTCAAAGCCCTGCGCTTTATTCTGTCGAGTTCACCGGAGGATATGTCTCGCATAGAGCAGGAAGGACGCCTGTACGAGTGGTGTGATGAATCGATGGATTGGCTTCGCTCCACTTTCGGGGCGGACAACGTGGTCGCTGCTACGCTGCACGCAGATGAGGAAACGCCACATATTCACGCCACAGTCGTCCCGATTGTCACGGGGGAAAGAAGAAAAGCTAAAGAGGAAGCTGAGAATGGGAAGCGGAAGTATAAGACGAAGAAGAACAAGGTACGGCTTTGTGCCGATGATGTGCTTACGCCCAAGAAACTGGAACAGTATCAGACGGACTATGCCAAGCGAGTACAACGGTTCGGGTTAGAACGGGGCATACACGGCTCGGAAGCCAAGCACCGTACCACGATGGAGTATTACAAGGAAATTCTCAAATCGACAAAAGAGAAGGAAGCTCAAAAGGCAGAACTCACTGCCAAGATAAAAGAGTTGGAGAAGCAGGCAGGCAAACTCCGAATGAAAGGTACGTTTTATTCTATATTTGGCAACTCTGAACTCGACAAGGCAGAAAAACGCATCGCAGACTTGGAACAGGAAGCCGAACGGCAACAGTATCTTTCGGAAAAGGAGAAAAACGAAATCCGAAAGGAAGTCGTTCTCTTGCAGGACACGGTCAAGGGAAGGGACAGAGCCATTGCCGAATTGAAAGAAACCGTACAGGTTTATGAGGGAGAGCGGAATTGGATAAAACGCTTCTTCAATGGTTTCTACCAACTCTTGAATATCCGTCTGATGCTCCGAAAGATGGATTTCTCTGACGATAGAATTGCAGAAATGTATCGCACGGAAGCTCCCCAGCGAGGTACAGCAAAAACCTATTCGGGCCTGTACAGGAGAGAGTTCACGGAAAAGGATACCGAAATCCGTATTATCAAAGATGAAAAGAAGCGACCACTCCTTACCATCAACAGGCTTCCCATTACCGATTGGTGCGAACAGAAATGGAAACAGCTTATCAATCGTAATCGCTCGCAGCGGTTGTAAATGAAAACCGAGAAGCTCTTTTTTCTTTTATCGGTGTATTTCTATCCCAACAAAACTTTTCGAGAAGAAAATCACGAAAAAACGCTTACTTTTCCTCGCAAATGTGTATCTTTGCAAATGGTAAAAGTGAGCGTTCTTTGGCTATTCAAAACAATGTACCTTAAAGCACTCTGCTCATTTCTAAATCGTTACCCATACATTTATTCTAAAATGGTAACACTCTATTCTTCAACAAGATAGTTTACAAACAAAAAATCCCATGGGTGGAATATAAGCGTTACGCGGCAAGCGAATAACACTTATCACCGACGAAGCGAAAAACGACCGGAGGAAAACTCCAATTGCAGGTAATTAGGGAATTAGCTGAATTCCCCTATATATCAATGTGCCATCTGTTCTTGTTTGGATTAGGACATCATCTATATTTGATAATTGATATTTTGCCGAATATTTTTCGATGGGGCTTTGACGGACGAGGCAAGTGTCGATAATGGGGGAGCGGTTGCAATGGAATGGGCGTCGGATGCGATGAGCCTGCAACCGGGGAGTTGTGAGAAAAGTGAAAAATAAGATTGATAAAAATTTGCAGATTCCGATTTTTTCTTACCTTTGCAGCGATATTTTCAGATTGAACGAAAGGGATAATCTATGGCATTGAACTCTGAAACGAAACAGGCCGCACACAACCGGTTGAGCTTTATCGGCGTCATCGTGACGCTGGGCATTGTGTTTGGCGACATCGGCACATCGCCACTTTATGTAATGAAGGCCATTGTGAAGGCCGGCAGCACCATCAATGCCGAATACATCACCGGTGCTGTGTCGTGCATCATCTGGACGCTGACGTTACAGACCACTATCAAGTACGTTCTCATTGCGCTCCGTGCCGACAACAAGGGTGAGGGCGGCATTCTGGCCCTCTATGCGCTCATCAGGCGGCACAGCCGCAGGTGGTTTTACCTACTGGCCATCATCGGTGCGAGCACGCTGGTGGCTGACGGTGTAATCACTCCCTCCATCACGGTGCTCTCGGCCATCGAGGGACTGAGAGCCTACGAGCCGGAGACACCTATCATTCCCATCTGCCTGTGTATCATTACGGTGCTGTTCTTCATTCAGCAATTTGGAACGAACGCCATCGGGCGGTTCTTCGGTCCGCTGATGTTCGTCTGGTTCACGATGATGGGGGTACTGGGAATCGGTCACATCGCCGACTTTCTGCCAATTCTCAAGGCTTTCAATCCCTATTATGCGCTGGAGCTTCTGATACATGATCCCGAATGGTTCCTCATCCTTGGGGCGGTGTTCCTCTGTACGACCGGCGCCGAGGCACTCTACTCCGACCTCGGCCACTGTGGTGCGCAGAACATCCGCGTGAGCTGGGTTTTCGTCAAGTCGATGCTCATCCTCAATTACTTGGGTCAGGGAGCTTGGATCATCAACCATGCCGACAGTCTTGCCCCGGGCGTCAACCCTTTCTATGCCATCATGCCCCGCAGTTTCCTATTTTTCGGCATCACCATGGCCACCATCGCCGCCATCATCGCCAGTCAAGCCCTCATCAGTGGTTCGTTCACTATTTTCAGCGAGGCGATGAACCTAAAGTTCTGGCCGCGTCAGAAAATCAAATACACCACCGACGTGAAGGGACAGCTCTACATACCGTTTGTCAACACAGCGCTCTACGTGCTCTGCATCCTCGTCATTCTTTTCTTCGAGAGTTCCGAGAATATGGAAGCCGCCTACGGTCTGGCCATCACCATCACGATGCTCATGACCACCTTCCTGCTCTTCGCCTATCTGGGGCAGCGCCGTGTGTCGCCGCTCATCACGATACCGTTTGTGGTTTTCTTCATCGGACTTGAGGGTATCTTCTTCATTGCCAACATGTTCAAGTTCGTTCATGGCGGATGGGTGACGATGCTCATGGCCGGTGTCATGTTCGTCGTGATGTATGTATGGCACAATGCCAAACTCATCCGCAGTCAACAGGTCGATGTGCGCGACATCAGAGAGTGGTATGGCGTGATTTCGGACATCAAGCACGACACCACGATAGCCAAGTTTGCCACCAATATCGTCTATCTGAGCAAGCTTTCGGGCACTTACGACATCGAGCAAAAGATTCTCTACTCCATCATCCACAAGCACCCCATGCGGGCCGACCACTACATTCTGCTACACATCGACTATCAGGATGAGCCGCAAACACTGGAATACGAGTTCACGACGCTGATTCCAGACACGCTCTACCGCATCAATCTGAAATTAGGGTTCCGCGTTCAGCCGCTGGTGAACCACTATTTCCGCCAGATCATCGAGGAGCTGGTGGCCAGCAAGGAGTTCACGCTCGACAGCTGCTACCCGTCGCTTGAGAAACACGGCATTTCTGGCAACTTCATCTTCGTCATCATCAACCGAATCTATGCAGCCCTCAACCACTTCTCGAAGAAGGAACGCCTCATCATGAGCCTCTACTCGCTGATTGCCCACTTGAAACTGAGCATGTCGCGCGCACTGGGTCTCGACACGAGCAACGTGTTCATCGAGAACGTACCCTTAGTGGTGAAGCCCCATCGCCTGCGCCCCATCAAACGAGTTGACAACGACGGCGACAGCCTTTAGGCGCCCACAGCGACCCTTTGCCAACAAAAACAACATCGAAATCCAACAATACTGAATTTGCAAGCTCACCTATTTATAATATAGGAGAAAATGAACGGACACATGCCAAACTGCCAACATATCACCGCCAGACACCTGACGGCAATCATCGCTGCCCTTCTGCTGCTGGTCATGGAAGGATGCACGAGCAGCCGGTTTGGCGAGGGCGGCCACACGTTCAGGCAAGACAACCCTGAAATAGACAGACGATTCCAGATAGCCGACTTGGGCGGCCAGCAACTCGAAGCCGCCACTCGCTACGGACTGTCGAAACCCATCAGACGGCGCAGCGGAATATGGCTGCGAGCCTGGCGACTGAGGAAAATCAAGACCAACCGATACTATCTACTCGACCCCATGCCCCACTCGAATCCCTACCTCACCAGTGGCGGGAAATGGGTTCTAAAGACCATCGCCAAGCGATTTCAGAAGAAACTCCGGAAAGCCGGCTACCGAGAACACAGAATCATCGTCACGTCGATGCTCCGCACCCGTGAGGATATCGGCGGACTGAAAAAAATCAACAGGGTCGCCGCCACCAACTCGTCGCACATGTACGGCACAACCTTCGATGTCAGTTTCACTCGCTTCAACCGCATCAGCATGGACGGCATGCAACCGAGCAACCGTCTGATGGCCAACCTACTGGGCGAAGTCATCTGCGAGTTGCGTGAGGAGGGCGAATGCTGGATAATCTTCGAGCGGAGCCAGCACTGTTACCACGTGACGGCCAGACGGTGAGACGTCGGACACAGAGACTGAGTAAGGCAACCTAAATCGAGGAATTATGGAAAGAAAACAGACACAGACTCAACAAGTGATAGAAACCCTCCGCCAACACGGGGGCTATTCGACGCTCGGCAACCTATACCGACATGTGAACACATCGCAATGGGCTACCAAGACACCCAACGAGTCGATCCGAAGGATTGTGCAGATGTCGAATGAGATTTTCAGGATACAGCCAGGATTATGGGCTTTGGAGGAATGCCGCGACGAGGTGTTGCGGAAACTGGGGATTGAGACAGGCGACAAGGAGAAAGAGGAGCTTTTCACGCATGGCTATTACCAAGGGCTCATCGCCGAGATAGGCAACATGGAGAACTATACCACCTACGTGCCGGCACAAGACCAAAACCGGAAATTCCTTGAGAGACCACTGATTGAAGTGTGTTCGACCATTCAGATTCCCGATTTCTCCTACAGCGAGCTGACCAACCGTGCAAGGACGGTTGACGTGATATGGTTCAACAAGCGCAAGATGCCCCACAGTTTTTTCGAGGTGGAGCACTCGACGGACATTCAGAACTCCATAACCAAATTCTGCGACTTGCAGGATTTCCACAGCCGTTTCCTGATTGTGGCATCTGAAAACAGGTACGCACAATATAAAAAGGTGATTGAGCGGACAGCTTTCGACGGTTTTCGCAACAGGGTCGGGTTCTGTTCCTACGAGAAAATATCAAGGCAATACGAGCTGATGTGCATGGCTCGTGAAAGCGGGGGATTCATCTGACACCTGCGGCAGAGCAAGGCGAAGGAGGGGGTGAAACGGCGACGACGGACGGCATCTGAGAAACGGGACTGCGAAAGGTGAGCTTTCACACGGTCATCTCTGCCCTTTCGCAATGCAAAAGGTCAGCTTTTGGATTGCCACGGCTTTTGTAGCAGCTGACAGGGGGCTGAAGACGACCTACTCTATCGGCTCTACCTTGGGCGACTTGATTTCTATTTTCGGCGCTTTTGTCTCCGCAGGGGCTGACTCTTCTATCACCGTCGGGGGTGTTGACGGCACGATGATGGGCTCCGGTGCCGGTATGTTCTCCTCGTCGGCTTTCGGGGCTGGCTCGACGTAATCGACTTTCTTGTGGTCCTTGACCTCGATTTCCTTGGCCTCTTCCTTCGTCAGCACGGGAATCTTCGACGTGGTATCGATGCCGATGACCGAGCCCGACATATCGACCTCGTACTTGCGCGGTGGCGCCATGTCGCGCGTAGCCATCAGAAAGGCCAGCAGCAGCGAGCCGAACACGAGCACGGCGGCGCAGATGGCCACCGGTACGGTATAGGTGGGTTTCTTATTGGGTTGTGAATCCATAAACTGTCTTATCTTCATCGGCAAAGTTACTGAATATATCCAATACCACCAAATAAAAGAACGAAAAGAAAAAAAATTGAAAATTTACTGAAAAACATTTCCGTTTGTCGTTTTTAATAATTACATTTGCTGATGAATTATCATACAATCAATTAGCATGAGAATACTAATTACCGCACTGACGACAATCCTCTGCCTGACGACCATGGCGCAAGGGTTGACGACGACTGGGGCGCAGACCTACCGGCCACGATTTGAGAAAGGTCAGAAAGCCACCTACAGTTTCCAGAGTACCACTGACAGCGATGGCGTTGAGGAGACAGATGTCCCCGAGTACTACTCGCTTCTCGACCAATCTGACCAAATACAGCTCATCATGAACAACTATTTTGGTATCACTGGGTATGGCTTCTTCGACGAAATGCGCTACAAGTTCACGCTTGAGGTGATTGACACGACACCCTACGGCACGGTTTTCTCGCTGCTCATTCACAAACCGAAAGAGAAGAAAGAGACTGATGTCAAAGAGGTTGACAAGGTCTCGAAAGCCATGACAGAGTATTTGGAGGAAAACAAATTCACAATGTTCTTCCCCAACGACATGAACAGTTGGATGCTGGTGGGCGGAAAAGAACATTGGGACAATCTGTCGGAGCGCATGGGAATACGGAAAGGTACGGACTACGATGCGAAAAAAGCAGAGGATTACCAGCTCCAGCACCCGATTTCCCGACAAGGACTGTTGGAACTTTTCATCCGCATGGCATGTCCCGCCCTCCACTGGTTCGAGAAAGCCTACAGCACACCTTTCTGTTTGGGGCAGAAAACCACGGGGCAACCAATCAACGACAGCGACAAGGAACAGACATACACGGTGGAAAAGGCCGAAATGGCTGCCGACAACTCGTTCGAAATGACATCCGACCAGTATCGTCGCCGAGCCATCGATTTGTCAGACTATGAGGCAGACTCCGTCGAAATAGACAGCGTGTGGACTGATGGAAACGAAAACGGGAACACGACAGATCCGCAACCCGACGAGAAGGCGCAGAAAACCGCCCGATTTACCTTGGAGCACAGGCACTATCACCTGATTATCGGGAAAGACTCGATGCCGACTCTCTACGAACAAACTTACGAAATTGAAAGAGACGGCAAGAAGCCTAAAGTGGGAATCATACTCAGAAGAGAACAATAAGCTGCCAACAACCCAACAAACGACCATCATGAGAAAAATAATACTATTGCTGCTCGCAGCAGTCTGCCTACCAATCTTGGCACATAGACACACCAACCCCACTGTGGACAACTACCATCAGAAATTCAGAAAGGGGCTCAAGGCAAGCTATTGCCTCACCATCGACAACATCCATCCTGAAACAGCCAACATGAAAATTCCCGATTTTGGCCTGTTCGCACCGTTAGAAATAATGCCGGAAGCCTCCATGCAAACACAATACATAGGCGGACTGGCAATGGCACTATACAAGAACCAGCTGAAAAACCGATTCACAATAGAGATAAACGATGTAACCCCGTACGTCATAGTAGCCACTTTGGAGATTGCCGAGACACCCGAATACAACCAGTCGGACGCCGACAAGGAGTTTGATACACTGGTGGGAGCGGTGTTCGATTACTTCAAACAAAACAAAATCACCGTACTCCTGTCTCCCAACATGGACACATGGACCATCATGGACGGACAGCGACATTGGCAAAAGATATGCGAAAAGATTCATGAGATACTGTTGACATCGGGAAAGGCCGACAAAGAGACGGAAAAGGAAATGGAGGAAACAATGAAGATGCTTCAGATGCCACAAATAGGCAGCACACTCACCAAAATTTTCCTCAACGTCTGTTGTCCGGGGTTCACTATGTGGAACAACTTCTATCACATACCATTCAAAAAAGGGACGGCAACCATCGGGAAACCGCTCGACGGAACCAACCGAAACAACAGATACACGACGCAGACAGCCAAGTTGAAAAAAGACCTGAGCTTCAGCCTCGAAAGACAACAACAACAATACGAATACATCTACAAAACCGTATCCGACTCCACAGAGGTTGACACGATGGTGGCTGACACAGCCTACCTCGACAGTTGCATAGATGCGGCAAGTTCTGCGGACTCCGCAATGACGGTCGAAGAGTACGAAAAAATGGAAGTAGAACCCCAGAATGCACTCGAAAACGACACAACGGAACAGCAATACGACTATCAGAACGACACGACCGTGACCGAAGACTACAAGAAAATTACCTATAAGCAAGTCATGAAGGCAGGTAAGGACACACTCCCCCTACTCTATGAAGCCTCCTACACAATAGAATTGGAGACCACCCAACCCACCATGACAGCCATATTGAAAAGAGAAGAATAACGAAAAGAAAACGCTCTATAAGTTATATATTACGCGAGTTCGGGATAAGAAAAGCTCTTAAAAGTTGGCAATCTCGCTTATTATTTGTACCTTTAGTGGTGATAATCATCAAGTTTCAAATAAAAACAAAGCGATAATTACCAAAGACAAATTTACTGAAATATTCTGTATTATAGATGAATTTAACAGAAATTTGAATTCTGAACTCGAAAACAACCTTTTTTTGCCTACCCATAACGGTAAAGGAAAACGTTATAGAAATCGTAAAGGTCGTCTTTCTGAAAGCGAAATTATGACTATTCTTGTGTGCTATCATTTCGGTACATACCGTA
>QWCK01000576.1_pt1 | contig 62880 bp, 49 predicted proteins | sample 1972571 | NCBI WGS metagenome assembly QWCK01 (sample SAMN09866710, study PRJNA288562) | Human gut metagenome isolate term2_stool, whole genome shotgun sequencing... | isolation source: gut | host: Homo sapiens | place: USA: California | reverse complement strand
CCTCTGCCACATTGGTAGCGTGTGGTAAGCCTATCGCGGGTACGGCTGCTTCTGCCTCTTTCTTTTTCTATAAAACTTCTCTCGGTACGCCACGAGTTGATACTTTTCGCTGACCGCTTTCAGTTCCTATCCCTGCTAAAAAGGGTATCTGATCTTTTAAAAGATGCTTTTAACATCCTACACTACCGCAGTTAAGAGTCTGCCGACAGCCTCATTTTATCCCTTTCCATGCGGATAAAAGAGATTAAGCCCACTATAAGACAAGATTAACAGAAGTAACTTAAGGAGGGCTCTACGGGGGAGATTCTGTCCGACTTATTGTATTGGTACACTTGTTGCATCTAATCTAACGAGGACTGCCGTGACCATTTAGATGCACCAAAGCACAAAGCGGTAGAAAGGCGCCTCGCCAAGGAAAAAATGAAAAGAAAAGAAGAACTAAACACATTCCATACTCCTCAGCAGGAAGAGGACAGCAAACTACTCTTAACTCCGGAGAACGGCCTGCAAGACGGCTTCGATGATCCTGATGAAGGGGATGAGAGCGACGAAGATCCTTCTTACAATGATAATGCGGCTTCCGGGAATCAGCAAGAAAATCCCCACCGGCCTCGACGGAAAAGAAGTGCATTAGACACTTTCTGTACCGATCTATCGGGTAAGGCTGAGCGCCGAGAGCTTGATCCTATGATTGGGCGCGATAAAGAGCTGGATCGTATGATGCTGGTATTGGCACGCCGTAAGAAAAACAATCCCGTGTTGATCGGTGAGCCGGGAGTGGGGAAAAGTGCTATTGTAGAGGGATTAGCCAATAGAATCGCCGAAAAGAAGGTACCCTTAGCCCTTTTGGACAAAAGGATTTATGCTTTGGATACGGCTCAGCTGATTGCAGGTAGTAAATATCGTGGCGAATTTGAGGATCGCTTGAAGAAAGTGCTCAAAGAGGTAAAGCAGAATCCTAATATCATCCTATTCATCGATGAGATACACACCATCATAGGAGCAGGACAAGCCGAAAACTCTATGGACATGTCCAACATTATCAAGCCGGCACTTGCCCAAGGAGAGCTACGTTGTATTGGCGCTTCTACCCTAACCGAGTATGCCAAAACTATTGAGCGTGACGGAGCTTTAGAGCGCCGCTTCCAAAAAATTATAGTGCCGCCTAATACAGCCGAGGAGACCTACGAGATTTTACAGCAGATAAAGCCTATTTACGAAAAGTATCATGGCGTATCCTACAATGAGGATGCCCTCAAACTCGCCGTAGAGCTAACTGACCGCTATATCAACGAACGCTTTTTCCCCGATAAGGCCATTGATGTAATGGACGAAGCAGGGGCAGCTACCGGTATGGCACACAAACTTCCGCCTACGCACCGATTGGAAGAGATCGATCAGGAAGTAGCTTTCTACAAATCAAAGCAAGATGAAGCCGTCCGGGACAATAACTTTGAGCTTGCAGCCGCTTGGCGCGACAAAGCCCGCAAAGTGGAAGAGAGCAAAGAGGCTATGCTAGAGGATATCAAAAAGCAGAATGTGAATTATGAGGTAACCGGTGACGGAGTTGCAAAGGTAGTAGCCTCTATGGCCGGAGTGCCTATGGAGCGCATCGCCAAGACGGAAGCCAAACGTCTCCGAGAGCTTAATCAGTCTCTTGCAAAGGATGTAATCGGCCAAGATGAGGCAGTCAACACCATGGCGCGCGCCATACAGCGCAACCGCTTAGGGCTACGTAATGAGAAGCGACCCATCGGCAGCTTCCTCTTTTTGGGTCCTACAGGAGTAGGAAAGACTTTTCTTGCCAAGAAGCTCGCTGAGCAACTATTTGGTAGTGAAGAGGCTTTGATACGAGTAGATATGAGCGAATACTCTGAGAAGTTCAATGTATCGCGCTTGATCGGTTCACCTCCCGGATATGTAGGATATGAAGAGGGCGGACAACTTACCGAAAAGATACGCCGTCGCCCCTACTCAGTGATCCTATTGGATGAAATAGAAAAAGCGCATCCGGAGGTATTCAATATTCTTCTGCAGTTGCTCGATGAAGGTACACTGACTGATGGGTTGGGCCGAGTGGTAAGCTTTAAGAATACGGTAATCATTATGACCGGGAATATAGGGAGCCGTCGCTTGAGTGAATTTGGCAATGGTGTAGGCTTTAGTGCCGACAATGGGACTATTGATCAACGTACCTCTCGTGGCATTATTGAGAAAGAGCTTAAGAAAACCTTTACGCCCGAGTTCCTCAACCGTTTGGATGCAGTGATTCACTTCAATAGTCTCGACAAACCCTCTATTCGTCGTATTATAGACAATAGAATCGCTGAAATAACTGAGCGGATTGAGCGTCAAGGCTACCATATTAAGGTGAGTGAACCTTGCCGCGCACTTCTCACGGAGAAGGGCTTTGATCCTAAAAATGGAGCCCGCCCCGTAAACCGTATTCTCCAAACGGAGATTGAAGACCGCCTAACTGATCTCATCCTGGATGAGACCATCAAAGCAGGCGATACCATAAGCTTCACCGTAAAGAACGGAGAGGTGAAGGCGCTCGTTACCTGTCAGAAAGATGAACCTATGGCAATAGAAATGTAAATTAGTACACATCTATAAAACATAAAGTCTGTTGCTCTATGAATGCCTATCATGGAGCAACAGTTTGTAACACACTATGAAGAAAGGTCAAATAGGGGTTACTACAGAGAATATATTCCCCATTATCAAAAAGTTTCTCTACAGCGACCAAGATATATTCCTCCGAGAGATCATATCCAACGCTACGGATGCCCTCTCAAAGTTACAAGCCATTGCTGAAAAAGATAGTGAGATTGGTGAATTGGGTCAATTAGCCGTATATGTTGCTTTGGACCAAGAAGCCAAAACACTAAGCGTTACGGATACCGGGATCGGCATGACTGAAGAGGAGTTGGATCGCTACATCAACCAAATAGCCTTTAGTGGCGCAGAAGATTTTCTCAAAAAATATGAAGGTGCAGATGCATCCATCATTGGGCATTTTGGCTTAGGGTTCTACTCCGCTTTTATGGTTTCTCATAAGGTTGAGATAGACACGCTTTCCTACAAAAAGGATGCACAAGCTGTGCATTGGTCTTGCGACGGGTCACCGGACTACCAGATGAGTCCCTCACAACGCACTACCCGAGGCACTACTATTACCATGCATATAGATGAAGAGCATGCCCACTTCTTGGAAAAGAGCACTATTGAGCAATTACTCTACAAATACTGTCGCTTCCTGCCCTTCCCTGTCTACTTCGGTAAGAAAGAGGAGTGGAAGGATGGCAAAATGCAGACTACCGATGAGGATAATTGCATCAATGAAGTAGCCCCACTTTGGACAAAGAAGCCGAGCGAGGTTACGGATGAGGAGTATAATGAGTTCTACCAAACTCTCTTTCCCGGCAATGCGCAGCCGCTCTTCCGTATTCATCTCAATGTAGACTACCCCTTCAAGTTACAAGGCATACTCTATTTCCCGGAACTCAAAGAGGGCGTTATACCCCAGAAAAATAGTATAAGCCTCTACTGCAACAGGGTATTTGTCACGGATGAGCTTGAAGGCGTTCTACCCGAATGGCTTAAATTAATGCATGGGATCATTGATTCGCCTGACATTCCGCTTAATGTAAGTAGATCGTACCTACAGAAAGATCCGTCGGCCCAAAAAATATCCTCACACATAAGCAAAAAAGTAGCCGATAAACTTGAAGAGCTATTCCGCTCTGACCGCACTGCTTACGAACAAAAGTGGCGCACGCTTGAATTCTTCGTACACTACGGAATGATTACCGACGAGAAGGCATACGAGCGTCTCAAACCGGCATTACTATTCAAGGATTGCGATGGCAAACGCTTCTATACCTTAGAAGAGCTGAAAACACTTACCGCTGCTTCACAGACCAACAAAGATGGCGTGCTCGTCGAATTGTATGCCACAGATGCTACCACTCAGTACCTTCCCTGCAAGCAGGCTACGGATAAGGGGTATGTAGTACTACTGATGGACAGCTATTTGGCACTCCCGTTTATCAATCACTTGGAGGAAAAAGAAGAGAAACTTCACTTCACCCGTGTAGATAGCGATTCGATAGACAATCTCATTGGTGGAAAGGATACTGCCCAAGCCTCTTCGGAGGAGACAAAACCATTGGAAGCACTTTTCCAAAATACCATCCCCGATGTGGACAAAGCACACTTCATAGTGGAAGTAGCTGCATCTGCCAACTCCAATGCAGCCCCTACGGAGCTTGTACAAGATGAGTGGATGAGAAGAATGAAAGACATGAGTCAATTCCGCGAAGGAAGCGACTTCTATAGTGAGCTACCCGACAGCTATCGTCTGATCGTCAATCCTAATAACCCAATCGTAGCACAGCTCAGCGAAGCCCTGCACAGTGAGGAGCTTAAGCAGGCTTTCTCCGAACTGGCAGCTGCCGAGAAAGCTCATGCCGATTGGTTTGATGCCAATAGGCAGAAGAAGGAGGACGAAATGACAGATGAGGAAAAGCAGGAGCGCACTCGTCTCAATAATGAAAAGAACGAAAAACAGGATGCCGTGAATGTGCTATTGCAAAAGTTTGCAGAGGCACATACTGAGGTATCGCAGCTTTGGGATCTTGCGCTACTCTCCCGCTCTCTTCTCTCAGGCGAGCGACTTGCTAACTTCATCCGGAGAAGCACGGAGCTTTTGAATAAATAAGCTACCTAATCCAGTGGTCAAATAAGAGATCACTTAGGCTTCCCGGCAGCCATACAGCAAAAGATACAGATCTTTCGTTTGAAGGATCTGTATCTTTTATTTATATGAAATATTTACACCTATGGATTGAGGGATAGGAATGTGTTGAGAAAGCTCTTTTATAAGGTCCTGCTTTGCGTATTGTACGCTCTACCTATCCACTCCAAACCGTAGATCGACAATCACTATTTCACTGCTGGTACCCACACGAATAGCCGGTCCGGCGGCTCCCACTCCCGAAGATACGTAGAAGTGTGTATTTCCGCGTCGCTCATAACCATAAGCCAAAGGATAGTAGGCTTCAACTACCCACTTAAAGGGCCAAATTTGCCCATCGTGCGTATGTCCGTAGAGTGCTAAGTCGACCCATTGCGTAGGGAGTAGGTCCAATTCATTCGGTTGATGCTCAAAGTAGATAATGGGAAGCGAATGGTCTATTTCTGACATGATTTCGGCTGCATCCTTTCGATGTCGCTGTGTAGCATCGTCTCTACCAACGAGGTAGAAGCTGTGATCTATTAAAACGGCTGTATCGACCAATAAATTGGCATGACAATCCTTAATCCACTCTATTTTCTGCGAGGTATCCGCACGATAGTCATGATTACCCATTACCACATACACCCCCAAAGGGATCTCCGACGCCAAGTCTTGCATCAAAGGCACTATATCCCCATCATAGCCGTACCGGCTGTAGTAGTCAAATACATCTCCCCCGACTAAAACTATATCGGGCTGCTGACGTATAATGCGATCTACCATCTGCCGAATATGTCTCGGACGTATAGACTCACCAATGTGTATATCCGATACAAAAGCTATTCGCACACTATCCCGTGTAGAGCCACTTTGCTTTGGAGTAGACAAAGATAAATGCTTCACTTCAGGGTGCGAAACAACATATAACCCCTTTCCGACCACTATTAAGGCACCTACCAACACGACCCCAAAAGCTATGTACCGAACTACCTGCTTTCTGTGGAGAGGACTACGGGCAAACCACTTAACCGTATAGCGGTCAACAAATGCCAATAACTCGCAGAGCAGCACGCCCATCGTCGCATAGAGAGCCGCAAAGTAATAAGTATTGCAAATAGTTAGTATCCAGCTCATTGTACTACTACTGAATGACTTAAAAAAGAAAAGTCCGGTCAGATAAAGTATCAATACAGCCGTAATAAGGGAGTAGAAGAGATATTTCAGCCACCGAATGGGGGCTAATGCTTTTCCTCCGCGCCACAAGAAGAGCGCATTAAAAAGAATTAATGGCCAAAAAGCCTCAACATAAACGGACATAGCTATCAGTAATGGTTTTGGTTATACAGTATGCTATTGCTATTCACTATTCTTAGGCACTTCATTAGGCTCTACCCGACTGTAGGTTTTCCGTATGCGAGGCATAAAGAATAGGATCATTCCTATAGCGGTCACTCCGGAAAGCACATCTGCCACCGGCATAGCGATCCATACGCCCATAAGACCATAAATACGCGGGAAAATAATTAGCCCGGGAAGCAGGTATATAAGTTGTCGTGTAAGAGATAGAAACATGGCCTTACCACTGTGCCCTATTCCTTGGAAAAACTGCACACTGGTTAGCTGACAGGCAACCAGGGGGAAGCACAATAAAACGATCCCGAAAGCCATGTAGGTAAGCCTTGCCAAATCAGGTCCGGGATTAAACAAATCCACAAATATAGAGGGTTTGAGTAAAGCAATGAGCAGCCCTATCGTCGCAGACGTTACATTAACCAACAAAGCACACTTATAGGCTTTTATAGAGCGGTCTATTTTGCCCGCCCCAAGATTAAAGCCTACAATGGGCTGCATACCCATAGACACCCCTAACATAAACTGTATGAATAGCTGTACAATACCCAAAATAATCGCATAAGCAGCCATAGCACTAATAGTCTCTGCCTCCGTTGCTCCATACTGCGCAAACGCACGATTGAACGTAGTACTAACCACTGCCCCGACTAAATGCATAGCAAAAGGTGCTACCCCAACCGATATAATCTGAATAACCATCTGGCGAGAAAACTTCATACCCTTCCTTGTCAGATGGACGACAGAGCGCTTATCGAAGAAGTGACTCATTACATACACAGAGGTGGTAATCATCGAAATAACGGTAGCCCATGCAGCTCCGGCTATACCCCAGCCAAAACCTAAAATAAAAATAGCATCCAATACTATATTCATTACCGCCCCAATGAGCATGGAATACATTGCCTTTGTAGGATAGCCTGAGGCTCGCATCACGGCATTGAAGATAAAAGCCAGGTCGGAGAATATATTAAAGGGAATGATGATCCTCAAATAGGCCTTAGAATAGGGAATAATTGCATCATTACCACCGAAAAGCCTCAGGAGAGGATCCATAAATATGAGCGCCGCCACACAAAGAACGATGTTCATCGCAATGGTAAGTATCAGTGCATTGCCTAATATTTGCTCCGCTTTATGCAGCTCTTTACGTCCCATCAGGATAGAGACTCGCACCGATGTACCGGCACCTATGAGCAAGCTAAAAGCCAAAAGGAATAGCAATATAGGGAAGCTAATCCCCAATCCGGCAATGGCCAAGTCTCCCGCAGCTTGACCAATAAACACTCTATCAACTACATTGTAAAGCGCATTGACAACCGTGCCCACGACTGAAGGCAAGGCATACTTGAATAGCAGTGGAGGTATAGGCTTATACTCAAGATCATGCAAGCGGGATGCATCGGAATCTTTCAAGTGTCCTTTTGTAGTAACTTCGCTCATTCGTTGTATTATTTTTTCTTTCGTAGTTACCCGCTACCTAATAATGAGTATACCTCGTAGTGAATAATACTATTGCCTTGTCTTATCTCGGTTTTAGTTGTACAGCCTTCAATAGCCGTTACCTACCTCTCTTGTCCAGACCCTGCTTAGGGCCTTTAATGTAATACAAAGATACCAAAAACAAAAAAGTGCACATGCCTTCACACAGAGCGCATAGCATTAATAAATCGAATGAGACTATATTGCTTTAGCTCGGACAAAGGGATATCTCGGGGCGTAAGAAACCCCTGATCGATAAGATACGCGCGTCTCACCCCTTCCAGCAAGGGCGTAAGTGGCGTGTACCACTTTCCATCCTGTAGTAAGGCCAAATTACTAAAGCTGCTATCTGTCAGTAGCCCATTGTCATTGACAAGAAGTACCTCATCGGCACCACTTTGTGCCCTCAACTCATCCAGCACACGCCTATCGGCACTCTTGTAGCTGTATGTATAGCCTGCAGGTAGCCGCACAGGCACTACAGAGCGAATGGGGCGATAACTATACTCCGCAAAGCTGATCTCTTCAATTTCTTCCCGATAGAGAATGCGACACTTTACCACCTTTTGACCTAATTCTTTGGGCATTATCTGCACCAAATCCGGCAAACAGGCAGGAATAAACCCTTTTGCTAATCCGGTTCGGTTCATACGTTGTATATGGTAATGCAACAATTGAGGTACACCAAAGAAGATTCGGATACTTTCGATAAATAGTTCTTTCATCATCAGACGGGAATATATATTTTCTCTATCACCTCTTTATACTCATCTTCCGCTTTGCTGTTAATGGTTATTCCGCCTCCACTATGGAAATAGAAAGCGCCATCCCCTTGTTCCTCAATAAAGCGTATCATTACGGCAGACTCTAAGCAGGAGCCGTCGAAATAACCAAATACTCCTGAATAATACCCCCTCGGCTCTGTTTCAGCTTCTTGTATAGCCCTTATCGTAGCCTCTTTGGGAGCACCTGTGATACTACCGGCAGGGAGCAAGGTTCCCAAGATAGTACCCAACCGATCCAAAGTATCCGTGGGCAGTGTGGCACTAATGAGCGAAGAAACCTGCAGTAAACCGCCATTTTGCGTTTCTATCCTATCAATGTACCGAAACTTATTAACCTGTACCCGCTGCCCTACTCGCGCCAGATCACTACGCATTAAATCAACTATTGTGTAGTGCTCCGCAGTTTCCTTATAGCTACTCAATATCACCTCCTCCGCATTTGGAATAGAAGCATCTATAGTACCCTTCATAGGACAAGTCTCTATGCGGTATTGTCCCCCTGTAGCAGGCCTAATAGAAACGAAACGCTCAGGAGAAAAACAGACAAAGCGACCGGGCACATAAAGCTTATAGGGCGCTACGGCATACTGAGCAATAGTTTCGAGACTACAATCCATCTCTATAGGAGTGGCTATCGTTAGATTAGCAAGAAAACTATTTCCCACAGCCAAAGCCCGATGTATTTTATTGAACTGCTGCTGATAGATAGCAAACTGACGCGGATAACTCCTCAAAGCGAGGTGAAAAGAACACCTCCCCATATTGGAGGGCATATTGCTAAACTCTTGCACCTTATAAAGTACACTCCGCTGTTGCTCCGGATAGGGAATAAGAATTCCCTCCCGCACCTCATAGTCAACCGCAAACAAAAAAGGGGTGCGCTCATGCCCCAAGCGGTTCATTTCGTCAAATAAATTCGTTGCAGTAAGCGTAGTCATCATTATTTTCAATGCTAAGACGAGACAAATGTACTACCTTTGCGACAACTATGAGGAAAGTACTGATAGCAGATTGTCACGATTCATTTGTTTTCAATGTAGTTGAACTACTACGTAATATAGAGGATTGCGCAATAGAGGTACTCCCTACAGAGTATACGACAACTATGGATCTCTCATCCTATGACGGGATTATATTATCACCCGGCCCATCTACTCCGCAGGAAACTGAGGGCTTATTTCCCTTGCTGTCACGTTGCTACACAACCCATCCCATCTTAGGTATCTGCTTAGGCCATCAGGCAATTGCACACTTCTTTGGGGCTAAGCTACAGCAGCTCCCCTCCCCCCTGCATGGTCATGGCGAGCAATTAACGGATATAGCCAAAGACGAACTACTCTTTACTCATTATCATGCTACTAAGGTGGCCCGGTATCATTCGTGGGTGGTAGAAAAAGACACTCTACCCAAAGAACTCTGTATAACAGCCTTGGCACGCAGTGATAAAAGTATCATGGCCATCCGACACACCTCGCTACCTATACGAGGGGTACAATTCCATCCCGAAAGCTATCTTACAGAAGAGGGCGCTGATATGCTTCGTGCTTGGATTCAAAGCATATAAAAGACTTTGCCATTTCTACAGAAAAATTAACCTCTCCATGCGTGGTGCTTTTCAGGGGATCTTATTTTCTCTCCTTCCCTACTGAATTGCCATTTCATTTAGCCAAGAATCATTACATGCTTCCTCATATATCCTATAACTATTTTATTTTAGTATAGTTTCAGTAAAATAATTATCTTTGTAGATGTATTTTATTGCATCATAAAGACCATATGGAATTAGAGTACGTTGTAGGAATTGACGTTGGTGGAACCAATACCGTTTTTGGCATCGTAGATGCAAGAGGCACCATTATAGGAAGTGACTCAATCAAAACAAGAGCGTATGGTACAGAGGTTAAGGATTATCTTGACGCTTTGGCAACAAGTATCACACAGCTTATTGAGCGCTACAACGTAAAGGGAAAGATTAGAGGCGTGGGCATAGGAGCTCCCAATGGAAATTACTATACCGGAAGGATCGAATTTGCTGCAAACCTACCTTGGAAACATTCTATAGCCATATGCAAAGAGCTAGAGCAACGCATCGGAATACCTGTACTCCTAACTAACGACGCCAAAGCAACCGCTATCGGAGAGATGACCTATGGCGCAGCTAAAGGGATGAAAAACTTTATGCTCATCACTTTAGGAACAGGCATTGGCAGTGGAATTGTAGTTAATTCCAAAGTGGTATATGGGCACGATGGCTTGGCGGGAGAGCTGGGGCACTTTGTAATACGGCGCAACGGACGACCCTGCGGCTGTGGACGTAAAGGATGCTTGGAAACCTACTGCTCAGCAAACGGACTGGCACGCACGGCAAGAGAGCTTCTGGAAACACGCTCCGACAGCTCTCTATTGCGTAACACAGCAATAGAAGAGATTACTTCTCAAACTGTCTGCCAAGCAGCCCTCGCCGGCGACAAACTTGCAAAAGAGGTTTTTGATATTACCGGCCGCATACTGGGAGAAACACTTGCCGATTTTGTAACATTCTCTTCCCCTGAAGCCATTATTCTTTTCGGAGGGTTAGCACAAGCCGGAGATCTGCTTATGCGACCGGTAAAAAAAGCCTTTAACGAAAACCTAATGCGCGTATACAAAAACACCAAGCTACTCTTTTCGCAGTTGTCGGGAGCGGATGCAGCAATATTAGGTGCTTCAGCTTTGGGCTGGGAGGTTACCCGAAAGCAAAGAGAATAAAAACAGTCTCATTTTTCCACGAGCCATTTGGACTGCGCGCTTTAAGCGGGTTAGTTTGCAAAGTGCTACCTATGAGCCGCGGAGAAAGGTCTGACGCTGTAAAATCTTTCCTTTTCATAAGGAGGCTTTGCAGACAGCTTTGAGATACCCTCCACCCTATAAATATAATTCGAGGACAGCTCCCACGTCTATTAAGCGAGTCCGCTTGTCAATTTCAATACCGTAGATAAGGTATTGTGCCGAGGTATCTTTAGTATAGTACACCCTATCTGTAGACTGCTTTACGCACAATTCTCTGTTTCTTTGGTATCGCTCTTGATAATACACCCCAAAAAGAGCAGAAAACACTCATTTTGCCATCTTCATTTAGCAAGATTGAATTCTTCTTTAATACAATAAAAAAAGCCTATCGCAATTTGTGGGTATAAGGAAAAGATTTTGTACCTTTGAAGCGTACGCATAACCATTAGGTTACGTGCAAAAAGTAAAGACATACAAAATATAAAATAGGAGAAAAATATGGCGAAAGTAAGAGGAGCAATCGTAGTCAACGAACAGCGTTGCAAAGGCTGCAACTTGTGCGTTGTAGCATGTCCGACCAACACCATTTCATTACATCCGACTGAGATGAATGACAAAGGGTATCATTACTGCTACATGAGTAATCCGGAAGCCTGCATCGGCTGTGCAAGCTGTGGTATGGTTTGCCCGGATGGCTGCATTACCGTATACAAGGTAAAACTTTAAATCTAAGAAAGTAAGAGAGACAAAAAGAATAACTCGATATGGCGAAAGAAGTAAAACTAATGAAAGGCAACGAGGCGCTTGCTCACGCAGCAATTCGTGCCGGTATAGACGGATACTTTGGCTACCCTATCACTCCCCAATCTGAGGTACTGGAAACGCTCAGTACTGAAAATCCTGAAGAAACGACCGGCATGGTTGTACTGCAGGCTGAGAGTGAAGTAGCTTCTATCAATATGGTTTATGGAGGTGCAGCTACCGGGAAGAAGGTAATGACTAGCTCTAGTAGCCCCGGTATAAGCCTTATGGCGGAAGGAATCAGCTATCTCGCAGGTGCTGAGCTGCCCGCTTTGCTCGTAAATGTAATGCGTGGAGGTCCCGGATTAGGTACTATCCAGCCAAGCCAAGCTGACTATTTCCAAATGACTAAGGGCGGTGGCCACGGTGACTACAGACTGATCGTACTTGCTCCTAATTCAGTGCAGGAGATGGTTGACTTTGTAGACCTTGGTATTGAACTCGCATTTAAGTATCGCAACCCGGCTGTCATTCTTGCCGATGGTATCATTGGCCAGATGATGGAAAAGGTAGTTCTTCCCGACTTCAAACCCCGTCGGACAGATGAAGAGATTAAGGCGCAATGCCCTTGGGCTACCACAGGTGCAACGAAGGATAAGCGTCATATCATCACTTCACTTGAGCTTGACTCTGCGGTGATGGAGCACAACAACGAACGCTTCCAAGAGAAATACCGTAAGATAGAGCAAAACGAAGTACGCGTAGAAGAATACATGACCGAGGATGCTGATTACATTCTTGTCGCATTCGGTTCTTCGGCTCGTATCTGCCAGAAGGTAGTACAAGTAGGTCGTGCCGAAGGGCTCAAGATCGGTCTTGTACGTCCTATCACGCTTTGGCCGTTCCCCTATGATACCATCCAACGTTTGTCCAAGACAAGCAAAGGAATGCTTTCTGTTGAGCTAAATGCCGGGCAGATGATTGAAGACGTTAAGATTGGTTGCGAAGGCAGAGTTCCTGTAGAGCACTACGGACGTATGGGCGGTATGCTCTTCTCTCCGGAAGAAGTTCTAGAGGCTTTGAAAGAAAAGATCATCAATAAAAAGAACTAATATAATAGTTGCTGACCTCTGAACTACTATTGGGTAATTATTAGGCGCTATGGGATTTCCCGAGAATAAGACTACGGATAAATGGGCTGTATGGGCAAGAGTAGCTGATATACTCTTCTATCTTTTCGCTCTCGCCATGATAGTTGTCTTCTTTCTCACCCGACACACAGCTCCTTGGGCTTTCCTCTACGTAGGAGGCGTTGCCCTTATAGCAAGAGTGGCAAGCTACATCATTAGACACAATAAACGATAAGTAACTATTATGGATACAACGATAGACATTAAAGAAATTATCAAGCCTGAAAACTTGGTATATCAGAAGCCACGGCTTCTTAATAATAATACAATGCACTACTGCCCGGGCTGTAGTCATGGCGTAGTACATAAGTTGGTGGCAGAGGTAATCGACGAGATGGGCATGGCAGAGAACTCTATCGGTATTGCCCCCGTAGGTTGCTCTGTATTCGCCTACAACTACATCGATATAGATTGGCAGGAGGCTGCTCACGGTCGTGCACCTGCATTAGCTACAGCTGCTAAACGTCTCAACCCGACAAAGCTCGTATTCACCTATCAAGGCGATGGTGACCTCTCGGCTATCGGTACGGCTGAAACATTACATGCTTGCAACCGCGGAGAAAATATCGTTATTATCTTCATCAATAATGCCATTTATGGTATGACCGGTGGTCAGATGAGTCCTTGTACGCTTCTGGGTATGAAGACGACAACTTCTCCCTACGGACGTAAAGCAGAAAAGCAAGGCTACCCATTCGTTATTTCTAAGCTGCTTGCTGAGTTGGATGGTACCTGCTATGTAACCCGTCAATCAGTACACAACGTAGGCGCTGTTCGTAAGGCTAAAACAGCACTTCGCAAGGCTTTTGAAAACTCAATGGCCGGAAAAGGCACTTCTGTTGTAGAGTTTGTCTCCACTTGCAACACAGGTTGGAAGATGAGCCCCGCAAAAGCCAATGAATGGATGGTTGAAAATATGACAGCCAAATATCAATTAGGCGATCTGAAGGACGAATAAAGCCCATAACCGTATAAAATAGGAATTGTAATGACATACGAAATTGTTATAGCAGGATTTGGGGGACAAGGCGTCCTCTCTATGGGAAAGACCATCGCATACTCCGGTATGATGGAAGACAAGGAAGTGAGCTGGATGCCATCCTATGGTCCCGAGCAACGTGGTGGAACGTCCAATGTGACTGTAATTGTAAGTGACGAGAAAGTAAGCTCTCCCGTACTGAACAGTTACGACATCGCTATTACGCTGAACCAGCCCTCTTTAGACAAGTTCGCTCCTCGCGTAAAGAAGAATGGTATTCTCATCTACGAGCCTAATGGTATCCACACTATTACGGATCGTAAGGATATCAACATTTACGAGGTAGATGCTACGGAAATCGCAAATGCGATGGGTAATGACAAGCTATTCAATATGATCATCTTAGGTGGTCTGCTGAAGCTTGTGCCTTTCGTTAAGTACGAAAGCGTTATTACCGGTCTTAAGAAATCTCTTCCCGAGCGTCACCACAAGCTTATTCCTCTGAATGAGGAAGCTATTAAGCGTGGTATGGAAGCTATTAAGTTGATTCACGCTGCTGAATAAGAGCGAATCTACTACGACACATTAGACGAATAGAGAATTTTCGTCTTGCAAGATAGGAGTAGCTAATTATATTGGCTACTCCTTCTTTTATCTAGTGTAATGAGCAACCTCATTTGCTATATTTAAGCAAAGCAGGGTACTGCATATTATTCATTCCATTCATATTTTAATCCAACATAACAGATATAGTGCGATACTAAAGCTAAGAGGAATATGCAATCACTATAAATGTGGAGGGAAGGTTTGCATATTACTAATAAATGGTTACCTTTGTGTGTGTTTTTCATAGTATTAGATTTAAGGTTGGAAAGGGTTTGTCGTGAGACAAGCCCTTTCATTTTTTAATGTAAACGGTACGCAAATCGTTTCTCTTTAGCACGCACCGGTGATCACGGAGTTGTGTATCCTTAAAGTTTATATTCCCCAAGGCAGTACGACCGCAAGCACCTCAACAACCTATCCGACCTGGATAGGCGTATCGCACGGCTATTTGACCAAACCATCAACGAAATAGCACGCTGGGGTATCCTCATGGACAAGCCAATAGGCGACAAGCCTTTCAGCTTTGCCGACTATCCGCACATCAAGAAGCGAATGGATCAACTATTTGACCAATTCAAAAGCCAAACAAGTACCGCCATTCGCAACTCATTAGAGCGTGAAGACGCACTCTCAGCCGACAAAGCGGCCGACTTAGCCGCCTATTACGGGCAAGCACTCAACGCTCAACGCTCCGCAGCAGTGCAGCAAATCGCCAACCGCATCGTAGGCGGCATGAACTTATCAGAGCGCATTTGGCGCATCTCCGACTCATTCTACAAAGAAATAGAAACTGCCCTCGATATAGCCCTACGAGACGGCACACCGGCAGACCGTTTGGCTACAGAGCTCAAGCAATACCTCCGCCACCCCGACAAGCTTTTCCGCAGAGTACGAGACGAACACGGACAGCTCCGCCTCTCAAAAGCCGCTCAAGCCTACCACCCCGGCCAAGGCGTCTACCGCTCAAGCTTCCGCAACGCACGACGACTGGCCGTGACCGAAACGAACATGGCATACCACGCAGCCGACCACGAACGCTGGCAAGCCTTAAACTTCGTACTCGGCTACGAAGTGCAAGTATCAGGCACTAACCCCAACGTATGCCCCCTCTGCATGGAGTTAGCAGGCAAGTATCCGAAAGAGTTTAAGTTTGTCGGCTGGCATCCGCACTGCCGCTGCCACGCACTGCCCATACTCGAGAAGCCACAAGCCTTCAAAGCGCGGCAGCAAGCCCTCCTCCGAGGTGAACGCATACCACCCATTGGCGCAGTCAAAGCACCGCCCGACAACTTCACCGCACATCTCGCTAACAACGCCGACCGCATCGCCTCCGCACAGCGCAACGGCACGCTCCCATACTACCTGCGAGATAACTACAAGGTAGCCAAGGACGGCACACTCACCCCCACCTACCTAAAAGAACCACCGGTTATCATTGGCAAAATAGATAAAACACCTGAGTATCCTGCCAAACTTTATGGAACTATGACAGGTCTTGGTCCTGCCATAGATCTTGCTACTTACTTAGTAAGCGAAAGAAACCTTAAGAACAGGGAGAAGGCATTCAAAAAGATGCTAGAAGCCGATTTATACACAACCCATAGAGGGGGCGCAATCGTAATGATAGGAGCTAAGCCTACAGCAACAGAGCTACAGACAGCAAGCAAATTGGTACAAGCCAAGAACGGATATAACACCATTTTTATAAGTCCATTTCAAATAAAGGTGCTAAAGGAGATGATGAACATAAAAAACAAAACCAATGCAGACGTACTACTCGTGGATAAGAAAACATACGTGGCACGACTTGCAGACCTCAAGACCATAGGCAATGCCTCACGAGAGACTATCAAGGCGCACATTATGAAAGGATCGGAGCAAGCACCCGTTGTCGTACTGGACATTCAAGGGCAAGTCAAGCGATTTGACCTAATCAAAGGCATACGTGACGGATGGTGCAAAAATACAAAGTTCATATTACTCAACTACAAGGGGCAGTGGTACGAAATAGATAAAGGCAACGCTTTTAATAAAAAATGGTTAGAAAATACAATCAGGTAAAGAGAAGAGCCGAGATGCTCATCACACCTCGGCTCCCAGATCGTTTTAGTACAGGTGACCCATACCCCCACGCCCATCGTCTGCACCCTGAGGGTGTTGGCGCTTCATAGCCAAATGCGTGGATAAGAGTTTTCTAACGTTGCCCAGCCAACGGCTACTCCCTAAAGAGTTGCACCGCAAAGATACAAATCTAACCTGCAAATACAAAAGGGCAGAAGCGAAATGAAGTTAGAAACGTAGGGATAAAAGGCTTTTACTACTACAAAGGAGAGTGGAAAACACGCAAGTTCTAAAAAACGCCTCCACCTCGTAAGAAGCGGGGGGAGTGGCGTTCAAGCGACAAAGTCGGTCTCACGCCTAACTCTTGCGAGCTGATGCAAAGATACAAACTAATCGCACAACAGCAGAACCGAAGCACACACTGCCGAGATAGAGCGCATTATCGCACCGCAATAGATATTTTGAGCGAGCAAAAAGATAGTGATGTTTCAATTGAAAAGTTCTAATGTTTCAAACCATAGGTTCTGATGTTTCATTTGAAAGATACAGATCTATTTCTCAAAGTTCGCAAGCCTATAGCTGTCAACGATAGAGAGGACGCAGCTATGGAATTAGCGAGGGAAATAAAAAGGTGCAGGCTCTCCAATGAACCTGCACCTTTCTCTCCACTATGGAGCTGTGTATTCGTTAGTTACCCGGCTATAAAGAGATTAGATTACACTGTAATGAACGGACATCGCATTGTAGAAGCTTATTTTCCAAAGTATCTCCAATATGCAGCATTGCTTTGATAACTTGTGCAGCCATGAGGGATCCTAAAACGCCCACAGCAGGTCCAAACACCGCAACGGGCAACTGCTCTTTGTCAGCATCAAACTCGGGGAATAGCTCCCGATAGGAAGCCTGCCCCTCCCTATAGGTAAAGAGCGCTACCTGAAACAGATACCCTTCAATAGCACCATACAAGTAGGGAATATTAGTCTGCTGCGCTACCCGATCCAGTAAGTAGCGACTGGATAAATTATCGGTAGCATCTACTATTATAGAACAGTCGGAAATGAGTTCGATTGCATTACGCTCCGTAAAGCGGTCAACCACGCCTTCGGCACAACAATTCGGATTGATTGCTTGTGCTCTCAGTGCAGCCACCTCCGCTTTAGGCTTTCCAATATCGGCAGTTTGAAAGAGGATCTGACGCTGTAGGTTGGAAAGCGAAACGACATCTCCATCCACAATGCGGAGTGCGCCCACACCGGAAGCGGCTAAGTAGTACACGAGCGGAGACCCGATGCCACCGGAACCGACGATCAGCACACGCTGCTTTTTCAGCAACAATTGCTCAGCTTCGCCGATTTGAGGTAGCATCAGCTGGCGCTCATAGCGCAATTTTTCCTCCTGAGTTAATTGAATAGCCACTTACAACCAACTATCCCAATCTTTCCACACCGGCTCATAGTTTTGAGCACGAATAGCCGCAGCCATTTCTTCAACGGAGCGTCCGTCGTTGATACTAAACTGCTCCAGCTCCACATCGTGCGTAGCATAACCGCCCGGCTCTGTACTGGAAGCAGCACTCATAGTAGTAACCCCTATTCGCATTGCCAAATCTCTAAATTCAGAGCTTTCGCGAGTAGAAAGAGATATGTCTACCTCCGGATTGAACAGACGATATGCCATAATTAGTTGAGCCATTTGCTTGTCCGTAATAGGATCTTTCGGCATAAAGGCACCTACATGAGGCCTTAGTCGCGGAAGTGAAATAGAGAACTTCATCATCCAGTAATGCTTCTCCATCCAATTCATGTGCATAGCGGTGAAATAGGAATCGGTACGCCAATTCTGTAATCCGAGTAAAGCCCCGATACCCATCTTACGCATTCCGGCTTGTGCACAACGCTCGGGAGTCTCCAGTCGATAGCGATAATCCATCTTTTTTCCTTGCAGATGGAACTGTGGATAGACTTTGTGGTTGTAAGTCTCTTGATAGACGCATACAAAGCTAACGCCGCTATCACTTAGCGTTTTGTACTCCTCTACTTCCAAAGGCTGTACTTCCAACGATATTTGGGCAAAATGGGGTCTGATCGCATCTACAATTTCCTTATAGTAGGCTGCATCCGTGAGCTTGGGAGCCTCACCGGAAACAATCAGTATGTGACGAAAGCCCCACTTCTTAAGCACTTCTATTTCGAGCATTACCTCATCTACCGTAAGCTTCTTACGCTTGATTGCGTTATGACTACTAAAGCCACAGTAAATACAGTTATTAGTGCAGAAATTGGACAGATAGAGCGGCACGTACATCTGAATGGTTCTGCCGAATCGCTGCTGGGTAAGCTGCTGTGCCTTGATCGCCATTTGATCAAGGAAACCCTCGGCCGCCGGTGAGATAAGTGCCTTAAAATCTTCCAAAGTAGGCCGCTCCGCTGCTATTGCACGAGCCACGTCTGCTTCCGTTTTACTAAAAATAGACTGTTCTTCCGTGTCCCAGTCGTAGGTTAGTATATGATCGTAGAAGCTCATTTATTCGTCCTTTCTATTATCAAAGAATCCTTGTAATGGAGAAGTCGCTGCGGCGAAGTTAGAGACACCGGGCAAACCTGCTTCATAGGCCTCACGTCCGGCCACAACAGCTTGCGCAAAGGCACGCGCCATGCGTTCACTATCTCTCGCCATAGCTATAGCCGTATTAATGAGCACCGCATCGGCACCCATTTCCATTGCCTCGGCAGCTTGCGAAGGAGTGCCTATACCAGCATCTACTACAACAGGCACTTGACTCTCCTCGATGATGATCTGCAAAAAGTCCCTGGTCCGCAATCCTTTGTTGGAACCAATGGGAGCACCTAAAGGCATAACCACAGCCGCACCTGCCTCAGCAATACGCTTACAGAGTACAGGATCGGCTTGCACATAGGGCAATACGATGAAGCCCTCTTTTACGAGTTGTTCGACTGCTTTGAGTGTTTCAATCGGATCAGGCAAAAGGTACTTTGGATCGGGGTGTACCTCTACTTTAATAAAATCTGTTTGAAAAGCTTCACGAGCTAAATGTGCAGCGAATATAGCCTCTTCGGCATCGCGTGCACCACTTGTGTTCGGCATAAGCGTAACGCCGGATACACTCGTTATATGCTCCATTAGACTGTCGTGATCGCACCCTGTTTCCAAACGTTTAAGGGCTACCGTAACAAGCTGGCTACCGGAAGCCACAATAGCAGCTTTCATAGCTTCATTGGATTGGAACTTACCAGTTCCCACAAACAGACGGGACGTAAAAGAGTGTCCCGCTATTTCTAAACACTTATTCATATTAATTGTGTCAAAAGTTTCGTTTAAAGCGATTGTTGCATAGCGTCATCAAGTGGAACGCTTTAGTGGTTGCCTCCTTCGCTTGATTGATTACACCAGAAAGTGCTACACCGGAAATGGGATACTTGCCGAGCGACTCTATATCATCCTCCGTAATGCCGCCTATTACGAATAGGGGTACATTACAGCGGTTTAGATTGTCCATTGTGATCTGCTTCATCTCTTCTGGGGAGATAACAGGGCTGAGGTTCCGCTTCGTTGTGGTAAAGTGCCAAGGACCAAGGCCGATATAATCAACTCCCTCCAATGCACGTTTACGAACATCCTCCAAGGTGTTGCAGGTACCGCCTATTATTCTATTTGCTCCTAAGCGCAAGCGGGCCAAACCTATTGATGAATCAGTCCAACCAAGATGTACTCCGTCTGCCCCACTCTCCAGCACAGCCTCTATATCATCGTCAATGATTAAAGTAGTGCCTTCATATGCAGACATTAGCTCTTTCAACTTGCGGGCAGTGTCCGTCAAAAGCTCATGATCTGCCTGTTTCATGCGAAGTTGTATCCAACGCACTCCCCCTTTCAGTGCAGCTTCTGCCTGACTCAGTACTCCTCGGCAATCAGCTGCATCAGTAATAAACATTAGAGAGGTACTTTGCAAAGCTCTCTCTTTACGAAGAAGCATTCTGTCATTACGCTCCATGAAAAGCCTATCACTGCTGTGAAGAAGTGCTTCGATATATTGCTGCCCCATACGACAGGCCATAGGCATCGTAAAGCCTCTTGCCAAATAGGTAGTTATAGCTGAGGATAGGGCACAACCCGTACCATGCTTAGTAGAAGGTGCCTTGGGAATAGAACTACTATAGCGGCTTCCATCAGGCATAAAAAGAATATCAGTAGAGCAATATTTGCTACGCTCATCATGTCCTCCTTTGAGTAACACAGACACACCTAACTCTTTTGCTTTGCGCTGCACATCTTCCGGAGTAGCACTGCCAAATAGGGCTTCCGCTTCCGGTAGATTTGGGGTAATCAGATCGACACAAGAGGCAACTTGCTTTACTAATGTCTCGTCAGGGGTAGCATGCAAAGCGATGTCTCCTTGAGTAGGTTTGATTACCGGATCCCAGACGATTTGCTTGACACCACAACTGCGCAATTCTCTTGCAATGTCTAATACATCGCTAATCTGCTCTGTTAAGGCAATTTTAGAAGCAATAGGTTTATGAAGATGCAGTAAATGCCTTATAGCCTTCAACGTATATTCAAGAGGGGTTGCCGGGCACATTTCCTTAAATTCCTCCTCATGTTGCACAGTGCCGATGGTCGCAACAGAAAGTGGAAAGATCCCCAAATGCTCCATATTGAGTATATCAGCGGTCATACCTGCTCCTGTAGAAGGGTCTAAGCCTGCCACAGTCAAAGCCTCCGTTCGGGGAAATGCAAGGAAACGCTCGAAGAGCAGCTCTTCCGCACCCTCCATATACCCCAATACAGCAGCTCCCGAGAAGCCATAAGCAAGCACTTCTTTAGCTTTCTCCGGAGTCATTCCACCTAAAGCGAGTACCGGGAAGGGGAGTTGGGGTAAACGCTTTTTGCACTCATGCAAAGGAACATTTGCCTTGTATCCCTCTTTTGAGATACTATCATATACGGGACTAAGGAGCGCAAATTGAGGCACAAAAGGAAGCGACTCAAGCTCTTCGAGAGAATGTACCGATGTGCTTATCCTCAACTCTTTATAAGACGTAAGTGGAAAACTCCCTCGCTTTTCTTTATTAAGATGTACCCCTCCGATAGAAGCCACTTCGATCAAGTCGAAATAATCATCTATTAAGAGTCTGTGTCTCCATTGCGGCTCAATAGCTGCTATGAGCTCTTCGTAGCAGCTTTTCGGAGAACCGGGAAGTCTAATGATGAGGGCATCCAATCCGTTGGCAAAGAGCTTATTGTAGCTCCTTGCCAATGAATGCGAAACCTTAGAAGGAGTTAGTAAGGCAATCATTCCTCGTTAGTTACCCCTGCCGTGGGTCCTTCTCCCTCTATTTTGTCGTGAAGCTGTCGAGAAGCACGCATGGAGCAGAAGTGCTCTCCACACATAGAGCAGAAGTGTGCTTTTTTATGTCCTTCTGCCGGTAGCGTTTCATCATGAAACTTCAGTGCAGTTTCACTATCCAAGGCTAAATGGAATTGATCCATCCATCTAAACTCATAGCGCGCCTTACTCATTGACCAGTCGCGCCAATAGGCTGCCGGATGCCCTTTTGCCAAATCGGCTGCATGAGCTGCCAACTTGTAGGTAATTACCCCTTCCTTTACGTCCTCTCGATTCGGTAATCCAAGATGCTCTTTCCGTGTTACATAGCAAAGCATTGAAGTACCCAACCAGCCAATCATTGCAGCCCCTATGGCACTGGTTATATGATCGTAACCCGGAGCTATATCAGTCACTAACGGACCTAAAGTATAGAAAGGAGCTTCGTTACAAAGATCCAACTGCAGCTCCATGTTTTCTCTAATCTTCTGCATAGGCACATGACCCGGCCCTTCTATAATTACCTGTACATCATGCTGATCTGCAATTCGTGCTAATTCACCGAGTGTCCTCAGTTCTGCAAATTGAGCTTCATCATTGGCATCTGCAATAGAGCCGGGTCGGAGACCATCACCGATAGAAACAGCCACATCGTATTGAGAAAGGATCTCACATATTTCCTCAAAATGGGTGTACAAGAAGCTCTCTTGCTTATGTATGGTACACCAATGAGCCATGATAGCCCCTCCTCGGGATACAATGCCTGTCAGGCGTTTCATTGTCAAAGGAATGTGCTGCCATCTCAATCCGGCATGTATGGTAAAGTAATCCACCCCTTGCTCGGCCTGCTCGATCAATGTGTCGCGATAGATATCCCATGTAAGGTCTTCCGTCTTCCCTTTCACTTTTTCCAAAGCTTGATAGAGGGGGACCGTTCCAACCGGTACAGGACTATTACGCACTATCCACTCACGAGTTTCGTGTATATTCTTGCCGGTAGATAAATCCATGACGGTATCAGCGCCCCAACGTGTAGCCCAAACAGCTTTTTCAACCTCCTCGGCAATGGTACTGGAGAGCGGTGAATTACCAATATTAGCATTTATCTTGACTAAGAAGTTACGCCCTATAATCATCGGTTCACTCTCCGGATGATTAATATTGGCAGGCAGAATAGCACGCCCGGCGGCTATCTCGCTACGTACAAACTCGGGAGTAATCAGATCGGGGATATGAGCGCCAAAGCCTTCCCCCTTCTCCTTTTTATAGGCCTCCCTTATTTGGTCGCAGCATTGATTTTCACGAATGGCCACATACTCCATTTCAGGTGTTATAATGCCTTGCCGTGCATAGTGCAGCTGAGAAACCCGCTTACCTGCTTTTGCACGCAACGGATGCGACTCTATATGCTCAAATCGCAAATGATCCAATCGTGTATCGGCACGACGCATACGTCCATACGCACTACTAAGATCCTCCAAACGCTCCACATCGCCACGCTCCTCAATCCATTGTGCACGTAGCTTGGGCAGTCCTTTACGAGGATCCGCTTGGTAATTAGGATCTGTATAGGGACCGCTCGTATCATACACCACAACAGGTTCATTGGAATGTCGCTTTCCTTGCTCGTCTATTGTATCGGAAAGGTTGATACGACGCATAGCCACTGCTACTCGATCTCCTTTGACGTATATTTTTTCACTTCCCGGCAGTGCACCTTGTGTAATAGTCACATCTGCTGCATTTTCTTTTGCTTTCATACTCTTTAAGGGGTCAATTCTTTTTTACTTGCAGTGGGATAATCACCCACCCTTCACGGCTCCTATAATAATCAATGCATCGCCTTCCATTAGATTAGTGGAGGCGTGTAGATTGCGCTTAACAATTTTCTGATTGACAGCAACGGCGATATGCTCCGAGCGATATCCTTTAGTCTCAAGATAAGAAGCTAAGGAAGTACCCTCTGCTACCAAATCCGCTTGCCCATTTATAGTTATCTGTATCATGTTTCCTAATTCACTCTATGCAAAGTAAACCAACTACATACTCACACATAGTGCATGTACTTATAAAGGTGAATTGGAGAAATGAGCCTGTGAGAGAATCTCGCTCTGGTATTGTTCTATCTCTCTTCCCTACGCCGGCATTATCCGGATCAGGTTACGGGTATCATCTCAGCCCTCCACTAATTGGAAGTGCACCCCCAAGAAACAGCACTACGGCACGACAGCATATGCTTCCATACCTTGCTGAGACAAAGGTAATAAATTGACTTGAAATAATGAATAACCTACTCTTTCCGCATAAATGTGTAACTTAGTTGCACCAAACAAAGGACACGTATTTATTTATGCCATTTAAGATTATTACTATAAGTCGTCAATTTGGCAGCGGTGGCCGCACTATAGGAAGGCGACTGGCAGAGGAGCTTGATATTCCCTTTTTTGACCGAAGAATAATCGAAGAGCTTGCAAAGAAATGTGGGTTTACAAAAGCGTATGTAGAATCGCATAGTGAATACGAAAGCGGAAGTGCCTTGGACTATGTTCCCCTATCGGCAGATGGGCTGCATCTTCATGGTCAGATCATTACGCCCAATGACCGTATTCTAAAGGAGCAATACGAGCTAATCTCATCATTGGCAGCAAAAGGCCCCTGCATCATTGTGGGACGAGCCGCCGACTATATTTTACGAGAGCGCACGGATGTACTGAATGTATTCATCCATGCCGATAATGAAAGTCGCATACGTCGTATCGTTGACCTGTACCATGGCGTGGAGAGTGACAATGAGGCCGCCAAACAGATTATAAAGCATGACCGTGACCGCAAGAGGCACTATCGCTACTACACCGGACGGAACTGGGGCGATGCCGACCTATATCATATTACGCTCAACAGCGGTCGCTTGGGAGAGGACAACTGCGTGTCCATTATCCGCCAATTATACGAGAAATAACTCTTATTCAACTTCTATCCTCTGCCGAGCTCTTTTAAAAGGAGCACTTAAGAACACACCTTAGATAATTGACTTCTATAGCAATGTGGGATTACACGATTTGTTTTACGATATCGTATCATTTCCTTGCTGCATGGCTCTAAATTGTGCGTAGCGTCCCCCGAGAGCGAGTAATTCAGCGTGTGTACCTTGCTCAATAATACGCCCATCATCCAATACCGCTATCGTATCGGCATGCTCAATAGTGGAAAGGCGGTGGGCAATAACCAAAGTAGTTCGATCCTTAAGTAGATGGTTAAGTGCGCTCTGCACGGCGAGTTCGCTTTCAGCATCTAATGCAGAGGTTGCTTCATCTAAGATTAGAATAGGAGGATTTTTCAAGAGGGCACGAGCTATACTGATTCGCTGTCTCTCGCCTCCACTTAGCTTACTGCCCCTATCTCCCACATTTGATTCATAACCGAGAGGCATCTGCATAATAAAGTCATGTGCATAGGCGTCTATTGCCGCTGCACGTATCTCTTCTTCGGTAGCATTCGGTTTGGAGAGTGATATATTGGCTGCTACTGTATCATTGAAGAGAATAGCCTCCTGATTTACATAGCCTATTAAGGAACGTAAATCGGTTACCTTAAATTGACGAATATCAACCCCATCAATCCGTACTGCTCCTTGATCGGGATCAAAGAATCGCGGGAGCAGATCTGCCATAGTACTCTTACCACTTCCCGAGAGCCCTACGAGAGCTACGGTTTTTCCTTTAGGAATGGTCAGACTAAGCTCCTTTAGAACAGGCTTGTCGCTTATATACCCAAAAGTTACCGCATCAAATCTCATCTCATGCTCAAAAGAGATGGGTTGGGGATTTTCCGGATCTTTAATAGGATTATCGGCATCTAAAATAGCCTCTATTCGCTCCATTGAAGCCAACCCGCGCTGGACGGCAAAAGCGGAGCGAGTCAACTCTTTCGCCGGATTGAGCACACTATAGAAAATAACCAAATAGTATATAAAAAGAGGGGCACTGATTGCGCTATCTCCTCCTAAGATGAGCGTACCGCCAAAGTATAATATAATAGCGATCGTAACTGTACCCAAAAACTCACTCATGGGATGTGCCAGTTGCTGACGAGCGTACATGCGGGAAATGATATGTCGGTAATCCTCATTCGAATCGACAAAACGCTTGTGCATCTGCTTCTGTGCATTGAATGCCTTAATCACCCGCAGTCCGCCCAATGTTTCCTCTACATAGCTCATCAGTACACCCCAAAGAGTCTTTCCCTCCGCACTATCGCGCTTCAGTCGCTTTCCCACTATGCCCATTAAGCCACCGGCGATCGGCAGCACAACAATCACAAAGAGAGTCAATTGCCAACTGATGAAGAAGAGTGCAATCATGTAGATAAAGATCAATATAGGATTCTTAATCAGCACCTCCAACATATCTACAATAGACCCCTCAACCTCAGCCACATCTACGGATATACGTGCCAGTATATCTCCTTTATGCTCTTCGCTCATGTAGCCAAGCGGCAAGTTCAAAATAGCTTTATTCAACTTATTACGCAGGTCGCGCACTACCCCTGTACGAACAGGAACCAGACACCACAAACTACTATAGGTAACCAATACCTTAATTAAGGTCATGATACCCAAATAGAGGCAAAAGACGAGTAAAGCACGAGTAGCCCCCAAGCTGCTAATCAGTGAGGTTACGTAGTAGTTCAGATTATTCTGAAGTGCAATTCCCCACTCATTCCACCCCTCAATAGAACGTAAAGAAATAGCAGAAAGATCTATCAGCTCCGTAGCTCCCGACTCCATACCAAAGAGAATCTTCAGTATAGGGATAAGGACAGAGAAAGCCACTAAATTGAGCAGCGCAGCCAACACGTTTGTCACTACACTCAATACTACATGCCCTGAATAGGGCTTAATGTAGCTACTCATAGTCTTTCTAAAACTACTCATGTTGCAAGGGAGATTCAATTATTTCTTTCACTTCTTGCACGGCACGCACCAAATTACGCGGATAGGGTTCCTCTTTGCTGATGGTGTATAGGGGATGGATAGTCATCGTTAAGCGTGTAGGTCGCACCTGCCACTTACCCTTGGGTAAAGCGCTGTATGGGCCCTCCAAAGTAATGGGCAGAATAGGTATAGAGAGCTCGTGAGCCATCACAAAGCCTCCCTTCTTAAAGCGCATAACCTCTCCTGTTGCCGTACGATGTCCTTCGGGAAAAATAGCAATAGAGGTACCGGAGGACAACACCGCTTGAGCATCTCTTAGCGTGTCCTTAATGGAAGTCGGATCCTTTTCATCTACATAAATAAACCCCGCCATCGTGCAAGCTTGCCCCAAGAAGGGAACTTTCTTCAAACTCGCTTTCATGATCCAGCGGAAGGGCTTTCCAATAAAGCCGTATATCATAAATATATCCAAGGCTCCTTGATGATTAGCCATGATCACTACCGGACACTTCCGCTCAGGAAGATTCTCTCTGCCCACTACTTTTACGGGACACAAGAAAATATAAACCGAGAAAAGGCTCCACCACTTACCACACCAATAGGCAGCCCCTTTCACACCCGGTAATGAGAAAATAATAGACAATAAAGAAAACAATATTGTCGCCGCTACAAATAGCGGTACAGCAATAAGCCAATAATAAAGAGTATATAATATCTTCAGCATATCCCCGACTTACGCTCCGACTGCCGTGTGCCGCGTGCCTTACGTCTCTGTTCACTCAGTGCTTCCACATCATCTGAGAATTCATCGGGCACAAGGAGATCTTCATCTATATTACTTATAGTAGCCAAGCCACCGGTAGAGGTCTCTTTATACAAAGAGGGCAAATCCTTTCCGGTCTGATGCATAGTCGCTACTACGCGGTCAAAGCTAACACGATGCCGCCCATCAGTAAAGTTGGCATACGTATTAGCATCCAAAGCGCGGCTGGCTGCAAAAGCATTACGCTCAATACAAGGTATCTGTACCAATCCGCACACCGGATCGCAGGTAAGCCCTAAGTGGTGCTCTAATCCCATTTCAGCAGCATACTCAATCTGATGCAGCGTACCTCCGAAAAGCTGTGAAGCAGCTGCGGCAGCCATCGAACAAGCCACTCCTACTTCTCCTTGACAGCCCACTTCAGCGCCACTGATGGACGCATTGGTGCGTACCACATTGCCAAAAAGCCCTGCCGTAGCTAAAGCACGCAAAATGCGCATATCGGTAAAGTGTCGGGTCTCTTGCAAGTGATAGAGCACAGCCGGCATTACCCCACAGCTGCCGCACGTAGGCGCAGTAACGACCAAGCCACCGGCGGCATTTTGCTCACTGACGGCAAGTGCATATGCATACGTCTGCCCTCTGGAACGTACACTCTCCGAGTAGCTCATTGCCTTGATCATAAACTCCGATGCCTTGCGGCGTAAGCCCAAACCACCGGGAAGAACTCCTTCCGCTTCCAACCCCTCATGTATGGCTTGCTTCATCACCCGCCACACTTCGGCTAAGTAGTCCCATATCTCTTTTCCTTCGCTGCGCTCTACATACTCCCAATAGCTCATGCCATACTTTTGTAGCACAGGAATCATATCATCGATATGATGCAGCTTATAAATAGGATTGGACACTTGCTCATTAAAATTTTCATTGGCCAGCACACCGCCCCCTATGCTATACACAGTAAAGCGCCTCAATTCCTCTCCTGCCGCATCCAAAGCACGGAATAGCATACCATTGGTATGAAATGCAAGCTCCTTATGAGGCTCAAAAAGTATCGTAGTGGGGTGTAAGGGATTCAGTACAGAGAGAAGAGCTACATCGGTCATATGCCCCTTACCGGTAGCCGCTAAACTACCATACAAAGTAACCTCAAATGAGGCAACCTCCATACCGGCTATCTGCTTTACAAACATCTCTGCAGCCCGCATCGGACCTATCGTATGGCTACTGGATGGTCCGTGTCCTATTCGGTATATCTGCTTTATGGTGTCCATCATAGGCTTATCCTCCTACCCTCTATCTTATTTTCTTTCTCTTTAACAGTCCCTTTTTCATAAAGGGCTTTATCTTTCCAATGTAAAGGTACAATATAAAAATACAAAGTGTATAACTATTTTCCCGTTTAGCTTTAAGCTATCCTTTTACCCAATTACCAACTTGAGCAGCCGAGGAGTAGCTCCAACGGCACATTGAAATAGCATTAAAGAGTAAGAATACTCCAAAAATAGAAGAGAATCACCAAATTCATTCTTTCTACCACGGCAGGGTTCTCTTTTCACCTCTCTTAGTAAATGATTCATCTATACCTTTTCTCCGAAAGGCTATAGGGTTTCTGCGAAAACCCTATAGCCTTTTCCCAAAAACCCTATAGCCTATTGGGAGAGTCCATCAAATAAATGAAATACATTACCACATACTATACCCGACCACCAGGCAGAAAGAGCACAAGCAGTCACTAAGTCTGAGAGAATCTATAACTTTGTGCTACGTCAAGTTTGGCTATAATGAATAACGATAATACAGATAGATACTATAATACGAATAACTCCGGCACCTCAGACGCTGAAAGTGATCTATGCCTGTGCACAAACTGCGAAGGAGCATGCGACAGGAAAGCTTTGAAAGCATTTGACTGGATGAGCGACCTACCCACATCTGTACAGCAGAATCGCTGGGTAGAAGTTCAATTTAAGAACACCCGAAAGGGCATATACGAGAATCCGCTTCGGCTTCCCCTCAAAAGAGACGATATAGTAGCCGTAGAGGGGACTCCCGGCATGGATATAGGCTGTGTTACCCTTACGGGAGAGCTGGCGCAGTTGCGCTACAATCAGCAACTTGCACGGCGCAACTCCCACTCCATACCCCAAATATTTCGATTAGCCACCCCCTCCGACATAGAGAGATTTGAGGAGGTGCGCGCCTTAGAGCACGATACCATGATTAAGGCCAGACGCATAGCCGCCGATCTTAATTTGGATATGAAAATAGGCGATGTGGAGTATCAGGGTGATGGTACAAAAGCTATTTTCTACTACATAGCAGACAATAGAGTAGACTTTCGCACACTTATCAAGCTTTTGGGAGAAGCCTTTCACATACGCGTGGAAATGCGTCAAATAGGTGCTCGCCAAGAAGCAGGGCGCATCGGTGGAATAGGACCTTGCGGCCGGGCACTTTGCTGCGCAAGTTGGATGCATGACTTCTGCAGTGTCAATGCTCAGTCGGTACGGCTTCAGGAACTTAATAACAATCCTGAAAAGATCACCGGACAATGCGGCAAACTCAAGTGCTGCATCAACTACGAAGTCGATAGCTATGAGGAAGCGCATCGTAAGGCTCCACCACGCGACATTTTGCTGCGTACAGATGGGGGAAGCTACAAGCTGGTAAAGGTCAATCTATTGGCAGGTGAAGCGACCTATCGCAATACGAATGGGCCTGGTAACGAAGAGATAACCATACCGATGGAGCGAGCGCATCAGATCATTCAAATGAATCAAAATGATACGCCGGTAGCCAGCTTAGATGACAACGAAGCATCTCCTCGGCCAATCGTCAGGTCCAAAGATGTATTGGAGGAGAATTCACTAACTCGCTTCGATAAAGCTATTTCTCAGAAAAGACGTAGGAAAAACCGCAATAGATCCCGCACAAAGCGTACGACAAGCGATGAAAATGCATAAGGCTCTTATCGGAACCTTTCTCTGCACACTGCTCATCACAGGCTGTCTCCCCTCCGAAAGGGAGGAGATAGCCTACCACACACTTCCTCAAAGCAAGTGGGCACACGACAAAGTACTCACGTACTCTCTTTTCGTACCCTATGGGACTTGTCGGTACAATGCAAAAGCTTTGCTTCGATACGACAATAGATACGACTTCACACATCTTACACTGATTTATCGGCTTACAGAGGCCGACAGCACGCTACTCATCGACACCCTCAAAGTAGCGATGATAGGAAGTGAGAGCGCGCCTGAGAGCCGGGGTATAAGCTACCGACAAAGCGAAGCTATTTTATTTCCTTCGTACACATTTCTCCACAGTGGTATCTATACCGTGGAGCTATCCCTATGCACGGAGCGCCCACTGCTATACGGAATTGACCAAGTTGGTGTAGCCTTTAAACGGCTCTCCACTATCCGGCAGCGTTAGCGCATACTATTTTTCAGGGAGACTACATCACTTTCCCATGCCTGTATTCTGCGCACCTCCACCCTGGGGTGCTTCACTACCCTTCTTTTCCGACGAGAGGTCGGTATTCTCTATTGATCGACTCACAGTACGGATTGCCTTGTTCAACTGACCAAATGTGTAGGAAATATTGAGTCCAACTGAAGAGGCTATACTGGTTGAACGGAGCGTTGCTTTGCCACCTCCAGTGTACTGCGTAATGGTAAGTTTGTAATGAGAGCGGAAAGGATTATTGGCAAAGAGAGAGACGGAGAGCTTCTTTTTAAGGAACTGCTTGGTAACTCCAAAGCTATGCCAGCCACTTCCAAAAGACTCCTGATAAGAAGTAGGCTCTTGACGGAAAAAGCCCGTATTAAACCAAAGAATCCAACTCTTAGGCAGAGTGGCCATACCCCCTACATAAGCGGTTCCGCCTAATCCCCTAATCGTATTATTTTCTCCTTGCCCACCATTTAAGTTTCGAGTGTCACGCATCCGATCAAAAGAGACATAGGACATGTTCATATTGGAATAGAAACGCAGCCATTGATTGGGATTCCAGCTAAGGAATAGATTAGTACCCAAGCTCCATTTCTTTCCGTAATTTTCAAATGTGCTCTGGATGAGGTCCGGATTATCCGGAGAAACAAACATTACCGCTGTGATGGGATGGTGAACATACAGTCCGTTTAACGAGGCATTGAGACTAAACCGAGTCTTAAAGAGGCTGTAGCCAAGCGAAAGCGTATGCTGCCGCTCGTTCTTGAGTGCGGCATTTCCGTATTGTACTCGATAGCCTTGCGATTGATCCTTATAGGGATTAATCTGGTCGATACTCGGACGCCCTACATGCATCATATAATTCAACTTAAGCTGCTGCGTCGGGGTAATGTTGTAGCCTAAAGAGAGCTGAGGAACTACGTCGGTAAAATGGTTCTTCAAGCCTGCTTCCGGCACCTTTTGGTAGGCGACATCCATCAAGCCACGCTCTAAACGCAAACCTGCTTTCATACTGAACTTTTCCACCTTGTAAGCATACGACGCATAAGCAGCAAATACAGTTTGTACATAATCCATTGGAGAGCTGCTTATGCCCAAGTGTTGTCCGTAGCGAGATCCAACTACCCATTCATTCAATTGCGGATCGAATATTTGGTAGCTGGGATTGGTCTTTCCAAGTCGATAAATATACTTTAGACCGGTCTCAATAAAATGCTTTTTAGCAAAGGTTTGCGTATAATCCACCTGTCCCGTATGCTCATTCATATGGGCATCATTAAGATTTTTCTCTTGCCATTGGAATGGCGCCATACCGGGCAGATTGGCAATACCCCTACTCATCACATCGGCGTTGGAGGGTTGGTAAAAGTATCGATAGGAGACGGTTAAGAGCTGATCGGGAGTACGCCCTGTCCACTGATAGTCCAAGTTAGCTTCTAAATTACCCGATTGGTTTTTCGATAGCATGAACGTAGAATCCCTATATAAAAGACTCTCCTTTGCCCCTTTATACCGCTCAGTAGTATTAACATTTTCGTTAGGTCCTAAGAACGTAGGATTTATATTGGCTGAGAGCGAAAGCAAGTTGTGGGGATTTAGGTCATAGGTAAGGGTCAGGCTGGCCGTATGCATATTCATCTTCGTACGATTGGCATTAGACGCACTGTGCAAATAGGAGTTGCCCAACTCGGTATCATACTCAGAAGATTGCTGATTCTTGCGATTCATGTAGCTATAGTTATAGTTACCGCTTATTCCCAATTTGCCAATTTTAGCGGTCACGTACGCTCCGGAGGCGAGATAAAGGGGATAAAGAACGGATCCATAGACAGTACCCGTTATACCCTCCAAAGAGGCACCTGCTTCTGTCACTATATTCAGTATCGCAACCACCCCTTCCGCATCGTATTTCACTCCAGGATCGGTGATCACCTCCACTTTTTTGATAGATCCTGCGGGTATGCTTTGCAAGATATCTTTTGGATTTGCTTGCAGCATAGATGAAGGCTTGCCGTTAAGGTATATTTTGAAGTTGGAAGAGCCCTTTACCTGCACATTTCCTTCTCCATCTACCGTAACCAAAGGTACTCTTCTTAGGAGTTCTCTCAGACTCTGATTCTTGCTCAGTGGATCCTCTGCCACATTGTAGGCAAGCTTATCCACGTCTATACGTACCAAGGGGCGCTTTGCGGCTACCGTTACCTCCCCTAGCTCCTGTGCGTCTTCTTTCATTTTCACACGAAGCATGGCTTTCTTCTTTAGTGAGCTGTAACTCTCTGTCATAGGGTCCATAGAATAGCCCACATAAGAGGCCACAATCACGTATTGCTCCGCCTGAGGAAGCGATAAAACGAACCGTCCGGCATCGTCAGTCACCTGCTGTATGGGGTCACCCTTTTCCTCGCCACTAATCGGTGTCACCTCAATAGTAGCAAAAGGAAGCGGCAACATTTTTTCATCCAGAACTATACCCCTGATAGTAATTCTTTCCGCTTGCTGTGCAGATAGTGCTATTGCCTGCTGCCAAAAGATGAATACTACAAGTGCACCACACAATAGAGTCTTCATCAAATGTTTCATACTACGCATATTTCGTTTTATCTAATAGTTGCTTTTCCTAAATGATCGGCTATCTCTGTAAGAGTTGCATAAGCATATTCGCGACCTTCACTAATAAGCGTCCACCCGCTCTCTGTAACCTCTAATCTCATTTCATCAATTGGCTCTTTCGTCGGAGCATAGCCCAAGCGGCGAAGTAGCGCTTCGGTACAGAGCATTCTATCGCAAGGGGACTCACCTACAAGCTGTATCGCCCGACGCACACCTGCATCCTCTCTAATGATTCCTTTTATTGGATCATAAGTGAAATTTTCATCAGGAAACAGTTGCTCATACGAATGCTGTAGTGCCAACTGCTCCGGCAAACCATGTATTAAACCGCCGTCTTGAGTCAAAATACCTATCTCATCACTCGTATTAAAGGCTAACTGCAGTTCATGGCTGCATACAACGATCACCCTTCGCGAGTGATGCGCCATATCACGCAGCAGCTGATAGAGGGAAAGTCGGTGCGCCATGTCGAGATGCGCTGTAGGCTCATCCAACAAAATCAAGGGGGTTTCTTGGGCAATTGCTCGTGCCACAAAAGCACGCTGCCGCTCTCCATCGCTCAATGTAGAGAGGCGTCTATGCTCATATCCGCGAAGCCTACACTGCACTATAGCTTCGTGAATTGCCACCTTATCCGCCCGTTGCAAGACGCCCATAAAGCCCGTATAGGGGATACGTCCGATAGCGACTAGCTCCTCTACGGTCAATCTTCGTTCATAGCTCTGGTCATTCAATACCACAGAGACCATTCGGGAGCGTGCGGAAATGCTCTTTTTCGATAAGTCCTCACCATCAATCAGCACCTTACCCCCACGAACCTCATTGCCTAAAGAGATAGCTCGTAATAAGGTAGACTTTCCGCTGCCATTAGCGCCTAAAAGTGATACAAGCTTTCCATAAGGAATCTGCCACGAGATCCCTTTACTAACCGTTTTGCCTGTGTAGCCGGTAGTCAGGTTGTCGAGCGTTAGTGCCTCTTTTGTCATCTCCATGAGCGCTGTTCCTTTCGTAAGATAATTGAGATCAGTATAGGCGCACCTATAATGCCTGTTACAATGTTGATGGGTAATACCACTCCACTCTTAATCACGTGAGTAAGCATGTGGCAAAGCAACATAAAACAAGCTCCCACAAGCAAAGTCATCGGGATCAATACACGATGGTTGCTCTTGCCGAATAGGAAGCGCACTACATGGGGTACTGCTATTCCGATAAAAGCGATCGGACCGGTAAAGGCTGTACATACCCCTACCACAATACCGGCAAGGAGAATTACAAAGAGCCTTACCCGCTTAATTGACACCCCAACCGTGAGTGCATACTGCTCACCTATAAGCAAAGCATTGAGCTGCTTGGCGAGTAACAAAAAGAGTAAAGAGGCCGGCAGCAATGTACACGCCATCAACAGCACACTCTCTGCATCATTTCCTTCCAAACTACCAAAGCTCCACACCTGAAAGCTCTTTACCACTTCCGCCGGAGCATAGTATTGCAGGAGGCTTACAATAGCGCCCGAAATAAAGCTAATCATCACCCCCACAATTAGTATGGACACCATGTCCTTCATAGAACGTGCCATCAAAGCAATAAGCAGCAGAATAAAAGCCGCTCCCACAATTGAGGAGAGCAACATACCGGCCGTCTGCCAAAGAGAGGGATTGCTCATTGCTCCACCTGATACCAGCACACCGCCCATCATAAAGAGTGCGACCCCCAGAGAAGCACCTCCCGAAACCCCCAATACAGAAGCATCGGCAAGAGGATTTCTAAAGAGGGTTTGCATAGCTAAGCCCGCTACTGCTAAGCCGCCTCCCACCATAGCCGCAGCCAAAGCATTCGGCAAACGCATATGCCATAAGATATAGCGCAACTCCTCCGGTTGCGAAGAGGGATCAAATATAGCTCCCTTCAGCACCTCCCAAGGAATAGAAACACTTCCTAAAGCAATATCCAGACAAAAAGCCACTATTGTGAGGAGCAGCAATATGATAAATACCAACGTGTTACGCATTTGTACTATTCAAGTCTTTGCCAATAAGAGGGGATAAAATCGCTCGGCATTAATGCGGGATGAAATATGTAAACAAGATCACCCAGTATGACATCCGGCTTATAGGGGCCTTGTTCGAAATAGTCATTTGCTGTCCCTCTCACCCGTTTGCTGTTTAGCCAAATACATCGTTCCTTAAAAGGCTTGAAGCGACTATAGCGCTTATCCTGTTTTAGGAAATCGTTGTAAGAGCGAATATCCGCTGAATGCCACGCCAACCATACGTCATCTTCTGCATGGTCCAAAAAAACTTGCTCAAAAGAGATCGGCACCCCCGGAGCGCCAACTGCAGACCCCTTAAAAGTTGCCCCTGCATCGCGTAAAAAGGAAGCCACGTAACTATCCTCTGCAGGGAGATACCACACCCCCTTATAGGCTTGTCCGAAAAGTACCCGAGGTGCAGGGCTTTCACTTTGTTGAAGGACTTTCTGCCGCAGTGCTTCGTATCTATTCTTTGTCTCCTGATAAATTTTGGAGGCGGTTTCTCCTTTTCCGAAAAGAAGACCTATGAACTTAATCCACTCGGCACGTCCCAATGGAGTTGATTCCTGCCAATCATTGTTATAAATAATAGGGATTTGACTACTGGCCGGGAGAGAGAGACTATGATCACTTCCCTCAAAGTAGTTCATCATAATGCCATCCGGACTCAAAGCCACCAGTTGCTCTGCATTGGTAATGCCCGCAGGTGATACGCCTTGCAACTGTCCGCTGCGCGCTCTACTACATGCTACCTCATTATAAAGCGTACTCGTATCACTCGTAGCGACTACCTGCTCCATAGCCTCCAACAGCTCTGCTGCCCCTATGAATGTATCACTCAATAGTGCCATACGCTGAAGGGGTACTATGATCACCTTTTCGTTGGCTGCTGCGGTATACTCCTTGGCTGCCTCCTTAGGCAACAACAGATAACGAGCTAATGTATCACCCGAAGGGGTAAATACACAAGCACGATGACCCACTTCCAAATTCTCAATACTGAATAATCGGGCATCCTCTACCGTCAGCAAAGCCTGCTCATAGGCACCCGCCTGTGGCATATCTGTTGAAGAAGTGCCACCCGTCTTTTTACCTCCGTGACAAGATGCAGTCAACAAAAGAAGCGAAGAGAGCAACAAAAGCGATCGTAAAGTGCGTTTCATATTATGGTTCATCCTCATTGTGTGTAACGAATCAATCCTTTTCTCGCCAAAGGTAACGAAAGATAGTGAGCTCTTAGGCAAATGCAGAGCAGTAATAGCTATCTACTGGTTTACTTATTGTGTCCTTTTATACCCATAGACTCTTCATTGGATGTCAGAAAGGCAAGTTAACCATAAGGGAATACTCAGTGGGGATAAGCAAAATGTACCATTTATTTCATTCCCTTTCTGTAAGTTTGTCTTACAAAATAAGAAGACTAATTAATAGAGAATGCATTTTTATGAGTAAAAAACTACTACTTATTATTTCACAGTTCGCTCTTCTGTTGCTGCCTCTCAGCGCACAAGCACAAAAGACTTACACTGCCGAGAGCCCTCGGAATCAAGAGGCTACCTACGATGAAGCAGCCAATACCGTAACCATTAAAGCAACGGCGCCAAGCAAAACAGAATATGACTGGGACACTTACGAACAGTTCGATTTGCCCTATATCTCCTATGTTTTGATTGAACGTCATGCGCCCAGTACCGAATGGCCTACAGAGGAGTGCGGTCGAGTTGTATCCCCTAAGCCCGGTGAGGAGTTTACTTTTGTGGATAAAAACGTATCGCCTGATCAAAAGTATGAGTATCGTCTCTCTTGCTATGTAGATGCCACACGGGGTAGTTATGCCTATGTATCAACTTATACAGGTGTTACTCCGGGTGCCATCACAGAGTTTACGGCAACGACAAAAGACCACAAAACCAATATAGTGGATCTCGCTGTAACCGCCCCCACAAAAAGCGTTTCCGGTAAAGATCTGACAGGTACAATGTTCATTGATATACAGCTGTACGAAGACTGGAACTGGACAACCCTTCACTCTATCGAAAACGTGCAACCGGGTCAAAAGTGCACCTATCAGCACACCGACCTTAAAATGGATAAATCCTACCACTATAGAGCTGTGGCAAGAATCGGGAGCACCGGAGTAGGCGAAGGAAAAGAGTCCTCTACTTATGTAGGCTTGGATTACCCAGATACACCCATGAACCTTACTGCCAACGCTACCGAAACAGCGTGCACGCTTACTTGGGAAGCTCCACTACGAGGAGGCAGAGGAGGCTGTTGTGACCCGGAAAACCTCACTTATACCCTTACACGTGTCTACCCGGATAAGTCAAGTGAGGAAGTAGCTAAAGGCATTAAGGCAACAAAATATGTAGACACTCCGAACTTTAAAGAAGAAAAGAACGTAGTCTATACGCTCATTGCAGAAAATACGGCAGGTAAATCATTGACCCCGGCTCGGTCTAAAGCGCAGCTAATTGGGGCGCCCTGCACACTTCCCTTCACGGAGTCCTTTGCCAATCAAGCTATGTCGCATCATGGTTGGCAAACAGCCTCTACACAGAATGACCCCAACTATACCTACGAAGCTTGGGAGTATGTCAGCTCAGGAACCATGTACTTCTTGCCCAATGATGAAATCATAAAGCTGAAACCTCAGGACGAAGACAATGGCTTTGCCTCTTGCAAATTCTACTCCTACTCACCTGATGGGCAGACCGAAAGCCTTATCTCTCCGCACCTATCTGTAGCCGGAGTGAAAGAGATTCAGGTCAAGCTGTTCCTTTGGAATGCAACTGCCGAGGCTTTCTCTAATCAACTTCGCATCTCCATATCCGAAGACAATGCACCCTTCAAAGAAGTTTGGACCTCACAGCCTACTAAGGAAGGTCGTCCACTCTGGGAAGAGGTAAAACAAAATATCACATTTGACAAGAAAGTAAAAGTGGCACAAATTAGGCTTGATGCTGTCCGTCACGATGGACCTATCACAAATGTGTACATCGACAATATTTCTATTGAATCCATTCTTTTGGATGGCATCACCGCCCCTGATGCTACCGACACTGAAGAGGCCGCTCCCTACTACCTAACTCTTGAAGGCAAACGCATTGAGGAACCACAAGCTCCGGGCGTATACATCAAGTGCCAAGGCAACAAAGCAACGAAAGTATTAGTGCGGTAACAGAGACTGCATTAAAGTAGAAGCAAACCTTTCATAAGAAAAGGGGTAAGCGTCATACGACACTTACCCCTTTTTGTTATTGACTTTTACTCAGTGTGCTTTACCAAACGAGTACACGATTCTCAGGAGCGATGTACATTTTGTTACCTTCTGTTATATTGAAAGCCTTGTAGAAGTCATCAATATTGCGAAGAGTTTGGTTTACACGCCACTCACCTAAGCTATGCGGATCCTCTTTAGTCAGACGAACTCTTTCCTGTTCGGTGATATTCTGCCCCCAAACGCGTGCATAAGCAATATAGAAGCGTTGTGCTGCAGTGAAGCCATCAATAGGTTCAGGTTCCTTTCCACCCAAAGCCTTTTCAAGGGCAAGGCGAGCAATGAGGAGACCGCCTTGGTCAGCGATGTTCTCTCCTAAGGTAAGCTCACCATTTGCATTCAGTTCGTCGGTGATCTTGATTTGGTTGAATTGGTCTACCAGCTTAGCCGTAGCGGCTTTAAACTTCTGGCTATCTTCTTCGGTCCACCAGTTGTTCATATTGCCATCCTTATCAAATTCTCGCCCTTGATCATCAAATCCGTGGGTCATTTCATGTCCAATTACCACACCGATAGCACCATAATTCACTGCATCATCTGCATTGATATTGAAGAAAGGCGGTTGGAGGATACCTGCCGGGAAGCATATTTCATTGGTAGTAGGCATGTAGTATGCATTTACTTCCTGCGGGTTCATGAGCCAACGTGTACGATCTACTGGTTTTCCCAAGTCATCCATATTGCGCTGGTGCTCAAAGCGAGTTACCTCAAGAAGGTTTTCAAAGAACGACTTATCAGCGTCGATACTCATCTTTGAGTAGTCTTTCCACTTATCAGGATAGCCAATCTTTACGGTAAAGTTCTTTAGCTTTTCTTGAGCCTTTGCCTTCGTCTCATCGCTCATCCATTCCAGTCCTGCAATACGCTCAGAAAGAGCATCCTGGAGGTTCTTGACAAGGCTTTCCATACGCTCCTTAGCTTCTGCAGGGAAGTACTTTTCTACATAGATCTGTCCCAAAGCTTCGCCGAGTACATCGTCAATCAGATTAACACTACGACGCCAACGGGGATGCATCTCTTTGCGACCGCTGAGTACCTTACCATAGAAGTTAAAGTTCTCTTCTACAAAAGCATCACTCAAGTAGCCTGAAGCACCCTCAATCTCTGCTACAGTCAAGAAGTCTTTGATGGCTTCCAGATCTGCTGTGGGATACCACTTATCAAACTTTTCGAAGAACTTGATCTGAGACACATCCCACTTCTCCAACTTGTCTAAGTTACGGAGTTGGATATAGCGATTCCAATCAAATCCCTTATTATCAGCGGCAAACTTCTTTACCTCAAGCATATGATAGTTAGCTCTGCTATCACGAAGCTCAACCGGTGAGTAGCTCATTTCGGCGATCTGCTTAGAGATCTTCATATTATTGTCAGCAAGGCGCTTTGCATCAGCTTCATTATAACCGGCAAGAGCAAGCATACGAAGCACATGGTCGTTGTATTCCTTAAGAATCTTCTGCCCGGCTTCATCGGTTGCCAAATAGTAGTCTCTATTGGGAAGCGCTAAAGAGGGCTGCAACACATGCATGATGTTCATGTCGCTATTCATATCATCTGCATACACATAAGTAGCGAATAGCGTTGCCTCACCACGATTATCCTTCTTGGCAGCCAACTCAAGGAGTTCTTCTTTTGATGAAACTGCTGCAATTTCATCTATAAAAGGCTTTACAGGCTGTGCTCCGAGTTCATTACGCTTTGTGCTATCCATTGCCTGCTTATAAAGTACAGCCACACGGTATTCGTTAGTCCCTTTCTTAGGCAACTCAGCCCCTGCGAGAGACTCTACAATGCCATGAACACGCTCAATTGAGAGGTCGCGCAGTTGATCAAACGCACCAAAACGGCTATACGCAGGCTTCAAAGGATTGGCGTCCATCCAACCTTTGTTGGCGTAGAGATAAAAGTCATCTCCGGGATTAATGGTGGTATCCATTGCGGTGAGGTCTATAGCCGGTACTGCTTCTTCAGTACCCTTGCCATTACCTCCCTTACCGTTGCAGCTTACTAACGTAAGACCGGCTACGGATGTCAGAATTAATAACATTTTCAGTTTCATATAATCTTTTCTACTATTATCCTAACGAAAGGATATTCTCTTATTATTTACTCATCAAAGGGGTTGGATAGACGCCCTTCTCATGCAACTGACGAAGGCGCTCTACAACCATTGGACGGTCAGCACTATAAGTAACGCCGAACCAGCTCTCCTCAGTAGGGAGTACTTTGAAGGTACCCTTACCTGACTTAATCAGATAGTCCACCACTGTAGGTATATAGAATTCACTTTTCTCCTCCTTAGCGTGCTCCATCAAGAACTGCCTAAAGAGTTGCTCTGTGTGCTCAAATAAATCGGGAGTAAATCCCCAAAAATTCATTGATACAAAGGTACCGGGTGAGAAGGTGTGCGCTGTAGGCAGATCCACAATCTGCTCGCCCTGTCGTAAAAGCTCCTTATGCTCTTCAATCCTTGTAAGCAATCCCTTATCACTCACTGTGCAGATACCGCGCGAAACCGAACCGCTCTCACTCAAAGTAAGCCCCAAACGGTATCCTGCTGTGAAATAGCTGCCGACACTCCCCGTCGGAAGCGCAGAAAGCGCTGCTGCCATAATGCGAAAAGCCTCTGCCCCATAGTAATCATCTGCGTTGATTACGCAAAAAGGTTCCTTGATCAGCTCTTTAGCCATAAGCATTGCATGCCCGGTGCCCCATGGACGGGTACGCCCATCAGGTACAGTAAAGCCATCGGGCAAGGCATCCAGCTCCTGATAAACCACATCTGTAGCTATCTTGCCCTCGTAGCAAGACAGTACAGCACTTCGAAATTCCTCTTCAAAACTATGACGAATTACAAATACCACCTTGCCAAAACCACCTTGTAGCGCATTATAGACGGAGTAGTCCGGTATTGTCTCACCGGTAGGACCCAAGCGATCCAATTGTTTCAATCCGCCATATCGGTTACCCATACCAGCGGCCATGATTAGCAATGTCGGTTTCATATCTTCTTTTTTGAGCCTTGCGACCGCAAAGTTAGTGAAATACTATTTTACCGCATTAAGTCTCTTTCAAGCGATTAACCAAGCTAAATAAGAAACGAGGGGCACCATCTCCGTGCCCCTCGTCTGCTCATTGTAATGCGCACGCTCACTCAAAACCTATACGCAAACCCCGTCCCCAAATAGAAGGGGTGCATCGCAAAGGAGAGCGTTTTAAAGTTCTTCTTGAAGATACCATTGAGCCCATACTTCATATCCGCGAAGAACAATAAGTTCTTGTAGACACGGGCACTCCCTCCCAACTGAATTCCTACAGAAATGGGAGAAAGGTAATCCTTGAACGTATAGGGACTTTTCGTATCCTTGTCAAATACTATTTTCTCACCTGTGGAAGATCCGCGACGGAAGTGACCATCTGAGACAACCCCGTGGAAGTCTCCATCGAATCGCCAAGAAAAGTAGGTACCTGCGCTGAACTTGATTGCATCGTTAAAGCGGTAGACCATCTGTAAGGGTAAAGTCAGATAGGAGGCAGAGAAGGCAGTCTGCACACGACCGGTCCATACGCCTGTTATTACTGCGCCCTCATTGGTCAGCTCCATCTTATAGTTCTTCACTTGGGCCTTTGTTTCCATGCCCATCTGCTCAAAACGCAATCCCAAAGAAAGCCCGATATGCTCCTGCATCCAGTTAGTAGCCGTAAGCTCCAACTGTGCATTAAACCGAGGATTGAAGTGCTCAATCTTACGTACTTCAGCAGGTAATGGAATAGGCGTTACCCCACCCAGATTACACCCGGCACGCAATTCAAAGGTCCAACCCTTCTCACGCATCCGATCAAACGGATTTGCTTGTACCAACGTGGGAAGGGAAAGAAGCAATAAGGCAACAAGCAGCCTACAGGTACGCATCATAAAAGAATTTTATTACTCTGCCGTATAGTATACCGACAATTCGTCCATCAAGAGAGTACTCTCTACGGCACCTGAGTATGAAGCACCGTTTGCACTGGAGCTAATGATGATAGAGAAGTTATATTTACCTTCGGCTAACTTCTTAGCATCCACCTTTTTACCATTCATTTCCTTGAAGGGGATCTCAAAAGCAGTCCATTCTGTAGGTTCAGCGGTACTCTCTATCTGTGCCATCAATACTATATTGGGGCTTGTCTTGGCATTTGTACCATCCAGCATAGGCACTTCCGGAGTAACCTCGTAGAAGATACCATAAATATCAAAGTGATCTTTCTTATCCGCAGCCTCCTTCCCATTTTCCATGTACTTCTTGCCTGCGGTGTACTTATAGTAACCGGTTATCTTGGTAGGAACTTGGGTTACAGGTATGCCAAATTGGGTTGCCTTAAGAGGCTCCGCGGCGATATTTTTCGCATCCAAAACACCCAAGAATAAACTTCCGGCTGCCAAAGGAGCGCCAAACATTTTACCGGCCTCTCCCGTATCCTTAGTGGTCAACTTCAGGCATTTACCCTTATATCCGTCTGCAGCCTGTGTAGCAGGGTAGTCTTCCGGCGTTTTAGCCATTCCTGTAAGCGCATAGCCTAAGTTACTGCTACCCCATTCGCTATCGGGAGCACCATTCTCTCCCTTGATGAGGAATACCTGATAAGTATCCTTCTGTAAACGAATATCCTCGAAGCTATAGGTTACGATCTTCTCAGGCTTCTCTTTGGGGAGTACATTAATTGAGACCGTATATTTCTTCTGCGTCACTTTATCCTCAGCAGTTACGGTATAGATAACCGGATTGGTGAAGTCCTGAGCGGCTCCATTGGCAGGAGTGATCGTTGCGCCTTCACTTAAAATAAAGGTAGGTACTACAGCCGTCACATCTTCACCCGGTGCAGCAACCATTGTTACGGCATCGTTGGTTATCACAGCTTCACGGATTAGCTTTACTCCGCTTACTTGTACCTTTAGAATATCGGCCTCTATATTAGCTTGCTCCTTAGATGAACAGGAGGCGAGTAGAAGCGTCATGGCACCTAATGATAGTACCACATTCCATACTTTCAATACGATTCTTTTCATAAATGTTGGGTTTCAGGTTTCCTGTGTAATATTAGTTTCACAATTGTTTTCACAAAGGTAACAAATAATTTGTGGTAGAAACCACTATTCAAGGCTTCCTTTTCTTCCTTATGTAACCTCCGAATAACAAAACTTGCGCCACAAGAGAGCTAGCAAAGAACAAATTCTTTACCAAAATATGGAAACAGAAAGGCTACAGAACGCATTCCCTCGCACCCTTCAATATTTCATAATAATGCAAAACAATGCCTCTGCTTTAGCATATTGAAGTAGATACTATAGGCAGAGTAACGCAAAATATATTAATCTTTGCTCTTGTCATATAAAATAGTTTCTTTATCTTTGCTGCACATTGAAGCGCATACCCCTCTTTCTGAAAAGAGCGAAAGGTGCTTAAGGTTTGAAGTTAATGATAAGGAATAGAATATAACAATGAAGAAACTATTTGCGAGTGCATTAGTGCTCTCTTTCGGCTTTTTACTTCTCGCCACCTCATGCGAACCAAAGACAAAATGGCCTAAAATAGATGTACAAAGCGTATCTGTACAAAGGGCCTTTGTAAGCCTGAGGGTTGGTAGAACACATACAGCTAACGATATTGAGGTTGTTCCCTTAGGTGCCGCAGATCCTGTATTGGAGAGCAGCAATACTGAAGTGGCTACCGTAGAAGGGCTTGTAATTACAGCTGTAGGCCCGGGAGAAGCGGATATAGTTATTAAGGCCGGTGATAAGACCTGTGGTATCAAGGTGCTTGTAAAAAAGTAATTTTTTCTATCTGCAGAAATTTACACTGCGTACATTTCTACAAGTAAGAGAAACTTAGAACAGCAAAAAAAAGATTTATCACAACAAATCAACTAATGAGTATGAAAAGATTATTTATTGCATTTGCCTCACTTGCTATGGTAGCTTTGTTTGCTACTTCTTGTAAGTCAGATGAACCCACTTATACGAAGACTATCAAAATCACACCTTCTGAACTGACTATCGTTGCAGGAAAGTCTAGTGAACCTCTTGAAGTGAAAATTGAACCCGAACAAAAGGTAACGGATATTAAATGGTTCGTTTCAGACAAGGCTATAGCTGATATCAATACGAGAACACTCGTAGTGAAGGGTCTTAAGGAAGGTTCTTGCACCATCAAGGCTGTACTTTACGATAGTGATCGCAATATAGAAGCTGCTACCGACCTTACAGTTAAGGTAACAGCTGCAGAAACTCCTGCTCCTGAAGAGAAGAAGTAAAAACTGCCTACTTTCCTAGTAATATTGGAAATTTAAAATTCTATTAGGGAGGAGCCGAGACGAAAAGTCGCGACTCCTCCCTAAGTTTTTATCCCCTGTCACCAACGGAAGAAAAGCGATGTAATGCCCTTATCTTAGGATTACTATCCACTACCGGGCTTGGTTCTCCGGCAAATTACGCCTTTACTTAGCCCGATGCTCAGCCTTATGTCAAAGGAATTGGGCAATGTATAAAGGAAAGAAGGGTGCCTTTTCGCTCAATTCCCCTCTTTTCAAATATCCACTTACAACGGCATTATCACATTGTTGTGCTTTATTTTCCGTATTTTTGCAAGAGCAGAGCAACAACCTATAAGAAAACTACAAACGAAACAATAAACTATTAAGTCATAAATTATATGGAATTACCTTTTGCAGAATCCTATCGTATAAAGATGGTTGAGCCTATTAGGCGCAGCACACGCCAAGAGCGTGAAAAGTGGATCAAGGAGGCTAAGTACAACCTCTTCAATTTAAAGAGCGAACAGGTTTATATCGACCTACTCACCGACTCAGGCACAGGTGCTATGAGCGACAAGCAGTGGGGAGCCATTATGTTAGGCGATGAGAGCTATGCCGGTGCCTCTTCATACTACAAGATGAAGGATGCCATCAAAAATATCTTAGGCTTTGACTACTTCTTGCCTACACACCAAGGTCGTGCGGCAGAGAATGTACTCTATTCATCTATTCTGAAAGAGGGTGATTTGGTGCCGGGCAACTCACACTTCGATACCACGAAGGGTCATATTGAGTTCCGTAAGGCTATTGCTTTGGACTGCACCATAGATGCAGCTGCCGACACACAGCTCGAAATTCCTTTCAAGGGCGAAATGGATCTCAACAAATTAGAGGCTGCCCTTAAGTCACGCGACAAGAAGGATATTCCTTGCGTTGTTTTGACAATCACCAATAACACAGCCGGAGGTCAGCCCGTGAGCATGAAAAACATACGCGAAACAAGTGCGCTTTGCCACAAGTATGGCGTTCTAGTGCAAATTGACGGTGCTCGTTTCGCTGAAAATGCTTACTTCATCAAAACGCGCGAGCCGGAGTATAAGGACAAGACAATCAAGGAGATCACGAAAGAAATGCTCTCCTATGCAGACATTATGACGATGAGCAGCAAGAAGGATGCCATCGTCAATATGGGTGGATTCGTTGCTTTCCGCGACGAAGCTCTCTGGCGCAAATGTCAGATGTTCTGCGTGATGAACGAAGGCTTTATCACTTACGGAGGTATGTCGGGACGCGATATGAATGCGCTTGCGCAAGGTTTAGATGAGGGTACAGAGTTCGACACGCTTGAAACACGTATCAAGCAGGTGGAATATCTTGCTGCTAAGTTAGACGAATACGGAGTTCCTTACCAGCGACCTGCCGGAGGACACGCTATCTTCATTGACGCAAAGAAGGTACTTACGCATACCCCCAAAGAGGAGTTCATTGCACAAACCTTAGCTATTGAATTGTACTTAGAAGCCGGCATTCGTGGAGTTGAAATTGGAACGATACTTGCCGACCGCGATCCCGTAACCCGTGAGAACCGCTATCCGAGGCTCGAGTTGCTCCGTTTGGCTATTCCGAGACGTACATACACCAATAACCACATGGATGTGATTGCAGCTGCAATGAAGAATGTGTACGATCGTCGCGAGTCCATTACGCGCGGTTTCGTTATCACTAAGGAGCTTCCTGTAATGCGCCACTTCACCGTTGAATTAGAGCGCGCTCACTAAGCTCCCTTTGTTGAGTCGATAAAGAAACTTTATACGACCCTATTTCTCCTGCGAGAAGTAGGGTCATTTTTTATATACCTATAAATAATTCAGCGTAAGCCATCCTTTAGAAAAAGTATCACGAGCAAACGAAAATTTCATCATGAAGAAAAATATTTTTGTTGGCGAAGAAAAAATTTTTTCATCCGGCACAAAAAAATTTTTCATTCGGATCTAATTCTGCGTACTTCGGTAGTATCAATGGAATGGATATAAACGAATGGAGCCGGGCATACGTGCCTTCTCTTTCCCCAAACCGGCTGTGTGGCGATCCTATTTAATCGGGAGGGGAAAAAGTACAGATGTTTCGTTTGAAAGATACAGATGTTTTGCTTGAAAGATACAGATGTTTGACAGAAAAGATCAGAACGTATGGACTATCCTCCTTCCTCAAGCGTAAAAAAAAGAGTGTGCAAGCCGTTTACCTACTTGCACACTCTTGCATTCTGAGCTGCTAATGCGCTGTACTACTTTAGCATAAATTCCGACATCCCCGTCTGTTGTGCGCGGGAGATTTGAGGCCTGCCATATACTTCCAGCTCACTTGATCCGGAGAGGGTATAGTCGAGCTTACGAGAGACGGCAATAGCCACCTCGGAAGACCCCGAAGCCACTACGTCGGCCTCGGCGGTACGAAACTTATCTGCATCTATTTCCGAAGCTCCACTGGCTACAATCTTTGTTTGATTAGCCGCTCCGGAGAGTTCAATCTCACTATTCCCCGACACACTCAGTACAACCATGGGGGCACTGCCGATGTGTATATTGCCCTCACTATTTCCGGAGGCTACTAAGCTTACTGTTCCTACGATAGAGCCATCCAGCTCAGAGGCTCCGGAAAGGGAGATAATGGTTGTTTTTGTTAGTGCCCTAAGCCCTTTTAGTTCACTACCTCCGGAGAGAGAGAGAATCAATTTGTCAGCCTCAAAATCTCCCTTGCTGCGCACTTCAGCAGCACCGGTAAGAGTAATAGAATTGAGGGAGGGAAGCGTAAGGGATACCAATACGTAGTGTTCCTTACGAATTCGTCTCAGGGGATTGCTCTCCTTCAATCGTATACTGAGCTTGTCGCCCTCCTGCTTAACTTCTACATATCCCAGCAATTTATCGGTTGTATGTACGACAGCGCTTTCGGTACTTCCTTGCGTCAAATCGACAATAATATTGTCACTTACTTCTATTTGGCGCACTTGGCTAATGGGTACTTCTCTCGTTACTTTTCTGGAGCTTTGGGCAAAACTTTGGCTTTTTGTTCCCCAAAGGAGCAGGCTAAGCAAGGAAAGGAGCAATAAAGATTTTACTGTTTTCATCATCATTTCTTCTTGTCGCTTCAAAGTTACTATTAACCCAAGAATGGATACCTATAATCTGTAGGCGGCGTATAAGTTTCTTTGATACAACGCGGCGAGCACCACTTGAGCAGATTAATGGGACCACCGGCCTTGTCGTTGGTTCCACTGGCACGCGAGCCACCGAAAGGTTGCTGCCCGACTACCGCTCCCGTAGGCTTGTCATTGATATAGAAGTTACCTGCTGCATGTTGCAAGAGAGCAAGCGCCTCTTCCGTGGCATAGCGATCGTAGGAGAAGATAGAGCCGGTAAGTCCGTAGGGGGATGTTTTATCGACCAAACGAAGTGTATCGGTGTAGTCACTATCCTCATATACAAATACACTTAGCACAGGCCCAAACAGCTCATCGCACATGGTTTCATAATCCGGTTTGTTCACTACAATCACCGTAGGCTCCACAAAGTAGCCTACCGACTTATCGCAATTTCCTCCGATAAGGATCTCGGCATCGGCGCTTTGCTTTGCTCGATTGATGTAGGCAGCTAGATTATCGAAAGAGGCTTCATCAATTACGGCATTTACAAAATTGGAGAAGTCACACACATCACCCATCTTAATGGTCTTGATCATGTCGCACATCACCTCCTTTACCTTAGACCACAGACTCCTCGGTATATAAGCACGGCTTGCGGCTGAGCACTTCTGTCCCTGATACTCAAAGGCGCCTCTAACCAAAGCACAAGCGACTTCTTCGGGACAAGCTGAAGGATGCACCATTACAAAGTTCTTTCCCCCGGTTTCGCCCACAATACGTGGATAAGTATGATAGTGATCAATATTACCGGCGATGCTTTTCCAAATACTATTGAAGGTAGCCGTAGAGCCGGTAAAGTGGAAGCCGGCCAAGTCCGGAGCCGCTGTGGTGATCCTACCAATAAGAGCGCCCTGCCCGGGTAGGAAGTTAACTACCCCATCAGGAAGACCGGCCTCCTTGTAAATCTTCATCAGTAACCAATTACTTAGCAGGGAGGTGGTAGAGGGTTTCCATACGGTTACATTCCCCATCATAGCGGGAGCTAAGTTGAGGTTGGAAGCAATACTGGTAAAGTTGAAAGGCGTAACGGCCAATACAAAGCCCTCCAGAGAACGATACTCCATTCGGTTAAGCATGGTCAGGTCACTCACGGGCTGATCGCTGTAAATTTTTCCTGCATAATAGGTGCTGAAAGTAAGGAAATCGATTAGCTCACAGGGAGCATCTATCTCTGCCTGCATGGGATTCTTACTTTGCCCAAGCATAAGCGCAGCAGCCAGTTGGTAGCGATACTTAGTAGCGATAAGGCGTGCGATACGCATCATCACGGAAGCACGCTCCGTCCAAGGGAGATTGCTCCAGTCGTGATGCGCTTTACGTGCTGCCTCAAGGGCTAAAGTCACTTCCTTCTCCCCTACTTTATGGTAGTTAGCCAACACATGGTGGTGGTCATGCGGCATCACTACAGTACCCATGTTACCGGTGGAGATCTCCTTTCCGCCTATAATAGGCATTATCTCTTGCTTTTGAGAGGCCAATTCAGCGAGTGCCTCTTGCAATTTCTTACGTTCAGGAGTACCCGGTGCATAGCTATAGACCGGCTCATTGTGGGGTTTTTCAAATAGATATACGGAGTTATTCATACTATATTTCTTTTTCTTATTTCAAACAAATATTTCAGCAATCATACAGCGCGCACTGCCGCCGCCGATCGTCTCAATGGTATGTAGATTGGGCGCAATAATTCTGCCCTTGGAGAGAATAAAGCTTTTCTGCTCATCGGTAAGGCTCTGCTCAGCACTTTGTGACATGACCATGAGCCGCTCACCGGATTGATTGACAAGCTCTATCATATTGCCGGCAAAGTGATTCATTTGCTCCACTGATATAGGGAGCAGATCGTGACCGGTTGCCGCAAGGGCGGCACTTACTCTTTCACGCTCTTCTGCGTTGCGTATGCTCTCCATACAGACCACCGCATAATCTCGGGCTACACTCATCATTACGTTGGTATGGTAAATCGGGCTTCCCTCGTTGTCGGAGGCATGAAAGAACACCGTTTGGTATTCCATTTCGTCACAAAACTCCTCTAATACGGGAGCCGCAGAGCGCTCGGATGCACAGCAGTAGACTACTCTATTTACTCGATCTAAGCACATACTGCCTGTTCCCTCAAGGAAAAGATGCTCTTTTTCAAAGCCACTAAGATTAAAGATCTTAGTGATACCCGGCATCATGCCGATCGTAAGCAATATTTGCTGCTTACGCTCTAACTGTCTATTGGGTGCAAACATGGGGTACAATACCAACTCACCAGTTACGTGGGTGGAGAACCAATTGTTTGGAAAGACCGCATCGGGGGTGGGTGGCTCATTGTTGTCCTGTACCACAATTACCTCCACACCGGCATTACGGAGCAGAGATACATAAGCATCAAACTCCTCTTGCGCTTTGTGCGTAAGGTCATCGGGAGAGAGCGGGCGTTGCTGGAAATGGTTATTAGAGGCGGTATCTTCGTTAAAGCCGAAGAATGCCGGGCGCACCATAAGCACCCGGCCTGTATTCTGACGTCTCTGTATCATACGATTCTACTCAAGCGATAGTAAAGTACTCTTGATAATATCGAGAGCCTCATACAGCTCAGTCTCCGTAATAACGAGAGGGGGAGCCAAACGAATAATATGGCGATGGGTCGGCTTTGCCAGGAGGCCGTTTTCCGCCATTGCCTCACACACATCCCATGCCTCTTTGCCATTATGAGGTTTAATAACAATGGCATTGAGTAATCCCTTTCCTCGTACCAACTCAATGAAAGGAGTTTGGAATTCCTCCAATTCCTTTCTGAAGATTACACCCAACTTTTCCGCATGCTCAGCCAAATGCTCATCCTCAACTACCTGAAGAGCAGCCATCGACACCTTTGCAGCTAATGGGAAGCCGCCATAAGTAGAGCCATGCTCTCCCGGTGCAATCGTAAGCATAATCTCGTCATCAGCCAGTACACAGCTCACGGGCAGTACACCGCCTGAGATAGCTTTTCCGAGAATTACTATATCGGGGCGCACATTTTCATGGTCACAAGCCAAACGACGTCCGGTACGCGCTATACCGGTCTGCACTTCATCGGCAATGAAAAGCGCATGATGCTTATGGCATAAGTCGTAGCAGCGCTTCAGATAGCCTTCATCGGGGACTTTTACCCCTGCTTCGCCCTGTATGGGCTCAGCAATGAAGCCGGCTACGCGGTCCCCCTTTTCTTCAAGTACTTTTTCAAGGGCAGACACATCGTTATAGGGGATTTTTACAAACCCCGGTGTGAAAGGCCCGTAGTCCGTATAGCTATCCGGATCGCTACTCATCGATACGATACTAATGGTACGCCCGTGGAAGTTGCCTTCGCATACTACTATGATAGATTCATTTTCCGGAATTCCCTTCACTCGGTACCCCCAGCGACGGGCAAGCTTTAGCCCTGTTTCTACTGCTTCGGCGCCTGTATTCATGGGAAGAAGTTTGTCATAACCAAAGTAACGGTGCATGAATTCTTCCCACTCACCTAAAGCATCGTTGTAGAAAGCTCGAGAGGTGAGGCAAATCCTATCTGCCTGATCTTTGAGTGCTTGAACAATCTTGGGATGGCAATGCCCCTGATTAACGGCGCTATAAGAAGAAAGGAAATCAAAATACTCTTTCCCATCTACATCCCATACCTTAGCTCCCCTTCCTTTACTGAGAACGACCTGCAGCGGATGGTAATTATGCGCACCGTAGCGAGCTTCTAAATCTATGTAGTGCTGTGCATTCTTACTAACTTTCATAGGCTTATTCTATTTATAATTTGTACTCAAATACTCTGTCACATGGGACATACGAGGATAACTTATTTAGCCTTAACGACGCCTTTTAATAAACAAAAGATACGAAAAGACATTTACCTCACCACCAAAAGTAACAAATTAATAGAATATAGACAATACATAGCACACAACTGTATAGATAACAAAAAAAAAAGAAAGAGCCTTCCCACGTATGTGGGAAGGCTCTTTTATAGAGCTATGATAAAGCTCTTGTGCTTAGCGACGAAGACCCAACTTAGCAATCAAGTCGCGGTAACGCTGGATGTCTTGCTTAGCTACATAATCAAGGAGTCTACGACGCTTACCTACCAACATCTTAAGGCTACGAGCGGTAGCATAGTCCTTGGGGTTTTGCTTAAGGTGCTCTGTAAGATGATCAATGCGATAGCTAAATAGAGCTATTTGACTCTCTGCACTACCCGTATCCTCCGGATTGGCACCATACTTAGCAAAGATTTCCTTTTTCTTTTCAGAATCTAAATACATGTTCTTTTATTATTACTTAATCAAACTACTGTACTGCTACAGCTATTACTGCTGGCAGACTGGCTGCAAAGGTAATAAAAAATCTTCATTTATACGCTTCATCTTCATCAAAGGGCACTTTGCCGATGCGCTCAGAGAGGGTTGTTTTTCTCACTGACGAGAAGGCGCTGAGGCAGCAATAGCATGAAGCGTATCCAATGCGTCGGATACCCCCATTACTTTTTCTATTCGAAGCAAGCGATTTCCCCGCCTATTTTCTTCCAAGTGGCACCGCTCGGTATGTATAGTGGCGTAGGTAATCACTCGATCAAAGTTTTGCGAACTGTAGTAAGCGCTCTCCTTGTCATCCGGTAAGAAGAGACGTAGCATTCCTTCTCTTAGCACTACCCTGCTGAAACCTAATGACCGGGCTATAGTACGTACACGAGGAACCGCTATTAACTGATTAGCACTTTGCGGAAGGGGTCCGAAGCGATCGCGAAGTTCACGCTTAAACTGCTCTATTTCTTCTTTCTCATTCAAGGTGTCTAAACGGCGATACAGCTCAATTCGCTCGCCATCATCAGGGACATACTCAGGGGGAAAAGAGAGCAATAAGTCGCTTTCAAAGAGCGTTTCATCCCCTTCATTTACAGCTTTGTCCACCTCATCCTTAAATAAATCCGGAAATTCTTCTACCTTAACCTCGCGTACCGCTTCATCAAAGAGCATGTGGTACGCATCAAAGCCCAAATCGGCTATAAAGCCACTCTGCTCGCTTCCAAAAATATTTCCTGCCCCACGTATATCCAGATCTTGCAGTGCGATACGCATACCACTCCCCAAATCCGAATAGGTCTCTATCGCCTTAATACGTCGCCTCGCCACACTGCTTAGCATCTCAGGCGGAGGCGTTATCAAGTAACAAAAGGCTTTCTTATTACTACGTCCCACACGTCCGCGCAATTGATGCAGATCGCTCAATCCATAACGCTCTGCTCCATCAATAAAAATGGTATTGGCATTCGGTACATCGATACCATTTTCTATAATCGTTGTAGCGACCAATACATCATATTCATGGCGTGAGAAGTCTAAGATTAATTTCTCTAAGTCTGCTTGATTAATCTGTCCATGTCCTACAGCAATGCGAGCATCCGGCACTGCCTCCTTGATCTGCCGTGCTACCTCCTCAATATCCCCTATTCGGTTATGTACAAAATAGACCTGCCCGTTGCGACTCAACTCATAGTTGATAGCCTCCTTAATCTGAGGAATGGAAAAACGCACCCGCTCAGTAGTCACCGGATAACGATTGCGCGGAGGGGTCATTATATTAGAAAGGTCACGCGTACCCATCAGTGAGAATTGCAGTGTACGGGGTATCGGTGTGGCACTCATGGTAAGCGTATCCACATTGACCTGAAGCTTCCTCAATTTCTCTTTTACTGCGACTCCAAACTTTTGTTCCTCGTCTATAATCAATAAGCCAAGATCCTTAAAAACGACCTCTTTACCAACGAGACGATGCGTTCCAATAATAATATCAACACGCCCCGCCTTAAGATCCTCCAAAATAGCCTTTGACTCTTTAGTACCCTTAGCTCGAGAATAGTAAGCCACATTTACCGGAAAATCTTTGAACCGCTCCGCAAAAGTACGATAATGCTGATAGGCTAAAATAGTAGTGGGTACCAATACAGCAACCTGTTTGCTATCTGCCACCGCCTTGAAAGCTGCCCGCATCGCCACTTCCGTCTTACCAAAGCCCACATCTCCACAAATCAGACGATCCATAGGGCGTGCGCTCTCCATATCAGCCCGCACAGCCTCCATAGCTGCAAGCTGATCGGGAGTTTCTTCATAAATAAAAGAGGCTTCTAATTCATGCTGCAGGTAACTATCCGGACTAAATGCAAAGCCTTCAGACTCTTTACGCGCTGCATACAGTTTGATCAAGTCGCGCGCTATGTCTTTTACTTTTTTCTTGGTACGATCCTTCAGACGCTGCCAAGCCCCTCCGCCTAAACGGCTCAACTCCGGCGGTACATCCTCTTTACCTCTATACTTCGATAGCTTATGCAGGCTGTGCAGATTGACGTATATATAGTCGTTATCCCGGTAGATTATCTTAATCACCTCCTGCTCCACATCACCGGTTTTAGTTTTGAATAGACCGGCAAACTGCCCTATTCCGTGATCATAGTGCACTATATAATCACCCGGTGCAAAGCGTTGTAGCTCCTCCAAAGTAAGGGCAACCTTATTCCCTCGGATCTTCTCGGCATGTATATTGTACTTATGATAGCGCTCGAAAAGCTGATGGTCTGTAATGAATACTAAACCGGATTCACTATCCTCAAATCCCTCATGCAGTGTGATGGGAAGCACCCCCGGCACATACTCAGGACCTCCGATATCCATTACTATTTCCTTCAGGCGCTCAGCCTGCGAAGCACTCTCCGTAAGGAAGAAAACTTTTCGTCCCTCTTCATAATACGTCTTTAACGCCTTTACAAAAAGGTCAAAATTCTTATTGTAAGCCGGCTGTGGTTTAGTAAAGAAGCTTATGCAGGTACCCCCTTTATCACTACTTGCTGAGAGCAGTTGCCAACAAGCTGCTGCATCGCCAACCACAGTTTCTGCAGGAAGAAGCAGCCTCTGCATCTCTGCATTGGAAGAAAAGCCCTCGCCCTCTACAATAACTGCCTCCTCAGCGTTCAGCTGTCTAAGCTGCCCTACAGAAAGCTCCCTATCCCTAAAATAAAGCAAGTATTCCGCTGCCAAACGATGTAAAAGAGAATGTTCGTCAGAGGGGGTCCGATTACTTTTTCCGGCTATAACTGCCTCGTCTACGCTACCGAGTGAGAGCTGATCCCGTACAGCAAAACGACGTACACTCTCTATTACTTCTCCAAAGAGATCAATACGTATGGGCTCTTCCCCACCGTAACCAAAAATATCTATTATACTCCCCCTAAAAGCCGCCTCGCCCGGAGAGTACACATAATCAACTATTGTAAAGCCCTCTGCTACTAACCATTTGCGGAGCGACTGTGTATCCAACTGCTCCCCTTTTCGCACGGTAAGTAATTGTTGCTGAAAAGAAGTAACATCCGGTAATCGCTCTGCCAATGCAGCTCCATAGGTTACAATATGAGGTTTCTTACCGGCAGACAATTGAGCAAGAAGCTCAGTACGCATTACCTCATTTGCCTCGTCTGTATGCCCATATTTAATATGACGCCGATAGGCAGATGGGAAGAAATAGAGCGACTCCGTACCAAGGATCTGCGACAGGTCTGAGTATAGATAGCCTGCATGCTCCTCGTCCTCCGCCACTGCAATAATGGGCATCGCTTGAGATAGCATAGCCAGTAGGACCGCATCGCTACTTCCCGTCAGTCCTGTGGCGCTGCAGGAAAAAGGCGCTTTGTGCTCTTCCTTCAGCTTCTTTAAAAGCCTAATCTTAGGATGCTGTGCTGCAAAAGCGAAGAGCTGATTGATCTCTTCTTCTTTTATTTGGGGAGCAAGAGGATTCATGCTGCTAAATTATAGGAGAAGGAATAGGCAGAGTTGCTCTGTACACCAAACAGGCGTTCTATCCACTTTTCCTTACAAACTAAATCAATAACTAAATTAATCTCGGAGAGGAGGAATTTCTCCCTGTGCTATCTTATTCGGACTGATCTCTGTAGTACACCCGTAGGACAAAAGTTTGTCTACAATAGTGCGATCATTTCTAAGACGGGGTATCTTAATCTGTCCGCCTAATCGACTTGTATCACTCAAATAGCGCTCGAATAGTCCCGTATCGGCAACATGGAGCTTAAGTGGAAGTAGCGTCATATCGTCGTAACGCTTAGCATCGTAATCACTATTCAGCTTACGAAGCTCCTCATCTAAAAGCTGAGCAAAGTAGGCTAAATTATCCGGTTGTACGGAGAATTCCACCACCCACTCATGTCTACCCTTTCCCTGCTGAGGCAAAAAGCATGGAGCTGCTGTATATTCCTTCACCAATGCGCCACACTCCTTAGCAACCACCTCTATAGCCTTGTCTGTATTGAATACCATGAGCTCCTCACCAAAGGCATTGATATAGGCAGAGGTACGACCCGCAATGATTATTTTATAAGGATTCGTAGAGGTAAAGCGCACCGTATCGCCGATCATATATCGATAAAGCCCTCCCAGCGTACTAATCAGCATGGCATACGTTTTACCTGTTTCTACTGCTTGCAGCGGAATAGCCTCAAAATTTCCCTTATCAAGGCTATCCAAAGGGATAAACTCATAGAAAACCCCATAATCGAGCATAAGCAAAAGCGCGGGATCTGAGGGGTCGTCCTGTATACCAAAGAAGCCCTCCGAAGCATTGTACGTCTCTCTATATTGCATTCGATTTGAAGGGATCAAGCGCCTATACTCTTCCCTATAGGGCGCAAAACTGATTCCCCCGTGGAAGAAGACCTCCAAATTAGGCCATATTTCCGAGAGCGTCTCTTTACCGGTGGCTTCAAGGAGTCGCTTTATAAGCACAAGCATCCAAGAGGGCACTCCGGATAGACTGCCTACATTGGCATCCTTCACCTCATGTATTATAGCCTCTATTTTGCTATTCCACTCGGTCATTTGTAGTGTGCTGCGTTTAGGAACACGAGAAAGATTGCCCAATAGCGGCATTTTCTCAACGAGGATAGAGCTTAAGTCACCAACCTGGACCTTAGAAGTCAAAGCGACAGGCTTTTGGCTACCGCCTAATACCAGCCCCTTTGTTCTAAAAAAACGACTATCAGGACGAGTCGACAAGTATAGCCAAAGTGTATCAGAGGCTCCTCGGAAGTGGCACTTATTAAGATGCAAGGAATTGACCGGTATATATTTACTGCGTCCTCCTGAGGTTCCACTTGACACGGCAAAGCGCAAGCAACTGCCCGGCACCAACTCATTCTCTTGTCCTCGGGTCATTTCCTCTACGTGTTTGCGAATATCTTCATAGGCAACAATGGGCACCTGACGCTGCCACTCCGTATAGCCGGCACACTCCGGAAGTGCAAACTGCTCTCCGTAACGCGTGCGATTAAAGCGTCCGATCAGTCTATTCAACTGCTCAGCCTGTATTGATTCCGCCTTTGTGGCATATTTTTCAATCGCTCTCAAGCGATAGCTCATTGCCTGATAAATGGTTTGGGTAATACGATCCATGTTCTATTACGCACTATTTCTTCATATCACTACACTCGTAAGCCCCTATAAGAGCCATATGAGAAAAAGGATATATTTCGCCCCGATAGAGCAAAATGGTATAACTATTTTGTGTTTGGTAATGATTGCCTTCTGTAAAACGGGTAGTTAGTGCCCCATGCTCACCTGCAGAGGCATAAAGGAAGGAGTAGTAACCTGCTTTGAGTAGTAAGGTAGCTTCATAGCATCCCCGCTCAGTGCTATACTGAAGTACTCGCTCCTCATTAGGAAGTGCTTCAAAAGCTTCGCCTACAAGAAGTACATTATCCTTCAATCGCTCAGAGGAAAAGCGAAAGTCCACCTCATAATAATCCGCTGTTAGATCTGCTTCATAAGAAGCTCGGGGAGCGCGTACTACAAAAAGCCCATCAGCATCTTTTTCCACTATATAAGACAGGGCACTTCTATTGTGCTGAGGATAGAGTATAGCCTGCTCAGGCACACCTGGTAGAAGTGACTGCACGCCCATATTGCTATGCTCTTTTGAGAGCATCTCAAATGAATGATACTCATTGCCGGCTTCAAAGACAGCCGCCTCGTTTCGCTCAAAAAAAAGTTCTTCCGGAGAAAAGAAGGAGGGAGTTTCCAGCACTTGTACATTGTCGCGACGTCCGTTCTGTCCCACTACAAGCTTATAGGGGCCATTCTCAAGCAATGCTTGGCTTTCGTCAAAATATACTTTACTCTCCACCGCTTGGTAAGAGGAGTAATTGCCTTTGGGGGTATAAGGAGTCACTCGGGCTGATAGTGCGCAATGATTCTTAAGAAGCGCAAATCCCACTTCAGCAATAGGGGTTGACGGATCGCTTCGCAAATGAAGGCGTAGCAACCAATTGCCCGGAAGAATAGGCCTTGTCTCTGAAAAGGCATCTATACAGAGCGAATAATGACGATACAGCACCTGAGTCATTACAGAAGGTTGTGAAGCCGCCAAAAGTCCCTCAGCAAAGCCTACTACTGCTAATCCATGCGGCACTGATACAGGGTGCCAAGACTCATCACAATAGGAAAGTGTATAGCCTATCTCCTCCGGCATAGCATCCAACAAATCAAATGAAATGAGCAACTTTTCCCCTTTTGTAGGTGAATAATAGGGGAAGGGCCTATGAAGTGTACCATTCTCACCTTCTACGGACACAGATAAAGTAGCCATTCGAGCATCTAACATGCGAATGGGGAAGAAGTCACCTGCACGCATATCGAGACGCAGCGCGAAAAGCAACACCACGAATAGAGAAAGTATAAATGAAGCTTCCCTAATACGCATCATCTCATATTTCTTTTGTGTTCCTTCGCTTCCGATGGCTCATAAGCACCCCAGGCAGCAGAGGCTGTACGAGGCACGCCGAAGCGGTCATGCAAAGGGGTTTGGTCAGTAGTTGGACGTGCTACAAATGGAGCTTTGGGCAAAGGACGATAATCATAAATGAAGTCATATTCGTTTTTTTCTAAGTCACGTCCAACGTGTGTATAAGTAGAGTCTGCCGCCAACTTTGCTTCTATAGATCCCTCTCCGAGTCCTTTAGCGCGTATATAGCACTGATTAAATCGCATTAAACTGGCTTCATCACAATGCACCTCGTTCGCCATAGAGCCATCTACGACTGAAGCCTCTGCATGAAGTTCGCTTTCCTTACCGGTTGAGTCAGCCACTATACTGACAGCCTCTCCTTGGCGAAGGTCAAAGGGATACCAATTACAGATCGTTGTATAGCACATATTACACGAAGCCCCCTCCAATCGAAGGGAATGACTCAGTGTATTTGAGAGTTCACAATTGACCAAAGCCACCTTTCCTCCACGCACAACAGAGACTGCACCCCCTTTCATATTGGTTATTTGACACCCTTCAAGGCGTATTGTGGCCCCTTCTACTATAATGCCTCCTCTCCCATTGCGAACAATTGTATTTTGCATGAGATTATTCCTGCTTGAAGGGTAAAAGCGAAGTGCCTCCCATTGACCGGGAATAAGGCGATAATTCACATCTTTTACAAGATTATCCCTTCTCACCCCTTCAATCATTATAGGATTTCCCGGAGTACCCAGAGCCTCTATGCATCCGTGTACCTCAATGTGAGCACTATTAGCCATCAAAATGTGTGTACCGGCAGCCATACGAAGAGTGACTCCTTCCTTCACCACTAAGCTATCACGCAAGTAGAGGGGGCGTCCTCCTGTGAAAAGTGTATCTCGCTCAATTTGCAGCGCAGTAGCATGATCCGTGTTCATTCGCCATGCCTCAATGCGAATGGTATCTACAAGACTACCACTTTGGAAACGGAGCGTCGCTATTTCTTCTTCGGGCAAATCAGAAGCCCCTTCGGGGAAAGTTGCCTCTACAAATACAAATATGCTGTCCTTCGCCGGTATCAGTATATCACTAAATTGCGCACCGGCCCTACCATCCACATTAGCTCTAAAGAAATTGGACGACTGCACTAAAGCAACATGCTCCAAAAGCATCTGCTCGGAAGAGGTATTATACACTATCAACCTTGATGTTGAGGAAGATATACGTGTGTAAAGAGTATCCAACCGGAGGGTATCAACCGAGAAACTCAAATGATGAGCACCCGTAACGATACGCTCTTGCGCACAGCCTAAGAGCCCAAGAAGAGCGAGCCCGCAAAGGAATAACGAGAGAACAGCTTGCTTCATCTATATTTTAAGGCCTTACAACGAAGGGAACGCCTTCTCCATTACGGAAGAAAAAGCCCTCCATAGCGTTGCACAGCTCTCGTGCCATTCCAACCCTTGCATCGTAGGTTTGCGTACCCACATGCGGAGTCATTACTACATTATCTAAATCGTATAGTCGCTTGTCGGGTCGATCATTATCCTCAAAAACATCCAGTGCCGCTCCGGCTATTACGCTCTTCTGAAGAGCCTCTACCAAAGCATTTTCATCGACTACAGCACCACGTGCAGTATTGATCAGAATAGCCTCCGGCTTCATCATGCGTAGCCTCTGTGCATCTACAAAATGATGCGAATCCTTATTATATGGCATGTGCAGCGACAGAATGTCGCTTTCACTAAATAGCTCCTCTATCGTCGCATAACGCACCCCCAAGGTCTGCTCCTCGGCAGTGTCCAAGCGGTGTCTTTTATAATAGAGAATGTGCATACCAAAGGCCTGAGCACGCATAGCCACTGCCCTTCCAATATTGCCAAAACCGGCTATTCCAAGCGTTTTGCCAAATACATCCACACCCATACGATCCAATCGGCTGAGTCGCAAATTACTTTGCTCCTTTCTCAACAAACGATCCAACTCGGCTAGTCGACGCGTAGCACTCAGCATAAGCGCAAAAGCAAGCTCTGCCGTAGGCGCAATTACGGCTTGAGGGGTATTGGTTACAGCTATCCCTTTTGTGCGAGCATACTCAATATCTATGTTATTAAATCCGACCGCATAGTTAGAAATCAAACGAAGATTTCTACCGGCATCTATTATCTCTCTATCAATAGGGATATCGAAAACGCTACAGAGTGCATCAACCTCTCCGATGCGATCTATGATCTCCGCTTTGGTAAAATCTCTTCCCTTCGGCGGACGAATTATCTCAAAGTGTTTCTCTAACATTTGATACAGCTCGTCTACTGTATCCAAGCAAACTAATACAAGAGGCTTTTTCTTATCCATCTTTCCTTCCTTTCAAAAAAAATCAGCTACTGGCGGCATATAGCACAAAGATAGGAAAACAGGCCGTAATGGAGTACTAAAGCAAAACTAAAAATACACCTATAGCCTTAGAAAACATCAATACGACACGCTTCCAACCTATTAAAGTAACTAGTGAATATCAACTAAATAGCCTACAAATAGGCTATCTTCATTCTCAAGGTCTAGAAGTAGAATAAGCATTTCCTTACCTCTCACACCACCGTACGTGCCGTTTGGCATACGGTGGTTTAATCCGCGTTCAAATAGTCTCTAATCATGTTCGATTAGTTTCATCTTCCGTCTTTCTTAATTTCCGCTTCCAATGATTGTGTGCTTAGCTCTATGTGGTCGATCGCATTGACGTTTTGACCGTTGCCACTCGTCAGCAAAGACACCGGAACATACATTCTTGCTTGTCGTTGCGAATTATTCGGTCCTTCACCTTGTTCTGCGCGAGAACGGCTACTTCGACCTCTGCTGACTCCTCGACATTTGCTGTTACTATACTTAAGGACTTGCCAAGGCCTCACAGGTGGGACATACTTTTTTCATCGTTTACCTGCCTAATCTACGTATCAAGGTTAGGGTTGCCTTTTTGAGCTTCACTGCCGTTTGCCAGCTTGTCCGCTTGATACGCCTTAGTAGTAGGGTTCGAGGCGTCATGCCACGCATTTGCTATTGCTTCTTCTCTCACAAGGGTCACCCCTTGAAACATGCAAGCCGCTATGGGGTTCGTTGGCAACTACGCCCCGAGTAGACTTTCACCACAGATGTATAACATGCCTGTCATACAAATGAAGGGGCTATACCGCAGCGTCGCGATACAGCCCCTTGAGTTAGGTCGTTTGGACCGTGATTAGTCGGAGAGATGGCAGTAGCGTCGCACCACCACCACCTCCTCATCGCAGGTGATCTGCTTGCGCAGTGCCTCCAGGCTCTCGAGGTCTAGCTCCTTACTTGACTAGTAGGACTGCGCTCTCAGAGGAGCTCTTGAGGATATACGCTCCATCGGGCAGACTGTGTAGATCTAGCTCTACACTCCCTAGGTCATTAGCCGGGACACGCTGTAGGAGCTCGCCC
>QWCK01000573.1_pt1 | contig 63086 bp, 48 predicted proteins | sample 1972571 | NCBI WGS metagenome assembly QWCK01 (sample SAMN09866710, study PRJNA288562) | Human gut metagenome isolate term2_stool, whole genome shotgun sequencing... | isolation source: gut | host: Homo sapiens | place: USA: California | reverse complement strand
AGGAATTAAAATGGAATTTGTTGAAAAATGGGGAACAGATGTTGATACAGCTGTAGATTTGGCCCTTGACGAACTCAAAACTACTAGAGATAAGGTTGACGTCGAAATCTTAGAAGAGCCATCTAGAGGTTTTTTTGGAATCGGATCTAAGCTCGCATTAGTTAGAGTTAAAATAAAGGATGAGCCAAAAAAATCAGAAGCTAAAAAGAATACACAAAAAAAATCAGATAAATCGGATAATTCAGATAAAAATGATAGAAAATCCAGCATTAAAAAGACAATCAAAACTGAGGAAAAACCTAATTCTGCAAAAGATACATACCAGGATGAAAATAAGATTAATAACGATGTAGATAATATCAAAAAAGAAGAGAAATCTGACATAAAAAAAGATACATCTTCTCTAGATACAATTCTTGCGGATAAAGTACCTTATCCTGAGGAAAATATTGCAGTACCTTTTCTCAAGGATGTGACTGAAAAGATGGGAGTAGAATTAGAATTTACACCATATAAGGCTAACGACTATATTTTTATTGATATATCAGGTAAGGACACGGGTACTATTATAGGCAAAAGAGGACAGACGCTTGATTCAATACAGTACCTCACAAACCTAGTGTTAAATAAAAACAAAGAAGAATATCAACGAGTAATACTAGACGCTGAAAATTATAGAACAAAAAGAGAAAAGACTTTGGAACAGCTTGCACACAGACTTGCCGGTAAAGTTGTAAGGACTGGAAGAACTCAAAAATTAGAGCCTATGAATCCATACGAAAGGAAAATAATTCATACTGCTCTTCAAGATGATTCGAGAGTAATGACAAGAAGTGAAGGCAAGGACCCATACCGAAGGGTTATAGTGGAGCTTAAATAACAATTAACCCGCAGTATTTGCGGGTTTTTTAATAAGAGGAAATATGAATAGTTTATATGATGATGGCGATACAATTGCTGCGATTTCCACCCCTATAGGTGAAGGTGGTATTGGTATTGTTAGAATTTCTGGAGACCAGTCACTTGATTTGTTATCAGGGATTTTTGAACCTGCAAGTCGTGATATTAAAAGGAATACCAAAAATCAACTTTCGATACCTAGCAGGTTTTTGACATATGGGAAAATCTACGATACTAAACGAAATCTAATAGATGAAGTTCTCGTATCATATATGAAAGCCCCCACTACATACACGGGAGAAGAAACTGTTGAAATAAATTGCCATGGAGGCATTATACCTCTCAGAAATATTTTAAATACCATTATCAGTCTCGGTGCACGCCCCGCAGAAAGAGGAGAATTTACAAAGCGGGCATTCTTAAATGGCAAATTGGATCTTACCCAGGCTGAAGCAGTAATGGACTTAATCTCCGCAAAGACCGACACATCGTTTAACGTTGCAATGACCCAGTTGCAGGGACGTCTTTCAGAACAGATACGTCTGATACGCAGCTATTTTGTTGACTTGTTAGTTCAAATTACTGTCAATATCGACTATCCTGATGAAGATATAGAAGAATTGACATATTCGAATATTTTGGAATCACTGCACAAAATAGCCGCGTTTCTAAGGGAATTGTCCGCATCATCAGAAAGGGGCAGAATACTTCGAGAAGGCTTACGGGTTTCAATCGTTGGGAAACCAAATGTAGGGAAGTCTTCCATTTTGAATGCACTTTTGTATGAGGATAGAGCCATTGTAACCAATGTGCCTGGTACTACAAGAGATATTATTGAAGAAACTATAGATGTTAGGGGTATTCCCGTTGTAATCACTGACACTGCAGGTATTCGGGACACTGATGACCTTGTTGAAAGAATTGGAGTTGAAAAATCAAAGCTTTCGATCGAAAGTTCAGATTTGATATTCTTTGTTTTAGATGCGGCTCGCAATATTGATGAAGAAGATGATAGAACTTTTTCTCATATACGTGATAAAAATCATATTATTTTGATTAATAAAAATGATATAGATGATAAAAGTATTTCTGCAGAAGATGTTAAAAAGCATTTTAACGAGGATGCAACCGAGATATCGGCCATTAGAAATGATAGTATTAAGGTGATAGAAACATTAATTGAAGATTTTGTTAACAGTAAGTCCTCAGGATTTGCTGCTTCACAAAATTTTATGATTACTAATGCTAGGCATAAAAAACTTATTGATGATAGTATCTTAGCTATTTCAGATGCAATTACATCAACAGAAGCGTTTGAACCGCTTGAAATTATAGAAATTGACGTCAATCACGCTTACGAGCTTTTGGGCGAGCTTATTGGAGAAACAACGACGGGAGATATAATTGATAGAGTGTTTGAAAGATTTTGCCTAGGTAAGTAATAGTCGATTAAATTTTGAAAGATTTTGCCTAAGTAAGTAATAGTCTATTAAATTTTGAATCATTTAATCTAGGCAAGTCATAGTCGACGAAAAGAGAATTGTCGATGTAAAGAGGAAAAAATAGCTGTTTTAGGCAGCTTTGAGGGTTATACTAATGAATAAATCAGATTCTGTGTTAGAGAATAAAGTTAATATTGCTAATAAAACATCTATTGAAAAAGAAAAAAACCTTATGGGGAAATTTGATGTAATCGTTGTGGGTGCTGGTCATGCGGGCTGTGAAGCTGCTTTGGCGTCAGCACGTATGGGCTTGAAAACTTGTCTTTTTTCGATGAACCTGGAAGCAATTGCAATGATGCCATGCAATCCTTCAATTGGCGGAACTGGAAAGGGCCATCTGGTTAGAGAAATTGATGCTCTCGGTGGTGAAATGGGGATTAATATAGACAAATCCTTTATTCAAAGTAGAATGCTCAACACTTCTAAGGGGCCAGCGGTTCACTCCTTGCGAGCACAGGCTGACAAGGCGCTCTACCATACAGAAATGAAGAAAACACTTGAAAAGCAGGAGAATCTTTTTCTTAAGCAGGCTGAAATAGTTGAGCTTATTGTAACCGAGGGTACAGTTAGGGGTGTAGTTACACAAACTAATTCTATATATGAGGGAAAGGCAGTTGTTTTGTGCACTGGAACATTTTTGCGTGGCAAAATATTTATAGGAAACTCCTCTTATTTTAGTGGACCTAACGGATTATCGCCATCGATGCTGCTTGCTGATAACCTCAAAAAATATGGAATTTCAATGCGTAGATTCAAAACGGGTACGCCAGCCAGATGCCTTTCTTCATCACTAAATTTTGAAAACATGTCTGAGCAGAAAGGCGACGAGGAAATTGTTCCATTTTCTTTTATGAACGATTCCTTGGAAAAAAATCAGATTTCCTGTTGGCTTACATATACGAATGAAAAAACGCATGACATAATTAGGCGCAATTTTCACAGGTCAGCATTGTTCGGGGGCGAAATCGAAGGAATAGGTGCTCGCTATTGCCCTTCAATAGAGGATAAGGTGAATCGTTTTTCAGATAAGCCAAGGCACCAGACCTTCATTGAACCAGAGGGTCTTGATACGGAGGAGATGTATATCCAGGGAATGTCAAGCAGCCTCCCGGAGGATGTGCAGTATGATTTTTACAAAACAATTCCCGGCCTAGAGGATTTGATTATCACAAGACCTGCATACGCTATCGAATATGATTGCATAGATCCGATAGAACTTAAACCGTCTTTGGAACATATGAAAATAAATGGGCTATTTTGTGCTGGTCAGTTTAACGGAAGCTCGGGTTATGAGGAAGCTGCGGCACAGGGACTTTTGGCAGGAATTAATGCCTCACTTCTTGTAAAAGAAAAAAATCCTCTTGTTCTGAAAAGAAACGAGGCTTATATTGGCGTTCTAATCGACGATCTCGTAACAAAAGGTACTAATGAACCTTACAGAATTATGACCAGCAGAGCGGAATATAGGCTTGTTTTAAGGCAAGACAACGCTGATACTCGTTTGACAGAGCTAGGATATCAGATTGGACTTGTTAGTAGGGAACGTTATGAAAAATATTTACAGAAAAAGCATAATGTTGAGCTGGAAATCAAAAGGCTTGAAAATACTAGCATTAAGCCCGAAGTTGCGAACAAAATAATGGAAAAAACTGGGAATGCACCCGTGTCCGGGTCTATTTTACTTTCAGAGCTTTTAAAACGACCGAAGATAACATATGAGTTGATAGCTTCTATAATCGATGAAAATAATATTGAATGGCCAAAACTCACTAGACACGAAAAAATGGAAGTGGAAGTTAGTATCAAGTATGCTGGGTATATCAATAAGCAGCTTGCGCAAGTCGAGCGATTTAAAAAACTTGAAAATAAAAGCCTAGACATGAATATTGATTATAGCAAAATAGAAGGGCTTAGAATAGAAGCAGCTCAGAAGCTAGATTCTATCAAGCCTATTTCGCTAGGGCAAGCCTCTCGAATTTCTGGCGTATCTCCCGCAGATATCAACGTTCTGCTGATATGGCTAAGCAAGAAGAGGAGAGTAAAGAATGAAAAATAATTCCTCAAATTATATATCTAATCTCATCACTCTTTCGAGCAAGTTAGGTATTGATATTAATCATGAGCAGGCGAAAAAGCTTATTTCCTACATGTCATATATACTTGATTGTAACCAATATATTAATCTGACGGCAATTACTAATGAGGACGAGTTTATTTTAAAGCATCTTATTGATTCTATGATAATTTCAAAATTAAAAGAGTATGCCTGTGCCAAGACAGTTATTGACATAGGAACGGGTGCAGGTTTTCCGGGCATCCCACTCGCTGTTTTGAGTAGTGAGAAACAGTTTCTTCTAGTAGATTCTCTTTTAAAAAGAGTTAAAATTGTCTATGATGGAATTAATCTTTTGGGGTTATCTAACGTGTCGACAGTCCATGCGAGAGGAGAAACTCTTGAAAAAAACACGCCATTTAAAAATGGTGCAGACCTTGTAATTGCAAGAGCTGTGGCAAATATGGCTAAACTTGCAAAATACACTTTACCGAATGTAAAAAAATATGGATTCCTCATTGCGTTAAAGGGACCGAGTATAGATTGTGAACTTCAGGAATCACAAGATATTATAAGAAAACTAGGGGGAAGGATTATAAGAGTAGAAGATCTGTCTTTTGGAGAATTAAGGCATAATGCAGTTATTTGTAAAAAAATAAAGTAGAGAATCATCAAATTTTGCAAGGAAATATAAAACTGTTTGTAGGGAAATAAAAAAGGTTTCACGTGAAACCTTTAAAAGTGTTCCGCGCCTTTGGGACATGCATTTTTGTAGCATTTTTGTGTATTTTATAGTATAATCAAAGGTAGAATTTGTTTTAGGAGGAGACTGTTTTGGGCAAAGCAATAGCAATTTTTAATCAAAAAGGTGGGGTAGGGAAAACGACAACTAATATAAATTTAGGAGCCTGCCTGGCAATGAAAAATAAGAGAGTTTTGATGCTGGACATAGATCCTCAAGGTAACAGCACGAGTGGGGTCGGAATTTCTAAAAGAGATCTTGACTATACGGTGTATGAACTACTTATAGATAATAATTTTAAGACAAAAAATGCAATTAGGGGCACTTCCATTAAGGGATTAGATATTATTCCTGCAAGTGTTGATCTAGCAGGCGCTGAGATAGAGCTAGTTGCTCTTGAGGGAAGAGAACGCCGCTTAAGGAATGCGATTGAACAGGTTCGTGATGAATATGACTATATTTTCATTGATTGTCCTCCTTCTCTTGGTTTGCTTACTATTAACTCTCTGACTGCAGTTGAAAGTGTTTTAGTTCCAATTCAGTGTGAGTTTTATGCTCTTGAAGGTGTAAGCCAGCTTGTGAATACGATAGAGTTAATTAAGAGGAATTTAAATAAAAATCTTGAAATCGAAGGTGTAATTCTTAGTATGTTTGATGGGAGAACTAACTTGTCTGCTCAGGTTGTTCAAGAGGTTAAAAAATATTTTGGATCAAAGGTATACTCTACAGTTATTCCAAGAAATATAAGATTGGCTGAAGCTCCAAGTTATGGAATGGCTATAACAGAATATGATCCAAAATCAAAGGGTGCTGAGGCATATATGGATTTTGCAAATGAGTTCTTAGAGTGGGAGGCGGAGCGTAATGAAAGGTAAAAAAGGTGGACTTGGAAAAGGTCTTGACGCTCTTTTTGATAACAGAGCTCCTATTCTTGAATCTGAGGATAATGAAAAATCAAATTCCTCTAATGATAAAAATGAAGATACTGCAACAAAAGTAATATATATTGATATCAATCAGATAAAACCCAACGAAAATCAGCCTCGTAAACATTTTAATGAAGAAAAAATTAAAGAATTAGCGTCTTCAATTATAGAGCATGGGATAATTCAGCCTCTGGTTTTAAGAAAAATTGACGAAAAAAGATACGAAATAGTAGCTGGAGAACGAAGGTGGAGAGCCGCAAGGGCAGCAGGACTTGAAAGAGTACCATCAATAATAAGAGATTTCACAGACGAAGAGAATATGATAATTGCTATCATTGAAAATATGCAAAGAGAAGATCTTAACTCTATCGAAGAGGCTGAAGGTCTGAGGCAGATGATAGAAACTTATGGCTTCACACAGGAAGAAGTGAGTAGAAGCGTCAGCAAAAGCAGACCGTATATTACCAATGCCCTAAGACTTTTGAGACTGCCTGAAAAAATACAGGAAAAACTTGCGAATGGGCAAATTTCACCTGGTCATGGCAGAGCTCTTTTGGCAGCAAAAGACAAAGCATATCAAGAAAAACTATGCGATAGGATTATAAATGAGGGATTATCTGTCAGAAAAACCGAGGAACTTGCAAACCATTTCAAGTCAAATAAGGCTGTGAAAACAAAGAAATCAAAAGATGTTAATATACTGCAGGTTGAAAGAGATCTAAAAGAAATATATGGTACAAAAATCTCCATTGTTAATAAGGGGGAAAAAGGCCTATTAAAGATTGAATACTATGGGGAAGATGAACTCAATAGGCTCATTGACCTGCTAAAGATGGCGAAATAGACAATAAAATTTTGACTTTGTTTCACGTGAAACTATAAATCGGAGGCAATAACAATAATGGATGATTTGAGCAATAAAAACAGTCTGATGATACCAGAGAATGACGAAGCTAATAGTATTAAAAATAAGGCAAGCATTAAAGGGTTAGATTCACCATTTCCGACTTGTATTGTTGGCAGTAATGGTAAAATCAGTTCAGCAAACCAATTTATTGACAAGGTGTTTCTTTATGATGCCCTGGAGGAGAAGGATTTCTTTGCATTAACTGGTGTTAAATTGGAAACTTTAGAAGAGATTTGTAAGGAAAACCTATACATTACTATAGAACGAAACAAATGTATCTTTAGATTGCTTGTAGCAACTACAGAAACTGGATCATACCTTGTTACCTTCGAGGATGTGACAGCGCTTGAGGAACTTCGTTTAAAGTATATCGGCAATCGAAATTGCATGGGCAAAATCAGCATCGATAACTATGAGGAGCTTCAAAATAGAGTTTCAGCTGAGCAAAGAAATCAAGCTATTAACACAATTATTAGTCTGATAACAGAGTGGGCTCAGGATATGAAGGCATCACTAAATAGAATAAAGGAAGACGAGTTTTTACTTTTTTTCCCATTTTATAAATTGGAGCATGCTGTTGAAAATAAATTTGAGATACTTGATAAGGTGAGAAATGTTGATACTGGTGCGGATTTCCCATTGAGCTTAAGTATTGGCGTTGGAATAAGCGAAGACAACATGCAAGAAACGGAAAATCTTGCAAATAGTGCGATTGATCTTGCACTTGGTAGAGGAGGCGACCAGGCTGTTATCAAAACGGATGACAAAACCACTTACTATGGAGGAAAAACTCAAGCAAGAGAAAGATCAAACAAGGGAAAATCACGGATTATAGCTCATGCACTCAAGGTACTTATTTCACAAAGCGAGCAAATTTTTATAATGGGACATAGAAATGCTGATATGGATGCATTTGGCTCGTCACTAGGAGTATTTAGAATTTGCAAACTTGAAAACAAGGACAAGGATATTACCATAGTTGTTTCAACGGTAAATAAGTCGCTTAAGGACATCTATGAGAGTGCAGAGGATATGGAAACATATAAATTTGCAAATGGAGAAAGGGCACTTGAACAAATAGGAGAGAACGCATTAGTTATAGTAGTAGATACACACAGATCAAGCTATGTAGATTGTCCTAAGCTTCTTGAAAAAGCCAAAAATATCGTTGTTATTGACCATCATAGAAGAGCCGAGGATTTTATTAAAAATCCTACATTACATTATCTAGAATCATATGCATCATCAACAGCGGAACTCGTTACGGAAATTTTGCAATACTCGGGAGAAAAAAAGCTTTTGGTTAAGCTTGAAGCAGAAGCTCTATTAGCAGGAATGACAATAGATACAAACCGATTTGCTGTAAAAACTGGCGTAAGAACTTTTGAAGCAGCTGCATATTTAAGACGTTCTGGAGCAGATACAACGGAAGTTAAGAGGTTCTTTCAGACTGATCTTGAATCATTTAGAATTAAATCAAGGTGTATAAGTGATGCAAAGTTTTATGATGAAGGTATTGCGATGTCAATATGCAAAGGCGAGAATGAAGACGTTCAAGTAATTAATTCAACCGTTGCGGATGAATTGTTGACAATTAAAGGAGTTAAGGCCTCTTTTGTCGCAGGAAGAAACCAGCAGGGAACGACAGTAATCAGTGCACGGTCACTTGGAGATATGAATGTTCAGATTATTATGGAAAAGCTTGGCGGAGGTGGTCATTTAACCACAGCTGGTGCACAGTCTGAAGAATTATCACCTGAGGAAATCATGGAGAAAGTAAAGGCTTTAGTGCTGGACATCTCATAAGACGCTACGACTAAGGTGCTATAGATAAAGTTCTATAACTAATAAACTACAGCAAAGCTCTACAGAAGTAGAACAAAAACGCTACAACAAAACAGCAATGTATCAAATAACATATAAATAGAAAATAGAAACATGGAGGTAAGACATGATAGTAATATTAAAGAAAGATGTAAAGGGGACTGGTAAAGCTGGAGAGGTTATAAAGGTAAGCCCTGGATACGCCAGAAACATGCTTATACCAAGAGGTCTTGCTGTAGAGGCAACCGAAGGAAATATAAGAAATCTTGAAAAACAAAAACAAATCCAAAAGGAAAATGAGGCTATAGAGAAAGCAAAAGCCGAAGAAATTGCACTAAAACTTTCAAAGGGAAATATTGTAATAAAGACTAAGGCTGGAGAAGGCGGAAGATTATTTGGTTCAATAACAAACAAAGACATTTCCGAAGCTATAGAAAAACAACTTGAGATCAAAATTGATAGACGAAAAATTGTTTTGGAGAATCCTATAAAAGAACTTGGGGAAGTTAATGTTGAGGCTAAGCTTTATCCTGAAGTAATCGGTAAATTTACAGTAGAAGTAAAAGAGGAAGTATAATGGCAGGTAGGGTACCACCACAAGACTTAAATGCTGAGAGAACAACACTGGGAGCGATTCTTTTGCGGGGAGAAGAGGCTTTTACGGACGTCTCAGACTATGCGAAGGAAGAGGATTTCTATGATCCTCATAATCGCGAGATTTTTGCGGCTATAGTCGACCTTGCAAAGAGCAATTCACCGATTGACCAAATTACTGTGTCAGAACAACTTAGCAAAAGAGGCACACTAAAAACCGTTGGAGGCAGAGCATATATTGGAAGTCTTTCGTCCGATGTGCCATCTGTATCAAATGCGTCAGAGTATGCAAAAATCATTCACAACAAAGCAGTTTTGCGCACATTAATTAAAATTGCAGGCGATATTGAAGCTCAAAGCTATGATGCAAATCTTCCCGCGGAAACTATACTGGAAAATGCAGAAAGCGCAATTTTTGAGATTGCAAAGGCCCGTCAAAAACGTGACTATACAATGATAAGCGAAGTTTTGATCGCAAATATGACTAGAATAGATGAGGCATGTAAGAATGAAGGAAATGTAGGTCTTGAAACTGGATATATAGACCTTGATAAACGCATAGGAGGATTTCAAAAAGGTACGCTTAATATTATAGCGGCAAGGCCAGGCATGGGTAAAACAGCACTTGCACTAAATATTGCAAAAAACGTAGCTAAAAGAGGAGAATCTGTTCTAATTTTTTCGTTAGAGATGGCAAAGGAAGAATTAGGATCAAGACTACATTCTATGGAGGCTCGAGTTAGTTCCACGAAGCTTAGAACAGGTGATTTGATGATAGAAGACTGGGAACAACTCAACCAAGCAGTGGATGATTTATACGAAAGCAAGCTTGCAATCGACGAAACAGCTGCAATTTCAATTTTGGAAATGAAGAATAAGTGCAGAAGATTCAAAGCGAAAAATGGTTTGGACCTTGTAATAGTTGACTACCTGCAGCTCATGGAAGCTGAAGGCGAAAACCGACAGCAGGAGGTTAGTAAACTATCGAGAAACCTTAAACTTATGTCAAAAGAAATGGATTGTCCATTTTTGGTGCTATCTCAACTTTCCAGAGGTCCTGAGGCTAGAAACGATAAAAGACCACTTTTGTCAGATCTCAGAGAATCTGGGTCAATAGAACAAGATGCTGACATTGTTATGTTTTTATATAATGATGAATATTACAACGATGAAGAATCAGACGAGAGAGGTATAACAGAGGTTCATATTGCAAAACATAGGGCAGGACCTACGGGCACAATCAAGCTTGGATGGAGATCGGAATATACAGAGTTTGTGAACCTTACAAGCGAAGAAGCGCTTAGGGGAATATAATGAAATACGTAATTGAAGAAACTAACGATTTCTTTCTCAACGATACCGCTATTGAGAATTTATTTATAAGTGAATATATTGTAAGTGCTCCAGGAGATTATGTTAAAGTATATCTTTTTGGCGCGATGTGTAGCCAAAATAATATTACTCTTGAAACAAAAGTAATGGCTTCTACACTAGGAATATCTGAAGACAAAGTTTTAAAAGCCTGGGAATATTGGGAAACTATGGGAGCAATCAAACGACTTTACATCGGAGACAGTGGAGAACTTGATTTTTCCGTACAATTTCTCAAGCTAAAAAACCATTTTTTCTCGATAGGTCTTGAAAAGAAATCAAGCAGTGAGGATCAAAACGCGGATAATTCCAACAAACCAGATGAGTCTGCAAATGTTTTTGGGAATGAAGAAGTAAAGACACTTATTAAAAATATCGAAAAAACAATAGGCACTAATATGACCACTTATGGCTTTGAAGCTATCATTAGACTTATAAATGAAAAGCATGCTGCAATAGATATGATAGACTATGCTGCACAGTATTCAAATAATCGACAAAAGGGCGATATGCGTTACATTGTAAGAGTGGTAGAAAATTGGCTTGAAAAAGGAATTAGAGATAGGGAATCTGCGGTTAATTATGTCAGAGAGCACGATGAGAGATATTTTGTATACTCTGTTATTATGAAAAATCTTTTTGGATATGATAGGCCACCAAATCAGGGTGAAAAAGAGATGATGAACAGGTGGCTTGATGATGAAGGGTATTCGCTAGAAAGAATTATCAGTGCATGCAAGAAGACAACGGGAATTAGGGAGCCTAATTTTAATTATGTAAACAAGGTTTTACAAGGTATGCGTGATGATGAGGGGAAGAAGGAGAACATATTAAACCAAGAAGCTGAAGTAACTCCTACTGTTTTGGAGCAATATTTAAGATTTATAAGAGCGGAAGCTCAGGAACAAGCAAAGAAACGAGCAGCAGATATCTTCAGGAAATATCCTGATGTAAAAAATATTGAAAGGCGACTTCAAGAGGCTTATAGGGAAAGAATAATCAAGGGCTCAAAAGGTGGAGTGGCAACACGTGCCGAGTATGACAAAATGATTGAAGACTTAAAGGTGCGAAAACAAAAGTTGCTTGATGAAGCAGGTCTTGTCAGTGACTATCTTGAGCCATCATATAAGTGCGAGATTTGCTCGGATACTTGTCTTACAAACGATGGAGTTTGTAAGTGTAGACCAATCCGAATTTCAGAAGCTAGAGATTGGCTTAAAGAAATTAATGCTAAAAGATTCTAAAGAAGGGGTATCAGTGATGCAAAAGAGGGTTAGATACAATTGGTTGAGAATTATCGTAATATCAATTATCGTAGTATCATTGATTTATGGCATTTTTATTGTAAAGAATATGTCGAAGCTACTTTCTGAAAACTCAGAATTAAAAAAACAAAATACAGAGCTAACAAAACAGAAAAAAAGCTTGGAAAATGAGCTTAAGAACGTAAATAAACCAGAGTATATTGAGGAGCAAGCCAAATTGCAGCTTAAGCTTATAAAGCCAGGCGAAACTTTATTTATCCTTGGAGAAGAGAACGCTTTGCCCGGATATGAGGAAAAACAAAATAAAGAAAAAGATAACTGAGAAATGAATGATAAAAATAATAGAGCTTTTAATGACGATAAAAAGCCTAGGGTAGATAAAAAGCCTAAAATAAAAGAGGCAATAGTTGTTGAAGGTAGAGATGATACACTTGCGGTTAGCAAGGCTGTGGATGCAATTATAATAGAAACTCATGGATTCGGTCTTAGCGACAAGACGTGGAAAATTCTTGATAAAGCATACCGAGAAAGGGGTCTGATAATTCTAACGGACCCTGACCATGGCGGAAAAAGCATAAGAAGAAAAATATTGAATCGATTTCCAGGAAGCAAGGAAGCATTTGTATCCACGGAAAAGGCAAGCAAAAATGGGGATGTGGGCATAGAGAACGCAGCCCCTGATGATATTTGGGAAGCATTAAGCAAAGCCAGAGCGAGCCTTGCACCCTCAAGCGGGGAAAGAACAAAAGAGCGATATAAAAATAGCTATGAAGAGAGCCACAAGGAGCAATATAAAGATACCCATAAAGAGGGCTATGATATGAGCTTGCTTGTTAAGTGGAATCTGGTTGGAGAATCGAATTCCCGAAAGCGAAGAGAAGTATTTTGTGACAATCTGGGTATAGGATATAGCAACGCAAAGGGCTTGCTGAAAAAGCTCAATCAATACGAGATTGGCGAGGCTGAGATAGAGAGTGCTCTTAGCAGCATTTACTGCAATGATATTTTAGAGGAAAGATGAAACCATATACGAGGAACGCGGTCAGGGAAATCAGCGAAAAGCATGGATTTCGACGTGCTGACAGCTTGGGACAGAATTTTTTAGTTGATAGGAACATAATTGAGAAAATAATTGACGCGGCAGAATTGACAGAAAATACCCTTGTGATTGAAATTGGACCTGGGATGGGTGCTTTGACGCAAGTGGCAGCGGAGAAAGCAGGCAAGGTGATTGCGGTAGAAATTGATCGACATTTGATTCCCGTGCTAGGTGAGGTTGTTGGACATCTAGATAATGTTGAAATTATTAACCAGGATATTCTCAAAACGGATATAAATGAATTAATTGACTCAGAGAAGAAAAATTTTGCTACTTCAGATCACGAGATTGATAAGGTTGTAATTTTAGGAAATTTGCCGTATTATATTACAACGCCGATAATTATGGGAATTCTCGAAAGACAAATCGAGATGGATACAATGGTTATTATGATGCAAAAGGAGGTTGCGGAGAGAATTGTCGCGACACCTGGCGGCAAGACGTATGGAGCATTATCAATAGCCTGTCAATTTTTTTGTGAGACGAATTATGTCACGACAGTGCCGAGAACCGTTTTCCAGCCGCAGCCGAAGGTCGATTCAGCTGTTTTAAGGCTCGACAAAAGAGCGGAATTGCCATGGGAAATCGGCGCAGGTGGATGGAAACTTTTTTTTGAGGTTGTCAGAGCAGGATTTAACCGAAGAAGGAAGACGCTTTTAAATGCACTCACCGCACTTGGCATGGACAAGACAGAGCTTAGGAGCATATTGGACGAAGCAGGAATTGAGCCAAGCCGGAGGGCGGAGACCTTATCAATTCAGGAGTTTGCAAATGTCGCAAACGCAATAGGAATACAGAGGGGGCTTTAATGGACGACGCAACTTTAAAGAACAAGGGAGCTTTGATGGGCTAGAAAACCTTAAAGGACAAGGGGGCTTTAATGGACAAGGAAAACAAAGAAAATATAAATATCGAAGTTAAGAGCATTAAAGATATCAAAAATATATTTGACAGATATAGGCATGGATTTTTAGGATTTTGTGTTATACACGCATTTCTTCTTAACTTGTTTCTGGAAACTCTTGCCAGAAAGGGCGTATCGTGGGCTGGTGGATTTTTGTTCCTAGTCAACTCGCCAATAATATTTTTTTATAACACCCTTATAATATTCGCCACACTCTCGTTTGCCGCACTTTTCAGGCGACGCACGTTTGCAATAACAATAATTTCAGCCTGTTGGCTTGCGATAGGAATTGCAAATGGAATAATCCTGACCCAGAGAATGACACCATTTACGGTCAAGGATTTGAGCGCAATTACAGAGGGAGCGACCCTTATCACAAACTATCTCTCGAAATTCCAGATTGTGCTTATTGCGATTGGACTTGTCTTGCTCGTGGTCGGAGATGTATTTCTATTCATCAAGGGACCGAAAAAGAAAGAAAAAATCAATTATAGACGCAATGTGGCAGGGTTTATCCTCGTATGCATACTCACGGGTGCTGCGACAATGGGAGTAATTAGCCAAGGCATTGTAAACACATTCTTTGGAAACCTTGCCTACGCATACAGAGATTACGGAATACCATATTGCTTCATAAGCACATGGGTTAATACCGGAATTAGAAAGCCAGACAACTACTCGAAGGAATCCGTCGACAAAATACTCGCTTCGGCAGGGCTATCCGAACGGAAAGCAGACTATTTTGTTAGGGGGGATGCCGCAGACAGCAAGAAATATCCGAATATAATATATTTGCAGCTCGAATCCTTTGTGGACCCTCAGCTTTTCACGAATATACAGTGCGACAAGGATCCGATGCCATACTACAGGCAGCTCATGAAGGACTACTCCTCCGGACTTATTGAGGTTCCAGCTTGTGGTGCAGGAACAGCAAATACAGAATTTGAAACACTGACGGGCGTAAGCGCTAGATTTTTTGGACCGGGGGAATATCCATATAAGTCGGTGCTTACGGACAACACAATGGAGAGCACAGCATTTGACCTGAAAAAGCTAGGCTTTGGGACACACGCTATTCACAATCACAGAGCCGTGTTCTACAACAGGCACGAAGTATTTAGAAATCTGGGCTTTGACACCTTCACATCTGTTGAATACATGAGCAATGTCGACAAAACACCTAAGAACTGGGCAAAGGACAACGTTCTTACTGGGGCGATAATGGACGCACTAAGGAGCACTGACGGACGAGATTATGTTCACACCATATCGGTACAGGGCCACGGCAAATATCCTACAGAGCAGCTTATACAGAATCCAAATATCAACATTACCGCGGCACCGAATGAGGAGCTAAAATGGAAATACGAATATTATGTGAACCAGATTTACGAGATGGACAAGTTTGTCAGCAAGCTAACTGCTGAGCTTGAAAAATTCGATGAACCGACAATTCTTGTGATGTTTGGCGACCACATACCAGCACTTGACATAACCGAGGAGACTTATGCACTCAAGGATTTATATAAGACGCAATATGTAATATGGTCTAACTTTAAGACGGAAAAAATTGACCAAGACGTAAAGGCATATGAGCTCTCAAGTATTTTGTTTGAAAGACTTGGAATACATACTGGAAATATAATACAATATGGACAAAATATAGATAGGAATAGTCCTGAGTATCTCAAAGGATTGGAAGCTTTAGCTTATGATGTATTATATGGCAAAAAGTACATGTACGGCGAAAAATCCATTGTTAAGCCTTCGGAAATGAAAATGGGTGTAAAGCCGATAAAGATACAAAAGATTGTGCAGGCAGGAGACAAGTATTATATCAAGGGCGAGAATTTCACCGAATATAGCAAGGTTACACTCGACGGCGAGCTACTCAAGACATTCTACCTTGGACCGACGCTTCTTGGTCTTGTGGATGAAGTTGATCCGAGCAAAGCCAGTGAAATGAAGGTAAGTCAGATAGACAAGAATAGCAAGGAGATAATAAGCACGACGGAGTAGACGACAAAATAATATAACATGAAGCAACATGAAATGTGGTAATATAAAATAAGACAACATGAAATAATGCTGTATCGACTGGTAAATCAGTTGGTACGGCATTTTTTCTTGGGGGAAAATGGTATTTTGGTAGCAGGCACAATATATAGCAAAATAAATTCAGTTAATACAACATATTGTGAAAAATAAAACAGCTTGAGAAAATAACTCGACAATAAACTTTATTTGCATAAATAAAGAGCAATAAAATATCAGAAAACCCTTGAAGATACACATATGGGGGGGGGTAGAATGAATATGTATATTTTTATCAAAAAATAACGATATAAATAAAATTAAAGAAATAAAAATCAAGGAGGCTCAAAATGAAGAGTTTTTTCAAGAAGATGGCAATAATGCTAATATGCGTGAGTATATTTCTGTCATATATGCCATGGAATGTAGTTTTTGCAACAGATGAGATTGCAGAAACTCCTCAGAACGTAATAACTGAGGAACCTCAGGGAAGCGGAGAAGCGACAAACCCTGAGGAAGGCAATACTCAATTAGAAAATCCGAAATCTAATGCGGAAATAACTGAGGAACTTCAAGGAGAGCCTTCTCAGGCGAATGAAGAATCTACTATAGAGAATATTGTCAAGAATGTGAAGGAAAAAGTCCAAAATGTTCTAAAGAGCGGTCAAGCACCAACAAGAGCACCTAAGAATCCTGAGGACTACTTCATATTTAACGAGAGCACTAATACTATCACGGGATATAGCTCATCTCCAGATGCACCTAAAGACATCAAGATACCGGCTACGATAAATGGAGTAAATGTTGAGCACATTGGAAACAATGCCTTTTCAGGGCAGCAGCTGACGGGACTATCGTTTGAATTGCCATCCAGTTTAAAGAGTATAGGGTCAAATGCCTTTTATAATAATACGACTCTAAAGGGAGATGTGAAAATACCAAATGGAGTAGCAAGCATAGGGGGTTATGCGTTTTATAACTGTGGTTCATTAACAAGTATAACAATCCCGGAAGGAGTAACAAGCATAGGGGGTTATGCGTTTTATAACTGTGGTTCATTAACAAGTATAACAATCCCGGAAGGAGTAACAAGCATAGGGGGTTATGCGTTTTATAGCTGTGGTTCATTAACAAGTATAACAATCCCGGAAGGAGTAACAAGCATAGGGGGTTATGCGTTTTATAGCTGTGGTTCATTAACAAGTATGACAATCCCGGAAGGAGTAACAAGCATAGGGGATCATGCGTTTTCTTACTGTGGTTCATTAACAAGCATAGCAATCCCGGAAGGAGTAACAAGCATAGAGAATGATGCGTTTTATGCCTGTCAGTCATTAACAAGCATAGCAATCCCGGAAGGAGTAACAAGCATAGGGAATGATGCGTTTTATGCATGTCAGTCATTAACAAGCATAGCAATCCCCAAAAGTGTTACAAGAATAGGGGGTGCTGCATTTAGTAGATGTAGTTCACTGAGAAGTATAACAATTCCAAAAGGAGTGACCGAAATATACGGTAGTACATTTTCTGACTGTAGTTCACTGAGAAGTATAACAATCCCAGAAACAGTGACAAGCATATGGGATACTGCATTTTATAGCTGTAGTTCACTAACAAGCATAACAATCCCAGAAAGTGTGGTAAGCATAGGGGAAAATGTGTTTAATAGTTGTTATTCGCTAACAAAAATTAATATCCCAACTAAAACTAGAGGAGAAATATCAGGTGAACCATGGGGTGCTAATAATGCTATAGTATACTGGAAAGATACTAAGGTAGTAGATGATTATATTGTTGATATAACAAAAGGCGAGATTGTTAAATATATAGGCACAAAAGTAGATTTAACTGTTCCTTCAAGCTTCAATATTGATGGAAAAGAATGCAAAATAAATAGTATATTTAACAGTGCATTTTTCGAAAATAAGAATATAAAGAATGTAAACATTCAGCAAGGGATAACAAGCATAGGGAGTTTTGCGTTTGATGGCTGTAGTTCACTAACAAGCATAAGTATCCCCGAAGGAATGACGAGAATAGGGGATTTTGCATTTCATGACTGTAAATCCTTAACAGAGGTGACAATTCCAAAAGGGGTAACAAGCATAGGGGATCAGGCATTTACAGGTTGTAGTTCAATAGCAAGTATAACAATCCCAGAAAGTGTGGTAAGCATAGGGAATCTTACATTTCAAAACTGTAGTTCACTAAGAAGCATAACCTTATCGGAAGGATTGAAAAGCATAGGGGAGCAGGCATTTAGAAGTTGCAGTTCACTAACAAGCATAACAATTCCAGAAAGTATGACAAGCATAGGGTATGAGGCGTTTATATATTGTAATTCGCTAAAGAAAATCAATATCCCAACTAAAACTAGAGGAGAAATATCAGGTGAACCATGGGATGCTGATAATGCTATAGTATACTGGAAAGACACAAAGATAGTAGACGATTTTGTTGTTGACATAACTAAAGGCGAAATTGTTAAATATATAGGTACAAAAGTAGATTTAACTGTTCCTTCAAGCTTCAATATTGATGGAAAAGAATGCAAAATAAATAGTATATTTGAAAGTGCATTTTTAAGAAATAAGAATATAAAGAATGTAAACATTCAGCAAGGGATAACAAGCATAGGGAAGGCGGCATTTAACAGTTGTAGCTCACTAACAAGCATAACAATCCCAGAAAGTGTGACAAGCATAGGGGATTTTGCATTTGGAGGCTGCACTTCACTAAGAAGCATAACAATTCCAGGAGTGGTGACAGAGATAAGATGGGGCACATTTTCTGGTTGTAAGTCACTAACAAGCATAACAATGCCAGAAAGCATTACACGCATAAATACTTCTGCATTTCAAGACTGTAGTTCACTAGCAAGCATAACCATCCCAGAAAGCGTTACATGCATAGATATGTGTGCATTTCAAAACTGTAGTTCACTAGCAAGCATAACCATCCCAGAAAGTGTTACAGGCATATTATCTAATGCATTTGGAGGCTGCACTTCACTAAGAAAAATAAACATCCCTAAAGGAACCGATATCATACCAAACGACGCTTTTAAAGATTCAGGAATAGAAACCATATATGTAGACCAGAATAGATCAGACTCACGCATTGTAAGAAATCAGCCTTGGGGAGCATCGAATACAACAAAGGTGTTTTATAAGGGTGAATTTGTAAGTATAGACACGACTACTGAAAAGGTAAAAGGAGAATATGCTAGGAATATCAAGATAGAAGCATACATTGATAAAAAGAAAATTGTGTCTAAAATAGTTATGCCAGACGGAAAAATTGTTAATATAGGAAATCCTACATGGACAGGAGAATTTAAAGCAACCAAGAATGGCAAATATGTTTTTAAGGGCTATGATGATTCTGGGAATGAAGCTGAAAAAGTAGTAACTATAGATGATATAGGAAAACCTATTGTTTCGGCAGAAAATGCTACAATTGACTACGAGCCAAAGAAAATAACCAAAACGGAGCTTTACAAATTATTAAAGGCAAGTGCTATAGATGAATTGGATGTTGATGTACCAATCACAGTGACAGATGCAGACTTAGAAAAAGTTAAGAAAATTAAAAATGGAGAAACTGTTGAGGTAACTGTTAAGGCAACACATCCTAAATTTAATGTAAGTGATAGCAAGAAAGTTAGTGTAACGCTAAATTTACCAGATGTTATCCCAGGAAGCCAGGAAAAGCCAGCAGGTTATGTAACAGTAACCTTTGCAAAGGGTGAGCATGGTAAACTAGAGGGCGAGCTAAGCCAGCATGTAAATCCTACTAAGGTAACAGACCTAAAGACACTAGCACCAAAGGTAACAGCAGATACAGGATTTAAGCATACAGGCTGGAACTCTGAGCTTAAGAAGAAGTTCACAGAAGATACAACAATCACAGCAACATATGAAGCACTGCCTGATACAGTACCTGGAAGCCAGGAAAAACCAGAGGGATATGTAACAGTAACATTTGCTAAGGGCGAACATGGTAAGCTCGAGGGCGAGCTAAGTCAGCATGTAAATCCTACTAAGATAACAGACCTAAAGACACTTGCACCAAAGGTTAAAGCTGACATTGGATTTAAGCATACAGGCTGGGATAAGGCACTAAAGGCTAAATTTGAGAAAGACACTATAGTAACAGCAACATATGAGGAAGTAGCCGATACAGTACCAGGAAGCCAGGAAAAGCCAGCAGGCTATGTAACCGTAACATTTGCTAAAGGCGAACATGGAACACTTACAGGCGAGACAAGCCAGCATGTAAATCCAACTAAGGTAACAGACCTAAAGACACTTGTACCAAAGGTTAAAGCTGACATTGGATTCAAACACATCGGCTGGGATAAGGCACTAAAGGCTAAATTTGAGAAAGACACTACAGTAACAGCAACATATGAGGCACTTCCAGATGTTATCCCGGGAAGCCAAGAAAAACCAGAGGGTTATGTAACAGTAACCTTTGCAAAGGGTGAACACGGAAGTCTTTCAGGTGAACTAAGCCAGCATGTAAATCCAACTAAGGTAACAGACCTAAAGACAGTAGCACCAAAGGTAAAGGCTGACATCGGATTTAAGCATACAGGCTGGAACTCTGAACTTAAGAAAAAGTTCACAGAGGATACAACTATCACAGCAACATATGAAGTAGCTACTGAGAAGTTTGCTATCACCATAGATCCTGATGGCGGAAACTGGAATGGAAGCACCGATCCAATAGTATATAATGCCAAGATAGGTGAATATATTACGCTTCCGGACGCACCAACAAAAGAAGGCTACACATTCAAGTATTGGAAGGGTTCTAAGTACATGCCAGGGGATAGGTACAAGGTCGAAGGTGAACACAAGTTTACTGCTGTTTGGGAGAAAAAGGATACATCCAAGACAGATGACAGTTCAACTGGAACAACTGGAACGAGTGGAACAGCTGGAGCAAACGGAGCTAATACGAACAAAACATCCACTTCGAATCATGCGCCTTTTACAGCAGATTCTCAGAACATCATGCTTTACCTAATGATGAGTATATTCTCATTTGTGCTAATACTAAGACTGAGAAGCCAAGAGAACTAGAATAAAAAAATTTTAAATCACACTATAATACCCTGCCTAATTATATTAAACAGGATATTTCTTACTGCACATGTAAAACCCCACGTTTAACGTGGAGCTGTGATTTCTTTGCAAATTTATAATTCAATTTACCGAAAATGAGTTTGAAAACTCGAGGTGCTAAAATTTCACCTTGAACAGAGGAAACTGAAAAAATTATAAGTTGTGGAACGGTTGACAAAATTTTTTAGATAGGTATAATTGTATTATAAGTAATACATAATAAGGAGGGCGTTATGAATACCATATCTTTAAGAATGAACGATGAAGATGCAAAGCTACTGAAAGAGTATGTCTCTGTCAATAAATTAAATATGAGTCAGTTTATTAGAGAGCTTATTATTGACAAACTAGAAGAAGAATTTGAGATGGATGAAGCGAGAATTTTACATGCTCATGAAAAAGCAAAGCACGAAAAAAAATATGACCATACAGAAGTTTGGAAAATTCTTGGTGTTTAATGATGTATAAAGTGGAATTTTCGGAATCGGCACTAAAGGCTTTAAAAAAACTTGATAAGCAAACCGCACGAGTGATTAAAAATTGGGTTATAAAGCATTTAGTAGATTGTGACGACCCTAGAGTTCATGGGAAAGCTCTTAAAGGAAATTTGGCTGGCATATGGCGTTATAGGGTTGGTGATTATCGATTGTTTGCGGATATTCATGATAATATTGTAACAGTAGAAATTTTTGAGGTGGAACATAGAAGCAAAATATATAAATAAAAGCAGTTGTACTCGCTATAAATATTGAAAAGTTTGAAGGCGAAGATTTTATGTTTCAACTGACTGGTGAAGAAATGTTAGAACTTTCAAGGTGCAAAAATTTCACCTTGAACAGAGGAATTTGAAAATTTGAGGTGTAAAAATTTCACCTCAAGTTGGGGCGGTTCAAGGTATCTACCAAATGCTTTTACAGAACAAGGTGTTTATATGCTTATGACTGTATTAAAAGGTGAACTTGCAATTAGGCAAAGCAGAGCCTTAATTAGAATATTTAAGCAAATGAAAGAATACTTTATTGAAAATCAAGATTTTATCGGTTCAAAAGAATTAGTACAAATAGCTATATAAACTAATCGGAATACAAAAAACATCCTAAATGATTTTAGAAGAGATTATCCAAACATAAACTTAAAAATGAAGGTTGCAGGCAAAAAATATCACGATAGATATATTGCAATCTACTATGTGATAGAAAATGAAGCCTTTTATCTTTGCGGAGCATCATCGAAGGATGCAGGAAATAAAATATCAAGCGTTACCAGGATAGAAGAATCTTCTAAGGAGATGTATCATGCTATGTTTGGTGGAATATTAAACAATAAGAATTTGAAAATTTAATGGAGACCAAAAGTATTATATAATTTATATAAGAATAATTCATTGAGGAGGGCTTATGGATAAAAACAAAGAAATTAATTCAGATAGAGATTTGAATAAAATAGAAGACGAAGATGAAAAAGAACAGAAGTATTGGAACTTCTTTAAAGAGAACTATAAAAATATACCTGCCATACTAGGAATAATTTATACTCTAGCAATTGGAATAAAAAACGTTTATTCTTTTTTCTACGCTTTAGAAGCGGAAAAATTTTACGGTATCCCACACAAATATTTTTATAATAATCCAATAGGGGATATAAATGTTTCAATTTTATTTTTACTTGCTCTTGCTTTAATATTATTTTCGCCCACTTTTATAACGAAAATATTGAAAAAGAGAATATTGGGCAGGTTAGAAGCAATAGTATATTCCTTATTAATAAATTTGGTCATATTGACCGTGTTATTAAATGCTGTGATTCAAATATCATATAGACTAAATATGAATTTAAGTAACAGTAAAATTTGTGGAATCCCCTATGAGTATATTATATTATTATTTATCTTGATTATTACTATTTTGTCTTTTTATTCTTTTGTGATGCTGTTTACTAAAGAAAAATATAATTTAGAAAATAATGACGAAAACTTAAAAAGTATTAAAACAGGAGATGAGAATAAAAAACAAGATTCACCCATAGTTTTATATACAATTATTGTTGTAATAGTTTTGTTTGCTGGCTTCTTTTTAGTCACCTCCAAATTTAATCCATCATATATTAAGAGTTATGAAATTATATTAGAGGAAAGTAGCGATAATACCAAAGAAAAAAACTTAAATGTAGTTGTTGGTGAGTATAAGGATTATATGATCCTTATGGAAGCAGTTGTAGAAGATTCTAATAATCCAAATGATAATAAGCTAGTTTTGAAAAAATATTTTTATGAATTTAAGGGAAGAAAAAATACCAATATTGGATTTTATATGTTTAAAGATGTAAAAAGTGAGTAGTTTAATTTATAATTTACTATGAGTAGCCTTTTGTATATGCAAAACCCTAGTTTAACGCTTAGCCCCTTATTTCTTTTTTTTATCCCTATGATATATTTTGATGTCGCTTTTCATAAACTTGCGCATAAATAATCCTTCATCAATAGCGTCAATACTATCAGAAATGAAACAAGTATAAAATAAAATGAGAAATACAAGATCTACCCACGGTGGCATAATGGCTAATACACTCATAACAATTGGATGAACCAAAACAAGACACCCCGCCAGTATTAGAGTTACCTTCAAGCTGTGATAAATACTTGTATATCCTCTAATGTTTAGAAATCTATCAGAATAACTCCAGTATCTATTTGCGGTTACAAGATGAATTAGTAAGCCTGAAATAAGTTCAACAATCGTAGCTATTACAAAAAGTATTATTATCATATATGCCAAATCCTCTTCAAGTTGATGAGCAACAAGAAGTGAGATAATCATCATTACTCCATAAATAGGCATATACGGTCCCTTTAAGATTCCACGATCAAATCTATGTCTATCTTTAATCAAGCAGTATACATTATCAACAAGCCAGCCAATAAACGAATAAACTGCAAATAGCTGCAAAAGTTGGATAATACTATATCCTGTGTTTTGCTCAAAAATCATTCGAAATTCAGCTTCCTTTCTTCTTTACAAAATATTTCTAGTCCACTTGAATTATATACTAGCAACAGACTGAAACTTTCACTTATGTGACTTCTCAATTATATGTGTTTTCGTTCCGTCACCATCAATATTTATTCTATCATCTCCAAACTTAGGGATTTTCTTAAACTTAAGAATAAAAAAATCCTTATTCCTAGCCATTATCTCTCTAAGTATAATTCTTGTTTTCTCATTGTTAAAATTTCCTTTATTTTTATCCTTCGGTCCAAGCTGATCGCTTCCAATACCTCTAGTTTTCATATCCATCTTCTGCCCTATATACACAGCTCTAGGCAAGTGGAAGGTCTGCGAAACAACAATAGCACGATCTATACCAAAAACTTGTTTTGCCCTAACCATACTTTCAAATGTACTATACCCCTTGTGGTCACAAAATATATCCTCATCAGGAATCCCCTTGCCCTTAATATATGCGAGCATCGATGAAATCTCATCATAATAATCCTGAGAGTTATCGCCATCCCCTGTCAGAAGAAGCTTTTTAGCTACCTTCTTATCATAAAGGTCAACCGCAACGTCAAGCCTAGCCCTTAGAGCTGGGCTAGGAGTTTTGTCCGACAAAATAGCGGCCCCTGGCACTATTATCGCCTCTGCTTCAAAATCCGATGCTCTCTTGTAAAGAGCATCGCTTGCTGTATTAGCCCCCTCTTTATATCGACCTATTATATTAGCCTTTTCTAAAGTCTTTATATGTTGACTCACAGATAGTATGGAAGCAATGCTAAAGACTACAACCATGAGTATTATGAGCATTATTTTTCTTGATTTTTTCATGTTATGAAACATCTCGTCCCCTGCTTAGACCCCTGCCTAGGTGCCTGCTTAGTATTTTGCATTTAAAGATGAATTGTGATACAATTCTTTTGCTATTAGTATACCATAGAGGAGCGAAAAATCACAATATTTTACTATGAGATTATTAGTATCAAGAGAATACAAAAAGGACGATACAATCGTTAAAATAGGGAATGTTTCAATAGGTGATGGATCCTTATGCATAATTGCTGGGCCTTGCACCATCGAAAGCTTTGATCAGCTTCATTATGTTGCGTCAGGACTTTCAAAGCTAAACATAGATATTTTGAGGGCAGGCGCATTTAAACCCAGAACCTCCTCATATTCTTTTCAAGGTATGGGATCCAAAGGGCTTGATATCTTATCTAATGTTAAATCCGAGTTTGGGATTCCAACAGTTTCTGAAATTATTGATATTGCAGATTTATCGTTATTTGACGATGTGGATATTTTGCAGGTTGGTGCAAAGAATATGCAGAATTATTCCTTGCTTAAGAAGCTCGGAAGGCAAGAAAAACCTGTTTTGTTAAAAAGAGGCTGGGCAAACACTATAGACGAATTCCTTGAAAGTGCTGAGTATATCTATCGTGAAGGTAATCATAATATTATTCTTTGTGAAAGAGGCATACGTACATTTGAGCCTTCCGCTAGAAATTCCTTTGATATAAACGCTATACCGATTCTAAAAAGTAGAACTCATCTTCCAGTCATTGGTGATCCAAGCCATGGCACAGGCATTTCAGAGCTTGTCATGCCAGTTAGCCTTGCTATTGTCGCAGCTGGTGCGGATGGTTTAATGATAGAGATTCACGAAAATCCTGAATGTGCTCTCTGTGACGGCAAGCAAGCTATTACGTTAGATGAATATGAAATCTTAGAAAACAGGGTTAAAATATATGAAAAAATTCGAAATTTCGACAACTCATCCTTATAATATATGTATCGGTAACAATATTATGGCACACAGTGGTGCTTTAATCAGCGAAGTTCTGGAGCCGTGTAAAATTGCAATTATTACCGATACAAATGTAAACAGCCTATACTCACAGGTTTTTATTACATCTCTCATCGAAAGCGGTTTTGAAGTGTCGAAAATTATTTTTCCTGCTGGTGAACATTCAAAGAATTTGAACACTTACGGTAATGTCCTAGAAGCTCTTGCTGACGAGGGGATTAGCCGTTCTGATGCGATTGCATCTCTTGGAGGTGGGGTCGTCGGAGATATCAGCGGTTTTGCTGCGGCTACATATATGCGTGGAATCAAATTTCTTCAAATTCCAACCTCATATATTTCAGCTATCGACGCTTCAGTAGGCGGTAAAACTGGAATTAATCTACTATCTGGGAAAAATTTAGCTGGTGCATTTTGGCAACCTTCTCTAGTTATATGTGATACAAAGGTGTTTGAGACCTTGCCTCCGAAGCAAATTATGGAGGGTGTTGCAGAGGCTATGAAGCTCGGGATATGCTTTGATTCCAATCTTATCCCCAAAATTATTGAAAAAGACTATTCATATGTTGTTGAAAGGGCTGTGTCAATCAAAAAATATATTGTGGAGGCGGATGAGCTTGATGTCGGTCTGCGCCAAATGCTTAATTTTGGACACACCATAGGTCATTGCATAGAAAAAGCCAGTGCTTACTCTATACCTCACGGGCTTGCCATTGCAAAGGGAATGGCAGCTGAGGCCAAAGCCTGTGCTGCCATGAATTTAACATCTATGGATATATATGAGAAAATATCCTCAATTCTGACTGAAGCTGAATTTGATTTGACAATCGGTTTTGATGCCACTGAGCTTTACAAATATGCTCTGCTTGACAAGAAAATTTCTCATGGCAAGATTGCGATTACAGTTCCTGATAAAATTGGGCAAAGTCATCTTGAAAAGATTTCACTATCTCAGCTTAAATCGTTCTTTGAAAGTGCTTTTTAAACGAAGCACTTTTTGCATATGTAAAGGAACTGTAGCATTAACGGAATGGTAAGCATTAGTGCGACAGCTCCTGTGTTCTTTACATTTTATTCTTAAGTGTCGAGAGTGTCGATCTATTCTTCAAGCGTCGATTTGAGGGTGTCGATCTCAGGCTTTGGATTTTTGCTCCCACTCCTCTTTTGTTAGAGAAAAGACCAGAGAATCTCTAAGCTCTCCCGTATAAATCCTGTATGCTTTTCTGATCTTGCCCTCGTATGTGAATCCGTTTTTCTCGGCAACACGTTGTGAGCGTCTATTGACGGGAGATGTGCATATTGTCAATATTTCCATCCCGAGGTTCTCAAAGGCATACCTTATTACCTCCGCTGAAGCTTCAGTCATATATCCTCTGCCCCAAGCATCTTTTGCAAGACTGTAACCAATTTCTTTACTTTTTGCATCAGGTCTAAATCGATCTTCCTCTAGAGCTATCGTCCCAATCATAGGTCCTGGCAAACCATCACTACCTATTTCATGGATTCCCCACGCACCACTTGGCAGAAATAACCCTTCTATGATTTCTCTTGATTCTTCTACACTTTCATGTGGCTTCCATCCAGCGTGTGGACCTACATCCGGGTTTTTCGCATACGCATACAAATCAGCTGCATCGCCTATAGAAACTGGAATCATTGTAAGTCTTGAGCTTCTTAGTGCTTGATGTTCCGTATGATTATTCTCTTTCATATTCTCTTGCCTTTCGCTTAACTTTTGCTTGCCTTTAGTTTGCTTTTCTTTTGCCGTTCATTTACATTTTACTTGCTTTTCGTTTAACTTTCATTTGCTTTCTGATCGCTATTACGTTTTAATTCGCCACCTTTGATATTGTATGTTCATTTCGAAAGGACATCGGTCAGGGGAGCATCAAATCGGTGCCTAATATTGAATTTCTGTGGAAATAATAATATAATTTTATTTGAGTATTGTCAATGTGGCGTGTTGCACTGTTTTAAGCATAACTCTAGTATTGCACTGCTTTAAGATTGTCAGTGCTGGCAAAGGTTAATTAGGCTAGGCGTTTTCAGCGTTGGCAAGCCTTGTGCCTGTGTAGGTCTTGTCAATACCGCCGAACCGCCGAGAGTGCAAGGCTTGTGCCTGTGTAGGTCTTGTCGATACCGCTGAGATGGGGTATTGACAAAGGTGCTGAGGTCGTGTGAGGTCGTGTAAGCCAAGGTATTCTCAGTGCTATCAAGGCTTGAGTTGGCTCAGGCAGACCGTGAAAGCATGCCAGTATTCCGTAAATTTTGATACGGAATATTTTGTAAACAAGTATGAGTTGATTGAGGTTGTGAGTAAATGAATGAGGTTCAAAAATATTTATCTGACAATTTCATATTTCTGATGATAATTTTCAGCACATATTTTATCGCACAGATGAAATCGTCGGTAGACATATCCATAAAGAGGCATATGGTGGTAAATATGTCCTTGCTACTTCTAATTTCCATAAATTCAGCATATCTTGATTATTTGACGACATCTAATATTCACTCGCTTAAATTTACACTTGCCGGGATCCTGTACTACTCGCTGAAACCCCTACCGATGGTTGCAATGATAACCCTCGTGTACAAAAATAGCAAATATTTTTATATTCCTGCTATTCTTAATGCTATCATTTGCAGTGTTTATCTTGGACTTTTGAGCCCGTCGTCTGAATTATTCAAACTTATGCAAGCGTATCATATGCCGATTTCCTCCTATGTTGTGACGGAATGGACCTACTGGATAATTTTTCTGTCAATACTCAACATCAAATTTTACAAGGAGACCAACAATAATCCTTTGGGAATTTTCTTGTTTGTTTCGGTGCTGATGACGGCGAACATTCTCGACACCGCAGGCATTTGCCCTGGCATTTTGATTAAAACCTACGCATTTTCGTTTATTTTGTACTATCTGATAATACACATATATATTTCCAAGCAGGTGAACGAGGGCAAGGATATTAAGCTCAGAGAGCAGAGGATGTCGCTCATGTTGTCGCAAATTCAGCCGCATTTTTTGTACAATACATTAAATACAATCACGGCGCTTTGTCGGGTGAATCCTAAGCTCGCTGAGGAAACTACCGTGAAGTTCTCAAAATTCCTGCGTGAAAACATGTATAGCATCGAGAACTTTGATACACACCCGTTTGAGAGGGAGCTTGAGCATATCAAAATTTATCTTGAGATAGAGAAAATTCGCTTTGGGGACAGGCTTAATATTGTCTATGATATTGAAACTGTGGATTTTAGGGTTCCTGTTTTGACGCTTCAGCCAATCGTTGAAAATGCAGTCAAGCACGGGATATGCAAAAATGTCGAGGGCGGTACTATCACCATTACGACGCGAAAAATGGGCAAAATCCATGTAGTAACAATTAAGGACGACGGTGTTGGATTCAATCCACACGAGATAAAGAACGACGGCAGGGTGCATATTGGGATATCTAATGCTAACGAGCGACTAAAGAGCATATTCCACACGGAGATTGAAATATCCTCATTTCCCGGTATTGGAACCGAGGTGACAATCAAGATTCCTGAAAAAACTAATAAGACGAACAGAAAGGTGGCTGAGAGGCGTGAAATACATAGTTTTGGACGATGAACCCATAGCTTCTGCTTATCTTGCGGAGCTTATAAGAGAAAATGACGACGAGGCGGACATTACCATAATGTCGAATCCAATTGAGGCTGTTAGCATTGCCTTGTCGGAAAAATTTGATGTGTGCTTTCTTGATATACAGATGCCCAGTCTTAACGGCGTCGAGTTTGCTAAGCGGGTGAAAGAGGTGCATCCGAAGACGAATTTTATTTTTGTGACCTGTTACTCTGATTTCATGGGGAGCGCCTTTCGCCTTGATGCCAGCGATTATATAATGAAGCCGGCTACCTCAGAGCAGGTAAGACATGCCATTGAAAATCTAAGATATTTGCCTGAAAATAAGATTTTGGGCGAAGTCTTGGGCGAGGACAAGGCTCGGAATATTAAAATTATATGCTTCGGCAATTTCGACATTCTTTCTTTTGGCAAACCAATCAAGTTCAAGTTCGACAAAACAAAGGAGCTGCTGGCTTTTCTGGTTCACCGTCACGGTGCAAGGTGCTCAAACAACGAAATAATGGTCGCCCTATGGGAGGACGAGGGTCATGGCTCGTATTTTCGGATGCTCAAGAAGGATCTCATAGACACATTCCAGGCGCTTGGCTGTGATGACCTTATATATGTTGAAAGAGGCAGTATGTCTCTTGCCAATTTGGACTGCATAACCTGTGATTATTTTGAGTGGCTTGATGGCAAAAGCACAAATTCATATAAGGGCGAGTATATGTCGCAGTATTCCTGGGCAGAGGAGATGAAGCCTTTAATCGAAAAAATATAAATCCTTTGTATTTGCCGAAACTATTTCGTTTTCCGAAGAGATTTTTTGCTTTCCGAAAAGAAGTTTTGCCTTCTGAAAACGATTTTGTCTGTCAAGACCTATTTTGCTTACCGAAAAGCACTTTTCTTGCCCGAAAAATGCCCGACATTCCACAAAAACATATATTTAAAAAATTTTCAGATAAGAATGCTATTTTGTTATTTTATTGACACTTCCTTGACATTTCATATGGTAATATTCTAACAAAATATTATATAAGGAGGTAGATGTGATTTAGCTTTGGCTGATAATCACAAAAAAGTACGATGACTGAAAACACTAAAAAACCAAGACTGCCAAATAAGCTTGAAGCCAGCATTCCAATAGTTTTTCTACTAGCGGTAATGATTTCAAACTACGCCTTTGGGTGGGGAGCAGATCCGCACATTCCGGTAACTCTATCTTGTGCCGTTGCAATGCTTATTGGAAAACTATGTGGCTACACCTACAAGGATATGCTAGCTGCGGGCCTTGAAGCCGTCAATCAATCACTTGAAGCAATTATTATTATTTTGTTAGTAGGCTGCCTGATTGGCTCATTTACAGCTTGTGGGACTATACCGTCGGTAGTTTATTACGGACTTAAGCTGCTCTCTCCTGGGATATTCCTTCCTTTCGTGACAATCATGTGCACAGTCGTAGGTATAGCCCTCGGCTCTGCTTGGACGGTATCTGCAACGCTTGGTATCGCCTTTATGGCTATCGGAACGACAATGGGCTTAAATCCAGCGCTTATTGCTGGTGCAATTTTGTCGGGAGCATGCTGTGGAGATAAGTTTTCTCCTCTTTCCGATTCCACAAATCTTGCGGCAGGTTCTGCGCAGACAGGTTTGTTCGATCACGTCGGAGCGATGATTACGACTACATTCCCAAGTCTTGTAATTGCTATTTGTATTTTTGCATTCTTCTCATTTAAGAGTGTTGGCAAATATGATCCGACCCTTGCGGACAACCTTTCAGCTGCAATAGTTGGTCACTATGACTATATGAGCCCAATTCTTTTGATTCCGATTCTAATGATTATTATAGTGGCAGTTATCAAGATGCCAGCGATACCTTCTATCATTTTGCTATCTCTTGTCGGCTGTGCTTTTGCTGTGATTTTCCAGGGCGCAGGAATCGCTGATTGTATCGGTATGCTTCACTACGGATATTCAGCGGAGTCAAAGAATGAGCTTTTCTTCAAACTCGTCAACAGGGGTGGCATGGATAGCATGCTTTTTACAAATAATCTGGTAATCGTTGCTGTTGCGTTTGGAGGCATTCTACAAAAGATTGGCGCAGTCGAGTCAATACTTGGCGGGCTCATCCACAAGGTCAAAACTCCGTTCCAGCTTGTCGTTGTTACTATTGCGACGTCAGTATTTTGTATAACCACTATGTGCGACCAATATCTGGGATTAATCATCCCGTCCTCAATGTACAAAAATAATTACGATGAGCTCGGGCTTGGTAGGAACATGCTCTCAAGGTCGCTAGAGGATGGCGGAACGCTCTGGTCGCCTCTCGTACCTTGGTCGTCTTGCGGTTCGTATCACTCGGCAGTTCTCGGCGTGCCAACGCTTTCTTACCTTCCGTTCTGCTTTATGAACCTGATAAACCCAGTTTACGCCATTGTTACGGCAAGCTACGGCGGAAACATCATCTATGCAGACGGTTCGAGGACTAACCTGTTCGGAAGATTGAAGAAAGGCAGAGGTCCTGCCGGAGCTCCTGAAAAGGCGCACAAAATAGCCATGGAAGCGTTGATTGCAAAGAGAAAGCAAGGCGTGTACAAGAGCTTGTAAAAAGCCTGAGAGTTTACAAAAATACTGTTCTTTTTCAGGCTTGATGATACAGATTTGATGATTTAGATTTAAAGATTTAGAGGATTTTATCGATATGAAGTATTATGGTATCCTCCCAAAGAGGAAGCTGTGGGTCAAAATAGCTGCAATTGCGCTGGGTGTGCTTGCGGTGTATGATGCATATGTGAATAAAAGCTGGTTTTTTGTTCCGTTTGGAATAGTTATCATAGTTGCAACATTCTCGTCACGAACGCAGGTCATTTCGGAGAGTGGCGTAGACATTGAATATAGGTTGATTGGGCATTGCTTCCATAACAACTGGACATTTGATGAAATTCTTGCAGTTCACAAGGACAGTATCAAATCGGCGCCTAATATTGAAATTCATCTGAATAAGGGAGCGATAAATCGTAGATTAATATTCGCGCCTGACGATGCGGAGGCTGTCTTTGCTCTAATTCAAGAGGCAAAACCAGGAATTGTCATTAAAGAGGTGACACATCGATAGGTACCTAGATAGGCAATTTGCACAGATTTACCGCTTTTACCATTTGACTGGTAAACACCTCGTAAAGTTAAAGTAAACAAATTAAAAGCCCCACCTTGTACGTGGGGCTAATATTTTGTTCTTATTTCAACACTTGAGCATTGTTAGTGTATGACCGAAGCCTCTTTCAACCCTTAAGCATTGTTAGTATATGACCGAATTAGTGGTCGAAGCATCCCTCTATGCTTGAGCATTAGTCTGTATAGTGGTCAAAGTAACCTTGAATATATACAAAAGGCGTTCCCTTGTCTCCGCTGCCAGATGTAAGGTCGCAGAGTGATCCGATAAGGTCAGTCAAGCGTCTTGGTGTAGTACCCTGCTTTAACATATCATCATAGATAGACGAGTTTGCCTTGGCTTTGTTCTCAATGTAGTCCCTCATAGCCTGCTGGAGTTCCTCGCCCTTTAGATTCTTAAATTCATTATCCGCAATATATTTTAACTTTATCTCGTTAGGAGTGCCCTCAAGCCCCTTGGTATATCCGGGCGAAACAACTGGGTCTGCAAGCTCCCAAATTTTGCCCACGGGGTCCTTGAAAGCACCGTCCCCATATATCATAACCTCGATATTTTTGCCGGTTGCCTTCTTGATATCCGCCTGAATAGAATCGACAAACTCCTGACAGTTAATTGGGAATAGCTTCACCATATCCTCGGTTGCCTTGTTAGAGCCGAGGATTCCGAACTCAGGATTGTAGCCACTTCCGTCGATAGGCTCAGTCATGATGTCATCCATCGACAAAACAATCTTTGCACCTGCCTTTTCTGCGAGCTTCTTGGTTCTATGCCTTGTGTGAGTGTCGCAAGCAAGCACGCAATCAGTATAATTAACGATAGCCTTAGGATTCTTGGAAAAATAAATTTCAACAGCACATCCCTGCTCCTCAGCAAGCTCCTTGTAATAGTTGATGTAATCCATGCCAGTGAATGGGTGTCGAGACTTTCCAAAAAGTGATTCAAACTGTTCCTGATTAAGCACATCTGTATATGGGTTAATGCCCTTTTCGTCAAGTGCGTCAAGGTCAACAAGGTGATTACCGACCTCATCCGACGGGTAGCCCAGAAGCAGAACGATTTTGTCAACAGCTCTTGCGATTGCCTTAAGGCAGATTGCAAACCTATTACGGCTCATGATAGGAAAAACAAGACCGAGTGGTTGACCACTATAGCCGTTTTCATCGAGTTTTCTCCTCAGACTTTCTGCAATCTGATCTAGGGTTGCATAATTATTTTCCGATCTGGCAAGGATTGACTCCGTAACTGCCAGAACATCACGGTTTCTTATTTTAAATTCTCCAGCTTCCGCTGCGTTTAACACAGTGTCGACCACAATTTTTTTAAGGTCATCACCCTCTTTAATAATAGGTGCTCTTAGACCTCTTGATACCGTTCCTACGAATCTCTTTTGCATCTTCGTTTCCTTTCTGATTTAAAATGTTTTGTGAAAACTAAAAATACCTGCTTGCAAGGGCTCAAAACAGGCTGCCGGCAAACATATGCAAGTTGCACGGCGATATCTATTGGGCCTTAGCCTCATCGGCTCCCCTAACAGCCAAGGCATCGACCCGTACATTCATTTTTGTTATTGATTTAAAATCCTCGAGAGAGAAATCGGCGCGGCTCAAATCGCCGTCCTTTAGAAATTTCTCATATAACTTAAGCCAAGTGGACTCTTGCGAACTTAGGCTGACATGCCCCTTTACCTTGATAAATTGGACTGAGTGCCCATCCATTAGTGACAGTAGCTTTTCCCAGAGGTCCCGATTTTCGACAGGCTTCTTTGCAGCAGTTTTCCAACCGTTTTTTTCCCAATTTATGTACCATCTGTTCTTGAAACAGTTGACGATATAGGCACTATCGGTAAAAACCTGTATATCAAGGTTTGGCTTTTTGAGGGCAGAAAAAGCTTCTATCACACCAGTGAGCTCCATACGATTATTGGTCGTATCAGCTTCACCGCCATAAATTTCTTTTTCGTGTAAACCCAACTTTAAAATCGCGCCCCAACCGCCAAAATTATCCTCATTTTGATTGCCTGAGCACGCACCGTCTGTAAAAATTTTCAATTTCATTTCTAAATTATATGTTATGTCAAAAACAATTGCAAGGTTTTTGAAATGGAAATTTTAAAAAGTTTTTCATCAAGACTAAAACCTTGCAAAATTTTTAGATGTTTAAATTATTTAACAAAAACCTTAGGCAACCTCTGTCCAAATGCACATGTTATCTCGTAGTTGATAGTCCCGGTAGCATCAGCAATGTCGTCCGCCAAAATAGTATTTTTACCGTCGCTGCCCATTACAATCACCTCATCGCCGAGCTTAACCTCAGGAACATCCGTAACGTCAACCATACACTGATCCATGCAGATATTACCCGCAATAGGACACATAACACCGTTAACAATTACGTGTGCATTAGCGGAGTAAGGTCTAGGATAACCGTCTGCATATCCAAGAGCAAGCGTCGCAATTTTTGAAGGCCTTTCTGATATAAATTTTCTACCATAGCCACATGAGAATCCAACAGGGACATCCTTGAGGTGGACGATTGCAGCTTTCACAGACATTACTGGTTTAATATCAAGATTTTCTTTTAAAACTTCGTGAGACGGATAGCAACCATACAAAATAATACCCGGTCTTACGGCGTCAAAGTATACGTCAGGAATTTCCATGATAGATGCAGAGTTAGCAAGGGTTCTAAAAGGAATTTCAATGCCACTTTCCGTAAGAGCCTTGAAAAACTTGTTGTATTTTTCCTCCTGCAAATGAGAAAAACCCTTGTCAGCGGCATCGGCTGTAGCCATATGGGAAAACATCCCCTTAATTTTAAAGTTGCTTAGCTTTGTCATTTCCTTAATTTCAGGGATTGCCTTGTCAACCTCATCAGCAAGATAGCCGATTCGACCCATACCAGTATCGATAGCTATCAAAGCGCTAATTATTTTGCTCTCAGCTTTTGCAGCTGAATTTATAGCTCTTGCGTTATCGATTGAGCAAACGACAGGGGTCAAATCATACTTAATCAACGTATCAACGTAAAAATCAGGCGTCAGACCCAAAATAATAATTTCTTCTTGAGTTCCGTTATCCCGCAGATGAATTGCCTCAGAAAGCGTTGCAACTGCAAACATCTTAACACCATTTTCGCGTAGCACCTTTGCACATTCAACTGAACCATGTCCATATGCGTCTGCTTTTATTACTCCTATCATTTCGCGGGCAGGACCAATTTTTTCCCTAATTTTTTTGATATTGTAATCTAGGTTCGACAAGTTAACCTCTACCCATGCTGGCCTTACTGCTTCTTTAAACATTTTAAACTTCCTTTCATTAAAAACTTTTACCGTCATACAAAACAGCTATAAAAAATGCAATTTAATATTTTACAAGTTTTTTATACATTGATTTCGGTTTTGACACCTATATCTTCCGAGTTTTCACGCAGGAGCGGCTTGACAATCTCTGAAATAAAATCAAGGGTCTGCTGCTCAGCTCTTCCAGTGAAATTTTCAGGCTTAATGATTTTGCTTATTTCCTCTTCACTTATATTAAATGCAGGATCCTCCGCGATTCTATGAAGAAGATCATTGGGTTTTCCTTCTTCCTTTACAGTTTTTGCTGCTGCCATCGAGTGAGTTCTGATACGTTCGTGAAGCTCCTGCCTATCACCGCCAGCCTTGACCGCATCCATCAATATATTTTCTGTAGCCATAAACGGTAGCTCCGCCATAAGCTGTGCCTCGATAACCTTAGGATATACGACAAGTCCGTCAGCTATGTTGTTGTAAAGCTCAAGGATTCCGTCTGTAGCGAGGAAGGCTTCGGGAACTGATAGCCTCTTGTTTGCAGAATCGTCTAATGTGCGTTCGAACCACTGGGTTGCAGCGGTTATGGCAGGGTTAGTGTTGTTTACTATGACATAATTTGATAGCGCTGCCATTCTCTCAGAACGCATAGGATTTCTCTTGTAAGCCATTGCAGATGAACCAATCTGATGTTTTTCAAAAGGCTCCTCGACCTGCTTCATGTGCTGGAGTAGTCTTATGTCGTTGCTAAATTTATGTGCTGACTGTGCGAGACCTGAAAGTACGTTTAAGACCCTTGTGTCAACTTTTCTTGAGTAAGTCTGCCCCGATACAGCATAGCAGGCCGCAAAGCCCATTTTTTCGGCTATTTTGTTGTCGAGCTCCTTGCACTTTTCGTGGTCGCCCTCAAACAACTCAAGGAAGCTTGCCTGTGTGCCGGTTGTGCCCTTTGAGCCTAAAAGCTTTAGCGTTGATAGCACATAATCGAGGTCCTCGAGATCGAGGAGAAGCTCGTTAATCCAAAGAGTTGCACGCTTCCCAACTGTTGTCGGCTGAGCAGCCTGATAGTGAGTATATGCCAAAGTTGGAAGTGCCGCGTATTTCTTAGCAAAATCAGATAGGCTTGCAATGACAGAAATAAGTTTCTTCCTGATAAGCTTTAGACCTTCTGACATCAAAATAATATCTGTGTTATCTCCAACGAAGCAAGAAGTCGCTCCAAGGTGGATGATTCCCTTTGCAGCGGGGCATTGCAATCCATAGGCATACACGTGCGACATCACATCGTGCCTGACCTCTTTTTCCCGTGCCTTAGCATCCTCAAAATTTATCTCATCCTTAAACGCCTTTAGCTCATTAATCTGCTCATCAGTAATTGAAAGACCAAGCTCCTTTTCGGATTCAGCAAGTGCAATCCAGAGCCTGCGCCAGGTTCTAAATTTGGTAAGAGGTGAAAAAAGTTCTTTCATCTCCTTGCCAGCATAACGCTCCGAAAGGGGGCTCACATAAAATTCGTTCATTTCATTCTCCCGTAATAGTTATCATTTAAACGTTTTTCATCATTTATTTTATATCACAAAATAGCCACTTTTGCTAGATTTTTCGGAAAATATATCACAGAAAAGCGATTTAAAGCTGAAAGTCATCTCGCAAGGCTGTTACCCCCACCACACATCAAACAGGCACAAGGATAAAAACCGTAATATTCTTATAAAACACAAGAAATCTTGATAAAGCACTTGAAATTATGTATATGGGGGGGTATAATAACAAAAAAGTATACCTAGCGTCAGGACTTATGCCCCGATTCACAGCATGAACAGAGAGGGAAGACATGATTAAAAGGAATAGTTCTAAAAAGAAAATTTGGATTTTGCTTTTAGCAGCATTTCTTGTATTTAATATGGTAATGCCTACCTTTGCCGAGCAGCTTGAGGAGCTTAACAGGCAAGGCGAAGCTGAGCAGGCAGCTCAGCAGACAATAGATAATTCCGAAAATAGCAATACAAATGCAAATCAAAGCAATCCCGATGCGAATGCTAATACGCTAGGCGATAAGCAAGCTACCGCTGAACCAGAAAAAGCAAAAGCACAGGCACAGCCAGCTGAAACCCCAGCCGTTCAGGGCACACCTGACTTATCAAAGGCAGAAGTAGCACCTATCAAGCTTACCAAGGGCATGAGACTAACTGAGGCAAAGAAGCTAGGCTCAAGCGACCCATTAAGAAATGTCATTGCGCTCGCTCCTACACAGAGTTCAAATCTCCCTTCGTCACTTGACGGAAGCAATATAGAAACTATAACCGCCGAATGGATAACCCCTGATGATGTGCAGGATGGCGACAATAATAAGCTGTCTCTAAGGTGGAGAGAGGATAACAACAGAAGCGTCAGAATTAAGCTGAGCTTTGCGATGTCCGGACAATATGACTATGAAGCTGGAGCTGTAGGCATCAGGATTCCGAAACATATATTTAAAGATAGGAACGGTGAGCCCATAGGCGATGTATCCCTTGGAGTTCCGGAAGCACCTGACAAAAGCAATACCTTCTCATATGCAGAGGAAGAGGACAGTTATTATATTACCAATAACAGAAAGCTGAACGCAGCATCTACGGGAAAGATTGAACTTACAATAAGCAATCTTACCCCTCATATGATAAAGGACAAGGCAACCGGATATAGGACGGATAATTTTAACGCTGAGATAAATATCAAGACCCATAAGGGAAATTACATAGGCAAGAAATCAAGCGACATATACGCAGATGTAGATACGGCAGCAAAAGTAACGGGAACAGATTTAAGTGCCAACAAAGTAAGAGAGAGCTGGCCGTCAGGCTTTCCAGAGGAGCTTAAGCCGGCAAATCCAGATGACTATGTGTATGTCAGCTGGAACTCATACGCCTATACTGAGGCAAATCAACCGTTTTTAGTATCTCTAACAGAGAATACCACAAGCGACGGAACGACTGGCAAGGCTATTGTTTTGGGCTATGTAAGGTCTGATACTGGCGAGGTTGTCAAGACAGCTTCAATCAACAAAAAAGAAGTATTCGACGGGTATCGTAATAATGGACAAAATTGTTGGGTGACGATGTATGCCGCATATCCCAAGAGCGATTTTCCATATGGAAAGACATATACGATAAAGAATACGGTCAAATATGAGCTCACCGCAACCGATGACAAAGAATATACTCATGTGTCTACAACCAAAACTCTGAATTATACACCAGTTAAATTCGAAAGACCGAAAGGACATTTCTATGTAGACAAGGATGGCTACGGCGACAAAACAGATGTCCGCGAAAACAAATGGGAGGGCATTTACTCAAGGGGTCTTAATCATATAAAGGACGGAAAAGACCTCGTCATGTCATACGCTGTTTTGTCTAAGGCATATGGTATGCGCTGGACCTTGAAACAGGGAGCCAATCCCGATGATCCGAGGAGCTATGGACAGGTTCCGTACAAGGTTATGGTAGAAGATGACAAAGTAGCTCTTGAAAACGGGGAACAGCTCACTTCTGCCGATTACGAAATCAAGGGGCTTCTGATGAAGGAACCCGAGGTGTATAACTATGTGAAGTACACTGATGATGGATTTGGATATTTTGAGGGCAAAGAGGGAATAGAATACGGCAAAATATATGCGGGAAGCTGGGGATATGAAAGAACATATGATTACAGCAGTTTCCCTGCTTTTTCAGTGTTTGCAAAGAATGCAACCGGACAATATTATAAGTGTGCTGACGTAACGTTTAGCAATAGCAAGCCAGCAATAAAGCCAACCGCTGGTGCAACGGTATCTGGATACAAGCTCGTATTTCCTAAGGGAACGACTGGCTACAAGGTAGAGACTGAGACAAAAAAGGCGGCAATAAGGTGGTGGATGTACCCCGATGTTGAAATAAAGGCGAATGCCGCAAGGAAGGCACAGGTTGAAGAGCTTTTTAAAAACTCGGATATGCCTCAGACAAGATTCATAAACTACGCACGCATGAATGTGCTACTGTACAACAAAAATGAGTTTATAAACGAGGACTACGGTCTGAATCAGGCTATGGGCTTCCAATATGGAGCAAAGCTAAGCAAGTCTTGTACATACGACAATGACGTTAAAAACAGCAATGTCAGACTTCACTACAAGGCAACTGCAACCATGCAGACAAATCAAACATCGCTTGATGACATAAATGAGCTCATCAAAGAGGGCTACCTCAAGGAAGAGAAGCGTTGTACATGGTACGACCTTTTACCTAAGGGAGTTGTGCCTGATACATCAACGATAAAGCTTAGAAACGCAGATAGTTTAGAAGAAATTAAGGCAGTAGAAAACTGGCGCGGCACAGGAAGAATAATGCTCATAGTAAAGGCAAAGCTCACACCTAAGTATGAGTTTCAGACAAGGGCATCGTCGATAATAGGCAGGATGGGATATGCTGACCGTCCAGCTATCACTTTTGATGCCAATTACTCGTGGAGAAATTTAACCGAACTTGGTGCAAGCCTTGACAACAAAATAGTTTACGAATCGGGAAATGACAAGCTCGGAACTATACAGGGTATTAAGGGAGAGCCTGATGACCCGGCAGCGGGGAACAATGCAGACTCTATAAGAGCAGTAGGAGATATGAAATCCGCTCTTACTGACATCAACCCGGACAATAATAATCCAAGCTATCTCTATGCCAATGCCATTTCGAACATATCGGTAGATACGCAGAGCCTCTCAAGCATATTAAAGCGTGTCGATGCAAATAGAGAAGGACTATTTGGTGATGGACTGGATGAGAACGTTGCAAAGAATGTTTATGAGGGTGGAAGCTATACATACGGCATTAGCGTAATGAGCGCTCCAAGGTCCAGAACCAAGGCTATGAAAATCTATGATAGCCTCGAAAACTATGTGCCTACAGCAGACAAATTCGACTATAAGGACACTCGCTGGAGAGGGACATTCCAGGATATAGATGTAAGCAACCTTGTGGGGAAAGGGATTGCACCTAAAGTATATTACAGCACAGTAAAGGGTCTTGTACTAGATGATACCAACAACAGAACAGACCTTGACCTTTCAAATACAAGCAAGTGGTCAACGACCGTGCCAAGCGACAAGAGCAAAATAACAGCAATTGCAATTGATGCGTCAAGAAAGGCTGACGGCACGGAGTTTGTGCTGGCACCTGAAGAGTCAATTACGGCATATGTGCACATGAAGGCACCTATAGTTGCAGACCTTGCTAAGAAGGGTGAAGAAAGCAAGTGGTATGACCAAATTCTAAAGCAGGGAGAAAAGGAAGAGAGCCTTGAGGGTGGTGCACACGCATATAACAATGTTTCCTATACCAACATAACTATATCTGAAGAAGGAATTGCATCGTCTGAGCTTCTTGCAAGACATGATTATACCAAGATAGGACTTAAACCTTATAGGATTAAAGTTGTCAAGAAATGGGATGATGACAACGACAGAGACAGAAAAAGACCAAATAGCGTAACAGTTAGACTGTATGCAAATGGAAAGCCTGAGGGCAAGACACTCACCCTAGATGAAAATAACAAATGGGAGGGAGAGTTTGGAGATATTCCGTATTCCGACGCAAACGGAGATAAGATAAATTATACGATAAAGGAAGACAGCGTCACGGGATATAACGATATCTTAACTGCTCCTTCTTATCAAGACGGATATGCTGTATTTAATCTAACGAATAAGCATGAGCCTGAGAATATAAGCATAAAAGGTGAGAAAACATGGGACGGAGGAAGCTACAGACCGGAAAAAGTCACAATAGGGCTTCTCGCAAATGGCAAGCTGATAAGGAGCATAGATGTACGCCCTGATGAACAGGGTCTGTGGAAATACTCCTTTGACAATCTGTTTAAATATGAAGACGGAAAGGCGATAAAATACGAGCTTGATGAGCTGTCATACGTGCCAGGCTATGTATCAAGCAAAAACGGATATAATATCAACAACAAATATAATCCTTACGGAGATTTGGAGTTTACAAAGAAAAGCAAGAATGTCACCTCGGTATCAAAGGAAAAGACGTTTAGCTTTAAGCTTGAAATTAAAAAAGACGACGGAACATTTGATGACGCCATATATGCTTATGAAACCTCGGACGGGAGGACGGGCAATATATCGAATGGAGGGATAATAACTCTCAAGAGCGACCAAAGCATAAGGATTAAAAAGATTCACTCAGAGTACACATATAGTTTAGAAGAAATAGACATTCCAGGCTTTACCTTGGATAAGGATGCGTCTAAAAATCTGACAGGAGATATAAAGGCAGGAACGACAACCAAGGCAGTTGCCGTAAATATCTATAATGCTAAGGGGCATCTTCCTATAGAAGTAGGTAAGACGCTTGAGGGAAGGAAGCTGGAGCAGTATCAGTTCCACTTTGATATTATCGATGAACAAGGCAACATAATAAGAAGCGCAACAAACAGGCTGGATGGCAGAGTTCCTTTCGGTTCGCTTAACTATGATTTGACCGATGTTGGCAAGACATACAAATATACGATACGAGAAAGAGCCTCGGGAGAACCTGGATATACATATGATAAGACTGAAAAAACCTTCAGCGTAAGCGTCAAAGACATGGGCGACGGCACTCTCGATATCAAGACGGATATTTCAAAGGATGAGTTGAGGAACCTTACCTTTAAGAATAAGTATGAAGCAAAGGGTGGTATAAAGCTCACTGCAAGGAAGATAATCAAAGGGAGTTTCCCTAAGCCAGCAGGTAAATTTAAATTTGAAATCCATAATGAGAATGGAGATGTCGTATCAACAGGCACAAATGATAAGGACGGAAGGATAGAATTTTCTGAGATAAGGTTCAACCAATCCGATGCTGGCAAGAAGTACAAATTTACAGCAAACGAAGTAGATGAGAACGACACTCTTTATACATATGACAAAACCAAGTGCGAATACACGGTAGAAGTGGTCGATAAGGGAGACGGCACGCTTTCATTCAATACGGAAGCAAAGGATCTTTTTACAGATGATGTGAAAAATGACCCTAGCTTTCCAGTATTTGCTAATGAGTATGCACCGGGAGATCTCTCTGTATCAAAACGCATAAACTCAGGCGATAAGAATAAGGACTTCAGATTTAAAGTAAAATTCACAGGTAACGACATAGAGATACCTAAGGGGAGCTTTGAGCTAATAAGAGAGCAACTGCCTGCGTTAAATGTTCAAAGTGCCATGAACTCTATATCAAGCACTTTACTGAACTCACCGGACTTTAGAGCACAGAATCAAAATACACAGGCTTCGGAGAAGAGTGTAGCTGGAGAGCAGAACTCTGAAGCTATACACAAAGATGGTTCGCTGTCTAACGCTACGGGAAATGAAGCCAATAGTGAACTGAAAAACAAAACAAAATCACCTAAGCTATTAGATTCACGAAATCAAATAGCGGGAAGTAACCGAACCAAACCAATTACAGCTCGCATGGCGGGCTTAGAGATTGGTAGCGAATTGATTCCACCTGCGGTTGGAGCTAGGCAGAGTGTATGGACCGCAGTAAGTGGTGGGGTCACAATGACTATATATCAGGAGGCTGACGGTAAATATACGCTTGAGCTTAAGCCGACAAATGGAGTTTCAGGAACGCTCGCAAAGAAATTCAGAGACTTCGGATTTAACGGAGGCCTTGACCAGACCGACTATAAGATAAGTAATGTAATATTTAAGGGCAACATAAAATTCCCAGCAGGAGGAAGCGATAAATTTGGTGCAACTACCTATAGCGGAGCTTTTTCAGGGGAAACCTTTAAGAGCAGTATAGAATCTATAGATTTTGGAGATGTTGATACATCACAAGTGGAAGATATGCGTTGTACTTTTTATGAATGTGAAACACTAAATACAATAAAAGGACTCGAAAAATTTGATACTAGAAAAGTCAAAGATATGAGTGACCTATTTGCACGCTGCACTAGATTGACAGCACTTGATATAGGTAGTTGGGATACAGGCAATGTTAATCATATAGATTCTACGTTCTATGGTTGCGAATCTTTAAAAACCCTTGACTTACGGAATTGGAACACTAGCAGTATAGTTAGCATGCAACATACATTTGGTAAATGTAGTTCATTGTTAACGCTTGGCGATATAGGTAGTTGGGACACTTCTAATGTTACAAGAATGAACTTTATGTTTTCTGATTGTAAATCATTCACAAAACTTGATATAGGTAATTGGGATACTTCTAATGTTACGGATATGAACCATATGTTTTCCGGCTGTGCATCGTTAGCATCACTTGATATAGGTAGTTGGGACACTTCTAATGTTACGGGTATGAGCCATATGTTTTCTAGTTGTGAATCAATAACAATACTTGATATAAGCAGTTGGAATACCTCAAAAGTTGAATATATGGGACATATGTTTGCAGAGTGTAATATGTTGACAAACATTGATATAGGTGATTGGGATACCTCTAAAGTTCAAAGTATGATTAATATGTTTGAGCATTGTAAAATGTTGACAAAGCTTAATATAGGTGGATGGGATGTTTCTAAAGTACAAGACATGACCTATATGTTTTCTGGATGTTATTCGTTAACGTCACTTGACATAGGTGAATGGAATACTTCTCAAGTTAAATATATGGTGTGTATGTTCGTTAGTTGCAAATCGCTGACAATGCTTGATATAAGTGGTTGGAACACTTCTAATGTTGAGGATATGAGTCAGTTGTTAGAAAACTGTTACAACCTCGAAACCCTCTACCTAGGCCCTAACATAACAAACCTTAAAAATGCTAATTTACCTGACAAGCAGGGAAAGACCGTAGGCGATAAGATTTACACTGGCAAGTGGATAAAGGAAGACAAGTCGTGGGGGCCGTATACATCAACAGAGCTTTGTGAGAATTACACCTCCGGCAAGAATATGGACGGCAAGTGGATACTTGAGACCAAGCCTGCGGCATACACGATTAGGTACAACCCAAATGAGGGAACCGGAAGCATGGCGGATAGTAGCGTATCTAAGGACGAGGAGTTCAGCATACCGCAGTGTGGATTTAGACGCTTCAACCATGTATTTAAAAACTGGAATATAAATGCCGACGGAAGCGGCACAGCCTATACGCCAGGGCAGAAGGTTACAAACCTTGCAGACATTGGAAAGACCATAGACCTATTTGCGATATGGGAAAAGCAAGACAACCATGTAAATATCGAAAACGGAGAGTTCGAGTTCACTCTCAAAGCTGACGAGAAAGTAACACTCAAAAATCTACCGGCAGGTCTTGCATACTCGGTATATGAGTATACAGACAAGGGCTGGACACTTGTGAGCAAGTCTGGAGATACAGGAAAGATAGAGGCAAAGACGGAATCCAAGGCTGAATTTGTCAACGAATATGCGACGGGCAAGACATCGGGCACCGTGGGCGGTGTTAAGTACCTCGACGGCAAGGGTGCCGAGGGCTTCAAGTTCAACCTAGTAAACGCACAAAATAATAGCGTGGTTGATACGGAAACATCGGGCGAGGGCGGACACTTTAGCTTCAAGCCTCAAACCTTCACCGCAGCAGGCGAATATAAATTCTACATAGAGGAAGACAAGGGAAATAACCCTGACCCAAATATAAACTACGATAGCCACAGAGAGGAAATAGCCTTTAAGGTAACGGATGACGGAGAGGGCAACCTTACAACCGAGCTGATGCAGGGAAGCGTCGAAGCAGTCTTTAATAACACCAGCAAGGAAGGAAGCCTAAGAGTTAGAAAGGTAGTTACAGGAACAGAGGCAACTGGCAAGGACTTTAGCTTCAGAGCAGTCTTTGATGACCAAAGAGTTGAAAACTTCACACTCAAGTCAGGCGAGGAAAAGATATTTACAAATCTTAAATTTGGAACTCGCTACAAGATAGAGGAAACAAACGTTCCAAAAGGCTACAGAAATGTATCGATAGAAAATGGCGAAGGAACCGTGACAGGAGATGCACAGATAGAAGCCACAGCAACTAATGCTTACAGCGTACAAGGGCAGTTTTCGGTAGAAGCCTTAAAGAAAATGAAGGGTCGAAGCCCAGCAGCTGGGGAATTTAAGTTTGCTCTGCTTGACCAGAACAGAAGCACAGTAGCGACAGCCTCAAATGATGCAGACGGAAAGATAATTTTTGACAATGTGAAGATTGCAAATGCAGGCACCTACACATATTCAATCAAGGAAATTCCGGGAAGCGACCCGAAGATAAGGTATGACGCTCACGAGGAGCAGCTTACGGTAAATGCTGTAGATAATGGAGACGGCACCTTGGAGGTAACTGTAGCATATGACGATGAGGGAGCCGTGTTTAACAACGAACCGGCACCACCACCTGAGGAAGAAACGGGAAGCTTCAGCTTGACAAAAAACGTAGTAAATGCAACTGACGGCAACAAGGACAAGAAGTTCAAAGCTGTCATAACTCTTACCGATAGTGACGGGAAGCCTCTGGTGCTTGAATATCCGTTCAGCTCAACAAGGCAGGCAGGCGGTTTTGTAAGAAACGGCACGGAGCTTGAGATAATGGATAACGAAACGATAACCGTGCGCAAGCTGCCGGTCGGAGCAAAGGTTACCGTAAAGGAAGTAATGGAGCTTGGCTATCGACTTGACAAGGCATCCGTAACGCAGGGAGAAATTGCCAAAGGCGATGAAACAAAGCTCAAACTGATAAATGTATATGCAGCAGCAGGAAGCTTTAGACCAGAAGGTAACAAGAGCCTGATCGGAGCGGAACTAAAAGACAACCAGTTTAATTTTGTTGTAACCTGCGACGGACAGCTGATACAGACGGCAACAAACGACAAGGCCGGAAATATCAAATTTAAGGACATCCAGTACGGCATTACCGACATCGGCAAGACCTATGTCTACAAAATAGCTGAGGACAAGGGCGATGACCCACGCATAACTTACGACAAGAAAGAATACGAGCTTACGGTAACTGTAACGGATGACGGAAACGGCAAAATAATAGCAACATCGAATAATGTCAAGGCGAATTTTACCAACGAGTTCAGCTACGAATATCCTAAGACAGGACGGGAAAAACTTTTAGTCCTATTTATACTATCAATCATTGTTTTGATTTCGGCGACAATAATAACTATTCGGAAGAATAAGGAAGCTGAAAGCATATAAATTTTAAGAAAGGTAAAGTAAAATGAGGAGGGAAAAAATGAAAGGAAAGAAGACAAGAGGGCTTGTAGGGCTCATGCTGGCTGTTGCAATGGTGCTCACTTCTGTGAATGTTTTTGCTAGCATTACGGTTAATGAACCAGATCTTAAAACTGTAGAAACCAAAGTAATTGTACAGAAACTACAGATTGCACCGACAGACGGTACATCTATCAAAAACACAGGTGAAGACCAGCAGGCAAACTATGCAGGCAAGAAGTATGACAAGACCAAATACGGTGATGTACAGTTTACCGTATACAAGCTTAATGCCATTGAGGTAGAAGCTAGCAAGAAAACAGGACAAGAAATCGCCGACGAAGTTGAAGCTGCTGTAAAGAATGGAAATCCTGCTTCTGCATATGGCGCAACTGAATTTCAGGCTGCTACAACTGTAGATGAGAATGGACAGATAAGCTTCTCTTATACTACAGGAAAAACGAAGCAGGATTTCAAAGGCTATTTTGTAGTTGTTGAAAGCAAATCACCTGCAACTGTTACAGGAAAAGCAAAGGCAATGTTCGTTGCACTTCCTTGGCAGAAAAGAGATTCGAAAACTGGTGAATATCTCAAAACCGTATACCTATATCCTAAGAACAAGGTAGAAAGCCCTGAGCTTGTACTTCACAAGACATCAAAGGCTCACGGCGAAAATACCGTTAATTTCGCAGGCGTCAACTTTACACTCTACAAAGGAGAGGTTGGACAGGGAACAGTTGTAAAAGCTGACCTCAAAACTGATGATAGCGGAAATATCAAGATTACTGACATGACAGTTGGTAAGTACTATCTAGTTGAGAACGAAACAAAGGACAAGGTTGATGGCGTACTTGATGAGGTTACAAAGTATAAGCCTAAAGAGGGCGTAGGCACATATCTTGTTTCAAAGTATGCACAGAATGACAAGAACAACAAGCTATACTTTGAGATTACATCAGAGGGTAAGCTTGAAAAGGGAGCAGACACCTTATTTGATAACCTTATCAACTACGAAAGACCTAAGATTGAAAAGACGATAACAAATGATACTGCTGGTGGCACATTTGATGTAGGCGAAAAGATTGAATATAAGGTTGAAGTTCCTATCGCTGATAATGTAAAAGATTACATAAAGTATGAGTATGAGGATGTTCCAGAGCAAGGCCTTAAGGTTAATGTTGCAACTGTTAAGGTTAAGGCAGGAGATGCCGACCTTGTAAAAGATACTGATTATACACTAACACCTAATGGTGATGGATATACTATCAATTTCATTATGGGAGCTGGCGTAACGGATAAGGTTTCTGCTCAGGCAGGGAAAAGCTTTGTAGTAACATATGAGGCAAGCATCACAAGCTTTGATGTTACACGTTTAGACAATACTGTAAACCTTACATACTCAAACGGCGGCAAGGACAGATATGATACAGATACAAAAACCGTAGAGACATTTGGTGCGAAATTTGTCAAAGAGGACGGCGGACTGTTCGATATAGGTCTTGGAGATGCTGACAACAGACTTGCTGGAGCTAAATTTGCCATAGTAAAATTAAAAGCAGATGGAACTCCGCAGTGGCTATATGAAATAGACGGTAAATATGTATGGAAAGACAACAAGGATTTAAGTGCTACAAGTAATCTAAAGATTCTTACTTCAAATCAAAACGGAGAATTTGAGATAAAGGGACTAAAGGCTGAAAGGTACTACCTAGACGAGCTTGAGGCGCCGGTAGATTATGAGCTTCCTGCTGAAAACCAATATGGAGTTAGAGTAGCTGCGGAGTTTATTCCTGACAACCAACGAGGTGACTTGCTAAATATTACGTCCGTAACAAATAAGAGAAATCCTGACCTTCCAATGACAGGTTCAGAGAGACTTCTCGTGTTTAGCGTTATAGGTCTTGTAATAATCGGCTGTGGGTATGTAATCATCAGAAGGCGTCGTAAGACTGATAGATGAGTAAAGATAGTCAAAAAGATAGAAAGAAAAGTAAAAACAGAATAATCGATATATTTCTTTATGGCATTGTAATAATCGGTATCGGAATTCTGGCTTTTAGTATATTTGACTCAAGAGTTATTGAAAAAAGCGAGACCAATAAGGCCATTGAGGCATTCAGAAACTCAGAAAAGGCTAAAGAAAATAAATCGCAGGTGTCGGTTTTTGATGAGGAAAATAAGCCCATAGGAGTTATCAGCATTCCCAAAATAGATATTGCGCTTCCTATTTATGACAGGCTATCTGAAAGAGCACTGTCAAAGGGAGTAGGCGCGATGAATGGCTTTGATGATTTGAGTGGAAAGGAGGGAACCCTTTGCGTTCTCTCCTCCCATAGCGGGCTTTCGGCGAGCGGTCTTTTTACGAATCTTGATAAGCTGAGAAAGAAAGACCACTTTTATATAGAAAATAAGGAAAAGGTTATAAACAAGTACCTTGTTGATAGCTTGCATATCGTAAAACCGAATAACACCAAGCTTCTGAAAGCAGAACCTGACAAAGCAAAGGCAATACTCATAACCTGTATTTCGGAAGAGGGCATCAACTCGCACAGACTTCTTGTAGTTGGGCATTTTGTCGGTACTGTCGACCATATCGAGAAGGGCAGGTTGACCCTGAGCACCTATGAGAAAATCTTGCTTTGTGTAGTATTTTGTTTGCTCGTGCTGATAATTTTTGAGCGGATGAGAAGAAGGAAAAAAAGGAGGTGTGCTAATGAGAAAAAATAAAATAATTTTCGTTATCTGTACCTTCCTATGCATTTTTTCACTTTCGCCGGCTTTAAATTCTTTTGCAGAGGACGCCCTAAATACGCTGAAAATCAACTCGATAAACTTTGAAAATAAGCCTGTTTATGGCTTTGTATACGAAATAAAGGAAAAAGCGACCATGAATACGGTGGCTAGGGCTGATATGAGGAAGACAAGTGAATGGCAAACTCAGTTAAAGGACGGGGAATATGTAATTGTTGAAACCGAAAGACCTGAAGGCTATGACAAGGCGAAGGATGTCAACATTACGCTCCCATACAAGAACGACCAATACGGACTTAGCAGAAGAATAAGCTTTACACCTAAGCACGTTTTAGCCGTGGACAAGCCCAAAACACCGCCTGGCAGTGATATCCCACCTCATGTGAGAACAGGAGATTACATAAACTTCATGTTTTATTTAGGAATTTTGTTGATTGGGGCAGGCTTGGCAGGACTTTTCAGAAATGAGGAAAGCGGCGAAAGACTGAAAAATTAGTGTCGATATTTAGTGTCGATATTTGAGGAGATTAAATTTAGCTTTAGTCTCCTCTTTGTTGTATTTGTATAACTCTACGTTTTCTAAGGGCTGTTATTATATACGTCTAACCCCACACCGCGTTTTATGAGGGTTGTTATTGTGTTTTGTTGCTCCTGTTAAGTTCAATATTGAATTTGGAAATAGGTTTAAGCATTCGTAGAAAGAGGATTGTATGAAGAAAAAGTCGCTGTGGATTTTTCTGGCAGTTTTGATTATAGTTGCCGTATCGGTTATATTTTTATTTTTTCAAAGCTCGACCCCCGAGCATTCGGTAAAGCAGTTTTTTAAGAACTTTAAAACGCAGGATAAGGAGAGCATGAGGCATGTATATACGGCAGATATTTTGTCCATAGCACAAAATAGTCTTGAAGCGGCAGTTGCGAGTGGAATCGATGCGTCTATTGAGCAAGCGAGTGTTTCGGCGGAGGATTTGCCAAAAGCGCAAGAGCGTGCTACAGCGGAGAATTTGCCGAAAAAGCAAGATAGTGCTACGGCGGAGGATTTGCCAAAAGAGCAAGAGCGTGCTACAGCGGAGGATTTACCAAAAGGGAATTTATCCCCAAATGTGGCCAATGACCAAACGGAAGCTAGCAAAGAGAGTTCTGCCAAGGAAAGATGCGACAATAAGGCTAAGGAAAAATACGATAGCAAGGCTATTGTCAGCGAGGCACAAAAAAAGATTTTGGATTTTGAATATGAAATAAAGTCCAGCGAAGTTTCAGGAAATCAAGCAAGCGTTGTGGTTGAGATAACCTCGTATGAGCTTGGCAATGCATATAGGGAGTGGTATCTTGAATCAAAGCAGATAAAATTTTCAGGCGAAGGTTCATCTGGCAGAAAAAATATTGCTTTACGATTAAACCTCCTTGAGCAGAAATTTAAAGAATCAACTAAGACATATAAGAGTGTATTTGAGATTAAGCTCACCAAAAAACACGGCGACTGGATGATATCGGATATGGGAGATTCCTACGAATTTCTAAGGGCGGTGTCTGGTGCGTTTATTTATAGCTAGAATAGAGTTTTCGGAGCTCCTAAAATCCGGAAAAGCCTATTTGCTGAAGTAATATAAATACTTGATTTTGCGGAGCACTTTATTTTTTCGCTGAAATATCCCCCAATTTATCCCCCAGATGTGTTATAATCTACATGGGTAATAAACTGGGGGATAAAATTATGCAAAAATACATTGAAATTATAAATAATATTCTTGATCATAACGCAGAAGAAGAATGGTTTGAATTTAAAGAAAATTGGTTTGACGGGCATGGAATAGGAGAATATATATCGGCTCTATCAAATGCAGCAGTACTTTGTAGGAAAGAGTTTGCTTATCTTGTTTGGGGAGTAGATGATAATACTCATCATATTGTTGGGACTAAATTTGATTTTAGAAAAGACATTAAGAATGAACCTTTAGAACATTACTTGGCAAGACAAACAACCCCAGATGTTGCTTTTTCTTTTCATGAGGTAAGTATTGAGGGGAAAAGAGTAGTAATACTTGAAATTCCTAGAGCTAAAAACACTCCTACCTCTTTTGATGGGGTGAGATACATAAGAATTGGCTCAAGCAAGGTTAATGTTGCAAAATATCCTGAGCGAGAAGCAAATTTATTTGAGGCTTTGAGGGAAAAAGAAAAAACGATAGAAAATATAGAATCTGAATATCAAGATTTAACATTTGAAAGATTATTTACTTACTATGCTGGTCGAGGCATATCTCTTAAGCTTGAAACCTTTGAAAAAAATCTTGGCCTATTAACAAAAGACGGGAAATACAATTTAATGGCACAGTTATTATCGGATAACAGTCATATCTCTGTTAGAGTTTCAATCTTTAGCGGAGAAACAAAGGCAAGCCCTTTGTATTCTGTAAAAGAGTTTGGCAACACGTGTATTTTGCTCAGCCTAGATAAAGTCTTGGAATACGCTGATGTTATAAATATACTGCAAGCAGACGAAAGCCGAAGAATTGTTTCGAGGAAAGATATAGCACTTTTTGATATGAGTGCTTTTAGAGAGGCAGCTATCAATGCGTTTGTCCATAATAAGTGGATAGATGGGAATGCGCCTATGATTACAGTATATAGTAATCGCATTGAGATTCTGTCGAGAGGAACTCTTGACCCGAAGCAGACCAAAGAAGGCTTTTATATGGGGGAATCTATACCTGTAAATCAAAAATTGTCTGACATATTTTTGCAGCTGCATATTAGTGAGCGGTCAGGAAGAGGTGTGCCAAAAATCATAGATATATATGGTAAGGATGTATTTGATTTTAGAGAAAACTCGATAGCTGTAAATATTCCTTTCAATTGGGTTAATAATATGGGGAATAATTTAAGTAATAATATGGCGGATAATTCGAGCGATAAAATAGGGGACAAGCTGGGGGATAAACCAAGAGATAAAGCGACTTTGAATACCAGACGCAAGAATATAATCGATGAAATGAAAAACAATCCAAATGTAACTCAGGCACAATTGACAAAAATCTTAGGAGTTGCATTGACGACGATTGAAAATAACATTAGATTCTTGAGGGAAAATGGATATATAGAGCGAGTAGGTTCCAACAAAACAGGTTATTGGCAAGTGAAGTAAATGCTTGTAAAGACTTGCAAAATGCTTAAAAATAGAAAACCTAGGTAAAACGTTGAGGATTGCATATACAAGTAGGGGATAGGATATACAAAAAGGGGCTGTCATATTAACGGAATGATAAGCGTTAATGCGACAGCCCCTAAAATATTTTGTTTTACGATTCAGTTTTACAATCTAGAAATTTTTTAAAATCTAGAAATTTTGAACACTGTTTGGCGACATGTTATATTCTGTCAGAGCAACCAATTCCATGCTTTACCCTTGCAGCTTCCTCCGCAGCCTTAGCATTATTCCAGTGATCCATCGTTCCTACGAGATAGCCTGTGATTCTTCTGATTCGTTCAAATTCAACTGGAGCGAAAGAGTAGCTTAGGTCTGCATGATCACCATCCAGGTTGATATCTAGTGAATTGAGCTTTCTGCCATGCTTCTCCTCTAAATATTCGACGTATTTGCTAGCTTCTGTCGCACTTGCGTTTCCAGTAATTTTAACGTTCATCCCCATACCTCCTAATAAATCTAATATATGATTGCATTTTGTAATTCAGTTCTCTCACGCACGGGTGTAAAAGAACTACAAACGCATTATATCACAATTAAACTAGATATGGTAGATGTTTTTTAAATTTTTGCTAAAAACTACTTTTGCTTGTGGTTGTCCAGATGCCCATTTTTTCAGCTTCTGCAATGAGCTCGTCTTGGAAGTCAGGATGTGCAATGCTCACAAGAAGTTCTGCCCTTTCCCAAGTCGATTTTCCCTTTAGATTTACGGCTCCAAATTCTGTAACTATATAATGTGTGCATGAGCGAGGTGTTGTTACTATATAACCCGGTTTCATTGCGGCTGTTATCAGGGATATTCTCTCTCCATTTAGAACCTTGGTGGACGGTGTGCATATAAAACTTTGACCGCCCTTTGAATGATAAGCACCTTGAACAAAGTCAAGCTGGCCACCTGTTCCCGAAATGTGTTTAAAATTAGAGGACTCGGAGCATACCTGACCGTATAAATCCAAGATTATGCAGCTATTAACCGAAACGAAATTATCCATTCTAGCTATTATTGCCTGATTATTGACATAGTCAACTGGCGCACAGTAGCATAGAGAGTTATCGTCAATAAAATCATAGAGATCCTGCGTTCCACCTGCAAAGGCGTAGACCAGTTTTCCGTTGTTAAGCTCCTTGCTACTTGTAAGCTTTCCGGCCTTGAAAAGCTCAAGATAGCCGTCGACTAACATTTCCGTATGTCCAGATAGATTTTGAATATCTGATTCTGCGATTAATTTTCCAATAGTAGAAGGTAGAGCACCTATTCCGAGCTGTATCGTACTGTCATTGCGGATTTTTTCCACAACAAATTTTGCGATTTTTTCGTCGATTTCGGTTGTAGCGCCATTTGGAATCGTTGCCATGGGCTGGTTAGAACTTTCAACAACGTAGTCCACGTGCGACAGATGTATTTTGTTATTTAAACCGAGGGCTTTCGGCATTTTCTCGTTGACCTCGAGGATTACCATTTTGGCAGATCTGATAACGCCCCATACATCTGCGACCTGAGGGCCAAGATTGAAAAATCCGTATTCATCCATTGGACAGACTGAGAGCATCGCAATATCAATGTTGCAATCGTTGTGTTCCCAATAAGAGGTAAGCTCGTTGAAATTCATAGGGATATACCAGCATCTGCCGTCGTTTGCCATTTTTCTGTCTGCACCTGTGAAGTGTGCCGAACCGAACCTAAAGTATTCTAGTGGATACCCTTTTTTGTAAACCTCCCAAGGTGCGTGGATTGCCACGGTTGAGAGTATTTCAACCCCTCTGAGGTCGTCGCGTTTTGAAAGTGCAACATCAAGGTCGTTTACAGCACCGATTCCAAGTCCGAAGTGGACTCTCATGTTATTTTCAACCTTTGAAGCAGCTTCATCGGCGGTAATAAGCTTCTCTTTATATTTTTTACTGATTTCGTCTAATCTATACATTTAAACGCCTCTCATTCACAAAACTATATCCCAAAAATTTCAAAAGCCTTATTATAAAATCCTCAAAACCTTATCACAAGAGTCTCTCGCAAAAGTTGTTCACGAAATTTGCCTGCAAAATTTGCTTAGAAAATTTGTTCAAAAAACTTGCTCAGAAAATTTACTCAGCCATGCTTAAAATCATCGCAAGCATACCAATGAGATTGGTCTGATTTCAATAATGCTTTTAGCTATGCTAATAAATTAACAATCTCGTCTATTGTATTGTACTACACAGAGGCAAGACATTCAAGAATTTTAAGAAAATAAGGTCTAGGAATTTTAAGAAATTGCGGATATATTTAAAAAATAAGGGCAGGGTAGAGCAGGTATTTAAAAAAATCAGGGCAAGTGTTTTAGAAATAGAGAGGGATAGAGGATGCATTAAAAATTCAGGGGAGATATTTTAAGATCCGTTCGGCTTTGTGGTGCAAAATAGTAAAATATCCGAAAGCACGGAAAACCCTAAGGAGCATCGTTATTTTTGTAATCTTAATTAAAGTAGCACCATTCCAAGCTTCGACAGCAGGCATAAGGTCCATAATCCACACGATAGGAATTATGGAGATGAGACCTATAAGGTGACAGAAGAAAAACTCTTTTTTATCGGGAGCTTTTTCGAAGCCGGTTATGTAATCGGCCCAGAGAATAATTAGGATAATGGAATCAATTTCGATGTAGGGCGAGTGCTTAAAATTGAGGATAGTAAAGTAGTCAAGACAGACAAAAACAACGGAAACCAAAGCACAAAGTCCGACAAAAACCTCATACGCTATCTCCATGCCTGTCATATTATCATCGTCGATGTCAGCACCGACCATATGTTTAATCTGACTATAATCCATAATGCGCCCCTATAACTCCAAAGTGTCTGTATCAAGTTCGGCAAAAGTGTCAAGAAGTGGCTTGATAAGCGAAATAATCATCTTGGTACCTCCGAGGGTCTGACTTTCAATATTCAGAGGCATAATAGGGTCGTGTAGCGACATTCTCAAAAGAAGCCAGCCATTTGGGAACTTAATGCGGACGCCTTCATAATTTGGTTCCTCAAGAACAGCATCATAGTTTGGCCCCTCATCCTTTGTCCAGCCTTCAAGTGTCGACAAAACACTTTCTCCAATTTTTTCGACTTTTTCTCTTGTCGAGTTAATAGGAAGTCTATATTCCACAGATTCTGCAGGCTCTGAAAGCTCAGAGAGCAAACTGGAAATGCCCATGCCATCTCTCTTAAGTCTTGTAGCTTCAATTACAATTTTGGTTGCTAGGAATGCGCCATCATCAAGAAAATAATTTTCTTTGAATGCCGCATGACCCGAGGTTTCGATGGCAAGCTGACAATCTTTTCCTTCATCTATGAGTGTCTTTGCCTTATCAATGACATTTTTATACCCTCGTCTGTATCTGAAATGTCTAAGACCAAGTTTTTCGTTGAGAAAATCCGAAAGCTCCGGACTTGTAATGCTGTCAGTAACTACAAAAGAAGCGGGATGCAGCTTGTATATGAGGGAGGCTGCGACAGCAATTATTCCGTTTCTCACCATTGGTTTTCCATTTTCGTCAATAGCGGCTACTCTGTCTACATCTGTATCAAAGACAAGCGCAAGATCTGCCCCTCTTGCTTTGACCTGGTTGATAATATCTTTTACAGCCTCATTTTTTTCTGGATTTGGTATGTGATTTGGAAAGGTCCCATCAGGTTCAAGATAGAGGCTTCCGGATGTGTTTGCACCTAATGGTTTGAGAATGTTCTCGGCGTAAAATCCCCCAACACCATTTCCGGCATCGACTAAAATTTTCATGCCGGAGAGGGGCTTTTCATCGCTTCCAAGAGCAACGGAAATTTGTTTTCTCAGTATTTCACAGTATTTGCTCATGATATCGATTTTTTCGATTGGCTTTATTGAATACGCTCCCTGCTCATGACGCATTTCATTTTCATATAGTGAGGCAGTCGCACTGCTGTTCTCATCACGCTGTTCTGCTATTTCTAATATTTTGTTGATGGTATCCTTACCGACACCGCCGCTTGCCGAAAAGAATTTGAATCCGTTTCGATTTTGAGGTAGATGGCTTGCCGTAATCATGATGGCCCCGTGACAGTTGAAGTTATCAATCTTGGTGGACATGAACATGGCTGGCGTTGAAGCCAGTCCCGTATCAAGAGCCTGCACACCGTGTTTTTGCAGTGTTTTACATACAATGCCACCGATATGTTCGCCCGAGGTTCTGGAATCACGCCCAACTGACACTCGTAAATCTCCCAAAGGAGCACTTAGCTTATTTGCCAAGAGGTAGACGAAGCCTGTAATAATATTCTCAATCACAGCATCTGTAAGGTTGACAGGTTCATCGTTTACTATTGGTAGTGCAACACCTCGTATGTCGCTCCCATTTTGAAGAGATTTGTAGTTAATCTTTGGCATAATTGGCTCCTTAAAATATCAAAATCCAGTATGTAACATAGTATATATAATTTTACTAGGGTTCCAGAGTTAAGTCAAACCTTTAGAAAAAATTGAAGAGAAAAATTAAGCCAAACTTTTAGAAAAAATAAAGGGAAAAAACAAGTCAAACTTTTAGAAAACCTTTAGAAAAAAATTTTGATTTTTCTGCTTTGTTCATGCTTTCTCGTTATGGCGATGCGTTTAATTTAGTATTTTCCTTAGCTTTCACATTGTCGTTATGCGGTTAACTTAGTGTTTTATTTAGCTTTCTCATGGTAATTATGTGGTTAATTTAGTGTTTTCCTTAGATTTCTCATGGTAATTGTGTGGTTAATTTAGTATTTTGCCGTCTATAGATATGGTAACAACCTGCCAAGGTATAAACTTTCCGCTCGCTTGAAGTGCTTTTTTTGCAGCAAGCTCAAGACCTCCACAGCATGGCACTTCCATTCTAACTATCGTAACCTCGCGGATATCGTTATTAGAAATAATCTCTGTTAGTTTATTTGAATAGTCTATATCGTCGAGCTTAGGACAGCCAATTATGGTCGTTTTGCCATGCATGAACTCCGCGTGCATATTGGCATAGGCATAGGCACTGCAATCGGCTGCAATTAGAAGCTTTGCGTTATCAAAGAAAGGGGCTTTGGTCGGCACGAGTTTAATTTGGCAAGGCCACTGTGCAAGCTGCGAAACAGGCTTTGCTTGGAACTGAGTGTTTTGAAAATCCTGATTTGAACTAGGGCAAGCGCCGCTATTAACGCTACTATTCTTAAGTTGCCTCATGCGTGAACCGGGACATCCTCTGTGCATAGTCTGATTTGTATCGCCTGCTTCCTTCGTCTTTGCAATCATGAGCTTTCTCCTCTCATTTTCATCTTCAATCTGCATGATTTCATCGATAGACATGTTCATAGCTGTTTTTTTATGCTCCTCTTGCGATTCCTTGACCGCAGAATCGTCATAAGCAGGAGCCTCTCTTTCCTCAAATGTTATCGCCCCCGTTGGACAAGCTGGCAGACAGTCACCGAGACCATCGCAGTAATGCTCTCTCACGAGCTTTGCCTTGCCGTCTACGATGTCTATTGCCCCTTCGTGACAGGCAGTAGCACATATGCCACATCCATTGCATTTCTCTTCATCGATTTTAATAATTTTTCTTATCATAATTTTATCCTCCTCATAGTACCGTATCTATAGTCTTGCATCTCATAGTACCGTATCTTATAGTACTGCACCTCATAGTACCACATCTCATGGTACAGCATTGGTAATCTTAATCCCAATTTTAATTTGACAGAACAAACTTGTCTTGATGACATAATTGTAGTAATATGCCAGTGGAAAGTATGTGGTTATAACCACGTAAATTGAAAAAATTGAGATTTTTAAGGTGAATTTTTATGGATATCAACAAAATAAAAGACACTATTATTTTTCAGGGAATGACTGAACATGAAATTGTCGATGCTTTGAAGGGGTTAAATGCTGTAACGAAGCGATATGAAAAAGGCGCGACTATTTTGTGCACAGGCTCCACAACGAGGAGTATGGGGCTTATAATCGAGGGTAGCGTTACGATAGAGAATAACGACATATGGGGAAATCGAACGATTTTGGGATATGCTGGCAAGAATGACTTTTTTGCGGAAACATACGGAATGCTTGCGGATGAACCAATGCTTGTTGACGTTGTGGCGAATGAGGACTGCAAAATTGCGTTTTTGACAATTGCGGCTTTGCGGTCTGAGGCGCTGAAAAACGAGGCGTGGGCAAGTAAAATAGTTAGCAATCTCCTTGTGATTTCAACCCAGAAAAACTTGGCTCTTTCGGGCAGGAGCTTCCACCTTTCGCACAAAACAGTCCGTGGGCGTGTGATGTCATACCTTAACAGCGAATCGGTTCGCAAGGCAAAAACGTCTTTTAACATACCCTTTAACAGGCAGCAAATGGCTGACTATCTAAATCTCGACAGGACGGCCCTTTCCAAGGAGCTGGGGCGGATGCGAAAGGACGGGCTAATCGACTTTCACAAAAACCACTTCAAAATTAAGGAGCGGATGGAGATATGATTTTAAATATGGACACCTAGAAATACAATTCAAGATAGCCGTTTGCTTAAGCCGATCTTGCAAGTGTTGTAGCGGATTTTTCGTGGTGTAGAGGCTTTTCGGCACAGTTGTTCACAGCAATTATTCACAACAAAAAATTTTGTAGTCGCCGTAGCCTTCCTCGTCCATTTTTTCATATGGGACAAATCTTAGAGCAGCTCCGTTGATGCAGTATCTAAGACCGCCTTTTTCAATTGGTCCGTCGTCAAAAACGTGACCGAGATGAGAATTTGAGTTTTTTGACACGACCTCAGTTCGCACCATCATGTGAGAGGTATCAACGTGCTCGGTGAGCTTGTCAGTTGTGATAGGCTTAGAAAAGCTTGGCCAGCCGCAACCAGCATTAAATTTGTCCGTAGAACAAAATAGAGGCTCGCCCGTTATTTTGTCGACGTAGATGCCATGTCTAAATTCCTCGTTTAGCGGACTTGAGCCGGGGGCTTCGGTGTCGGATTTTCGCATTACATTGTATGCGGTGTTGTCGAGCATATCTATAAGCTCGTCGTCTGAGGGCATGGTATATTTCTCGCTAAAAAGTGGCTTTGATGAAAGAGAAATGTCTATATGACAGTAGCCACCGGGATTTTTGTCAAGGTAATCTTGGTGATAATCCTCGGCCTTGATGAAGTTTTTCAATGCGGATTTTTCAACTGCAATTGGCCCGTGAAGTTCTTCCTCATAGGCAAAAATCTTGTCAATGATTTTAAAGTCGGAATCTGAATCGCTTGCTGAGCTTGAATCATTTGCAGAGGCTATGTCGCTTGCCGAGTTAAAACTCTGTGCAGGGTAGAAATCATCCTCATAGTAAACCCCTGTGCGATACTGCCTGCCGATGTCGTTGCCCTGCCTATTGACAGAGAGGGGGTCGATTATTCTGAAATAGTGTAATAGTATTTCTTCAAGTGAAATTCTAGATTTGTCGTAGCATACTTTAACCGTTTCGGCATGGTCTGTCGCAGAAATTTTTGAATAGTCCGTACTGTCAGTTTTGCCGTTTGCATACCCGACTTCGGTTTCGTAAACACCATGTAGTTTCTTAAAGTAACCTTCAACACCCCAAAAACAGCCGCCTGCCAGGTATATGACTTTTTTGTTGGCGTTTAAGATTCTCTTGTTAGGTTGTTGGTTAGATTTTATGTTTGATTGTCTTTTTTTAAAATTGAACATTGTTTCACCTCTTGGTATTAATATCTTGTGTAATATTTTAAATTTTGTATATCTAAAAAATGATAATTCTAGTGATGAGGACATGCGGATGTTAGATTATTTTACGGTCAAATTATCGGTGATTTGCTTGAAGAAATCAGAACTCCATAAATCCATTTTGGATGGGTCTTTGATAAATGGTATTACGTCTTCTCTAGCCTGGTCGTAATCAATAGTATCAAATTTATTCTTAAGCATTCTTTTTACATCATCCAGTTTACAGTCGTCATTTTGCGCAATGAATCCGGAATCAATGAGTCTTGCTCTAAGATGAGGTAGATTTACAGGTGATTCCTTACTCATATAAAAAACATAATCATATAAATCTCTTCCTTTAACTCTACTCTCCCAATTTCTACATATTACAGCATGTAATTTCCCTGCAAACAAGGAGGACTCATCATACATGTTTATATCGTAAGGTGCTGGAAGGAGTCGGTATTTTCTTTCAAATGATGCTCCTTCAGGAGGTGCTGTATCGATTTCAAATTTAATTTTAATAGTCTTGTTTCTTGGCACACTTTCTGAAATGCCAGAATCGTTGTAAAAAAGCAACAGGTGTTCCTTGGTATTTCCTTTTAAGAATGCTGATTGTATTGCTGTATCTTTTGTTTTCTTTTTTCTTTCTACGGATAGATTAAGTCCATAGGAGGCGACCTCTTTTTTTACAGCGGCAAACCATTCTGATAAATCAAATGATTCATCTCTTTCTACTAAGGAAAAATCGAGATCTTCCGAAAATCTATCAAGCCCATAAAACATTCTTAAAGCGGTACCGCCGTAAAATGCAGCCTTTTTAAAAAAACCACCACGACTTAAGCCACATAGTGTGATTTCTTGTAATATCTCTTTCAAAGCATTCACTCTGTCATAATCTGAATTTAATTCATATCTTGATAGCATTTGCGTAATGACTGTATTCATAGTTTTTTAATTTCCCTCTTGTAGATTTTATATAATAGGCTTACGTTTGTTGAATGGTAGGCTTTGGAAATCTCTTGCATGATATTCTCGTCGAAATCTCGAATTTCATCGATGTCAATTCTTAGGTCGTCGACTATCATGACTCGGAGTTCTTTCTGGCTAGAGGCAACCTTCATGCTATACAACTTGTCACATAGTGCCTTTTCTTTTGTCGCAATTTGAAAGGTATAGTCCCCTTCTGTTACGAGCGTAATTCCTATTGGATAGACTTTTGTAGGAACATCTCTATAAATAAAGTTGCCAAAGCAAGTATCATACATACGCTTTTTCTTTTTATTGAATGTCGCAGAAGTATAGACATGTACTGCCTCTGGAATCAATCCGTAATACGACAGTGCAAATTCAAATGACAGATAGGAAGGACCATATATACTACCTGCAAGAAGATATCCTGGTGTTTTTGAGTTCGTTTCATAAATACCTCGGATAATTGGTGTATATGTTCCTTCTCTGACTAGTCGACCAAGCTTTGTCTTAGGATTTTTGTATTCGCTTAACTCTTCCATAATCATAGAATATGATTTTATCATAATCTCACCTCTTAGTATTATTTTACGATACTTTCGGGTGAAAATCAAGCAAAAAATAAATTTAAAAAGTGACCAATTGTTGCATCTGAAAGGCTGTCCGCAAGGGTCTAGTGATATTTGCCAACATTCTTAAATGAAAAGAATGCGAAAATGCAAATAGCAATTACAAGGTCGATGTAAACTATCCATTGCCTAAAGCAGGTGGGCTTCCTGTTTCAAAATGTAAACATATAAAAAACGCGAACTCATTCTTGAAAAAGAATAGAGTTCGACGCTTCGTGTTCTGGTGGAAGTGGCGAGAGTTGAACTCGCGTCCGAAAAGATATTCACAAGGCTTTCTCCGAGCGAAGATCCTCAATAAACTTCATCTGCCCACTCTTGAAGATCAAAGATAAGAACAGACTAGCTAGTAATACGATCCATGGCTACCTAGCACTTACCGGAAAGCTTCCTGCATATTTTGATACCTTAAAAAGACCTACAGGAAAATCTCTAAAGGCACGCGGGCTGAACTACGCAGCCATTGCGAAATTATTATTATTTTTAGCGTTTATATTTAAACGGCCACTTTTA